>Ga0123329_1002039_pt1 | contig 18244 bp, 20 predicted proteins | sample BioC12SIPDNA_FD_89703 | JGI IMG/M metagenome (GOLD analysis project Ga0123329, IMG submission 89703) | Anaerobic biogas reactor microbial communites from Washington, USA - Biogas_R1_B C12 SIP DNA | ecosystem: Engineered > Bioreactor > Anaerobic > Unclassified | place: Washington, USA | collected...
CAACTGCAACTCAGGCTGTAAATCTGCTGAGACGAGCGAGCGGCGAGCTCGGGAATACAGCCTGAATCCTCTACAACTGCAACTCAGGCTGTAAATCTGCTGAGACGAGCGAGCGGCGATCTCTAGGAATACAGCCTGAATCCGCTAAACCTCCAGTTCAGGCTGTAAAATCTGCTGAGATGAGCGAGCGGCGATCTCTAGGAATACAGCCTGAATCCTTCACAAGCGCAACTCAGGCTGTAAATCTGCTGAGACGAGCGAGCGACGAGCCCTGGCGTACAGCCTAATCCTTTTTTCTTGCAGGCAACAATTTAGGAGTCTCAGTGGTGTGCACTTACGAAGGAGACGCTCAAGAAAATTTCTACGTACGGGCATTTATTAATGCCATCCCCTACTTTCTTTTCTTCTTCACTTTATTATTCGCCTTTATCAGAGCCCATCCGCAACTCCCTGCCGCCCAAATAGCAACCAATCCCGCAATTATTACCTTTTCGCGTCTCTCGCTTTCACCGGTTTTCGGAATCCCGCCATATGCGTTCCCCTGCGAATTATCCGGCGCGATGACCGTTCCTACAAAGGATATGGGAGACCCGCTTTCCGAGGAGTCACAAGTGATTGACAAATCTCGTATAGAAAGCGTCACATTCTGCCCGCATACAGTCTGAATGTCCGTGTTGATACCGCTAAATGTGACACTTGCACCATTATCTATGCGAAAAATATCGCCCGAATCATATTCTCCGATGTCAATAGACGCACCATCAGAAATTGGATGTTCCGTTGCGGATAAAGACCCGCTTGGAATCAAGCTAACGAGCAATATGATTGAAATACAGATTGCAGATAATTTTCGAATCATTGTCTGGCACCTCGTATTTATCTTTCGGTTTCCGGATCGAAAAACATCGGATTTTTCGCCTTCGGTCATAATACAGGTCGGAGAACATATACCTTGCACTCTAACGCGATTAATTGATAAACCGAATTCAATATAGTGCACTAAATAGTTATGTCAAGATGATTTTACATCAATATCACATTGGGGTCTACTATGATTACTAAGAGCTCATATAGGTTTTCCGTTGCATCAAAGAATCACCGCTAAGCACATGCCATATGGAAATATCAATCGGAGATCTTTGGATGCCGCCAAGAGAGAGCGCTGCCGAGGGTATTGTCGGCATTTTCTGGATCCACGCTATTTCTTCAGGTATTCTCAACCACGATCCACGCGATCGCAGGTGCACAGCCTGAGACCGTTTTTCGTGCAGGTAACAACGCAGCAGTCGCGCTTCGCGCTTGTGTACCATTACGAAGGAGACGCTCAAGAATGTTTTTTCGTGCGGATATAAAATGCATATAAGGCGGCGGAGAGGATTATCGCGTATATGGCAATGATGACCAGTAGGTCATGAATGTCAGCGCGGGTCATGATGATGGCTATGAGGCCGAGGACTAGCATCGCATATAGATTCAGGGCTAGTGATAATACAGAGTGGACCGTCGAGCGGCCGGCGTTTTCGATTTTTTGCTGGATGTAGTCTTCGATGATGACTTGCATTGCTGCCATGGCCATGAAATAGAGCGCGTAGAGAATGATTGCGATTGGACTTCGTATATATGCGAAAATAAACAGTGCAGCGGCGGCCAAGATGCTGACGACAATGATGCCGGGAATCGGGTCGCCGTGGCGCTTGATTTTGCGGTTGATGATGGGTGCCAGCTCGGCGCCGACAGCCACGAGAATGAAGCGACCGGCGCCCCAGAGGGCGATGAACATGATGCTTGGCATGTATTGGGCCGCGACCGCAGCATCGTATTCGTCGATGATGGCATATATGCCAATGACGAGGAGGCCGAGAAGTGCCGGAATGAGAATGGTTTTGCTGTGGAGGAGAAAGACCAGAGAGCTTTTCAGAACGGCCAAACTGGGGGATTTCTCATCTTCTGTTGCCTGGTTTTCGAGCGGTATATGACTCTCCTCGGTCAGAGCCGGGGACGTCTTCTGTTCGATTTTTCGGCCGGAACCGTAGCGAACATGTTGATCGCGAACCGGCAAAATCGCAACCGTCGCAACTATGAGCGCGATCACGGATACGGTCAGTGTCACGCCGTATCCCAATAACTGCGTAATTAAACCGCCGCTGACCATCGCTGCGGCTAATGCAATGCGCGCGAGACTCTCGCCGCGGGCGTAGATTTTATCGAATTGATCCGCCAAGCCATCGGATTCTAAGGATTCAAATAGCAGTGCTTCGAGCGCACCGGAGATTAGGGCTTCGGATATACCCCAACACACAAAACCCAACGCAAACATGAGGAAACTATCCGCGAAAAGCCAAATCGCAAAGCACGCGGCATGGAGCATCGTGCCCAACAGGACCGGTGCTTTTCGGCCATAAAGATCCGAAAACACGCCCGTCGGAATCTCAAGCATGACCACGGGCAACGCCCAGATCATAAGGAGCAGCGATATGCTTGACATGCTCAGACCGTGCTCGGTGAACATGATGAGATAGACCGGATAAACCGGTATCAGGTGTCGGCTCAGTTGATAAATATAATAGTGTTTTGATTTCATATAGGGAATTCTATCATGACATGCCGCAGCGTGTCATTATTCGAACAGGCACGTAAGAGTTCGGGCTTGGTGTGTGCTTTATGGAGATAGCCGTAGTGTCCTCATTCGCATAGGCGCGAAAAGATCAGGCTTTTTTCACCGGATAGCGGAGTACGGTTTTCATCAGCTCGGGCGCAGTTTTTCGCGGGTCCGACAGATAGATTTCGTGGTGTCTTCGCGTGTCGGAAAGATCACAAATCAATTGCCGCTCCGCGATGAAAGACATGATTTTCTTAATGGTCGCGGGCTCGTCGTCGTAAGGTCCGATGTGCATACACTGGACGCATAAGCCTTCTGAATAAGTCGAGAGGCGGGCCGACGACGTGTCGAGGTGAGGCTTCTTTTTTGCGGTGACAGCAACCGCTCTCTCGAAAACATCCTGCGTGACAAACTCCGGCTGGCGAATCATTGATGTCCACAGATATCGGGACTTATCGCGAAAATCGATATCATCGCCCTTTTCGAGCCACCATAGCCCTTCAAGCGGAGGCACAACGTATTCGAAATATCTATCCGGTGCTTCCCCGTTCTTGGGCATCATTTTAATGGTGTATGAGAGTGCATAAAGGAGTTCGACCGCGCTTTGATATTCACCGTCTTCGTCATTCGGATTTCCGGCTCCGTCGACCTGAATGAATATCATCTTCGGCACTTCTATTATCGATGGCTCGGTCGCGGGCAGGTATAGTTCCTTTTCTCTTTTCTTGAAGTCGATAGGCATGTCGAATTCCTCCGTCCTAATTTCTTCGCGTTTTGCATATGTGCGCTTGCAGCCCAACGTATTCGCTGCTAATAGTGACATTATCGCTCATGAAATAGGACATGTGTGTGGCATATTTGAGATTTTATATTCATAAAAAATCGTCCGCTTAACCCAAGCGTGCCTTCGTTTTTTCTATCAGGCTCGCCGTTGCCTCGGAGGACAGCTTGAGCTCGCCCGGATTTTCGAGTTTTTTGAGAAGGCGGGTCAGGGTGCTCTGGATTTCAGGGGTGTTTGTCCGCGATTCCAGGTGCCGCACGAAAAGCGTCAGTGCTTCTTCGGCGTTTTCGTACATCGAAATGCCGGCCACCGGGCCTTCGTCTATGAGCGCGTCGACGATAGCGAGGATGCTCGAAAATAGCTCTTCGTCGATTGTGTCTTTACGAAGGGCGTCGATAAGTCCGCCTTTTTCGGCCACGGTCAGCGCGAGGTAGGCGTCGAGCACGTCGTTGCTTATGCCGTCGCGAAGAATCCAGTCGCGGATGGCGTCGGTCGAGGGCTCCAGGCGGTCGACTGCGTGAATTTTACCCCAGCCGCGGACGTTTTTCGCGATTTGCCAGAGGAGCTCGTCTGTATCCGATCGGTTTAGGAGCGCGGTCACGACGTATAGTGTGAATTCGTCGCATGCGGCAAGTGTCAATAGACTTTGGGTGATTTCTTCTTCGCCCTCGGTTTCCATGATGCCCAGCAAGGCGACGCCCAGTTTGACGACTTCCTTATCTGACGATTCGAATGCCAGTCGGCAGGCGTATGCGGCGAAGTTCGTTAGGATGATGCCGCGGCTGTTGCCGCTGATATCTTGTATGAGATGATCGACTAGGCTGAGGGCCGTGTGGGTTCGAACCAATTCGATCAGACGAGTGTTCGGCTTTGCGCCATGCTTTTTGACGTCTTTACGGATGATTTTCGATATTTCTGCCGCGATATCCGGAGCTTCGGTGACGCCGAAATGGTAAATTCGTATGCCATCCTCAGCACCGTTTGCGAATCGGACAACTTTTGGAAGACCGGCATCTTGAGCGACACCGGGCACGCCTTCGAAGTCGCCGGTGACGAGGCGGTTTGGACCGCCCTTCGACTCTGTTGCAGCATCCGATTCGCTATCGTTAGCGCTCGGGCGCCCATTCTCAACCTCGATCTCGGTGGTCTCCGATTGCGGCAATTCAAAACCTCTCGGCAGCGTGCCGTCGGGCTGTAGCGCATCAACGATCCTGTCAAAAATACTCTGTGGCTTCATGGTTGGGCCTCCTCCAGCTTTTCAAATGTCACAAATTGTTCCTTGAGCGATATTTTGCCGACGGTGTAGCCGAAGGCTTTGGCTTCCTTTTTCGCGTTCAAAAACGAGTGGTCGATCGGGAATCCGAGTACTACAGCTATATCGTCAAAACTCATGCGAAAATTCTCACGGCGGTCTTTTTCGAGATGTTTCCATAGCGGTTCGTATTTACTCATTGCTGATGTCTCCATATCTGTTGCATCCGTATTTTGAAGGATTTTCAATGATTATGCAATCTTTATTTCGCCTTTTCTGCCTCGCTACCGTATCGCATTGTCTTGTATACGGTCACGGCGATATCGATGGCGGTGAATACAATTATAAAGCCCAGAATGATGTTCGAGAACCCATTCGAGTCAAAATATGTCCCGAACTTATCGATGACTATTTCATCCGGATGATCATTGAAAAACTGTTGTAACTCATTTCCAAAATCCGGATTCCAGATCGGCAAGACTTTTAAAGTTATTATTGCAATAAGTGACTGTACTAAAGCCGTGATAATCGTACTGACCATGACTTTGATGTTGTAGCGGCCGATGATGAGCTTTAGTATGGCATCTACCAAGCCAATCGCTAAGCTGATCAAGAAAAATGGCAGGATAATATTCCACTTATCCAGATTGAAAACCGATACTTCCATGACCAAGTCGTCATTGATCCATATCATGCCGAAAATCTGCGGCGCAAAAATGAACAGTGCCGCCAATACTATTGAAAACACGATGTCGACTATACTTTCGCTTCTCGGAAGAAGTGCCTTTTTCGACGGGACCGAAGTGAGCTGATCCGGTGTCCATGCATGTCTTTCACCGGTCGGCTTACCGGCAAGATCAGCCGTTGTCCATTCCTTTTCTTTGACTTCATCCAGATCGACCTTCTGTCGCTCCATGATGGCGAACACCAGCGTCACGCTGCCAAAAACGCCAATCACCGAGCTGATCATGCTGCCAAGACTTTTTGAAAAAGCCCGCGCTCCGATTTGAATGCCGTCCGAAAGGTCAGCAATTTCACTCGCCGAGTACCCTTCGAATACCGTCTGAAGCAGTACAATGACAAATACCGAGATCGCCGTACACATGAGCGCAATTTTCAAGACGGTCAAATATGTTGCGTAATAGTTCGGCCCAATCAGGAAATTGCTGTCTCCGGTGTATTTTTTTGCAAATTCTGCCGGGTCACCCAGGGCAATCAGCGCTGCTTCGACGCTGCCCTTTTCGTCGGCCATATCGCTGATCAGCTCACGAAGCTCCATCGCCACGTCCTCGCGTTGGGCTTTAGGCAGTCGGCGGATGACTTGATAAATATAGCGTTCGGTAAGTTCTTGATTATTGGTGTTGTTGTTTTCGTTCATGGTGACACCTCCTCAGTAATATGTGTCATGGCCTTGACCATTTGTTGCCATTCTTCAAGCAGCGCGTCATAGATCTCGGTGCCGTTGCTCGTCCGTTGATAATACTTTCGCGGCTTCGCCCCGTCCGTTTCCCATCGACTTGCCAAAAGGCCTTGGCTTTCCAATCGCCGCAGCAGCGGGTACAACGTGTTGGGTTCGATCGAGACGCCGAGCTCCTGAAGGCTCTGGACCAGCGCGTAACCGTACTTCGGCGTGCTCATCCGGCTGAGAACGCTAAGAACGAGTGTGCCTCTTCGAAGCTCAAGTCGCAGATTATCCAGTAAATCTTTATCGATACTCATATGTGATCACCTCTCAACTACAATATACTGTGCGTCGCACACTATTGTCAATATGCAAATAATATAAAATATGCGATTGCCCAACCGAAAGACGTTACGTGAATCTCAATTATCGACCAAATCAGCAAGACTCTCGGTTCAGTCGGTGGCAACGATGACCAGACGTTTATTCTCGTCCTTAGACTCCATGGTGTTGATATTCTCTTTTTCAAAGACTACAGGATTATTCTTCTCCTTTAGTTGACGGATGTATTTGAATAGGCACATCGAATCCCCGATATCATAAAAATGCCTACTCAATCAGCGTCTAAGCGAATTTGAGTAGGTTCATCGGCGTCAATATCAAGTATTTGCCTTCTTGGTGGTTCATTGATTCGCAATTTCATATAAACATGAATCACTTTTATACATATATACTACAATAAATACCATAATTGTCCATAGTAAATAATTATTGTGTCGGTGTTGATTTTTTGGAGCACTTGAAACCTAAGCACTTAACGGTATCGCAGGGCGACTCGATAATTATCTGTGCTTGACAGACATTGTTACTGCAACTGTTTATAGAAACAAGAGGTCCGCTTTTTCAAGCAATGTCTGCAACGAGCGAAATAGATATTATAAATCGACGAAGTTACGAACTGAGTATCGTCCCGTCCGAAATAGTAATTTTCTTGTTGCAGTAGTCTGCAATTTGGGGGTCATGCGTAATTACTAAAACTGTTTTCCCTTTTTGGTTCAATTCTTTCAGTATATTCATAATTTCGGTTGCTGTTTTTGAGTCAAGCGAACCTGTCGGTTCGTCTGCAAGAATTATATCCGGATTATTTATGAGTGCTCTTGCAATTGATACCCTCTGACGCTGTCCGCCGGATAAATTTGAAGCCAAAGAATTCTTTTTCTCCAGTATTCCTAAATGACTTAAAATCGATATCGCAGCTTCATCTTGAACTAATTTACTTTTCTTTTTCGCTGAATACGCGAATGGCAATTTCACATTCTGAAGAACAGTATATTTTTCAATGAGAGCAAAATCTTGGACAACAAACCCGATTTTTTCATTTCTCATTTTCGCTTTCTCTTTGTCGCTCATTTCAGAAACGTCTATGTCACATATTTTGAGCGACCCGGATGATTTTCAATCCAGCAATCCGATAATATTGAGGAGTGTAGATTTTCCGGAGCCGGAAGAGCCAACAATTGCGGTCATGTCACCTTGAAAAATATCGATAGAAACATCATTCAATGCTTGTACGGCGCAATCTCCCTTCCCATATATCTTAGAAAGATTTTCTGCTCTTATAATTACATTTTTTTCGCACATGTTATTCACTCCTTCGAATGATATATATCGTCGCAACGAAAGCAATTTTTAACAAAAATAAAAACGCATAATTCTTCTTGTATCTCATTGCTGTCTGAAAAATGTATTCCAGATGGCTTTCCTTATAGAAATCTGTAATTTTTTCCCTCGTTCTCTTCTTAACTTTCAGAAACAACCCCCCCGTTTTCAATTCGAACGATTCGATCCGCTTTTTGGGCGATGCTCTCGTTGTGTGTAATCATAATGATTGTACGGCTGTATCTTTTTCCGGAGGATGTCAGTAACTCTAATACTTCTTCACCGGTTCTCGTGTCCAGGTTACCCGTCGGCTCATCGGCAAGAATGATTTCCGGCTTATTGGCTAGGGCTCGTGCGATGGCAACCCGCTGCTGCTGTCCGCCAGAGAGTTGATTGGGGAATGCGTTTTTCTTGGATTCGATACCGAGGTGAATCATCAGCTCAGACATGTAATTGGCATCCGGTTTTTGATCGGAGAGAATGAGCGGCATCACGATATTTTCATAAACGGAGAGTACCGGGATGAGGTTGAAAGATTGGAATACAAATCCAATCTTGTCACGGCGGTATTCCGACATGCGATTGTCGTTGTCAAGCGATAGTTTATCGCCTTGAAAAAATATTTCTCCTTGCGTCAACGCATCGAGCCCGCCAATCACGTTGAGAAGCGTGCTCTTTCCGGAGCCGCTTGGGCCGAGGATGGCGATGAATTCTCCGGCGTCAATTTTCAGGTTTACTTCATTGAGCGCCGCGACTGCATTCTCACCTTCTCCGTATATTTTTGAAGCATTTCGTACTTCCAGTATTTTCATGTCATTCTCCTTGCTTGTTGATCTCATCTTTATAGTCCAAGGTCTACTCGTCTATGTGGGTTCGGATGGTCGTGTTCCAATGTGCCCTCATCGGAAAATAAGCAGTCATAATACATGTCAACATAACGACCGCAATGACCAGCGGGAATATCGGAATAATCGGATGAAATTTGCTGTCAATCTGCGGAAATATGACTACCGATATCAGTATTCCGAAAAACGATGCCAAGACGGAGGCCATAAATCCGACGAGTGCATTTTCGGTACAAATGATTGCGGTTAACGTTTTATTGGTCATTCCAATAGCTCGAAGCATACCATTCTCGGATTGACGCAGCTGAATATTAGAACGCACGGTATTTGAAATATTGAGGACGGCCAGTGTTGCCGTAAATACTATAACAAAAACGGCTATGAGAAGGATGCCGGTCAATTCTTTTATCGCGTCTTCACTTCCCGCCTCAATATCCGCTAATTGAAGCTGATCCGTCATGCCGTTCATTTTCAATATTTGCGAGAAAAGGTCTTCATAGTCAAGATCAGAATCAATCAACACGTCAATATACTCATATTCTCCGAAGACACGATCCGCAAGTTTATCATTTACGAACAGGACACCTTCACCGGAGTAACCGCTCAATAGATGATAGGGCACCTCTTCTATTCGTTTCAGATTGAATTCGACATCCTTATTTTCGCCGTCACTGACCCGTGCGATTGCATCAGACAAGTCCGAGAAGTCATCTCCGTCGTCATACATATAGATTAGCGCAATTTCCTCCTCCGGATTGAGCAAAAAGGTCGGACTGATTTTCTGTATCAGAGCATCGTCCAATACGACAAGCAAATAATCGCTGAAATAGAATCCTTCAATATTCAATGTGTGTGAATATGAAAAGGAATTGCTTCCAATGCCATAGACGTTATTAACTCCTTCAAGCCCGCGGATATCTTCCAAAAGCGCCTCTCCGATATAGACATCCTGAAGCTCGTTCGTCCGATAAAGCTGGAATTTTGCAATTTTCTGGTTCATTCCGACATTTTCTCCGGGATCAATACAGAGGAAAAAATTCAGTATGACCATGCACAGCAAGGCGCTGATGAATATAGAAATAAATGTTACCGCCGTTTTACTGCGATTTCTAGAAAGATTTCGTCCGGCTAAGTGAAGAATAAATTGGTTTCTTTTGGAGGCTTTTACCTCTCGATTTTCTCTCGAAAAAGAACGCGATTTGTAATTCTCAGCTTCTGTGTACTTCATCGCTTGTAGCGGTGTGAGTTTTTGAAGTTTACGAATGCTAAGATACGTCGAGACACCGATGACCGCAGTAGCCAGTAGAAGAACCGAAATATATGTGACCGGGCGCTGTGCCAAAAGAACTTCACTTCCGATTACCATCGACATGATCGATTGCGCGACTACCATGTTCAATAAAATGCCCGCAGCCTGTCCAATTCCGATGCCCAGAACGGCATATATCAACACTTCGGAAAGAACGAGGCGCTGCAGTTGAGAACGCTTCATGCCGAGGCAACGCAGTGTGCCATATTGTCTGATTTTTTCTGCGACACTCAAATTGATACTGTTATAGATGAGAAATACAGCAGCAACAGAAAGTGCGATGGTCAGCACTTTGAGTCCTTTGTCCATAAAAGAATCTCCGATCGCCTCGTCATATGCTTGAACCTTAGCATCGTTGATCTCAAATTTGAGACTCAAATCCCCCAAAGGATTGCCATATCCCAAATTCGACATTATGTCGTAGATTCTTTCCGAATCAAATTCATTTTTTTCGACAGTCACGAAAATCGCCCGCGCATCATCGTTGTCATAACCTTGCTTATTACTGATCTCTTCAGCCGTGCCCAACGTCGTGTTGCCGATCAGATAAGTACTTCCGGTCGGCAAATCCTTAATAAATCCGGAAATAACAAAAGTCTCTTCTGTATACTCAGACTCAGAGCTGCACCTGATCGGCAGCGAAATGCGATCCCCAATCTTGTATGTAGTCTCAGCATAGGTATTAATTCGCTCTTCAACACAGATTTCATAGGGCTGAGACGGAAAAGCCCCCTCTGCCAATTCAAACCCGAAAACCGCCGAGACGTCACCTTCTGAACCGATAATTGATATGTCCATGCCATTTTCGGGAAGTGTCGAACTCAAGGATTCGTTCAGGATCAGAACGTCCTCAATATCAGCTTCGCCATTTTCCAAGAGCCGAGCGTAATCTGCCTGCTTTTGCGCAGACATATGCCGCATCGAAAAATCAAACTGCTGTCCTTTAACCAATAAACTCTCGTACCGAACCGCAATACTGTCTCCCATTTGCATCAGCGAAAACATCATAATGACCGTCAAAATGATGCCGACAATAATCGAGAAAGTGGTTTTCTTCTGCTTGAGAATGTAGCGAAAGGCAAAACGTCGCATAGGACTCCTAATAGATAATTATTATTTATTATTGATTATTTGAATTCAATTTGCAACAAAGGAAACCCTTTAGGAGTCTCCTTTGTTCAGAGCGGATTGCAACATTAAGTGTCGCAGTTGTTAAGCGACCCGGTCGTACTCTTCATATAGAAATACCCTCTTCTCTGTGATTGATTCGGTTTTGTAGTGATTCGAATTCTACCACATCGGGGGTTTTTCTATTTCATTTTGTCCGAGATAAACTTTACACTAACTTTTGCAAGCCATTCCTTCATCGTATTCAAACGAAATCACTTCTTTACCTTTTCCGGCATCAATATGTAAGGTTCCGATCTTGACCGGATCCGATTGACTCCAATTCTCGTATACCAGAATCTTTTCTCTGCTCGTCATGAAAATTAGCCCCGCTTCGCCCTTTTACCGGAAAGAAGATTCAGGTCCTGAAGCTTTTTCCCCAGTTCATCATCTTTTGCAACATTTTCGAAATCTTTGTCCATGCCCCCTAAAGCATGAAGTACAGCTGCATACGTTCCGATGGAAACCGTTGGAGATCCCTTTTCGACGGACCATAATGTAGCTCGACTGATTCCGGCTCTTTCTGCGACAAGCTCCGTAGCAAGCTTACGACGTAATCTCGCCATTTTGATTTGTTCTCCCATGGTTTCCAAGACTCTTTGTGTTTCCGGCATTATGACAACTGATTTTTTGCTCATATGATCACCTCTTATGTCTAATATAACAAACGTTAAGAACGCTTATGTCAATTATATTAAACATAAGACTTGCTGTCGGGTGAAAATCCGTCCGGATTATTTTTGCTGACTTTTAACGCTAGAAGGATTGACTCGTACACCTCTTGATTATCTGTTTTTATACCTCTAATACTCGGAGAATTGTCAAAAAATACAATCTTTCCATTGCGAACAGATTCTTCACTTGGATTTAAATTTTGGATAGAATCATGCGATGTGATTTTTCCTGTTAAAAAATCTAGAGCCGCATCAATCTCCTCATCAATAGTCGGAGACTCCCTTGAAATATCACAGAACATGCTTTTCAGGCCTTCTCGGAAGTTCAAGCCGCGCTGCCGATCCCACCGATACCGATAAAAATAATAGAAGTGCGTCGTTTTATCGGTATTCCCCGATCAGCTAAGAGTTCGCGGCGAGCTGGCGGAGCCAACATGTGCGACAAGAAGTGAGACAATTGAGCCATGGCCAATATACCGACGGTCCTCTTTCTGATTATCTTTTTTGTCACTCGAGCTCTAATAATTCATGGTTCGAAAAAAGCAAAGAGCTTAAGAGGACGATTGCTATCTGAACGTATTTCCCTGTTAAAAAGGACTTAATTAATGTTTGCCGATACACAAGAGATAAAAACAAACAATTCGGAATAATCAATAATTAAATGTCGGAATTTTCTATAAATAAGGGAGCTGTTGAAATATAAATGGGTCAGCGGCAAGTCGAAGATGCCTCCAGCATCTTATTAAAACTAAAGAACAAAGTCGACTCCGAAGTGATGAACCCACCTGATTTTCTAATGGTGTTGACAGGAAACGGTTACGTTTTGAAACTGGATAACGGTGTGATTGTACTACCCATTACATGTTTAAGAGATTAAAAAAGAAAAAAGGAACTCATTCGTTTTTAACAAAACTGACGAAGCCCGTTGTCCCGTCAACCCGAATATGATCGCCGGTGCGAATGACGGTGGTTGCGTTTCCGCAACCGACGACGGCAGGGATGCCCAGTTCTCTTGCTACGATCGCGGCATGAGATAGCGGTGCTCCAATATCCGTGACGATTGCTGATAGTTTGGGAAAGACTTTGACCCATCCGATATTGGTCGCAGTTGTCACCAAGATGTCGCCTGCCTGTATACAGTCTGACTCGGATATATCGGTCAAAACTCGGGCTATGCCCTCTACACGACCGGACGCCCCGGCATATCCTTTGACTGTGCAGTTCGTGTCGATGACGGATGCTTCGCCGAAACGGTAATAATCGGAGCGACGATGCTCTTCTAGGACCCATTTTTCAGGCTCGAAGCGCCCGACGATCACATTGGGAAACGGCGGCATTTCTAAAGCTTTCAGATAGTTTTCTTTTCTTTTCGGAATTTTTTCAAAGACACTTATGTCTCCCTTTAATGCCTGCATGACTTCTTTAAAATGCAAAAGGAAAATGTCGTCGCCCAGATTCAGTAATTTCGCTGATTTTAGGAGAAATTCGCGCATCAGGCAAAATAATTTCACCGATTGGCTCCTTACATCCTCTCGACTCAAGTTTGCTTTGGCAAAGTCGGACAAGGTCTTATCCAGCCACTTTGCTTTTGACGGATATCTGCGCTTGAATTCCGCAACCGCAGCTCGATATTTCTCTTCCTGCGTACGCTTCAATTCTCCGGCTCGGACGTCGGATTGGAGATATTCTTCAAGTAAGGCATCGGGAAATGCCGGGTCTTCATATGGATATGGGCACGCGAGCTCCATCTCATTGGCGTGCCGGTGCCCGTACAGGCGCCGATATTCTTCTTTTTCCAGTGTTCCATCTATGACATTTTCCAGAAGGAGCAAAGGTTTTAAGCTTTCGATCGTCCCATTGAGTGAGCAATTTGAGCACAGTTCATTGGCCAAAGTTTCGCCGACACGTTTTGTCAGCTTTTCACGCGTTTGAAAAAGCGACTTCAGAGACAGAGAACTGAGAATTGTGCTCAGGACCTTCGTCATAAAAGCATCGCACGTCTTTTTCCAAAAATTGTAAAGCGCTTCTTTTTCCTCTATTTCGCGGACTTGATCGATCAGGCCATCCGCAATGACTGAGATGTTTTGCGGGAAATCCTTTTTTCGAACGCCAAAATCAGCTTTTTTCTTCGGCGCAAAAAGTAATGTCCACAATTTCTTTATCAATATTCTTTTCTCATACGGATAGATCGGTATTTCCGCGTTTTCGGGAAGTGTGCCGGCGATGTCGGAAATCATGGTGTATGCTTTTTTTCGAGAAAAACCGAACGCGACAAGGAGGGAGCACATGCCACTGACATTGAAATATGCCTGACCGTAGACATTCGCGATAATAGGAATGCCCAGCATCTCGAATATTTCGCTGAGGATGCCATGGGTCATGGGCGATAGTGGGCGCATAAAGATCTCTCCGACATTTGTTTTCGAAAAGAGATACTCGCCCGAAAGTGTGTCATTGATTCGGTAGCAGTCTTCGTCGCGGCCCTGTAGCGTAGTTATCGGGCGTGCCTGCAGGATGTATAATTTTCCTTTGGTGACTAACCATTCGATATCCATCGGCTGTCCGAAAAGTCTCTTGATTCGTACGGCGCGCCGACACAGTTTTTTTGCATGGGGGTCAAATTCGGATTCGCCTTCGTATCGATATTTTAAAGTGTGGATTGTGAAGCTCTCTGCGTTTGCTTCTCCGGAGACCAGCTTCTCGCCCATGCCCCGAACATAGTTGCCGATCATGCGCGCCGCGCTTCCGGAAAGGACATCCGACGTGAACAATACTCCGGCGTAGTCTGCCGGGATATATTCCTGAATAATCACTCCGACACTCCCCGAAGCGATGTTTTGTTGTTCGGCATAGACCAAAAGGCGCTCGCTTTTCGCCGACGCCGCCACACGATGTATTGCCTCGTAAAGCGCCTCTTTTTTTACATCCAGCACGGTCTCGTACATCCCGGCAAACGATGTTGTTTCGCCGTCCTCGCCGACGGCCGATGAGCGGACCGCGTAGGTTTTTTGGTCCGAAAGACTCGCGATGCAACCCTTAAGTTCATCACGTGCGTCCTCTAATATTTTTCCATCTCGAAAAGCCTGTGAAGCGATCGCATATCCGCCGGGGACAGGATGTCCGTCTCGAATCAGGCGCGTGAGCGCATCGGCTTTGCCCCCGAAGGATTGTGTCTCAGTTTGGATTGTTTGGCCCAACGGAAGAATATACATCGAGCTTTCTCCTTTATTGTAAAAATAAATCCACTTGCATATCGATAAAGGCTTTGAGTTCCTCATCATTTGTCAGGTCAATGCCGAAGGATTGGCGGATCGACTCCTGTCGATAAACCACAAGCTGCAAAATGCTCGATAACTCGTAGGCGATCAGCATGCATTCCTGCTTGGTTTTTGCTCCACCATAATGCTCCAGAACAAGAGGAAGACTGTTGAGGTCCGTTGTCAGGTCGCGGTTTAAAAGCACATACTTCGTAATCGCTTTTGAAAAGATTTCATTTGCCAAGAGGAATTTCAACACGACAAAATGGAGCTTTTTCAGTCTCTCTTTGGCCGGCAATGTATCATGGGCTATTTTTAAAAGTTCACCGTCAAAAATTTTTCCCGCAAGGCTGATATCCTGAAAAACTTGAAAAATCAGCGCCTCTCTGGATCCAAAGCAATAATTGATCATGGCGAGCTGGACGCCGGCTTCTTTGACGATCGCGCGCGATGTCACTTCCTCCGGCGCCGTGCAGGAGAGCATCAGCTTCCGCGTTGCTTTCTTCAGTTTATCTTTAGTGATATCCCGTTTCATATCCTTGCCTCCATCCTGCCCCCATTATTGAACGCGTTCAATAATGGTATACACCGATTCTGTTGTCGTGTCAATCGGAAATTTATGTAGACTGGAACACAAGCAACTGGGAGGGTCCGGGGTTAGTAAATCATTCGGAGACACCACTTTTCATGACGTTTAATCAAAGTACCGTCGGACAGTATGGTCTCATTACATGCGACGGGAAAGAAATTCTCCCGCCCATTTGTGACAACATTCTTTCCGTATCCGCAAACGGAATGGTTCTTGTTCGCGTCAACGGAAAGTATGGATATTATGAGGTCAAGGAGTAAAAAGAGATAATTGCCTTCTTCTTTACAAACAAGCCTATCAAACGTCTTCAGGGTTTCAAGGCAGTAATCGGAACGACCATAACGCCATCTTCTCGAGTATATGAAAAACTCGTTACACCACAGATCACACAGAGAAATTGTGGTGCGACCGCTTTGCCGTCTGTTTCCATAAAAGTTTTTATCCGGTTCAATTCGAGAGCAGCGGAATCTATTTGACCGGCTCCCAATTTTATTTCTATTGCGCCCCAACGACCGTCCGGTAATTCGATGATTGCGTCAATTTCGCGACCTGTTTCATCACGATAGTGGTAGAGTTTTGCACCGATTGCTTCGGAGTATATTCTGAGATCGCGAATACACATTGATTCAAACAAGAACCCAAACGTATGCAAGTCAGACAACAATCTTTCTGCGCCTGCGCCTAGAGCAGCAATTGCTAACGATGGATCAACAAATCGCTTTTTTGCGGATTTTCCGATTCTGACAGATGATCTCAGATTGGGACTGAAGGCCGGTTGTTCATCGAGTATAAACAAACGTCGAAGTACATCCAAATATTCGGTAACTGTGTTTGGATTTAAGTCTTCGCCTGTTTCTTCGAGAATATCTTTCATCAAAGTCGTGTTGCCGGCAAGAGTGCTCTCATTTCTAGCCAATGAGTGAAGCAGCATTGCAAATTTTCTTTGATTTCTGTTCGTGTTATCTATTCTGCGAATGTCCTCCTCGACGATACTTTTCAAATAGGCCTTGGGTAATTCGGAAAAGGATTTGGATGGCATACCAATGCTATCGGGCCAACCACCACGAATGGCAAGGTTGATTACTTGATGGATCGAAGTTTCTTCGGACTTTGCTTCCCTAATGTTTCCTGAAAAAAGTTCCGTAAGGGAGACTTGCCCGGTGGAATCTCCGGACTCAAAGAGAGACATGGGTCTCATTCGTATTTTTGAAATTCTTCCGGTTCCGCTATGAAGAATTCCTTTATGAGTCGGCGTTGACGATCCGGTTAGTATGAAACGACCTTTATCCCGAGATTCATCCACGGCAAATCGGACAGCATCCCACAGCGCCGGAACTTCTTGCCATTCATCCAGTAATCGAGGGGAAGAGCCTTCAAGAACTAAACCGGGGCTCAGTTGAGCCATCGTCCGGTTCTGGAAGTTCTTTTCGGGGCTGCCAATAAAAGATACACTGTTTGCATGATTTAGCGCTGTCCATGTTTTCCCACACCATTTTGGCCCCTCAATGCAAATAGCACCAAATATTTCTAGCTGCTTGCTTATCTGATCATCAATGATTCTTTCATGATATCCCGTTTTCGTTAAACTCATAATTACCTCGCTGAAGAATGGTGTTTTATGAATTCACAATAACACAACAAGAGAGTTTCGACAAATATATTAAGAGATATTCGCAACGCATAACAGGAGGATTTCAGATATTTTAATAAGAGAATATCGGATTTGATGAAAGAGCGTACTCAGAATTCGGCAATGCAAATGGGCAAAGTATCAACTATGACGCTTTGCCCTTCACAATTTTCTGAGAGATGTCCGTGCGCTCCCGCTTATCTTCTTCTTTTCAAAATAATAAAACCTATCGCTCCAAGAATCGTTAGCGCAAGTATTGCGCCTCCGACCCAGAACACAATCGGGTTGATACCCACGGACGGGTCGTCTGTCTGCGAGTTGTTATCTGTCGTTCCGTCCGGCGTTTCCGTTACAGTTGGTGCCGGAGCAGATGTCGGCGTCGATGTGGGTGCCGGTGTCGGAATAGGAGTTTCCGTTGGTTTTGGCGCCGGTGTCGGCGAAACAGTCGGCGTCGAGGTCGGTGTCGGAATTGGAGTTGCTGTAGGTTTCGGTGTGGGTGTTGACGTCGGCAAAGGCGTCGGCGTGTCCTGCCCCCCGAAAACTGTACCAGATATTAAGTTAGAAAAAGAAGGAGTAAACTAGCTTAAAGGAGGAATGGACATGGGCAGAAAAGCATTTGCAGTGGAAGAGATTATCCGGTATTTGCGCGAAGTGGAAATTTTGTGCGGACAGGGGAAAACAATCGTGGAAGCCGTCCGGCAGATCGGAGTAACCGAACAGACGTACTACCGATGGCGAAAACAGTATGGCGGGATGAACACAACGGACGCCAAGCGCTTGAAGGAACTGGAAAAAGAGAACGCCCGACTGAAAAGGCTGGTGGCGGACTTAAGTTTGGATAACGCCATATTAAAGGACGTCGCTACGGGAAAATTCTAAGCCCGGCAAAGAGAAGAGCCGCCGTAGAAGAGATGAAGGGTAAATACAACTTACCCGAACGGCGGGTTTGCCGGGCGATGAAGATATGCCGAAGCAGTGCGCGATATGTCTCCATAAAGCGAGACGACGAAGATTAGGTGACGGGCGAAATCATTGAACTTTCCGCCCAATACGGACGATACGGGGACCGAAGGATCACCG
>Ga0123329_1002041_pt1 | contig 18231 bp, 13 predicted proteins | sample BioC12SIPDNA_FD_89703 | JGI IMG/M metagenome (GOLD analysis project Ga0123329, IMG submission 89703) | Anaerobic biogas reactor microbial communites from Washington, USA - Biogas_R1_B C12 SIP DNA | ecosystem: Engineered > Bioreactor > Anaerobic > Unclassified | place: Washington, USA | collected...
GAGCAACAGGCGCTTGCCGACCGGTACCAACCTTGGCCGGTTGGCTACTCGGCGGCGGGGAATCTGCCTGTCACGACCGTTCAACTTGCCGCCTACACCTGCCCGAGCGACAGCAATTCGGCTAATGCCAGCCTCTACAGTGGTGTCACGTTTCATAACTACGTAGCAAATTACGGAAATACGACCTGCTCGCGGGCCGCCACGCTGGGCACCGATTCGGCGGGCAACCCGAACCGTTATGGAGGCGCGCCGATCGTGGGCATGGTGGTCGGTGTTGGCTTCTACAACGACAAGACCTATTTGCCGGCGGCGGTCAAGATGGCCGACATATGGGACGGAACGAGCAACACGCTGCTGGTCTCCGAGACGGTCCAGGGCAAGGGGGGTGATCTGCGAGGATTCGCCTGGTGGGGCTACGCCTGCCACTTTGAAACCTACCTGCCGCCGAATTCGGCCGAGCCGGATCGGGTCCAATTCGACAGCTACTGCAAACCGAACGAGCCGGGCAATCCCCCCTGCGTCGGAGCCACGCCGGAGTGGACGGAGCAGATTCTCGCGGCGCGCTCGCGCCATCCCGGCGGAGTCAACGCGGCCTTGTGCGATGGTTCGGTTCGCTTCGTCGCCGAGACGATCCACCTCGACACCTGGCGGGGGCTGGGAACGATCCGCGGCAAGGAAGCGCTCGGAGAGTTCTAGGATCATCGCGTCTCTGCCTGACCTTGCCCGGCGGTCGAATGGCTTGGAGCGGTTCCAAGACCCTTGCACCGTTACCATGACAGCGAGAGGTTTTTGCGCGATGAGCATCGGTAAGCGACTGTTTGTGTTGGCCGCGGGGATCGCTCCGATTCTCGCCCTGGTGGCGACGCCGGGTCTTACGGCGGCGGAGCCCGTCCACGACGTGGTGGTCTACGGCGGGACCTCGGCCGGCGTGGCCGCCGCCGTGCAGGCCAAGCGGATGGGCAAGACGGTTGTCCTGGTCGGGCCGGACGTCCACCTCGGCGGCCTGTCGTCCGGTGGGCTGGGCCAGACCGATACCGGCAACCACGCGGTGATCGGCGGGATCAGCCGCGAGTTCTACCAGCGGATCAAACGGCACTACGACCAGCCGCAGGCATGGACCCGCGAAACCCCGCAGAAGTACTCGCGGTACCGCCCGAACGAAGATGCCATGTGGACCTTCGAACCGTCCGTCGCCGAGAAGGTCTTCGACGACCTCGTCCGAGAGCACCAAGTCACCGTCGATCGCGACGAGTGGCTCGACCGGGAGGGCGGTTTGGTGAAGCAGGACGGGCGGATCGTTTCGATCACGATGCTCAGCGGGCGGACTTACCGCGGAAAGATGTTCATCGACGCGACCTATGAAGGGGACCTGATGGCCGCGGCCGGCGTCTCCTACCACGTCGGGCGGGAGTCGAACGCCCAGTACGGCGAGACACTCAATGGCGTTCATACGAGCATCGAGGGCGCGGGGTTGGGGCATCATCAGTTTGTCGTCGGCGTGGACCCCTACGTTCAACCGGGGGTCCCGTCGAGCGGGCTGCTGCCGTTCATCGATCCGAACGGCCCGGGCCAGGAGGGCAACGGCGACGCCCGCGTGCAGGCCTACAACTTCCGCATGTGCCTGACCGACGATCCGGACAACCGGGTCCCGTTCATCAAGCCGGAAGGTCACCAGGAGCTGTGGTACGAGCTTTTGCTGCGGAATTTCGAGGCCGGGGCCAAGGGCGCCAAGGCGCCGAAACCCGAGTACACGGTCAGCTCGGGGGCCCTGCGGATTCCCTGGATCAACTCGCGGATGCCCAACCGCAAGACGGACACGAACAACCAGGGAGCGGTTTCAACGGACTTCATCGGCCAGAACTACGACTATCCCGACGCCGGCTACGCGGAGCGCAAACAGATCATCGCGCGGCACCGGCTCTGGCAGCAAGGCTTGATGTGGACGTTGGCGAACCACCCCCGCGTGCCGGAGAAGATCCGCACGCAGGTCGCCCGCTGGGGACTGGCGCGGGACGAGTTCGCCGACAACGGCAACTGGCCGTACCAGATCTACGTCCGCGAGGCCCGGCGGATGGCGAGCGAATTCGTCGTCACCGAGAATCACCTCCGCCGCCGCAAGCCCTCGCCGCGCTCGATCGGGATGGGCTCGTACGGCATGGACAGCCACCACGTGCAGCGTTACGTGACCCAATCGGGCGAGGTTCGCAACGAGGGCGACGTCGAGGTCTCCACCGGCGGCCCGTACCCGATCGACTACGGGGCGCTCGTTCCCCGGCAGGAGGAGTGCGAGAACCTGCTGGTGCCCGTCTGCGTAAGCTGTTCGCACATCGCCTTCGGCTCGATTCGCATGGAGCCGGTGTTCATGATCCTCGGCCAGTCGGCGGCCACCGCGGCGGCGATGGCGATCGACGACGGTCTGCCGGTCCAAAAGGTCGATTACCCGCGGTTGCGCAAGCGGCTGCTTGACGACGGCCAGGTGCTGGAGTTCGGGCGGTAAGGCAGCGCCGCACGACGGCGATCGATCTGCCGGCCGAGGGAAATTCGGAGGAATCGACTCGTGAAACGGCACTCCGCCTGGTTGCTGATGCTCTTGGCTCTGGCGCCGCCAGCCGGTTCGTTTGCTGCCGGGGCGGCGGCGGTCCGCGAGTCGGCCCGCCAGATACCCGTGGCCTACGATGTCGACGTGGTCGTTGTCGGCGGCGGCACGGGGGCCGTCTCGGCGGCGCTGGCGGCGGCCGAGGCGGGGGCGCGGGTATTTCTCGCCGCGCCGTATCCGTACCTCGGCGACGACATGACCGCCACGCTGCGGCTCTGGCTGGACGAGGGGGAGGCGCCGAAATCGCCGCTGGCCAAGGCGATCTTCAACGATCCGGTGGCGACGCGGATCGAGCCGCAGCGCGAACGCCTCGCCTTCCGCTATACGGCGACCCGCCCGAGCGGCGCGCCGCACCAGGACACCGACCCGCCCAGCCGCCTGGCGGACGGCGCTTGGGGAGATGCTTCCAAGGAGAGCGTCCAGTACGACGGCGATGTGACGCTCGACGCCGACCTGGGCAAGGCCGAGGAGGTCCACGAGGTCCGCATCGCCGTTTACCGCCGCGACGAGGCGACGCTGGGAGGCAGCGGCTTCAACGTCGAGAGCGTGGCCGTGTCGGTCAGCGGCGACAGGCAATCCTGGGAGCAGGTGGCGGAGTTGAAAGGGGAGCCGGGCGGCGGAACGGGTGTCTATGTTCTGGCCGCGCCGCTTGAGGCCACCGCGCGCTATGTCCGATTCGCCTTGAAAAAGCCTCCGCAGTACGACCGCATCCTGCTCGGCGAGATCGAGGTGCTCGGGGCCATCGAGGAGAAGGCAGCCGCCCTGCCGCAACCGCCCCGTCCTCTGCACGTGAAGAAAACGTTGGAAAACGCCCTGCTCAGCGCGGGGGTCGAGTTTCTCTTTAGCTGCCCCGCCACGGACGTGCTGCGCGACGCCGGGGGAGCGCCCGCGGGGATCGTGATGGCCAACCGCGCCGGCCGCCAGGCGGTGCTCGCACGAGTGATTATTGACGCTACCGAGCGGGGCACGGTGGCGCGGCTCGCCGGGGCCCGCTTCCGGGCTTACCCGGCCGGCGAGCAGACGTTCCACCACGTGGTTGTCGGCGGCGATCCGGTGGAAATAGAAAACGGCTCGGTGCGGGTGATCCCGCCCGGCTTCGTGGCCTATCCCTGCGTTTGCGGCTTCCCCGGCTGGTGTGAGATATGCATCGGCGATTCGCCGCTCCGCGGCCAGGCCGTTCGCTATGGAAACCGCTGCGGACCGGTGCTGCAAGGGAGAAACCGCCTGTTCAAGGCCATCGAGTACACGCTGCATATTCCCATGCCGGACGGCAGCTTTGCCTCCTTCGCCAAGGCCGAGCAGGTGGCCCGCACGCTCACCTACCACGCCGCGCAGCGCGTCGCGGCCGACCGCCTGTTCCAGGTGCCGCCCGATCCAGTCCATGGCCGGCAGTCGATCCCCGGCGATGGGCTGCCGGTCGGCGTTCTGCCGCTGGATGCCTTCCGGCCGGACGGGGTGGAGCGGCTTTACCTGCTGGGGGGCGCGGGCGACGTCAGCCGGGCCCGCGCTGAGCAGTTGCTGCGGCCGTTGGAGCTGATCGACCTGGGTGCGCGGATCGGCGCCGCCGCGGCCAAGGAGGCGGCTGACTTGGGCAAACCGGCCGGCGTGCGGTTGCCGGGAGAGGCGGCGGCCGCCGCGGTTGCCGCCGGCGAGGTCCGCGAGCTGCTGGTCGGCGTGCGGCCGATCCAGGAGCTGGCAACGCTCTCCCAGGAGGCCCGCAACCTGCCCGTCTTGGGCCGCTACGACGTGGTGGTGATCGGCGGGGGCACGGGCGGGGCACCGGCGGGCATCGCCGCGGCGCGCGAGGGGGCCAGGGTGCTCGTCGTCGAGTACCTGCACATGCTCGGCGGCGTGGGGACGGCCGGCTACATCACCGGTTACCACAGCGGAAATCGAGAGGGATTTACCGCCACGATCCCCGGGGGCAATCGCTGGCAACCGGAGCAGCGGGCCGAGTGGTGGCGGCGGACGCTGCTCGAGGAAGGGGCCGACATCTGGTTCGGCGCGATCGGCTGCGGCGCGGTGGTCGACGGCGACCGCGTCGTCGGCGCCGTGGTGGCCACGCCGCAAGGCCGCGGCGCCGTGCTGGCCAACGCGGTGATCGACTCCACCGGCAACGCCGACGTGGCCGCCGCGGCCGGCGCCGAGACCGACTACACCGACGCGGGCGAATTCGGCATGCAGGGGACGGGCCTTCCCCCGCGCCGGCTCGGCGCGGGCTACACGAACACCGACTTCACGATCGTCGACGAGACGGACATGGTCGACGTCTGGCACGTCTTCGTCTACGCGAAACAGAAGTACCCCGAGGCCTTCGACCAGGGGCAGCTCGTCGACACGCGCGAGCGGCGGCGGATTGTGGGGGACTTCCGCATGACGATCCTCGATCAGGCGATCGGCCGCACGTATTCCGACACGATCAGCCAGGCCCGCAGCGACTACGATTCGCACGGCTACACGGTGGACCCCTTCCTGATGCTGGAAACGCAGCGGATGGGAGGGGCCTTTACGGTCAACATTCCCTATCGGTGCCTGCTTCCCAAGGGGCTCGAAGGGCTGCTGGTCACGGGCCTGGGGATCAGCGTGCATCGCGACGCCGTGACGCTGGTGCGGATGCAGGCCTGCATCCAGAACCAGGGGTACGCCGCCGGGCTGGCCGCGGCGACGGCCGCCCGGGAAGCCTCGCCGCTGCTCCGCGCGATCGACGTCGGCGGCTTGCAGCGGAAGCTGGTTGAACTGGGCTACTTGGCGGAGGAGGTCCTCGAGCAGGGCGAGGTGCAGCCCTTGCCGCGCGAAGCGCTCGCCCAGGCGGTCCGCGAGGCCCCCGGCAACTACCGCGCCGCGGCGCTCGTCCATTTCCACGGCGAACAGTCGCTGCCGCTGGTGCGCGAGGCGTTCGCCTCGCGCGAGGGCCAGCAGCGCTACATCTACGCCGTGATGCTGGCGATGCTCTTCGGCGACGCGACCGGCGCCGATGCAATCGTCGACCGGGTCCGTGTCGCGGAGAAGTGGGACGAGGGGTGGAACTACTGGGGGATGGGCCAATCGGGCGATGCCTTGAGCCCGCTGGACAAGGCGATCGTCGCCCTGGGGATGGCGCGAGCTCGAAAGGCGGCGCCCGTGATCCTGGAGAAGGTCGAGTTGCTGGATGCCGGCTCCGACTTCTCCCACCATCGCGCGGTGGCGATGGCCCTGGAGCGGTTGGGCGATCGGGCGGCGGCCCCGGCCCTGGCGGAACTGCTCCGCAAGCCGGGCATGGCCGGCCACGTCCACGACACGATTGCCGCGGCCAAGACGCACGACGCCGAGTATGCCCGCTACGTGAACACCGTCCACACGCGGCGCGAATCGCTTCGCGAGCTGTTCCTGGCCCGCGCCCTGTATCGCCTCGGCGACCACCAGGGTCTTGGCGAGGCGACGCTGCGGGCCTACGCAACCGACCTCCGCGGCCATCTCGCCCGGCACGCCAAGGCGGTCCTCGAAGAGCAGCCGCCGGCGGCGCCGCGCTGAAAGAAAAGGCTCTTTCCGCTGCAAACGCGGAGTCCGGAATACTCCATTATCTTGATGCCACGAATCTTCCGTGGCGTGTGGCAGCGGATCCGGTCTCGGATCATCGCGTGTGTGCGGCCGCTGACGATGGCAAGCACTTCTGGGTCGGTTTGCAGATGAACCGGTTCAATCCCGGACAATTGTGGCCAGTCGATAACGAGTGAAGTGGGATAATTGTCTGCGGGAAACCGGGCGGATTCTTGGGACCGCTCACCGAGGCTAGGCCGCTTAGCTCCTTCGGGGGTGTGGGCGATGGCTGTCTTGTTTGGCCGTGGCGCGGGGCTGGCGGGCGTATTGTCGCATCATTAGAATTGGCGGAGAACGGAAACCGATCCCCAGCGCGGGTCCGCGGACGGTTCTTTCCGTGGAGGGGGCGAGGCTCCATTGCGGGATCGTTGAATGCCAACATGATAGGAGGCCGCGGATGATCCTCGGAATTCCCAAGGAAGTTCTGGAGCAGGAAGGTCGGGTTGCGGCGATCCCCGAGACCGTTGCGCAATACAAGGCGATGGGCTTTGAGGTGCTCGTGCAGGAGGCGGCCGGCGAAGCGGCCCTCTGCACAGACGAGAGCTATGCCAGGGCGGGCGCGGAAATCGTCGCCGACGCCGCCGACCTCTTCGCCCGGGCCGACCTTGTGCTCAAGGTCAAGCAGCCGTGGATCAGCCCGGCATCGGGCAAGCATGAGGCGGAGATGCTCCGCGAGGGGGCAAGCCTGGTCACGTTTCTGCATCCGGCGACTCCCGGCAACCACGAGATGGTCCGCATGCTGGCCCGGCGGGGCGTGACGTCGTTCACGATGGACGGCGTCCCGCGGATCTCCCGGGCGCAGACGATGGACGCGTTGACGAGCATGAGCACGATCACCGGCTACAAGTCGGTGCTGCTGGCGGCGAACAGGTTTCCCAAGTTCATCCCGTTGCTCGGCACGGCGATCGGCACGATCAAGGCGGCCAAGTTCCTCATCGTCGGCGGGGGCGTGGTCGGCCTCCAGGCGATTGCCACGGCCAAGCGGCTCGGCGGCTCGGTGACCGCGGTGGACATTCGCGAGGACGCGCGGAAAGCGGCGGACAGCATCGGGGCGAAGGTCGCCGGATTCGAGGTCCCCGCCGACCTGGCCATCGACGACCAGGGGCGGACGCGGGCCCTGCCCGATGACTGGCTGGAAAAGGAGCGGGCCGTGCTGGCCCCCCTCGTGGCCGAGGCGGACATGGTGATCCTCAGCGCGCTGGTGCCGGGCGAGGTCGCCCCGCTCCTCGTCACCGAGGCAATGGTCGCGGAAATGAAACCCGGTTCGATCATCATCGACGTGTCCGTCGATCAAGGGGGCAACTGCGCGGCCACGCGGCCGGGCGCGGAGGCCGTGCACCGCGGCGTTTCGATTGTCGGGCTCTGGAATATTCCGGGTTCGATGCCGGTTCACGGGAGCTGGCTGTACGCGCGGAACTTGCTGCATTTCATCAAGAATCTGTACAAGCATGGGCTCGACGCGCCCGACCTGGAGGATGACATCGTCCGCGCCACGCTGGTCACCCGGGGCGGGCAGATCGTCCATGCGGGGGCGCTGAAGGCGATGGCGCCCGCCTGATCCGCCCAGCCGCCGGCACGCGCCGGCACGCGCCGAGAGCCGCGCGGGCCGGTCCCTGGTGTGCACCACCACGAAACCTGCAGCCCCCTGGGCGGCGGCAACCAAAGGAGGTTGATTGATGGGTGAAATGGCCGTCTTGATCGGCGTATTCGCGGTTACCTTCGCGATCGGAATTCTGTTGATCCTGCGGATTCCGCCGCGGCTGCACACGCCATTGATGTCGATGACCAACGCCGTTTCCGGCGTGACCGTCGTCGGCGCCTGGTTGCTGCTTGCCGCCGGGGGGCTCGGCGGCCTTGGGCTGGCCCTGGCGCTGGTCGCAATCGTCATGGGGGCTTTCAACCTGGTGGGCGGATTTGCCGTCACGGGCCGCATGCTGCGGTTCTTCAAGAAGAAGGAATCACCCCATGGCTGACCGTTGGCAACTGCTCTTCGACGCGGCAATCCTGGTGATCATCCTGATCGGCATCTGGCGGTTCCGCGATCCGCGCGCCGCCAGTTCCGGGAATCTGCTGGTCGGCCTGGCGCTATTCTGCGCGCTGGGGATCGTGATCTTCCGCAGCCCGGCGCAAACGCCGTGGATCGCGGGCGGGGCCCTGGCAGTCGGGGCGCTGGGCGGGCTGTCCGTCGCCCGGCGCGTGAACATGACACAGATTCCGGCCACGATCGGCTTTCAGAACGGCGCCGGCGGGTTGGCCTCGTGCCTGGTCTCTTTCGTCGAGCTGTCGCGGGGATCGGCCGTGAGCGGGATCGGCGAGGCGGCCGGAGTGTTCGCCCTCGTGGTTGGGGCGGTCACGTTCAGCGGCAGCATGGTGGCCAGCGGGAAGCTGGCGGGGCTCGTGCGGCAGGCGCCGCTGGCGATCCGCGGCCACCGCGGAATTCTCGCGGCGGGGCTGGCGATCGCCCTGGCGCTCGGCTTCGGGCTGATGGCCGCATCCGGCTCGGCCCGGGCGGCGCTGGCCGGCGGAGCGCTGCTGGCATCGCTGCTGTGCGGAATCCTGTTCTCGATCCGCGTCGGCGGCGCGGACATGCCGGTATTGATCTCGCTGCTGAACGCCTGGTCGGGCCTCTCGGCGGGGTTCTGCGGCGTCGTCATGCAGAGCCAGGTTCTGACCGCCTGCGGCGCGACGGTCGCCGCCTCGGGGCTGATCCTGACCCATGCGATGTGCCGGGCGATGAACCGGAGCCTCGCGGCGGTGCTGCTCGGCGGCGCGTACGCGCCGCCGCCGGCCGGCCTCCGCGAGGCGCCAACCGCGCAGCCGCAGGATGCCGGGCACGGGCCGGGGGACGGGGAGGGAGCCGCCGCGAGCGACCCGTTTGTGCGGGCTGCCGAACTGATCCACGCCGCCGCCAACGTGATCGTTGTCCCGGGCTACGGGATGGCCCTTGCGCACGCGCAGCGGTCCACGGTGCAATTGGCCAACCGCATCCGGCAGCTGGGCAAGGAGGTCAAGTTCGCCGTCCACCCGCTTGCCGGCCGCATGCCGGGGCACATGCACGTGCTGCTGGCTGAGGCGGAGATCGATCCGGACTTGCTGTTCGACCTGGACGAGGTGAACAGCGAGTTTGCCGCCGCGGATCTGGCCGTGGTGGTCGGAGCGTGCGATGTCGTCAACCCGGCGGCATCTTCCGTGCCCGGCACGCCCATTTCGGGAATGCCGATTCTCGAGGCGCAGCAGGCCAAGGGGGTTGTGGTGTGCAATCTGGATGACCGCCCCGGCTATTCCGGCGTAGACAATCCACTCTACCGGGACGCGAAGACCGTGCTGCTCCTGGGCGACGCCGCGGAGACGCTGGCGCGGCTGATGGAACGCGTGCAATGAGCGGTCGCGGGACGCGCCCCGGGCCGGGCGGGCGTGGCTGACGTGTTTCTGGTAGTAGCTCGCTGGGGGGTACGATCTGCGCGTCTAGTCCTGAAGAGCTAGTCTGGCCAGCCCCCCCGCGTTGCCGTAAAGGGCAAAGGGCTTGCTTTATTCTGTGGATGGCGTATGATGATTCGAGAGTCACCAAATTGCGTTTTGTGCTGCGCAGGTTATTTCTCTTGGTTGGTCATGTTCAGATCGGCGAAACGGCTACTCCAGCCTGCAAGCTGGCCGATGTTCCTGTCGGCTTTGCTGTTGAGCGCGCTTCGCGAGGTTTTGGGATTGCCCGAATCCGCGTGCGGTGGCCGCTGCGCTGATCAAGAGGTTCTCAGCCGCGTTCCAAGAAACGGGGCGAACGCTTTTCGACCAACACCGGCCAGTTTCCTGGCATCCCCCTTTTCCCTGAAACGGATGGCGGATGGCGAGTTGTGCGCCACCCAGTCCGGGGCGGAAGGCCTGTTTCACGGCTCGTGGCTCGTGCGGGTGATCGGCCGATCCGGTGCGGAGCATCAGCCTGGAGGGCGCTCATCCTTCGGTGTCTTGCGGCCACTGCGCCTCGCGTCGGCGCAGTGTGCCCTTCCGGTCACGCCCCCGCGAGGCGGGGAGCCGAGCAGTCCGTTGACGGTCAAACGCCGGGTCGAATTACGCGTCTTGCAACGGTAATCGGACTGTCAGTCGCGCCGAGGTTGGGGCCCACGCGGATTGGCTCGATTCCCCTGCGGGACTGCCGGGTTCTGCTCATGCGAAATGGGGGGGCTGCCTGGCCGAAATCACCGGAAACTCAAGGGAGGCAAGGTCATGAAACGCAATGAATTGAAACCATTTAGGGAACGCTTGCTGGCGATCCGAGCGCGGTTGCGCGGCGACGTGGATCGGATGAGAGACCCGATGTTCTCCTGCACTTCAAGGCTCACGAGGATGCCGATTCATGCCGCCGAGACTGCCGGGAGCCATTACGACGCGGAGATGAACGTCCATTTGATGGTGACCAAGGAGGAGATCCTGGCCGCCATCGAGGCGGCCCTGGAGAGCATCGAGGACGGCACCTACGGCACGTGCGCGGAGTGCGGGCGGCGGATTGCCAAAGCCCGCTTGAACGCGATCCCGTACGCCGTCGAGTGCGTCACATGCGCCTCGGGTTGAACCGCGGCGGGAGGTCTCCTTGCCGGTCCGACCGGCGGCCCCGGCGGTGGATGACCGCCGGCGGCGTTGAAAGCCAAGGCCAGCGACCATTCCGCCGCGGCCTGAAGCAGCGGGCGGCTGTGGCGCCGATTTTTGCATTCGTTTGTCGTTTACAAGGAGGTGAAGTTGATGGTTGTCACGTTGGAAGTGGCAGGGGGCGGACGACGCGCGGAGAAAGAAAAGCCGGTCGTCCTGGCGGCGGAGTCGCGGCTGGCGCGATGCGGCTATCCTGCGTTGAAGGCGGTTGACTGCACGTGGCGCAACGGCGTCCTGTATCTGAGCGGCCGCGTGCCGAGCTATTACCTCAAGCAGCTTGCCCAGGAAAAGGTCCGCAACGTGAAAGGGGTCGAGGAGATTGTGAACCGCACCGAAGTCGCGACCGCGGAGCGTGGAGAGGCGTTGTGAAGAAGATCTCCTACGTTGTGATTTTTGCCGTTGCCGCTGGTCTGGGCTGCTGGTGGCTCGACCGGGCCGGAATCCTCGCCGCGAGGCAGGCGGGGGGCCTGAGCCTTGGGCAGCTCGGCATGGGGCTGGCCGCGGGCTATGGTTGCGCCGGCCTGACGACATGGCTGATCCACTTGTTGTTCTCGCGGCGCAAACGCCCCTTTGCCGAGACCTGGATGGTCTGGCGGCTGAGCCTGTTCCTGGCCAGCGTCGGCGGGATCGTCCTCGTGCTCGGCGCGATGGGCCTGCTGTCCACGCTCGGCTCGTTTCTCGGCCTGTTCGGCGGCATGCTCCTGGGCCTGTCGATGCAGGCCCCGATGGGCGGCCTCGTGGCGTGGATTCTGGTTTCCATGAAACGCCCCTTCCGGCCAGGAGACCGGGTGCAGCTGCCGCGGTTGAACCTGATCGGCGACGTCCTCGATGTCAGCGCGATGTATACCACCCTGAACCAGGTGGGAGGGAGCGTCGCCGGCGATGAACCGGTCGGGCGGCACATCCTGATCCCGAATGCCCTCCTGTTCAGCGAGGTGATGATCAACTACACGGCCGACCAGAACGCCGCCTACATGCTCGACGAAGTCGTCGTGCGGATCACCTACGATTCGGACTGGAAGGCGGCCGAGGAGATCCTGCTGCAAGCGGCCAGCGCGGTCACGCACGACATCATTGCCGCCACGAACCGCTCGCCCTACATCCGCGCCGACCTGTACGACTACGGCGTCTACATGCGGCTCCGCTACCTGACGAGGGTCCAGGAGCGGGCCAGAACCTCGTACCGGATCCTCAAACGCGTCTTCGCGGCGATCCAGGCCTCGCCCGTCGTCGACGTGGCGATTCCCTACGTGTATTCCTTCCGCGCCGCCGCGGATCGGAAGGAAAACGGGGCGGATCGCCGCCCCGCGGCGGACGAGATCCGCGAAATCGACGTCGAAACGATTCGCGGAGAGCCCGCGCCCAAGGACGAGAAAGCCGTCGCCGAACTGGCGGAGGCGATCGGCAGGAAAGGACTCCTGCAACCGATCGTCGTGTGCGAAGGAGCCTGCCCGGGATCGTACGAAATCCTTGCCGGAGATCTCCGATACTGGGCTTGCCGGAGGCTTGGGTGGCGGAAAATTCCCGCCGTGTTTGGGCAGGCCGCGCTGCGGGCGGCGAGCCTGCCGCGCGGCGGCGCCGTGCCGGCCGACTATTTGCCCGCTTCCCCCTCGGCCTGACCGTCAAGAAGGGCCGGCCGCGAGCCCTCCCGGCAGGACGCGTCCGGCCCGACCGCCAAGGATTCTCCACAGACACCCGTATCCCGGCAGCCAGCGATTGCCGCACGAGCCCCCGAATAAGCAAACAACCACACTACCGGAGTCTAGAAAGATGGACTACTCACGCATTTCCATTTCCACCACCGATCATTCACGACTCGAACCGATGGTCCGCGACGCGATCGTCCGCGGCGGCGCCCCCTTTCACCTGACGTCGGCGCTGAAGTCCAAGCTCGACCACGCCCGAATCCTGCCGCCGGACAAGATGCCCAAGGACGTAGTGACGATGAACTCGATCGTCCGCCTCCGCGACCTGGACCTCGATGAGATCGAGATTTTCACGCTGGTCTATCCGAGCTTCGCCAATATCGCCGAGGGCTGCCTCTCGATCCTGACGCCGATCGGCGCCGCCATTCTCGGCCATCGCGCGGGCGACATCGCCGAAACGGAGATCCCGTTCGGAAGCACGCGCGTCGAGATCGAGGACGTGCAGTTCCAGCCGGAGAGCGTCGGGCAGTACGACGTTTGACCGGGAGCAGCCGGGGCCACCTGCGTATTGGGGGCGAAGCAATGACGGAAAACTCGACACGCGCCACGGAGGTAACAGCAGATGATGGCCAAAAATCCTTTGAAGAACCAGCCACGGAGTGTTCCACGGCGCAAAGCGCGCGCCGATGAGGATTCCACGGCCGATTTGAAGCGAATTGTGGTCACGGACCGCTCGCGGCTGGGCAAACTGCTGGTCGGCCCTGATGCCCGGGCGCAGGCCAGCACGCGGCTTCTGGCGATGCTCGAAGCGAGCCTGGAGAGCGCCCTGGAGGTCGATCCGGCGGCCGTACCCGGAGGGCTGGTGACGATGAACTCCCGGGTCCGGCTGGTGGATCTCGAGAGTGGCGAGGAAATGGCGTGCAGCGTCGTCTACCCCGAAGACGCCGAATTCGTCGCCGACGGAGTCTCCATCTTCGAGCCGTTGGGAATGGGCTTGATCGGCCACCACGAGGGCGACATCGTGGACTGGCAGAGCCCCTCCGGCCGGCGGCGGATGCAGATCGCGGAAGTCCTTTACCAACCGGAGCAGGAGGGGGCGTTTCACCAGTAGGAGGCGCCGCCTAGTCGAGCGGGAAGTCCGTTTCGGCGCTCTGTTTCCGGTAGATCGGCAGGTGGCGGTAGTAGACCTCGAGAATCATCGTCGCCATCGAGGTCGAGTAGAGACGCCCCCCCTTCGAACCGTGGCTGCTATCCAGATGCCAGCTGCCGGCTTCGTGCCCCTTGGTCGCCTGCGATTTGACGAGTTGGTCGCGCATCACGGCGTTCCACTTCTTCCAGTAGTCGCCCTCGTAATGGCGGAGCACCTGGGTGGCATAATAGTTGTAGTACATGTCGGTCGACGACGGGCCCTGCTCGCTGAGGAACTTCACCCCGTCGACGAGGGCCGGCGTGTCGCGGTCCCAGCCCAGGTGCATGCGGCAGAGCAGACCGATCGAGGTCGTTGACGCCTTGTCGCCCGGCGTGGTGTAGCCGTAACGGGCGCCGTTCTTGGCCTGCACCGTGTTGAGAAACAGCGAGGCCTTGGCGATCGTCTCGCCGGGGACCTGAAGGTAGGCCAGGTAGGCGCTCTTCAGGGCGATGATCTGCCAGCCGACGACGGAGGTGTCGCCGGGTTGCTGTTCCTCGTAGCGCCAGCCGCCGCCGATCGGGTCCTGGGCGTAAAGGATGTAGTTGACGGCCTGCTGAGCCGGTGCATACAGCCCCTTGTCGCGAGTCATCGCGTAGGCTTCGCAGAGGGCGATCGACGCCAGCCCGTGGGAATACATGCGGCCTTCCTTCTCGTACAGGCTTCCGCCCTTCTGCGAGACCTTCATCCGCGTGATCAGGTAGTAGAGCCCCGCGTTGACGACCTTCTTGTACTTGCCCTCCTTGTGCGTCTGGCCGGCCCCGAGAAAGGGGAGGATTGCCATCGCGGTGGCCGCGTTCCGCGCCTGGGCCAGGCTGCCCGGATTGCGGCATTGGCCGCGGCAATTTGGGCAGAGCGTGTGATCGAAGGACCAGCCGCCGTCGGGCATCTGGTGCCTGGCGAACCAGTCGAGCGCCAGGGAGACAGCCTGCTCGCTGGCGTCGTTGCCGCCGTCGCGCCGGACAAGCCGCTCGCGCTCCGCCCCCCGGCCCGAAAGTGCATCGCCGGAATACGCTCCGACCGTGGCGAGCAGGTCGTTGGCCGGGGCCTGCTCCAATCCGAAATCGCTCAGATCGACCTGCACGGCAGCGGCCGGTTCGTCGAAGTTCGCCATCTGGATATCGGTCGGCTCGACCACCGATTCGAGGACCAGCGCGTCCGACGTCACCACGTCGAGCGTCTGGAGCGGCTCGTCCTCGAAATCCTCCAACTCGTCGAGCATCTCCTCCTCGCCGGAGGCCAGCAGCAAGTCGCGGACATCGTCCACCGCGCCCGCCGGAAGATACAGCATCGCCATCGCCAGCAGCAGGATCACGTGGAGGATCATGCTCAAGAGCCAACTCGGCGTGGCCCAGATCAGGTTGCGAAGAACGGAACGCTTCGGCAGCACGGCATCGAACTCGTCGACCGGCTCCCCGGCCGAGCGGGCTTCCGCCGTCTCAAGGGCCGCATTCTGAACCGCCGGTAAATCAGGGTCAGAGGGCTTCTGGCTCATGGCGTCTCCTTCAGCGGTCGGACTCGCCCGCCAAGCACCGACCAAGGTCAAACGCGACAGGGAAATGCGTCAGCAACAACCAACCGGGGCAGCTCCGCCCCACGACCTACGGCATCACCACCGGCCGCCAGAAGCGGATGGCGCCAATCACAGGTTGCTTGCGCCAACCGCCGGCGTACTGACCGCCGCGGCGACACTCCATTTCCGCCGTAAGCCATTTTGCCACCCTAATTTGATTTTACCGCGGACGGCAAAAACCACCAGAGGTTGCGGCTCGACGAACCCGCCCGAGCCCGAATCGAGGAATCTTCGGCGGGCCGAGCCGCTCCCCCGCCAATGGGCCGCAAAGCCCCCGGCCATCCGTGTTTCCCGCGGCTGTCGTTTGCCGGCCCGGAGAACATCTCTTCGTGGTTCTGCATGATCAGGCAAACCGGCCTGTATGGTTGATCCGGGCGTGGATGTCTTCGACGACCCAGTGGAGGATCGAGGCGTGGATGCTTTCGACCATGCCCATGTCGGCCAGATCGACGTGGATGCCGTCGTGTTGAATCTGCTTGAGCCGGCCGCCGTTGTACCCGGTCATGCCGAAAGTTTTCAATCCCCGCTGGTTGGCCCAATCGACGGCCGCGATGATGTTGGGGCTGTTGCCCGACCCGCTGATGGCGATTGCCAGGTCGCCGGGCGAGGCATACTGGCGCAACTGCTGGGAGAAGACTTCCTCGTACGCAAGATCGTTGCCAAGGGCCGTGATCCAGCTCACGTTGTCGGTAAGGCTGAGCACGCGGACCCGTCTTCTCTTGTCGTCGTGCAGGTCGCCGGGGCGGAGCGCGTTCTTGCCCAGGTCCTCGCAGACGTGCGATGCGGTGGCTGCCGAGCCGCCGTTGCCGAAGACAAAGATGAAGCGGTCCGCCTGCCAGGCTGCGTAGATCGCCTCGGCGAGCCGCACGATCGGCGCGCGGTCCAGGCGGCCGAGTTCCTCGCACAGCCGGGCCAGGTATTCACCGATTCCGTGGGTCAGTCCAAGCATCGATTGGGGCGCTCCTTGGATGCGGGGCGTGATTTGACCGCTGAAACAGGGGGGGCGCGGCAACGGCGGAGCAACGGGTTCGATCAGACCGACGGAAGCCCTCGCCGACGACCGACCTGTCGCCCGAGCAGCGCGACTTCTCGCTCCACGGACTCGGCGTTGCGACACCGCCGGTCCATTGTCGGCTCTGGCGGCGAAAAACTCAATCCCGACACTTCACGGCCGGAGGCAGGACGCCGCGGCCGCAGAGTGCCCTCCCGAAATCGTGCCATGTCCTTTAGAATGCACCGCTGGCTGCCGCTGTCTGCGTTTTTGTTCGCCCCTGGGAACCCGCCATGAGCCCCGATGCCGCCCGTCAGCCCCGCGAGGGCAAAGTCAAGCTTGCCCTGGTCCAGTGCCGCGCTGCGGCCACGAAGGACGAAAACGTGGCCAGGACGCTCGACCGGATTGGCGCGGCGGCGGCGGCCGGCGCGGACATCGTCTGCCTGGCCGAACTGTTCGCCGGCCCGTATCCTTGCCAGGCCGAGGACCATCGCCGGTTCGACGACGCCGAGCCGATCCCCGGTCCCACGAGCCGGGCCTTGGCCGAAGCGGCACGCCGGCACGCCGTCGTCGTCATCGGCTCGCTGTTCGAGCGCCGCGCGGCGGGGCTGTATCACAACACGGCCGCGGTCTACGACGTGGACGGGACGACCGCGGGAATCTACCGCAAGATGCACATTCCCGACGATCCGCTCTACTACGAGAAGTTCTATTTCACTCCGGGCGACTTGGGATTTCCGGCCTTCGATACCCAGCGGGGGCGGATCGCCGTCGGCGTCTGCTGGGACCAGTGGTTCCCGGAGGCCGCGCGGCTGTTCGCCTTGGCCGGGGCGCAGATCATCGTCTACCCGACGGCAATCGGCTGGCTGCCCGGCGAAAAGGCCGAGTTCGGCCCGTCGCAGCACGACGCCTGGCAGACGGTGATCCGCAGCCACGCGATCGCCAACGGGCTGTTCGTGGCGGCGGTCAACCGGACGGGCGTGGAAGGCGGGCTGGAATTCTGGGGGGCGTCGTTTGCCGCGGACCCGCACGGCAACCTTCGCGCGCTGGCCGGCCACGCGGGCGAGGAAACGCTGCTTGTCGACTGCGACCTGGACCAGATCGACGCCGTCCGCACACACTGGCCGTTCCTCCGCGACCGGCGGATCGACGCCTACGAGGGGCTGCTGCGGCGATTCCTGGACTGAGGGCGCGGTTAGCCGTCAGCCGTCAGCGGTCAGAGGGTGTGAGTCTTTCGCGACCGGGATCGAAAACGGACTCTAGTGAAGACGTGCGTGGACTAAATCGACCTGCGTGATTCGTGGAAGAAGCGGCTGCTATTCAGATAGCCGCGTGGGCTTGCCCCGCGTTTCGTTACGTACGGGTTGTGCCGCAGCGCAGGCGCGCCGCGGGGCAAGGCCACGCGGCTATCACGCTCTCATGAATTCCTCCCGGAATCACGCAAGCTCATTTAGCGCAGTACGCCAAAAGTGTTAAACAGCGCACCGGAGTCTAAGCGAAGGCGCCGGAGCCGCGTCCGCACGCCGCCCAAGGTATGTGGACAATGCGCAAGGCAACCCTGATTGGGCTGCACGGGCGCGCGAACCGATGTGGCAGTCCTTCGTGGTGCGTGTCGGGCTGCGCGGCGACGGGAGGGCTCCGTGGTGAAACGTCGTCGGCGAAAAATAACCCTTGTTGCCCCACTTGATGGATTCACACCTTCTGACCGCTGACTTCTGCTCGCTGCTCGCTGACTTCTGCTCGCTACCCGTCTTTTCGAAAGCGGACGGCTTCGGCGGCCTGGCGGAGGCCCAGTTTGTTGCAGAGTGCGGCGCTGGCGCGATCGGAAGCCGAAAGATGCGCCTCGACGCTGCCGACGCCCTGGTTCATCAACTGCCTGAAGGCCTCGCCAAGGAGAAAAGTCGCCAACCCCTGGCGGCGGAGGGCCGGGTCAACGAACAGGTCGAGGATTCCCGCCGCCGGGCCGGGCAAATCGGGCGACGGCGGACCCATGTCGCGAACGGTCAAGCTGGCCGCCGGACGCGC
>Ga0123329_1002042_pt1 | contig 18226 bp, 18 predicted proteins | sample BioC12SIPDNA_FD_89703 | JGI IMG/M metagenome (GOLD analysis project Ga0123329, IMG submission 89703) | Anaerobic biogas reactor microbial communites from Washington, USA - Biogas_R1_B C12 SIP DNA | ecosystem: Engineered > Bioreactor > Anaerobic > Unclassified | place: Washington, USA | collected...
GAGATGCGAGCCGCCGAGGGGCCCTACCCGGACGAGGTTGCCCAACGGTTCCTGGCGCTCCCCGACATACCGGAGCGCGTCAGGCAGCAGGCTCGGGAGGTGGTGGAGAGCGCCGGCGCCGAGACGCGGTACGACATGGCGCGCGCCATCGAGGTATACATCCGTCAGTTCACCTACGACCTGGAGCTGGAGCCGCCGCCCCTCGACACCGATTTCGTCGACTATTTCCTGTTCACGGCGCAGCGCGGCTACTGCGACTATTCCGCCACCGCCATGGTGGTGATGCTACGCTCGCTAGGGGTGGCGGCGCGCTACGCCTCGGGGTACGCCATGGGGTACTATGACTATGGTGAGGCCGCGTGGGTGGTGCGTGAGAACGACGCGCACGCCTGGGCGGAGGTCTACTTCCCCGGCCTGGGATGGATCGAGTTCGAGCCCACTCCCATCCAGACGACCTTCTACCGCACCGGCGGCCCGTCGGGCCCACTGAACCTGGCCGCCCTGCCGCAGCAGGAGGAGAGCCCCGCCATCCCGCCCCTCTGGCTGTGGGGCGGCGGGCTCTTGCTGGCCGTGCTCTTTGTCATCATCTGGCCGCCGCGCTGGTTCCGACGCTCCCGCTCCAATCCGCAGGTCGTGGTGCGTTCGGTGTACGCGCGGCTGCTCCGCGCGGCCCGGTGGCTCGGGCTGACGCCTCGTGGAGGACAGACGCCGCAGGAGTACCTGCGCGCCTTCTCCCGCGAGGTGGAGCGCCGCAGCGGCCACGACAGCACCGCGCCACAGGACATCGCGCTGATCAACGGCGCCTACCTGCGCGCCCGGTACAGCCAGCACGAGATGGACATCGCCGAGGGATACCGCGTCGAGGGCGCCTGGCGGCGCTTGCGAGGGCGGCTGTGGAGGCTGTTCTTTGCCCGGCCGCCGCGCGACGCGGCCTGAGCGCCTGCATGCGATGGCGGATAGTACGCAGATTCCGCTGATGGGACGCTGATTCCCGCAGAGTACAGTGGTAGTAGCGAGTAGGCTCGCCCCCCTTGGCCTGTGGGGGGAACGAATGAATTCGTCACTACATAGGCGGGCACCTTGCCTACGTAGTGACGGATTCATTTGTTCTGCCTGCCCTAGCGTAGAAGAAAGGACTGAAGTCGTTACTACGCAGTTGGGCACCTTTCTTATGTAGTGACGAATTCATTCGTTTCCCCGCTCTAGCACAGAAGAAACGACTAAAGTCGTCACTACATAGTGGGCACATTTCCTATGTAGTGGCGAATTTACTCGTTCTTCATGCTCTGATGGAAAAGAAACGACTAAAATAGCCATTACATAGTTGGGATGGTTGGGCGCCTTTCCTTCAGACGCCACGCCCTAACGGCCAACCACGTCCCGCCACCAGTCCAGCAGGCCCTTGGCATCGCGCACGACAGGCGCCGCCGGCGTGGCCGCCGAGTTCGGGGCCGCGGTGGTCGTGGTCGCGCCTCGCGGCGCCTCCTCGCCCGTATCGCCGAACTCATAGGCGCGCCCCTCCCACACCAGGATCACCCGCTCGCCGATGGCCAGGTAGCGCCCCCACTCGGGGTTGGCGCGCATCAGCTCAAAGTAGCGCTCGCTGGCAAAGACGACGCGCTCCGGCGTCATCCGGGCTTCGTCAAAGGTGGTGTCCACCCAGACGTCGCCGCTGGCACTAGTACGCTGGACGAACGCCTTGGCGCCCACCGCCCGTACGCGCTCCGACTCGGGCTCGGCTACGGCGTCCGCCTTGCGCATCGCCTCCTGCGCGATGCTGCTCTGCACCGCCGCCTCACCCACGGCCGGCCCGCCGGCGCCGCCCCTGCCGAGGTCGGCCGAGGGCGCGCTAGGGACGACCGTCATCTGCCTCCCCGCGATGGCGTTCCGTCCCTCGGACGACAGGGCGTCCTCCGTCTCGTCGATCAGGAACGAGGTGTAGGGGGTCACGATGCCATAGCGCACGCTCAGCTCAACGATCTCGTCCACGAGTTCGCGCTGCGCGCCGTGGAGGCGGATCTGCGTAAGGAGGTAGCCGATCTTGCGCGTCGCCCAGAGCCGCGGCAAAAAGTCGGCCCCGCCCTCTCCCACAAAGGTCATGCCCGTGTAGCGATAGCTCTCCTCGCGGTCGTCGGCCCGGCCACGAAGCGTAACGATCGCCTCCCTGTCCACAGGCGCCCCGTCGGCGTCTCCGGGCATGCGGTAGCGCCCCACGACGACGAGTTGCCCGCCGGCAAAGAGGTCGGGTAGTGGATGGGGATAGACCTCCTCGATGATCGGGTCGGCTTGGACGGCATACAGGCCGAACTCCAGCGCCACATCCGTCAACACCGGCCGGCTGATCTTTTCATAGAGCGACGACACCACGCGCTCGATGTCCTCATCGTGCAGCACGTAGGCGCTGGTGCCGTTGTGATCCTGCGCCACCACGTCCAGCAAAATGGTGTTGACGTCGTAGCCCACGCCGAAGCAAAAGATGCGCACGTCCTCGGGGGCGTCCTCCGCGATCTGCTCGATAAGAGCGCTGGTGCGAACCTCCCCCTCGGTGGGGAGGCCATCGGTGAGAAAGAGGATCACCTGCTGGCGGCTCGGGTCGGCCAGCGCAAACGCTTCCTCAAAGGCGCGGCCGATGTTCGTGCCCCCCACCGCGCTGAGACCGTTGATGAATGTGGCCGCCTGACGCGCCTCGTCGCGGGGGGCCAGGTCGCGGGCATAGGCGCGCGTGGCGGTGGCAAAGGTGACGATGCCAAAGCGATCGTCGACGTTCAGGCTGTCGAGCACATAGCGCGCCGCCGCCTTGGCCTGGTCGAGCTTGTCGCCGCGCATGCTGCCCGAGGTGTCGAGCACCAGGATCACGTCGCGCGGGACCACCTCCTCCGCCTCGGTCTGCAGCCCGGGCGCCACCAGCAGCAGGAAAAAGCCGTCCTCGCCGGCGTCGCGATAGGTGATCAGGTTGGCGGTGGGCTCGTCATCCCCCGTGCCATAGTAGAGCACGAAATCCTTGGAGGGCACGACGCGCGTCTCGCGGTAAGCGACCTCGGCGTGGCGGTCGCCATCGCGCTGCTCCGAGATGGGGTGGCTCGGCGAATAGAGCGTCCTGATCTCCTCGCTCGCCGTGATCTGCACGGTGACGGATACCTCGTCCAGCGGGCGCGACGAGAACTTTTCCGTGCTGAGGGGATACACGTAGCGCACCAGGCCGGCGTCGGCGGGAAGGACCTCGCTGTACTCGATCTCGACGCGTTTCTCGCCCCAGGCGGGGATGGGGTAAATGCGCGCCCGGAAGGCGCCGCGGTCCACGTACTCGAGCAGCGCCGGGTCGCGCCGCTCACGCACGATCTCTTCATAGACGCGCCGCGCCTCGTCGCGGTCGAGGACCTGGGCCTCCACTGGACGCCCGTCGACCCACATGGCGAATCGCGAGATGGTCGCGCCCTCGGGCAGGGGAAAGAGGTACTCCCCCTCCATGTCGTAGGGACTCTCGTTGAGGAACACCTGATCCACATGGGTCGTGGCCACCTGCTCCTCGATGGTCACCGTCACGTGGTGGTACTTGATCGCTAGGGCGCGCGGTGGCGGGGCGGGCGGGTGCGGCGGATGGGGGGGCTGCGGCGGCAGGATCGGGATAATGACGCCGTCGGCGCCGACGGGGAACGCCTGTCCCAGGCACAGGGCGATGAACACCAGCATCACGATCGCGGCTCGTAGTGTCTTCATGCGCCAAACTCCTCCCCGGCGGGCGATAGGACGGTAACGCGGGCACTCGTGCATGTGCCTCGGCTCTGAGACGCTGAGGAGCGGGAAAACGTTCCACAGGCCCAGCCCGGCGCCTGGACGGAGAAGCGCGTCGAGGGCAACCGAGCCCGCCCACCCGCGGCCCAGGCCGGCGGCTAGGCGGCCCAGAGTACTGGGCGGCCCAGAGTACTGGGCTCAAAAGCGCGCCAAGGCACGCTGCGAGGCGCGCGCCGACCGATTGAGCCCGCCTCGGCGGGCTTCCCGGATCAGACGGGCCGTTTACGGCTCGGCGTACCGTGGCGGGGGCACGACCCCTCCGCGCACCCTCACCCACCGCCCAGCCCGTCACCTGGACGGGAGAGCGCGACACGAGCCACCGAGCCCGCCTCGGCGGGCTTCCCGGATCAGACGGGCCGTTTACGGCTCGGCGCCCGGCCCGGCGCCCGCCCCTCACCTGCCACCCGGCCCGGCGTCCGCCCACGTCTCCGGGACACACTTGGGGCCGACCCGCTACTCGCCGGGGGGCGGGCGTCGTGCTATACTCACACGCATGATGTCATCCCTTCGCAGCCACGTCTACCTGTCACCACACCTCGACGACGCCGTCCTTTCGTGCGGTGGGACGATCCACGCCCAGACGCAGCGCGGCGAGCGCGTCCTGGTGGTGACCATGTTCGCGGGCACACCGCCGAACCACGATCTCACCCCCTTTACCCGGGAGTTGTGGGAGCGCTGGGGCGCAGCCGAGGATCCCATGGCCGCCCGCCGGGCCGAGGACTGCGCGGCCCTCGCCGCGCTGGGCGCCGAGGCGCTGCACCTCCCCCACCTGGATTGCGTCTACCGTCAGCACCCTGTCACCGGGGAGGCGCTCTATCCCACGGTGGACGACATCTTTGCGGAGGTGCACCCCTCCGAGGCGACGCTCGCAGACGCGCTGTATTACGACCTGCGCGGCCGCCTCGGTACCCATCCCGCTCTGACCGTCTATGCTCCCCTGGGCGCGGGGCACCACGTCGACCACCAGATCGTCCGGCGGACGGCGATGCGGCTCCTGGCGGACGGCCTCGGAGTGGCGTTCTATGAGGACTGGCCCTATGCCGGCGACGAGGCGACGGTGGCGCGGGCGCTCGATGAGGGCGCCGGCCTCTGGCGCCGATGCCTCGCGCCCCTGAGCGAGGAGGCGCTGGCGGCCAAGGGGGAGGCCGTCGCCTGCTACGCCTCGCAGATCAGCACCTTTTGGTCGGGCGTAGACGCCATGCACCGGGCGCTGCGTGAGCACGCCGGCCGCGTGGGTGGCTCCGGGCCCGCCGAGGCGTTCTGGAGCCTGGCACCCGTGCCCTGCCAGGCAACCCGGGAGGGTCGCCCATGAGCGCGCCGAGGTGGCTGGCCGCCCTGCTGCAGGGCATCATCGTCGTCGCCGTGCCGGTGGTGCTATTCTTCACGCCGCTGTACGCCTTTGTGACGCCCGCCTTTGTGCGCCACGAGTACGCCCAACCCCACGTACCCGCCGCCGAGCGCTTCACGCCCGAAGAGCGGCTCCGGCTGTCCGACGCGGCGGTGGGCTACCTGCGGGGCAGTGTGAGTCGCGAGGCGCTGGCGTCGCTGCGCACCGCGGAGGGGGAGACGGCATTCCTAGCCCGCGAGGTGGAGCACCTGGTCGACGTCAAGCGCGTCATCGACGCCATGCTGCTCGTCCACGGGGTGGCCGCGGTGCTGGGCTTGCTCTCCGTGCTGGCGCTTTGGCGGATCGGCGCGCTCGCCCGGATATCGGCGGGACTGACGACGGGCGTGTTGCTGGCCGGCGGCGTGATCGTCCTGGTCGTGGTGAGCGCGCTGCTCGATTTTGCCACGTTCTTCACGGCGTTTCACCAGCTGTTCTTTACGGCGGGCACTTGGATCTTTGACTACCGCGACACCCTGATCCAACTCTACCCGATCGAGTTCTGGATGGACGCCGTCTGGAAGATGGGCGCCGCCATCGGCCTCGAGGCAGCCATCGCCCTCATCGTAGCGCGCCGCTTACGGTAAGTGGGATCAACCGCAGACGGCGCAGAGAGCGCAGAGATTTGAGACATAGCGCGCACGGGCATCACGGGCGACGCCAAGTTGTTTGCAGCGCAACCGCTGATGACATCAGTCGTTTTTTCCGAGTTCTCTTCGATCTCTGCGTTGTCTGCGGTTCACTACTCTCTTTTGAGGGGAGGGCTCGCTTGATATCCGTTGAGGAGGCCGCCGGCTACTATAGCGAGAACGACACCGCGCATGGGTTCGACCATGTGGTGCGGGTGTGGCGGCTGGCGATGCGCATCGGCAAAGAGGAGGGCGCCGACCTTGAGGTGCTTCAGGCCGCCGCCCTGCTGCATGACGTGGGACGTCCCGCGGAACAAGCCACCGGCGCCTGCCACGCGGAGGTGAGCGCCGCCATGGCCCGCGAGATCCTGGGTGCTCGGGGCATCCCTGCGGCGCGAATCGATGCCGTGGCGGACGCCATCGCCCGGCATCGCTATCGGGGTGACCTGCCCCCGGAGAGCCTCGAGGCGCGCGTGCTGTTCGACGCGGACAAGCTCGACGCCATCGGCGCGCTGGGCGTGGCGCGCGCCTTTGCCATCGCGGGAGCCCAAAGGCAACATCTCTGGGCCGAGGTTCCTCAGGAGGTGGCCGAGCGGCGCCCGGAGGATGGGCGCAACGACCTGCGAAACGCCGAGCACACGCCGGTGCACGAGTTCCGCTTCAAGCTCGCCAGGGTGCGCGATCGCCTCTTTACTCGTGCCGGCCGCGCGTTGGCGGCGGGCCGCCACCGGTGCATGGTGGCGTTCTTTGAGCGCCTGGAACGAGAGATCGAGGGGGACGCCTAGCTGGCGGCCGCGGCCGCGGACTGGCGCTCCTTCTCGCGCTCGACGAGCTGCTCAAAGTTGGTCTCTTCGAGGATCTGGCGCGTGGCCTCGGTGACCTGTTGCCACACGTCGCGCACCACGCAGGTGTCCGCGAACAGACAGTCGTGGACGATCCCGTCCTGGACGCACGTCACCGGCGCCAGGGGCCCCTCGAGGGCCACCACGACCTCGGCAAGCGAGATCCGGTTGGGCGGACGAGAGAGCATGTGTCCTCCCTGGGGACCACGCCGGCTACGGACGAGCCCTGCTTTGCGGAGCGTGATCAAGAGTTGGTAGAGATAGTTCTCCGGTACGTCGCGTACGGCGGCTATCTCGGCGCTCTGCACATAGCCCTGGCCGTAGCGGTGGGCGAGTTCGATCATCGCTCGTATACCGTACTCGCCCTTGGTAGAGATTTTCATGGTGGACCTCGAGTGGGTTGGCAAATGTACGTTGTCGATCAATTTACTGACGATCATAGCACGGAAGCTGCGAGCGGTCAAGACGCGAGTTTATACCCTCGTATCGCTGCCCATTGCGCATGCCGTGTCGCTGTGGTATGATGCGCTCCGTATGACTACGTTACCGCCTAGTGGAAATCCGGCGCGGGCCGAACGCCTGGCCTTCTATATGCTCAAGGCCGTCAACAAGGCGGTCCGCGATCGCGCCATGATTGCGGACGGCGATAGCGTGCTGGTGGCCGTCTCGGGCGGCAAGGACAGCCTCACCCTGCTGGACCTGCTCCACCGGCGGCGGCGTATGGCGCCCGAGCGCTACGACCTGGTGGCGGGGCTGGTGCGCAGCGATCACCACTGCGGGCGCTGCGTGTCCGAGGAGTGGCTGCGGGCGTGGTGCGCGGCGCGTGACATCGCCCTGGTCACCGGCGCGATGCACGTCGCCGCCGAGATCGCCGCCGCGCGGCCGGGCGGCGCGGGGCCATGCTTCCTCTGCGCACGGCGGCGACGCAAGGCGATCCTGGAGTTGGCGCGAGAGCAGGGCTGCGGCAAGGTGGCCCTGGGGCACCACGCCGACGACCTGGCCGAGACGGCGCTCATGAACCTGTTCTACAACGCGCGCTTGGAGACGATGGCGTCGGCCATGCCGCTGTTCGGTGGGCTCTTGACGCTCATCCGCCCGCTGGCCTACGTCGAGGAGCGCGACATCGTGACCTATGCCCGGGCGGCGGGGTATCCCATCGCCGGAGAGCCCTGCCCTGACGGCGCGCGGTCGCGACGCGCGCTGGCGCGCCACCTGCTGCGCGAGGTCGAGGCGAGCACGCACGGCGCCAAACGCCGTATCCTGAACGCAGCGAGGCGGTGCGCGCAGGCGCCGGACACGCCCGAGGACGTGCCCCGGGCGTCAACCCATCCCGAGGAGGACGATCGTGTCGGACAGTGAAGCCAAGTGCGTCTACTATGGTAGTGTGGGCCCCGAGAACACCGAGCGCACCCTGCAGCTGGCTTACGAACGGGCCCTGGAACTCGGCATCCGGCACGTGCTCGTGGCCTCCACCTCGGGCAAGACGGGCGCCCGCGCCGCCGAGATCATGCGCGACCTCGACGTGGTGGTGGTGTCGCACTCTACGGGGTTCCATGCGCCCAACGAGCAGCGGCTTCAGCCCCAGTATCGCGAGGCGATCGAGGCCCTCGACGCCCGGATCCTCACCACGCAGCACGCACTGGGGGGCGTGGGGCGCGCCGTGCGCCGCAAGCTGGGCACCTATCAACTCGACGAGATCATCGCCTTTGTGCTGCGCAACTTTTGCGAGGGGGTCAAGGTCGCCTGCGAGCTGACGGTGATGGCAGCGGACGCCGGACTGGTGCCCGCGGGGCAAGAGATCGTGGCCATCGGCGGCACGGGGAGCGGCGCGGACACGGCCGTAGTCATCCGGGCAGCCAACTCCCAGGACTTTTTCGATCTGCGCGTCCTGGAGATCATCTGCAAGCCCCGACTGGCCAGCACACGGTAGAGAAGATCGGACGCAGATGAACGCGGATAGACGCAGATAGACTACTCATCGCAGAGGCCGCAGAATCTGCGTTCATCCGCGCTCATCTGCGTCCCGAATCAGCCAGCGAGTTCGGGAGGAGGTGGGATGGTGGATTCGCCGCGGAGATAGTAGGCCGTCTCGCGGGTGTTTTGTTCGATGGCCAGGCCCAGGAAGATGAGTTCGCCCGCGGCGTAGAGGAGCACAAAGTAAAAGATAGAGCCCAACAAAAGCGCCACACCGCCGATGATGGCTCCGATGAGGGTGTTCATACCCGGCACAAAGGGCATCCCCGGCACCACGGGCGCTTCGCCCGCCGTGGCGCCCAACACCACCACCGCAATCGCCGACAGGATGCCTGCCACGAGCACGATCCAGGCCAGGATTTGATAGATCAAGCCAAGGAACCTGAGAACGCGGAACCGCTTCTCCATGAGCACTCCTCCTACCAAAGGAACGGGGCCGGGACGCCCTGCAGGCACACCATCTGCCAAGACGCCCAAAGGATCACCACCATTCTACCCTCTGCACAAGCCGCGTCAAGGCTGCTGCAGAAGAAACGGTAGAAACGTGAATCGCGCGGGGACCGGCATGTGGAAACCGCCGAGACCGCAGAGGGCGCAGAGAAGGGATGTCTAGATCCTCTTCTGCACCCTCTGCGGTCTCGGCGGTTTGGCGTTAATCCGCGTCAATCCGTCCTATCCGCGTTTATCCGCGTTCTACTCTGCCCCTACTCGCGTTCCTCGCCATTCGGCCACCAGGGGCCTGAGGAGTCGTGGAGGTAGACGTCGATATCGTTGGCAGCGATGCGGCCGGCGCCCATGGCGCTGATGACCGTCGCCGCGCCGGTGACGATGTCGCCGCCGGCCCAGACCCTGCTCATCTTGGTGCGGCCCGTGCTCTCGTCGGCTACAGCCGTGCCCCAGCGCGAACGCTCCAGCCCGTTCGCCTCGGTAAAGACGAGCGGGTTGGGCTGCGTCCCGAGCGCCATCACCACCGTATCCATCGGCATGTCGTACTCGGAACCCTCGATGGGGATGGGACGGCGCCGCCCGCTGGCGTCCGGCTCGCCTAGCTCCATCCGGATGCAGCGCAGGCCGCTCACCCAGCCGTTCTCATCGCCCAGGACCTCCACCGGGTTGGTGAGGAAGTCAAAGACGATCCCCTCCTCCTCGGCGTGGTGCACTTCCTCGGCGCGAGCGGGCACCTCATCGCGGGAACGCCGGTACACGATGTGCACCTCGGCGGCGCCCAGGCGCAGCGAGCAGCGCGCGGCATCCATGGCCACGTTGCCGGCCCCCACCACCGCCACGCGACTCCCCACCTTGACGGGGGTGTCCCACTGCGGGAAGAGGTAGCCCTTCATCAGGTTGGTGCGCGTCAGCAGCTCGTTGGCCGAGTAGACCCCGTTATAGTTCTCGCCGGGGATGTTCATCATCATCGGCAGGCCGGCGCCCGTGCCGAGGAACAGGGCATCGTACTGCTCCAGAAGCTCCTCGAGGGTGTACAGCTTGCCGATCACGACGTTGGTGCGTATCTCGACGCCCAGCTCGCGGAGATAGCTGATCTCGGCCTGCACTACCTCCTTGGGGAGACGGAACTCGGGGATGCCGTACATCAGCACGCCGCCGGGAACGTGGAGCGCCTCGAGGATCTCCACATGGTGGCCGAGCTTGGCGAGGTCGCCCGCCACGGTCAGGCCGGCGGGTCCCGCGCCGATGACGGCGATGCGCTTGCCAGTTGGCTCTGGGATGGCCGGCGCCGTCATTCCCTCCCGGCGCTCCCAGTCGGCGACAAAGCGCTCCAGGCGGCCGATGGCCACCGGCTCGCAGCGGCGCCCGAGGACGCACTTGGCCTCGCACTGGGTCTCCTGCGGGCAGACGCGCCCACAGATGGCGGGGAGGCTGTTCTTGTCCTTCAGGAGATCGGCGGCCTCGCGCATGCGCCCCTCGCGCAGGGCGAGGATGAACTCGGGGATGCGCACCTGCACGGGGCAACCGCTAACGCACTGCGGCTTCTTGCACTGGATGCAGCGACTCGCCTCGGCGATGGCCATCTCCATGGTATAGCCCAGCGCCACCTCGTTGAAGCACTGCTTGCGCTCTTCGGCGGGCCGGGTCGGCATCTCCTGGCGATCGATCACCTCACGGTTGGCTTTCGGCATGATGTATGAACTCCTAGCTCTCGACGCTGGCGAGGTGCTGCTCGTAGGCCTCGATGGCCTTTTTCTCGAGGTCCAGGTAGATGCGCTGCCGGGTCAGCAGGAGGTCCCAGTCGACCTGGTGGCCGTCGAACTCGGGGCCGTCGACGCAGGCAAAGCGCGTCCTGCCGCCCACCGACACGCGACACGCGCCGCACATCCCCGTGCCGTCGACCATGATCGAGTTCAGGCTGACGATGGTCTTGACGCCAAAGGGCTGCGTCGTCAGGGCGATGAACTTCATCATGATGGCCGGGCCGATGCCCCAGATGCAGGCGACCTCGCGGCCCGATTCGAGCAGCTCCTTGAGCGGCACGGTGACCAGGGCCTTGCGGGCGTAGCTGCCGTCGTCGGTGCAGACGATCAGCTCGTCCGTCACCCCGCGCATCTTCTCCTCCCAGAAGAGGAGGTCGCCGCTGCGCGCGCCGATGATGCCGATGACGTGGTTGCCCGCCTCGCGCAGGGCACGGCAGATGGGATAGATGGGGGCGATGCCCAGGCCGCCGCCAACCACCACCACGGTGCCATCCTCCTCGATCTCGGTGGGGGTGCCCAGGGGACCGGTAAAGCTCGCCAGGCAATCCCCCTCGTTGAGGGTGCCCAACAGCCTGGTGGAGACGCCGACCTCTTGGACGACGATGGTGATGGTGCCCGCCTCGCGATCGAAATCCGCGATGGTGAGGGGAATGCGCTCCCCCTCGTCGTGCACGCGCAGGATGATGAACTGTCCCGCGCGCGCCTTGCGGGCAACCTCGGGCGCCTCGATGACATAGAGCTTGGTCACCGGCGTCAGGGTCTCTTTGTGCAGGATGCGATACACCGAGTACCTCCTCAGAGTGGACGAATCTGGGCGCCCGAGCGCCGCCTCGAAGTGAGGCCGACGCATACGGCAATCCGGCGTGAGGACCGCCGGGAGCACCAACGTAGGATTATACAACACCCGTCGAGGGAGCCCAAAAGCCCTCAGCGCAGCTCGGAGACCTGCCGGAGGACGGCCAGGACCGCCAGCGCGACTCGGAACAGCTGCCCCCTGTCGACGCTGCCGGCCTTGGCCGGCAGGTTGGTCCCGCCAGAACGGGCTGGCGGGCCGTAGCGGCGGTAGGCCCACCCGCCGGCGGCCCCCACCAGCGCCCCCAGAACGGCGCCGATGACGATCACACGCGCTTCTTCTCGCACGCTTACCTCCTCCGCAAGAGGGCCCGAAGGGTCGACGCCTGGCCCCGTCGCCAAGCCGCCCACCCGGCCCTGACGCCGGCGACGGCGCCATTGGCTTCGATGAAGGGGCGCGCCGCAACCAACACGCCCCGCCGCGCCCCTTCTGAGGCGCGAATCGCGACGTGTCGGGCCTGGTGCACCCCGTGCGTCACCTTGGGGCTCGCCCGCCGCATGGCGCGATGGATCTGCCAGGTGATGAACGCCACCAGGGCCGTGATGGCAATGGCCTGAATGGCCAGGAAGATGATAGCCCAATCCCGGGCGATGGCCAGGCTCTCGAGGGTCATACCCAACCTCCGACCACCCTATAGCAGCTCGGTCTGATAGTCCAGCAACACCAGGGCAAAGGGCCCATCCTCGATGTAGCGCACGGCGTGCTCAAAGAGCCCGTGGATGTAGGCGGAGTCGGTCGAAACACACGTCATGGCGATGGTGGCTAGCTGCCAACTGTCCTGATGGCCCACCTCGGCGATGGACACGTTGAACTGCTGGCGCACGCGCGCCAGGACCGACTTGAGCGTCTGACGCTTGGTCTTGAGCGAGCCGCTCTCCGGGAACTGGACATCCACTGTGCAGAGCCCCACGATGATCGCCAACGTGCCCTCGCTTGGTCCGATGGAGCGCTGTGGCTATCGGACCTTGTCAAAGTGTATGGCGCCATCCACCTGCGCCAGGGCCGCCTCCATGAGCGCCTCAGAGACGGTGGGGTGCTGGTGCATCGTCTCGGCGATGTCGCGGGCGGTGGCGCCCAGTCGCATGGCGATGGCGACCTCGCCCAGCAGGTCGGCGGTGCGCGGCCCCATGATGTGCACCCCGAGGACGCGACCGGCGACGCCATCCTCGCCCACCTCGCAGATCATGCGCACCTGCCCCTCCGGCTCGCCCAACGCCTGGGCGCGGCCGTTGGCGCTAAAGGGGAAACGGGTGACGCGATAGTCGAGCCCCTGGCTCTTGGCCTCCTCTTCGGTGAGGCCGACGCTGCCGATCTCGGGGATGCTGAATACGGCATCCGGCACCACGCCATAGTCCATGGGCTGTTTGTGATCCGCAAGGATGTTCTCGACGGCTACGACGCCCTCGCGCGAGGCGACGTGCGCCGTCATATAGCCCGCCAACACGTCACCGATGGCATAGATACCGGGGACGCTGGTCTCGAGGTACTCGTTCACCGCCACGCCCGGCGGGCGCAGGCGCACACCGACGTCCTCCAGCCCCAGGCCCTCCACGAGCGGCGCGCGGCCGGTGGCCAGCAGCACCACGTCCCCCTCCGCTACACCCGGCTCGCCGGAGCGCTCATAGTGCACCCGCAGGAAGCCGTCGTCACCTTGCGTGATCTCTTGCGCCTTGGCGCCGAGGTTTATGTCGATCCCCTGCCGCCCCATGGTGATGCGCAAGCGCCGCGCCAGGGGCCGGTCGACCGTTCGCAGGAACTCTTCCATCTCCAGGAGGGTGACCTCGCTGCCCAGGGCACGATAGATGCAGGCGAACTCGACGCCCACGACGCTGCCGCCGATCACCACCAGGCGCCGGGGTTGCTCCTCCAGCGCGAACAGCTCGTCCGAGGTGACCACGCCGGGGAGATCATGTCCCGGGATCGGCAGGCGCAACGAAACCGCCCCCGTGGCGATGATGATGGCGCGGGTGGCGAGTTCCTCAGCGCCGTCTCCTCCGGTGACGCGCACGCGATCGGGCGCCTCGATGCGGCCGTGCCCCCGATACACGTGAATGCCGTTGCTGTCCATCAGCCGAGCGACACCACCGACGACGGTCTCGACGACCTCGCGGCGTCGCGCCACGAGCCTGGGGTAATCGACGCGGGCGCCGTCGACGGCCAGCCCGAACTGCCCCGACGTAACGTCGCGGAACAGCTCGGCGTCGCGCACCATCGCCTTGGCGGGGATGCAGCCGCGGTTCAGGCAGGTGCCGCCCAGGGCATCCTTCTCCACCAGGGCGACGCGCCCGCCCAGTTGGGCGGCGCGGATGGCGGCCACGTACCCACCCGGCCCCCCGCCGATGATGACGATATCAAACGGTTGGCGTGCGTCCGCAGAGTCACTCATATCGCCGTGACCCTCCTTTCACCCACAACGAGCGTCCCTCGCACCGCGACGGCTACTCTCTGTCGTCCCGAGCGCCCTGCACCACACCATCATCCCACACGTAGGGCGCCATAACATGGCGCGGGACATTGACTTGCTCTACAGCGCGCCTCGCGCCGCTAGACCTGCTGCTCGGCCTCGATGCGGTACGTGTACGTTACGTTCGACTTGAGCGAGTTGGTGACGCCACAGTACTTGGTCTGCGACAGCTCGACGGCGCGCGCCACCGAATCCTCCGAGATATCCCAGCCCCGCACGACGAACTCGAGTTCAATGTCGGTAAAGATGCGCGGGTGCGCGTCCTGGCGATCGCCGCGGGCGTGCACCTGAAACCCCGTCACGCGCTGCCGCATCTTTTTCAGAATCGAGATGACGTCCATGCCGGTGCAGCATATCAGGCTCGTCAGGAGCGCCTCCATGGGACGCATCCCCGCACCGGTGCCCCCGACTTCTGGGGCGCCGTCGAGCACCGTCGCAACCCCCGACAACTGCGCCTGGGCGACGAATCGCAGCCCATCGACCCAGGTGGCCGTCGCCGCATAGTGGGTGCCCTCTTCTGCCATTTTACCTCTCCTCGATCGAACGTCCCGGCCGCCGCCTCAGGGCAGGAAGAGCCGGAAGGACGTCTGATAGATGCGGACGGAACTCAGATACTCGTCGCTCCATCCGCCCATGGCGTATAGGTACGCCCCGCCCCGCGCGGTCACCGCCGAGAGCCCGAGATTGGCCCACCGGGACGCCAGGGGACTGTCAAAGGTGGACCAGACGTCATTGGCGATGTCATAGCGCTCGTTGTAGGCGGCGCGCCCGTCACCGGCGCCCCCCACCACGTACAGCATGCCATCGACGGCGGCCATGGCGTGGTCGGCACGGCCGACGCTCATGGGCATGTGGGTGCGCCAGGGATCCGCCCCCTCGGCGGCCAGCGCCGGATCGAATGATTCGCACAACCCGTATTCGGTGACGCCGTCATAGCCCCCCACGACGTACACTCGGCCGTTCCATGTCGCGACGGCGGCATGACCGCGCGGGATCTCCAGGGGCGCGAGTTCGTCCCAGCGGTCGGCGGCCGCGTCGTAACGGTACACCGTGTCCACGTATACCTGCCCGTCCCATCCGCCGATGACGAGATATCCCCCCGCCACCGGCGCGATGGCGTAGGAGCAGCGCGGCTCCGGCAGCGGGGCCAGCGTGGTCCAGGCATCTGCGTCGGGATCGTACACCTCGTGCACGTCACGCACCGTGCCGGAGGCGTCCAGGCCGCCGGGCACCGCGATGAGGCCCCCCAGCGCCGCCGCGCCGACGTTGGCCACGGCGGTGGGCTTGCGAGCGCCCCGGCTCCAGCGGTCCTGCTCGGGATCGTAGGCGTCGGTGTCGGCGCTCCAGCCCTCGTCCGTGAGGCCACCGATCACATAGATGGTGCCGCCGACGGCGACCTGGGCGAAACGGCCCGTCGCCGCGGGCATCTGGGCGCCGCTGCGCCAGCGCGAGGCTTCGGCGGTCTCGCGGCTCACGGCCTGCGAGCGCGGCATGTCGATGAAGCGGTTGTTGGGTGCGGGGGTGCTGGCCTGTGCCGACGGCCAGACGATAGTCGCCAGGATGATGGCCAGGGCGGCCAGGAGCGCCAGGCCCTGCCCGAGGCGTAGGGGCCACTCCATGGGGATCGGCTCGGGCTCTGAGGGGGCAGGCGCCTCATCGGCGACGGCCGTCTCCTCGGATCCGTTGACCCCATCGGGCGTCGCCACGTGGATGAGGCCCTGCTGGATCGCCAAGAGCGTCGCCTCGGTGCGCGATTCGACGCCCAACTTGGCAAAGATGTTGCGCAGGTGCGCCTTGACCGTGTTGACGCTGATGCACAGGTCGCGCGCGATCTGCTGATTGGTGGTGCCGGTGGTCACCAGCGTCAGCAGCTCGAGTTCACGCTCGCTGAGCTGCTCGGGAGCCTCCCCAGCCATACCGTTCCTCGTGACTGATCCTTCCGCGGCCGCGCAGCGATCCAGCCGATGCTGCCATGGGCCGCGTGATTGTAGCACGGTTGCGGACGGGTCACAACCGGCGGGGGTCGGCGGTCGGCGGTCGGTTGCCGGCCATTGGCCGCTGGCTATTGGCTTTTCGCTGCAGAGCCTTCTCTTGATGCTGTAGGCCAACAGCTAAAAGCTAACGGCCACGAACTGACCGCTACTGCCGAACGCCGAACGCCGACAACTGACAGCCGAACGCTGACCGCCGACCGCCGAATGCAACCTCTCACGCCGAGGTGCGTATAATAGGTTGTATCGTCCCGATGATTGAAAGGAGCCTTCTCATGAGCACTGACGAACTGGCGATGGATCAGGGCGGGGCTGCGCCCCGCGAGCGGCGCGTCGTCGAGGCCGAGATCAAGATACCTCGGCTCGAAGAGATCAAGATGCCCAAGGTGGACATGGAGCCCTTGCGCTCCACGGCCGAGCAGGTCCTGTTGACCGGCATCGGGCTTGGTGTGCTGGCGGCCCGCGGCATTCGGGCGGCGGCGCGCGCGGCGTACAACGCCGGCCAAGACGCGGCCCGCGACCCCGGCCCCGTCACCAAGGCGCTGCTCGACATGGTCAAACCCTCGGAGAAGGGCGAGGCGGCGGGGCCGATCCGGCGCCAGGTGCCGGTGATGCCCATCGACAACTATGACGCCCTGGACGCGGATCAGGTGCGCGTACGCCTGCCCGACCTGGCTGAGGAGCAGCTGCGCGTCGTGCGCTCCTACGAGGAGAGCCATCGGGCGCGGCCCGAGGTCCTCGAGGCGATCGACCGGCGCCTGGGCACGGTCTAGCCCGTGCGCACGATCCTCTTCACCGGCAAGGGGGGCGTGGGCAAGACGACGCTGGCCGCGGCCACGGCGCTGCGCAGCGCCTCCCTGGGTCATCGTACTCTGGTCATCAGCACCGACATCGCGCACAGCCTGGCCGATGCCCTGGCTACCCCGCTGGGCAACGAGCCCCGACCGGTGAACGGATCGCTCGAGGCAGCCGAGCTGGATACGGGCGAGGAGCTGGAGCGCTACTGGGGCGACGTCAAGCGCCGCATCGCGACGCTCCTGCGACAGGAGGGGGTGGAGGCCACCGCCGCGGGCGAGTTGGCGATTCTGCCGGGCCTCGACGAGGTGCTGGCGTTGGTGCGCATCAAGCGCTACCACGATGAGGGGCGCTACGACACCTTGATCATTGACAGCGCGCCCACCGGCGCCGCCATGCGCCTCCTCAGCGCGCCCGACCTGAGCCGCTGGTACGCCGGGCGCATGTTGGGGTTGTCGCGCGGGCTCGCGCGGATGGTGCTCCCCTCGATCCGCTCCCTCGTCAAGGCGCCCATCGGGGAGGATGCGATCCGCGAGCGCATCACGGCGTTGTTCGATCAGGTTGAGGCGCTGCGCTCCATCCTCAGCGACCACGCCGCGACGTCGGTGCGCCTGGTGATGAACCCCGACCACCTCTCGCTGCAGGAGACCCAGCGCGCCTACACCTACATGAACCTCTTTGGCCTGTCGGTGGACGCGCTGTTCGTCAACCGCATCCTGCCCGAATACGTCCTGGACCCGTTCTTCGAGTCGTGGAAGGCCTCGCAGGCGGAGCATCGCCAACAGGCGCAGGACTTGTTCGCGCCGCTGCCCGTGTTCGAGGTGCCGCTCATGCGTCGCGAGGTGGTGGGGGTGGAGGCGCTCGAGGCGCTCGCCACGGCCATCTATGGCGAGTCCGACCCCGTCCCTCCCCTGGCGGACGAGCAGCCGCTGCGCTTCTACGTCGAGGGCGAGCGCTATATGCTAGCGTTGCGCGTCACGGGCGTGCCGGGCGGCACCGTGGAGTTGGAGCGCCAGGGCGACGAGCTGCGCGTGCGGTTGGGGCGCTTTCGGCGCACACTGGCGCTGCCCCAGTATCTGGCGGGTATGGATCCTGCCTGGGCGCAGGTGGAGGGCGAATACCTAAGGGTCGCCTTCGAGCAGGCCTAAGGGCACACCCAGGAGCACCTCCCGAGGCTGCCCCCGGCACGAGCCCGATATGCGGCGAACCGCTGTGGCGAGGAGCCCTCGGGGGTGTCCCGCCGCGCCGTGCGGCTGTGGTTGACGTGCGCCCGTCCAGGTCGTATCATCGCC
>Ga0123329_1002046_pt1 | contig 18213 bp, 14 predicted proteins | sample BioC12SIPDNA_FD_89703 | JGI IMG/M metagenome (GOLD analysis project Ga0123329, IMG submission 89703) | Anaerobic biogas reactor microbial communites from Washington, USA - Biogas_R1_B C12 SIP DNA | ecosystem: Engineered > Bioreactor > Anaerobic > Unclassified | place: Washington, USA | collected...
GCGCCGCTGGCGTGGCTGGCGCGACGCGGTGGCCTGCGCGCGCTGCCGGCGATTGTTCTGGCGGCGGGCGGCATCGGGGTCCTGGGGCCGCTGGTGGGCGTGGTACTGCTGCAGCTGATGACGGCCCATGACCTGCCGGGACTGATCTGGCTCCGCGATCAGACGATCCTGGCCCCGGTGCTGGCCACGACCTGGCGCAGTCTGCCCCCGGCCATCGTGATCTGCTGGTTGGCGTTCAGCAGCATCAATCAGGCGATGTTCGACGCGGCGCAGGTCGACGGTGCGGGATGGCGCACACAGTTCGTGCACATCGGCGTCCGTCTGCGCATGCCGGCCCTGGTGGTCGCCTGGCTGGTGTCGCTGGCGACCGCGTGCGGTGAGTTGCCGGCGAGCATTCTGGTGGTGCCGGCGGGGGTGACAACAGTCCCGATCCGCGTCTTCGGGCTGTTGCATGCCGGCGTCACCAATCAGGCTGCCGCCATCTGCTTGACGAGCATCGTCGGATTTCTCCTGGTCGCGACGGCGATCCAGTGGCTGATCGCCGTCGTCCTGCGCCGGGCGGCACGTGCCACGGCTCCGTAGCGGTGTGGCCGCGCCGCCAGACCGTGGGCCGGTTTGGTGATCGAGCGAGCGTGTGCCATAATCAGAGACAGATGGGGTGGGACAGGGCTGGAGAAGGGAGCGGCGATTGGTGCGGTTGAGTCCTCGAAGTATGGCAGTTCTGGTCGTGGCCGCGTGCCTCAGTGGCGGGTGGTCGGCCGCTCGCGTCGGCGCGCTCGAACACGTCACGGTGCGGCGGGACGGGGGCGACCAGGCGGTGGCCGGCCGCGTGCTGGTCGAGGCGCAGGACGGCGGCCTGCTGTTCCAGACACGCGACGGCGCGATATGGATCATCCAACCGGAGGAAGTGGTCGACCGCGGAACGGACGAGACGCCGTTTGAAGCCTGGGGGCCCGATGCGGTCGCCCAGCAGTTGCTTGTCGAGTTCCCCAGCGGATTCAAAATCCATCGGACGGCCAACTACGTGATCTGCTACAACACCTCGGACGTGTACGCCGAGTGGTGTGGCGGGCTGTATGAGCGGCTGTATCGGGGCTTCTGCAGCTACTGGAGAAACCGCGGCTTGACCCTCGAGAAACCGGAGTTTCCCCTCGTGGCGCTGGTGTTCAACGACAAGGAGTCCTACGCCAGTTACGCCTGCCGGGAGCTGGGCGAGGCATCCGGCTCGATCTTCGGCTACTACAGCCTGGAGACGAATCGCGTGACCATGTACGACCTGACAGGCGCCGACGGACTGCGGAGGGGACGGCGCGGGGGCAGCTCGGCCGCGCATATCAACCAGGTCCTGTCACAGCCGGCGGCGGAACGGACGGTGGCCACGATCGTCCATGAAGCGACACACCAACTGGCGTACAACACGGGATTGCAGACCCGATTTGCGGGGAACCCGATGTGGGTCAGCGAAGGGATCGCGGTCTACTTCGAAACGCCCGATCTGGACAGCGCACGCGGCTGGCGCAACATCGGCGCAGTCAACCGGGTGCATCTCCAGCGCTTCCGCAAGGCGCTCAGCCAGCGCCCTGCCGACGCCCTGCCGACGCTGCTGACCGACGACTCCCGCTTCCGGGATCCGCATACGGCACCCGACGCGTATGCCGGTGCCTGGGCGCTGACCTACTACCTGATGCGCGTCCGGCGGGAACAGTACGTGAGCTATCTGCAGGAAATGGCCCAGCTGCGCCCGCTGGCTGAACTGACGGCGGCGGAGCGGCTGGCTCAGTTCTGCCGCGCCTTCGGCGACGATCTCGAACGTCTGGACAGGGACTTCGTGCGTTACATGCGGGAAGTGAAATAGCCCGGCCGGATCCACCGCTGGCCGCCGCGTGCGTTCGGCCGGCGGGCCGCGCCGGTGGTGATGAAACGAACCCGGACATCGCATACAATGTCTGACTCCATGGGGACCGTCTGCTCACTCTCACACGCAGAGGTGCTCAGGTGACGAGCCATTCTGATCTAACGTCCCGGAACAGTCTAACGTCTCTGAACAGGCGCACGTTCATTGCCGCCGCAGGCGCAGCCCTGACGCTTGGCCATTCAGCACGTCCAGCTGAAACCTCGGAAACCCCACCGGACCCCAAGGATCTCAGCCGGCACCTGCACCCCCGAGTTCGCATCTGTCGTAGTGAGCTTGCCCGGCAGGAAAACGCCTTCTGGGACTGGAAATCTGCCGTTCGACAGATGGACTCGCTTCAGGATTTCGCAGAGAAGTACTACCAGCATAACGCAGGCGGCCAGAATGCAGGTGTAGCTGAATTTGACTTTTGCGAGGCGGTTGGTAAGGCTGCACAGCCGTTGTTGCCCTTCCCGCAGGGTGTGACGCGGCAGATGACAGCATTCAAGACAAAGGCGATGCGGCCGCCTCCGGTGCCGAAAAACTGATCTGGCAGGCGTTGTAGGAGAGCACGGAATCGCGGGACTTCTTGGCGGGAAGCGGAATGCGGCACTAGTTGTCACATGGTGCGGGATCCGCGACAATAATACAGACTAGTGGTGAACCGCCGCAAGCTTGACGCCCGGCGGCCCTCCGCTGCCAGGTCGAAATGCCTTCCTGCCGCGACCCGCACGAACGTATCATCCCTTTGCGCTTAAAGGAGTCCAACATGTCGGAAACCCGGTCTCGCACGACAACATCGCGTCGCACGTTCCTCACACAGACCACGGCCACGGTGGTGGGGGGCACGCTGGCCGCGACGCTGGGCGGCGCCCGCATGGCACACGCCAGCGGCAGTGACATCTTGAAAGTTGGCCTGATCGGTTGCGGCGGCCGAGGTAACGGAGCGGCGGTCAACGCCATGAACGCCGAAGACAACGTCCGCTTGACGGCGTTGGCCGATCTGTTTCCAGACCGCGTGGAAGAGGCCAAGGAGGCGTTGAGTCAGGCGATTGGCGACAAGTATCAGGTGACCGATGACCGGTGCTTTGCCGGTTTCGACGCCTACCAGCAGTTGATTGACGCGGATGTCGACGTGGTGTTGCTGGCGACTACGCCGCACTATCGGCCGCAGCACCTGCAGGCGGCGGTGGCGGCGGGCAAGCACGTGTTCTGCGAGAAGCCGGTGGCGGTGGACCCGGTCGGTGTGCGCAGCGTTCTGGCAACGTGTGAAGAGGCCGAGAAGAAAGGGCTCAGCATCGTTTCGGGGCTCTGCTGGCGATACGACCTGGGGGTGCGCGAGACGATCAATCGGATTCGCGACGGCGCCATCGGAGACATTGTGGCGATCCACGAGAACTATCTCACCGGTGCGCTCTGGTTTCGGGCCCGCAAACCGGAATGGTCGGAGATGGAGTATCAGAATCGCAACTGGTACAACCACACCTGGCTGTCGGGCGACCACATTGTGGAGCAGTTCGTGCACAGTCTCGACAAGGCCATGTGGCTGATGGGGGACCAGCCCCCGCAACGCGGCTTCGGTCTGGGGGGGCGGCAGGTGCGTGTCCAGCCGGAGTACGGCAATATCTACGACCACTTCGCCAACTGCTTCGAGTGGGAGAACGGAGTCAAGGTGTATGCCTACACGCGGCAGATGGCACACTGCGACAACGACGTGGAAGACTACGTCTACGGCACGAAGGGGCGTGCGCAGGTGCTGGTCAACCAACAGCAGGGGTTGATCAACGGCGAGCCGGTGTTCAAGGGGAAGAAGCCGAGCATGTATGACTACGAACACAAGGAGTTGTTCGCGTCGATCCGTTCCGGCAAGCCGATCAACGACGGCCGTTTCATGGCGTTGAGCACCATGCTGGGTATTCTGGGCCGCGAGGCCTGCTACACCGGCAAGACGATCGAATGGGACGCGCTGTTCAATTCGGACATGCGGCTCGGTCCGACGACGTACGAATGGGGTGATGTGCCGAGCGAATCGGTGGCGACGCCCGGCGTCACGACGTTCCCGCGCGGCGCATAGCGGGTGCGGGCAGACAGGGAGTCAAGCCTGGGGTGGCACGCATCCGCGTGCCACCCGGCGCGGCGTCGGGAAGCGCTCGCCGGCGGGCGTCCGTCCCCGGGAGGCTCATCCCGCGCGGATCTGCGATTCGACGCGGCGAATCGCTTCGCCGATCTCACAGTGGCCATGGGCCAGGCGGATCGCCTCCCGCCGGTCCATCCAGCGCTGTACCTGTTTCTGGGCCGAGATAACGGTGCTGTGGCTGCGGCGTCCGAAGTAGGCGCCGATCTCCACGTACGCGGCGCGGGTGTACTGGCGTGCCAGCCACATGGCCAGCGCCCGCGGCTGGCTCACGGCGCGCCCCTTGCTGGATGACTGCAGGCTGTTGGGGTCGAGCCCGAACACGTCGCACACGGCGCGGTCGATGTCGGGAAGCTGCACGACGCGCGCGGTGGCCTGGAACATGTCCAGCAGCGCCGACTGGGCCAGTTCCAGATCGATGGGCCGCTGGAACGCGCGGCTCGAAGCCTCCAGCCGATGGATCGCGCCCGCCAGGTTCCGCGCATCGCCGTCCAACCGATCGACGATCAGGGTGCGGACGTCTTCGGGCAGGGAGACCTGCAGGCGGCCCGACAGTTGGTCGAGAATACCCAGCCGTGTGGCGCGATCGGCCGGCTCGATGCCGCACACCAGCCCGCCGGAGAATCGCGCAGTGAGCACCGAGCCGAATTTGGCCAGGGACGCCGGCGCGCGATCGGCTGCCAGTACCAGCTGACGATGCCCCCGCAACAAGGCGTCCACCGTGTTCTGCAGCTCGACCAGCGTCGCGCGCTTGCCCAGAAAGAACTGCACGTCGTCGATCAGCAACAGGTCCATGTGCCGATACTTGTGGCGGAAACTCGGCAGCCCGCTGCCACGCAGCGCTTCGAGGAACATCGACGTGAACTGCTCGGCCGTCAAGTACAACACGCGACGCGCTTGCCCCGCGCCGCGCACCGCTGACCAGATCCCTTCCAGCAGATGCGTCTTGCCGCAGCCGGGCGGCCCGTACAGAAACAGCGGTGATACCTCGCCCGGACGCTCGGCAATCATCTGCGCAGCCGTATAGGCGACACGGTTGTTGCGGCCCACCACGTAATCGTTCAGGTGGGCGAAACGCCGCGGAGCCGGACGCGGCACCGCCCCGTCTGACGCGGCGACCTCGGTCTCGCACCGGCTGTCGGCGGCAACCACCTCCGGCTGCTGCCGCTCGCGCAACGCCGGGTCGACGGCAAACTCCACCCGCACCGGGCCGGCGACCAGCGAACGGCAGGCCGTCTGTAGCTCGTCGCGGAACAGCCTGCGCAGCCGGTCGATCGTGAACTGATCGGCGGCGGACACCCGCAACGACCCGCCGATCAGACGCAGTTGGACACTATCGCCGAACCAGAGGTCAAATCGTTCTCGGCCGACTTCACCAGCCACCGCTTCCCGCAGGGCCGAGTCGATGTCCCTATCGTCGTTCGTCACGTCCTACCGCATCCTCTGCGCAAACCACCAGCGCCACAAAAACACACGCAGTTCGTGCCCGGAAGTCCATTCGCCAGATCGGCGTGGACTGGTGGCTGCCGGCTTGAGCAGCCTAATCCATAATTTTGGTAAAGTCGTACGTCCTATTAATTTAGGATCGACGACGAAGCACCCAGTAAGGTTCCGTGGCAGCCGATTGTACGCGTGCTAGCAGCGGTGTAAAGAAGGGACCACCAACTTTTCTGCCAGGTGGGAAATCGGCCGCCAAAACCGCTGGAAACATCGCCACATCCGGTATCGGGCAGCCGCGTCGCGCGCGGGTGGCTGGTCGTGGAAAACGTGTTGGTGCTGCCGATGCCTGGGCCGGGGTGGCGACTGCTACGTGCGGGCCTGCATGTTGCGCACGTACACGCAGCGTCGATCCCAGTGGTCGAAGCCGGCGAACGCGTAGACTCCCTGGGCGGGCCAGTTGTTCTGATCGACCGCCAGCACCATGCGTTGGCGGGGAGCTTGCGCGACCAGCCACTGAGCGTACCGGGTGATCTGCCCGCCCCAACCATGTCCGCGTTGTTCGGGTACGACCCCCATGTACATCAGTTCCGCCTGATCGTGATCCGGGTGATCGGCCAACAGGACGCAGCCCACGTCGCGTCCGGCGTGCTGCGCGAAAAGCCACCATTCCGGCCGATATTCGCCGGTTTCGCGATAGCCGGCCAGCACGTCATGCATGGCGCGCATGCCATCGAGTTCCGTGCAGTCGAGTGATTTGACATAGGTGCGTTCAATGAGCTGGCTCAACCGCGTTTCGTCAGCCGGTGTGAACGGCTGGAACTGCAGGTCGCTCTGCGGGCGGAGCCGGGGGAAGGACTCGTGCGCCGCGACCAGATAGTCGAGATCGGTCAGGTGCTGGTATCCGGCGCGCACCAGTCGCACGACATCGGCCACGGCGCGCACGGGCAACACGGCCTGCGCCAGGGCCACCTGTGCGGACCGCAGATAGTCATCCACCGCCAGTTGCAGGCGGGTCGCAGTGTCCTCCGGCTCACCAGGGCTGAGTACGGCGGGCCAACAAAACGCGCTGCGGCCTGGCACAACCTGCCCCCAGGCAGCCCCCACCAACCGCTCCGCACGCCGCGCCAGATATAGCCCCTGCACGTCCATATTTCCTGCGGCTGCGGCAGCCAGGATGCGGTGCGCACGCGTTCGGCCGATGCGCAGCATCTCCAGTGCTTCGACTCGCCGCCCTGTCGGAGCACTTTCGACAGTCACATCCTGTGTCAGCGGTAGATTCGGCATGACACGACCAGCATAAACAATTCGGCGCGCTTTCTCCAAGACCGGCGGCGTGAATTGGAGAAGTCGGGCATTCGGGTACAACGAGGGCGCCGGTATAATGATGGCGCCCAGGTTGTTCGGGCCCGACCCCCAGACGCGGGCGGATCGGATTGGGCGTCTGTGACGTGGTCGCGCGTCGGCCATGCGAAAGGTGAGGCTTTCAACGATGAATGTGCGGCAATGTGCGGGTGCGTTCCTGATGACACTGGCTGGGATGAGTATCTCGGCGGTCTGGGGACAAAATGCGGTCGAGCGACTGGAGGATCCAGTGGCCGAACTGCCGGAACCGGCCCAGCTGGACGCGGCACCATCGATCGTTGTCGAAGCAGCGCGGCCCGGTCTGGGAATCTCGGTGGACGATGTGTCGGATCTCACGCGCCGGCGTTTCGCCGTGACCGTGCCCACTGGTGCCGTGATCACGCGGATTCGTGCCGGATCGCCGGCGGCTCGCGCAGGACTGCCGCTGGGCGGCGTGATTGTCTCGGTCAACGGCAAACGCATTGGTTCGGCCGATGACCTGGTGCGTTTCATTCAGGTCTTTCGTCCGGGGGACGAGATTGAACTGACCTATTTCGAGGGGGATCGGATCGGCCGCAAGAAGCTGCGTCTGGCCCCGATGGATCCGGTCACGGTGCCGGCGCCGGCCGCGTCCCAGCCGAACGCGGCGGCGGGCCGGAGCGACCCGCCGCTGCAGTTGGGTCGTCGCCGGCAGGGAACGAAGCCCCGCCCAGTGCTTGATGCGCTGGAACGCACGCTGGACGCAGTCCTGCCGCCGGTCGACCCGGCAGGCGGGGCCGATTCTGCGGCACAGGTGCCGCCACCGCCTGAATTTGCGCCCGCTGCGGTGGACCCGGCGGTTGATGAGATGCCGCCCCCGCCGCCACCGGTCCCGCCGGCCGCGGGCGGCCAGCGGAGCGTCCTGGTGCCCGACCGCGGCGCAACGCCGCTCAGTCCGGCCGACGAGCTGGCGGCGCTGCGCCGCCAGGCGGAGTTGCTCAAACAGCAACTCGATCAGATCCAACGCCGCATCGAGGAACTGGAACAGACGAAACGCCGGTAACGCCTCAGGCCCGGTGCTCCCCGGCCACGAGTTCCTCAAATGCACGCCGCTGTTCCTGTAACGCGGCGACAGGATCTGCCGGTTGCCCGTGGCACTCGAGCAGAATCCAGCCGCTGTAGCCGGCCTGGACGAGCAGGCGCATGAGGTCCGCGTAGGGATAGTCTGTCAGCGTCAACTCGCGGACGTGGGTGGTGTCTGCCAGGCGGTCCTGGACCAGGCGGAAGTTGTGCTCGAGCCCCTCCCCTTTCAGGTCGGCGTCGTTGCAGTTCCAGCACACACCCACGTTCGGGTGCGTGGCGACGTCCATGATCGCTTTGATGTGGGGCAGCTCGGAGGTGCCCGGCCCGTGTACTTCCAGCCGGATACGTTGGCCATAGTCGGCGCCGAAAGCGGCCACTTCGTTCAGCGCTGTGCCAATCTGCTCCAGCGTGCGCTGGTGCGGCACGTCTTTCACGAACGAGTTCGGCTTGACCTTCACGCCGCTGCCTCCGCAATCGTGCATGAGCCGGATGTAGGCTTTGGTCAGTTCGATGTTTCTCCGGAGCTCGGCCGGGTCATTGCTGTGATACTCGGCGTTGGATCCATAACCGACCAGTGTGACCGGGCTGTCCGCGAACCGCTGGCGTACCTCGGCACGCTGGGCAGGTGACAACGACGGTTCCACACCGTGCTTGTGCTCCGTCCGCAGTTCCACGCCCGGTACCGCGGCGGCCGCACAGTTGGCCAGCAGCGTGGCGAGGTCCCAGTCCTGTCCCCACAAGTACGTGACCAGCCCCAACCGCATGTCGGCCGTGCCGGCCGTGGCGGCACTGGTCGGGGAGACGCGGAGTGCGGGGAGCGATGCGGTGGCCGCGGCAGCGGCGGCCAGAAAACGGCGGCGGGTCAGAGGCATGGTGAGTTCCTTGTGTCGAACTTGTGTCGAAGTGGGGGAGCCGCAAAGAGTTTGTCGTATGTACGGGTCGCGACATCTCCGGCGCCGCACGTCTCGCCGCACAACGCAGGCACTGAGCGGCCACGCCCGCGGCGTCGGAAATGTGTCCACGGCACCATTTTACACGCTCTCGCATCGCGGTATACTCAAGTTCCGCCTGTACTAGCAGACATTGTGCTGACGAACACGTGTCAGCCAGCCGTTTTCTACATTCCGCTTTGGCCGTGACTCCGCGGAGTTGCGTAGGGAGGGACTTGTATGGCTTCGAATCTACCGGATTATGTCGCGTCTGCTCAGCCGGTGCCACTGGCCAATCGCCTGCCGTGGTACAAGAGCACGGCGCAGTCGTACGCGGGCATCATGCTGTGGTTCGTGTTCTGGCAGAGCGTGCCGGCGAGCGGAGCGCCGGGGCCGGCGGGGATTCTTGCGCACGGCTTGGGTACCGCGCTGCTGGGGGTGGTGGTGGCTGCGTTGATCTGCCATTTCGCCAGTTATCTGGCACCCGCCATGATGGGCATGAAGACCGGCCTGCCGCTGGCGGTGGTCGGCACGTCGACCTACGGTGTGCAGGGCGGGTTTCTGATGCCCGGCTTCTTCATGGGTGTCCTGCAGTTCGGCTGGTTGGCCGTCAACGCGTACTTCGCCTCGGAACTGTTGGCCGGCTTCTTCCTCAAGAATGCGACGAACACGCCGCTACACATGACGATCGGCGTGATCTGGGCGGTTACCGCTGCGTTTATCGGGCTCAAAGGCATCCACTACGTGGCCCGCGTAGCCACCTATCTGCCGTTGATCCCGTTGATCATTCTGTTGATCCTCGCGGGTCGGGTGTTCTCGGGAGTCGGCGAGTTCGACCCGGCAGTGCTGCTGGCTGGCTCGTCCGTCGCGACGCCCAGCAGCTTTGAACTGATGTTGTTTGCGATCGCCAATATCGTCGGGTTCTTTGCCACAGCGGGTGCGGCGGGTGCGGACGTCGCGTCGAGCAATCGCGATCGCCGCGACGTCCAGCTGGGCGGCCTGTTCGGTGTGGCCGGTTCGACCATTTTGACGGGCTGCCTGGCCCTGGTGATCGTCGCCGGAACCTATGGCGCCGGCCTGGCGGGCGCCGGCGCCGGCATCGACCCGACCAAGCTGATGGATGTGATTGTGGGTGAGCAGGTGACCAAGGTGTTCTGGCTCCTGCTGGCGGTCGCCGCCTTCCCCTCAGCCTGCTTCAGTTCGCTGATTGCGGCCAACAGCTTCAAGAACACGCTGCCGCGGGTCAATCCGTTCATTTCGTGCGGCATTGGTACGGCTGCCTCGGTAGCCCTTGTATTGTCCGGCGCGGCCGGGGATGCGGCCAAGATGTTCGGGATTATCGGCGCGTCGTTTGGCCCGATCTGCGGTGCGATGGCGGCCGATTACCTGCTGGCCAAATGCCAGTGGCCCGGTCCGCGCGCGGGATTCAATCCGGCCGGATGGCTCTCTTGGGCCGTGGGTTTCTACGTGGGGGCGATCGGCATGATTAACGCCACCGTACAGGCTCCGGAGTTCGCCGAGAAGTTCCCACAGATCGCCAACTACGTGTCCAAGGTGGCCATTCAGGTGTACTGCCCGCCCGTGGCGGCAATCGTCGTCGGGTTTGTGCTGTACTATATCCTGGCCAAAGCCGGTCTGCTGACCCGGACGCTGGAGATGCCTCAGACGGCAAAGGCCGAGGCCTGAGTCGCAGACGCAATGCCCGTTCTGCTTTTTCGCCAGCACCGTCTCTCGTCCCGAGAGGCGGTGCTGGTTTTGATATCCATGGCCCCTGTACGGGCGCGGGCCGCGCACGGGGCTGCCGTCCGGGTGCCAGTCTGCGCCCGGCTATCCCAGCGCGGGCAGGCCGATGGCCGTCTTCTTGATCAGCTCGCGCCGCCATCAGGTCGGGGATCGCCGGCCGGCCGCCGACCAGGAACTTGACGCCGTTGTAGCGGCCCGGATTGTGCGAAGCGGTGACGATGGCCAGGTTCGGGCAACTGGCCTCGCGCGCCGCGAATTGCACCACCGGATCGGGCACGTGCCCCACATCCTGCACGTCGGCGCGCGGGAGAACGCCTCAGCGGGGCACCCGCCGGGCGAGGATCGCGCGGACGGCGCGCGCGTGGGGCGTGATGATCAAGACCGCCTCTTCTTCCCCCCTGCCCTGCAGCGCGCGGCGGACCGCCGCTGGGTCGAGCGCCACCCCTCGTTTCTTCACTTCCAGTATTCCGATCCGCCGCGCACGAATGAGGCGGCGGAGTTGGCGGAGATCGAACGGCAGGACGTCGATCACCTCGAACGTGGTCAAACGCAGGTCGGCCAGTGGGCGGTCGCCGGTCAGGTAGGCGACCTGGGGATCGACGGCCTGGACGTCGCACTCCGTGGCCAGTTCCCGCGTGAGCCGGGCCGCCACGACGCAGGCGTGCGGTTCGTACACGAACCGGCCGATCACCGGGGCGACGGGGCACGACGCATCGGCTGATCCCACGAGCGGCGTGCTGACGCGTCCCTGGCGGTCCACGACAACTGCCGAGCGAAGCCCGGGGTATCGTGCCAGCGTTCCGAACCACGCCACCTGCTGCCGGCACTCGCGGCCACTGCCCAGCCACTGGCGTTCGGCCATGCCCTGCCAGTCGGCAGGAAGCTCGGCGGCCGGCGCCAGTTTCACGGCCGCGTTCGGGCACACGCGCAACAACTGACGGAGGGCATCGAGTGACGGTTCGGAGAAGGCCACCTGTGCCGTCCGCTGGCCGTGCGACCGCCGATCGGGATCGATGTGCCATGCCGCGCACTGGTTCACGGGCCATGCCGCCGCGTCGGCCGTCTCCAGCCGGCAGGTGGCCAGTTCCAGCGCGCGGCAGTTGGCGGCGGCCAACAGCGTGTGGATCGGATTCAGGTCGACACCGGTCACGGGCCCCCGCCGGGCAAGTCCGAACAGATCGCCACCGAGCCCGCAGCACAAGTCGGCCACTGGCTGTCCGGGCGGGAAACGCTGGGCCTTGCAGCGGGCCAGCTCGTGGTCGGTGGCCTGTTCCAGCCCCTGGCGGGTGAAGAACATCCGGGCCGCGGCATCGAACTTCACCGCCGCCCGCTGCCGTAACTCACACTGTTCGAGCACCAGGTGCGTGCGCGCGGGTGTCAGCTCCCGCCGCAGCTGGCGAACCAGCGCGACGGTCGATGCCGACGCCGCCTGGCACCGGGCGAGCCACGGCGCGGCCGCGGCGCTGACCAACCAGCGATAGTCCTCAAGCTCCTCGTGCATCACCGGCCCATTGTCGCACGCCGCCGCCGGGCGGACCACCGCGGCTTGCCTTGCAGCCGCGTCCGGGCGATGATACAGAAGATATGTCCGTGTCAAGCGAGTTACTGTTGATCTATCTGCACCTGGCGGCGGCGAGCCACCGGCGCCGGCGGCTACACGCGCGCGACCGGTTCCTGCTGCTCGCGGCCGCAGCGGCCGCCGACATACAGCTCGATCCCGTGGTCACTCGCTGCCGCCGGCTGGTACTGGAACACAATCCGCGGCACCTCGTCCGCCGGTGGCCGACGATCCAGCAAGCGCTGCTGGACGACGAGTTCCTCTGCCTGCTGCGCCAGCTGCGCCGCCGCTACCCGCGGGAAAAGGCCGAACAACTCCTACAATCGCTCGACGTCGACCTGGACAGCGAGCGGCGCACGTATTACTCGGACTACGAATACGCGGCCGCCCTGCTCGGTACCACCACCGCCGCGCTGGACTCCGAAGCGGACGACTCGTAGCCGCTGGGTCCCACTGTGGCCAGTTCAGGCAGGCCAGCAGGTCGAGTTCAGGTCAGGCCTGGCTTGGCCGTGCGCATTGTCACGGCTGGGCAAGTTGCCCCGTGCTGGCCCGGATTCCGAAAGTTGCCCGGCGGCCCGTCCGATCCAATGCCCAGGACGTGCGTTGGCGCCTGCGCCAACCTCGGGGGAGGTTCAGACATGATAAAGCTGTTCCAACGTTTTTCGCTGGCGATCCCATTGGCACTGGCGATTGGCGTGCCCTATTTGTTGACGAGCGAGTCTACCGAGTCGATGCGGGGAACGATCGGGTCGTGGTTTACGGCCAGTCCGGAGGAGGTCACACCGGTGGCCGGGATCCAAGATCCACAGGTCGGCCGGGCTTTGGCGTTGAGCGAACGCAGCATGATGGACCTGCCGCCGCTGACGTCGACCGTCACGCCGGTGGCCGCACTTGAGGGCGTGTTGCGGTTCGACATCACGCCGCGGTGGGTCATGGACAACTGGCCACATGTCTCCACCACGCGCGCCGATGGCGACCTGGAGGGCCTGCGTGTGCCGCTGATCACGGGCACCAGTCCGCAGGATGTCGCCGGATCGCTCACGTACTACTTCGACAGGCAGCGTGTGGTTCAGCGCGTGGCGCTCGACGGCGTGGTCGGCGACGAACGCCACCTGGTGTCGGTCGTGACGCGAATCTTTCATCTGGAGGCTGATCTGGAGGCCGGCGCGGGGATCTACGTCAGCAAGTGGAATGGGGAGGCGACCAGCGCTCTGTGGATCCGGCGAGCGCCGGTGGTGAGCGTGGACAACCCCTACCAGCAATTCGAGTTTGCACTGGAACTGAACCGCCCCAGCCACTACTTCGGACTCAGCCCTCTGTTCCGGGCACGCCTGCAGCATGCTCAGGCCAGTATGGAAGCTTCGGCCGACGTCCGGTAACGGAGTCGGCTGGCCGCCCGCGCTTCAACTCCAGCGGAACAAGCGGGCCGAGAAACAGGTGTGCCCGGTCCGGTAGTGTCCCGGCAGGTCGCCGCAGGGGGCGAACCCGAGCGCCGTGAGGACCTGGCATTTGTCGGCTTCAGACGCGACTGCATAGATGACCTCGGTGCCGAGCTCGCTGCGCGCTGCCAGGCAGGCGTCACCCAGTTCCAGGGCGCTCGCACCGTGCGCCGCGTGCACATAATAGTCGAACATCGCCACGTGTGACTCGTAGGGAAACGTGCTCCGCACGAGCGTGGCGGTCCCGATGAGTACCCGGCTGTTCTCCTGCACCAGGCACAGGGCCTGGCCAGCGGCACATGCGGCGGTCGCTTCGATGAACGCCATCTCCGCCTCCAGACCGGAACCGACGCGCTGCGCGCGGTCTTTCAGTTGGCTGTCGTGCTCGCTGTTGTACAACAGACAGTATTGGGGCAGGTCGGCGGCGGTGAGGCGGCGTTGAGCGACTGCCGGCGCGGTGTACCAGTCGTTGACCAGGGGCGCGGAGCCCGCCGGCGCGCGCATGTACCAGTCGGTATCGTGGTAGGCGCGTCCCACGCAGAGGTTCTCGAACCCGAGCCGCTGGTAGAACGGGACCGAGTACGCAGTGGAGGTGAAGAGCTGCAGCAGCTGGCCGCCCCGCTGCGCGAAGTCCTGCACGATCCGGGCGAGCAGGTGCGCGGCGATGCCCTGCCGGCGATGCGCGGGATGCGTGAAGATATGGCCCACCAGCCCCACCTGTGGCGCGGCGCGGGCCACCGTGTACCAGGCATGGCCCACCAGCTGGCCATCGCGCAGCGCCGCGTAGAAATAGTCCGTGGCGCCGGCCAGCCCGCCCGCCAGACGCCGCGCAATGTCCTCGATCCACGGGCTGCCCTTGTGTTGCAGGAAGCTGGTCAGCGCGCCGGCTACCTCCGCGGCCACCGGAGGTGTCCAGACCTGCACGGCAATCGGACTCTGTGGCGTCACGACCGGGTCTCGGCTCATTTGCGGAGTTGCGAGACCTGGCTGCAGGCGGCGGCCGCGAATTCGCGGATGGCCGGCCAGTCTTGTGCCTGCACGAGCTTGCGCGGGGCCAGCCAGGACCCCCCGACGGCCAGCACCAGCGGGTCGACCAGGTAGGTGCCCATGTTCTCGAGCTTCAGGCCGCCCAGCGGAATGAAACGGACACCGAGATGGGCATAGGGAGCTGCCATGCTGCGCAGGTATTCCAGTCCGCCACACGGTTCCGCGGGGAAGAACTTCACCTGCGAGCAGCCCAGCTCCAGGGCCGTTTCCAGATCGGATGGCGTCGCGATGCCCGGGACGAACGGCAGTCCTGCCGCGCGCGCCGCCTCGACGACGCGCCGGTTGGTGCCGGGGGCAACGCCAAACGCGCCGCCATTATCCCGCACCTGACCGACCTGTTCCGGAGTCAGGATGGTGCCGATGCCCGCCAGCATGTCGGGCACGTCCCGGCGGATGGCACGCAGCGCATCGATCGCGGCCGGGGTACGAAGCGTCAGCTCCATGACGTCAATGCCGCCTGCCAGCAGGGATTCGGCCAGCGGCACGGCGTGCTTGACGTCGTCGATCACCAGCACGGCCACGACGCCGCACCGCTCGATCCGCTGGAGTATCTCGGCGGGGATTTGCGGTTGTATCATGCGGACCCTCATTCAACCACGCGGTTCCCGCTCCCGGGCGCGGTCCTGTTCGGAGGTCATTGATGGTGGTTCGTAGTCGAAGTCCCGCCACTTCATGGCGCGCCGGAACGGCTCGATGCGGAGCATGACCTCGCCGTTGCCGAACAGCCGCACGGTGCCGTTCGATTCGCTCACCACCACCGAGATGGCTTTGGTGACGCGGCTGATGGCGGCGGCCGCCCAGTGCCGTGTGCCCAACCCTTTCGAGAGGGTCAGGTTGGCGTGCGGCGCATCGACGATCTGGCAGGCCCGTTCCACGATCCCGTCGGCTGTGATCACGATCGCCCCGTCCAGCTGCGCGATCTCCTTGACCGCCTCTCTCGCGCGCGGATCGCGCAGGTCCCGTTCGTCACGCTTGTGGCCACGCACCGGGTCGAAGCCGGCCGGATGACAGTAGTTGAGCACCTTGCGGGTGTCGCCGATGATGAACAACGTGCCGACCGGCTTGCCCTCCCGCCCCTCGCGGCCGATGTCGACCGCCAGATCGACGACCGCCTTGAGCGTCTCGAGCGGCACGCTCGTCTCCAGTTCCCGCAGGTCGCGTGCGGTGAGCCGGCCCAGGTGCTCGTCCAACTCGATATAGCTGATCGAGTCGATCTGGTCCGCCTCAAAGCCACTGTAGACCGCCACCACGGCCGCGCCGGGCACTACCATGTCGCCGGCGACTGCCTCCAACAGTGCCTGGGTCAGCATGTCAACCACCGGCGCGTCCGGCAGGTTGACAATGACCGGCTCCAGCCCCGCCTCGCGGGCTCCTGCCAGCTTCTCCGCGTGATCGGCCGACACGAGCAGCTTGATGCGTTTGTTCCGATCCTTGAGCTTCTGCCAATCGGTGGGACCGTCGAGCACCACCAGCAACGCATCGGCTTCCACCGCTTCGGCGAGCTGGACGGCGGTTGTGTAGATCTTGGCGAACTGCCGGTTGAACTTCTGCGGTATGATCATACGGCCAGTCAGGACGAACAGAGACCCTGGGATGAAGGTCGGCACCCGCGCCGGGCACGAAACCTACGCATCCTAAAGGGTTTCCGCGGAAAGAGCAATCACTTCCCGGGCCGCCGAGCCAGTAAAGCGCGAAGTTCCCCCGGCTTGCTGCCGAAGACCCGTTCGTTATAGAGCACCAGGGCCCGCAAGGCGTGGCCGCGATGCCCCATCTCCCAGTCCTTGCCGCGATTGTTCAACAGCACGGTGGTCAGGTAGTCCACCGACTTCACGACACGCGGATGTGTGAGATCCTCTTCAGGCAACGAGAAGATCAGCCACTCGAGGATGTGACCGGTCGTCTGCAGCCGGCGCCCGACGTCCGGAGACGCCTCGCGTCGTTCCAGCCATTTCGTGCTGAAACTGCCATCCGAGTTCTGCAGCTTGAACGCGTGTTTCTGATAGGCCGTCACGAATTTGTGCGCCCGCTGCCACTCGCCTTCGAGCGGCTTGCCCTGCTTCACCCGGGCCTTGACAGCCATGCTCAGGCCAATCAGGCGGTGCGTCCCACCACAGGCCGCGCCCACCACCGGCTGCGCCAGCTCCTCCCGGATCATGCGCTCAATACTCCACTGCTCGCCCAGATCGTTCTTCCAGGTCGTATCAGAGTCCAGATAGTGGGCCAGGCCGATCAGCTGGAAGGACAGCTCCGACTTGGCGCGGCAACGCCGCTGTTCGAACTTCACCAGATCGGCCACAGTGAAGTCGCGACCCTCCACGCGGATCGGATAGGTGATCTTGACGCGGCACAACGCCAGCATGGACAGCAGCTGCCCTTCGTGACCCTGATAGCCCGGACCGCCACGCAACACCAGCTGGTTGTTCCTGACAGTCATCAGCGTCATGCCCCGACACGGCCGGTTGTAGCACAGCCATCCGATGGCATTGACGCGCTTGTTGCCGACCAGCAGTTCCGTGTCCACTCCGTACGAGATCAAGGAGTGCATCACGCCCCACGGACTGCGGTCGTTGACGTTCGTCGGACGTTGATAGTAGTAGGACAGGCAGGTGCGAACCCGGTCCCGCAGACGCACCATCGCCGGACTCCACTCCTTGGCGGGCGCGGCAGGAGCCGGCTGCGGCGCCGGCGCGATGTCGCGAGCCGACACGCCAGCCGGTGTGGGGGCGTCCGCGTCCGGGCCGTCCACCACCGCCTCGCTCTCCGGCGACTCGTCGTCTGTGTCCGGCTCGTCGTCCGCGCCCATTTCGTCGTCCGCGTCCATTTCGTCGTCCGCGTCCAGCTCGTTGCTCTCAGACTCCTCGTCCGCCGTCTCCGGGTCGTCGTCCCCGATCAGCGGCTGGGTCAGCTCAAATGTCGGCTGCAGATCGTCCGCATCGTCGACGGCACTATCGGACCCCGCTGAGGTCGACACCAGCGGGGCGTCAAGCGCCAGGAAGAAATCGTCCTCCGCGTCGCTGGGAGCCTCCTCCTGCGACGGGTTCCGCCGCGCCGGAGTCGGCTGTCTCGATTCTTCAATGCGACGCGCGGAGTCTACCACGTTGAGCCGGCGTGGCTCCTGTCGCAAACTGCGCCGCCCGACCTCGCCTGTGCGCGCTGGCGGCGCGGTTTCCGCCGCTGACTGCGGCGCTTCATCCTTGCCGCTGATACGAACGACCACAGCCCCCAGAGCTGAGGGGAGGAGTAGAGAACTCGCCAACAGGAGTGCGAACGGCAGAACGAAACGAGCTTTCACAATAACACCCCCGCAGCTGCGATGATGACGGCTGCAACCGTCGCCTCAACAAGCACGGCTGCGCTCCGACGCGCATACCTCGACGGCCCACATACAACGAATGTATCGGCTGTTATGAACGTCACAGTGCAGACTGTCACCGCGGATCGGCTATCGGTCCGGCGGAGAATCCCGGCCTGGTGTCCGTCAGGCAGCAAGGACGAGGCAAGTGGCGCGAGGCACGGAGGGCAGGCAGGATGGCGATCCCGCGGGATTAGAACAGCGCACGAAGGCGTTCGGCCAGCGACGGGGTGTATTCCGGCCCGGGATCCTGTCCTTGAGCGAATTGCTGCCACGC
>Ga0123329_1002048_pt1 | contig 18201 bp, 12 predicted proteins | sample BioC12SIPDNA_FD_89703 | JGI IMG/M metagenome (GOLD analysis project Ga0123329, IMG submission 89703) | Anaerobic biogas reactor microbial communites from Washington, USA - Biogas_R1_B C12 SIP DNA | ecosystem: Engineered > Bioreactor > Anaerobic > Unclassified | place: Washington, USA | collected...
AAGGCGACGCCCGGCTCCGGGGGCTGACAATCGTCAACGACGTCCAGATGGCCCCGCTGGGCATGCCCGAGATGGCCGTCGGCGAGAACCGGTTCGTCTACGCCGACGAGTCTCCGGGCGGCCGGAGCGTCCGCATCGTGCATGAATGGGTGGAGCGCTCGGCCACCCGGCCGCCCCGCGCGCCGGCCGCGCCGCTCGAACCCGCCGACGGAGGCGAGGCGGAGGGCACGCGGTTCGCCTTCCGCTGGGCGCCGTCCGAGCATCCGGACGGCGCCGCCATCGTCGACTACCACTTCATGCTGTCCGACCACGCGGACATGCGATTCCCGCTGTCGATGGACTTCTGGAAGCTCATCTCGCGCACCCCGGACAAGGGCACGGCGCAGTACTCCCTGCCCCTGCCCGGCCTGCTGACGCCCGGGACGACCTACTACTGGCGCGTGCGCGCGCAGGACGAACACGGCGTGTGGGGCCCCTGGAGCCGGACCTGGACCTTCACGCCGCAGGGCCCCGCCCACCCCGTCGACGTGCGGTTCGAGTTCGACGCCGGCGCGGGCACGCTCCGCTGGCGCCCGAACCCCGTCGGCCGCCCCCCCGCACGATACCGCGTCTACGGCAGCGACGAGAAGGGTTTCACGGTCAGCGACACCCCGTACGACGTCCGCGTCCGGAACGGCGACGAGGGCGCGACGGACAGGTTCCCGGCGAACCTCGTGGCCGAGACGTCGCAGACGCACCTGGCCGTGCTGGGCGCCGGCCTGGACCTGCCGAACGCCAACAGGGCCTACTACCGCGTCGTCGCCGTCGACGCGAACGGAAGCCGAAGCTGGTCCTCCGACTACGCCGTCGCCGAACGGCCCTTCATCTACACAACGCCCATCACGGAAGCCGTCGTCGGCAGGGAGTACGCCTGCCCGGTGGCGACGGTGCGCTCGCTCGGGGACGTCCGTTGCCGCGCGGGGTCGAAGATCGGCCTCTGGGACGTAGAGCCGCCGCAGTACAGGCTCGAGGAGGGGCCGGACTGGCTCCGCATCGACCCGGCAACGGGCCTTCTTTCCGGCACACCGACTGCCGCGGGGATGTTCGCCGTGGCCGTGACCGCCGTCATCGACCGCCCGGTGCGCGAAGTCGATGAGACCCTCATGAAATGGGGCCGCGAGCGCGTCGTCCGGACCCGCATCGAACACGTCGGCGCTGCCACGCAACGCTTCGTCCTCGCCGTGACCGACAGCAAGGGAGCCGCCGTATGAACGAACCGATCCGCGTCAAGCCGCACCACGTCGTCGACATCATCACGTCCTTCGGGACCGGCCGGCGGCGTTTCGAGCCCCACCCCTACGGGCACGCCGTCCACTCCGTCGCGGCGGCCGTCGCGGCCGACCCCGACGTGATGCTCCAGATGGAACTCGGCGCCGACGACATCTGCGCGCCGTGCAGCCACAACATCGACGGCGTCTGCGACGACACGATCGACACGTCCTACCGGCCGACCGCCCCGTCGCTCAAACGCGAATGGAACCTGCGGCTCGACCGCCGCTGGTGCACCGCGCTGGGGCTGCGCGAGGGCGACCGGCTGACGGCCCGGCGCTTCTGCGAACTCCTGCGCGACGGCCCTCAGGACCTGACGGACATCTACCGCGAGATCCCGGCCGACCGCACCGCCGACCGCGCGGCGAATCTGCAGAAGGGCGTCGCCGCCTTCCTGACGGGCCAGGTGCGGCTCGAAGCCTGAGGGCGCTCCGCCTGCATGCAGGCCCCGGGCGAGACGCCGCCGGGGGCCGCCCGTCGGCATCCCGCCGTGTGAGTCCGTGTTCCGTCCGTGTTCCGTCCGTGTTCGTCCGTGCTCGTCCGTGTTCGTCGGTGTTCGTTCGTGTGGCGCCGCAGTTGACCGGTCCGCGCGCGACGTGGTAGAGTCTCCCCCTGTATGAACGCGCCTTTCCGCAACTACTGGAGCATCGAGATGTCCGAGTCTCAGGAGACAACGGCGCCGTCGTTGGCCGGCGAGTCCGCCGCCGAACCCGACGACCCACACGAGCCTGAGCCCGGTCCGCTGTACCGGCGCATCCTCCGTACGAACCGGCCGGCCGTCGTTCTGCCGTGATCTCCGGTTCGCCTCGGGGCGGCGCATGCAGGGGCCGGCCCCAGGGAGGCGAACCATGAAGAACCCTCTCCTCGCACCCGAACTCCGGGAACTCATCGCCGGAGGCGACACCGGCGTCCTGAAGGACTTCTGCAGCTCAACGCACCCCGCCGGAGTGGCCGAGTTCCTATCGGCCCTCGAACCGGACGAGATCCGGCAGGTCCTGTCCCTGCTGGATGCCGAGCCGGCCGCCGAGATCTTCCATCACCTCGACGAGGGCATGCAGACCGAGACCGTCGAGCGCCTCCGGCGCAGCGAACTCGCGCGGATCGTCACGCACATGGCGCCGGACGACCGGGTCGACCTGCTCAAGCGCATCCCGGAGGACAAGCAGCACGTCCTCCTGCAAGCCCTGGCCGTGGCCGAGCGGGAGGACGTCCGTCGTCTGGCGTCCTACGAGGAAGGCACCGTCGGGTCGATCATGACGACGGAATACGCCACGCTGCCGCCGTCGGTCACGGTCGCCCAGGCCATTGAGCGGCTGCGCGTGGCCGCCCCGGACAAGGAGACCATCTACTACGCCTACGTGGTGGACGAGGCCCGCAAGCTCCTGGGCTTCGTCTCACTCAAGGACCTCATCCTGGCCCCGCCCCACAGGCGCGTCGAGGACCTGATGCACCCGGACGTGATCTCCGCCGGCGTGCAGGACGACCAGGAATCCGCCGCCCTGCTCATATCGAAGTACGACCTGCTCGCCCTGCCGGTGGTCAACGGCAGCGGCGCGCTCGTCGGCATCGTGACCCACGACGACGCCACGGACGTGCTCATGCAGGAGAACACCGAGGACATGGAGAAGCTCATGGCCATCGGCGGTTCCCACGAGGCGGCCGCCTACCTGCGCACGCCCGCCTGGAGCCACTTCAGAAACCGCGCCGGGTGGCTCGTCGGCCTGGCGGTCCTGGGCCTGGTCTCGGGGGCCATCGTCCAGAGCTTCGCCAACCTGCTCGTCCAGTTCGCCATCCTGGCGACCTTCATGCCCATGCTGGCCGACACGGGAGGCAACACCGGCAGCCAGTCGGCCACACTGATCGTACGCGCGCTGGCCCTCGGCGACGTGCGGCCCCGCGACGTGCTGCGCGTGCTGGCGAAGGAGTTCGCCGTCTCCGGCCTCCTGGCTCTGACCCTGGCCCTCTTCTGCTTCGGACGCGTGTGGCTGTTTGCGCGGGGTGCCGACGTGACGGGGGGGCTGTCGGTCGCCCGCGTCGGCTTCGGAGTGGCGCTGGCGCTGGGCCTGCAGGTCGTCACCAGCACACTGATCGGAGCCCTTCTGCCGCTGGGAGCGGCCCGACTGAGGATCGACCCGGCCGTGGTCGCCAGCCCGGCCCTGACGACCATCGTGGACATCACCGGGCTGCTGATCTTCTTCACGACCGCAAAGGTCGTGCTCGGCATCTGAACCGAAGCGGCTTGAAATGCGCCGCCCGGCTCACGAGAATGGACGCCGCGTGTGCGGCCCGGCCGGCCGGGCCGCACACGCACGACCTGAGCGAATGGGAGTGGCGTCATGCGTCGAACCGATGGGATGAAGGCGCTCCGTGCCGGGAAACTGCTTGCCCTTCTGCCGCTGCTTGTGGCTGCATCCTGCTGTCTCACCCTCGCCTCCCCGAGGCCGGCCGTCCGGCGGACCCTCGTCCTGAACCCCTACGCCGGGGTCGACTGGGACACGGTCGGGCACCATCGGGCCAACCTGCACGCACACACGACCCGGAGCGACGGCACCATGGAGCCGCAGGCCGTGATCGACGAGTATCACAAGGCGGGCTACACCATCCTGGCGCTGACCGACCACAGCCGATGCACCTACCCGTGGGAGGACCTGGGCCGCAGCCCGGACGAACTCGGCATGGTGGCCGTGCCCGGCAACGAACTCTCGCGCCATCATCACACCGGCAGCTTCTTCTGCACGCTGGAGACGGACGAGACCGATCTGGACGCCGCACTGCAGGCCGTGGCGGACCACGGCGGCCTGGCCGTGCTCTTCCATCCCGGCCGCTACTGGCGGCCCGACCTGCTCGCCGAGCCCGTGCCGGCCGCGGTGCGAAACGACTACCTGGGCTACCTGCGCCGGCACGACCATCTGCTCGGGATCGAGGTCTTCAACCAGCGCGACCGCTACCCCTGGGACCGCCTCCTGTGGGATGCCCTGCTGGCCGAGTGCATGCCCGACCGACCGGTCTGGGGCTTCGCCGACGACGACATGCACTCGATGAGCACCTTCGGCTACGGCCGCAACGTGTTCCTGCTGGACGAGGCATCGTTGGACGCCGTGCGCCGGGCCATGGTCGGCGGCGCGTTCTACTTCAACCACGGCACCGAACCGGACCGCCTGCCCGTGCTCACACGCGTCGCCCACGACGAAGAGGCGGGCACGCTCGAGGTCACCGGCGAGGTCGCCGGCGAGCCGCTGGCACGGACGGCGTACCGCTGGGTTTCCGACGGACGGCCCGTACAGGTCGGCCCGCGGCTCTGCTACCGGACGGTTCCCGGCCTGGGCGGCTACGTGCGCGTCGAGCTGATCGGCCCCGGCGGCACGACCTACGTCAACCCATTCGGCCTGGGCGGCCGCTGAGCACCGTGCGCACCGGTCGCTGCCCGGTCAGTCGCCCAGCCGTTCCATAGCCTCAACCTGTAAGCTCTGCGGCGTGAACTGCTGCAGTTCGATGCGGATGCCGTCCGGGTCCGTCACCCAGACCTGGTAGCTCCCCTCCCCGCCGCGCACGATGTCGGTCACATCGACGCCGCGCTCGCGCAGCGTGCGCACGGTCGCCTCCATGTCGTCCACCTCGAAGCTGACGTGCTTGTGCGAGGCGTTGGGCGGCAGGGGCACCGGGTCGCCCTCGAACAGCTCGACGAACGTGCGCCGCCCGGCCAGCAGGAAGATGCCGCGCACCTCCCCGCCCCGCAGGTCGAAGTCGAACGCCTTGCGCAGCCCCAGCTTGTTGCACCAGAAGTCCACGGCGCGGTCCAGGTCCGAGACGAGGTAGCAGGCGTGCGAAATGCCGGTGATCATGTGGAACTCCCTCAGAGATTCGATGCCGTCAATACGGCGCGGCCCCCGCATGCCGCAGGTCGGCCGCGTAGTCCTTCTCCCGGTACTCGCGCACCATGTCGGGGTCGAGCGGGTAGTTGCCGTGCCGGCGCGCCGCCTCGACCATGGCGCGGTAGTTCTCCGGCCGGACGGCCGGATGAATGCTGTTGGACGACGCCAGGATGAGGCCGCCCCCGACGCCGCCCTTCGCCAGCGTCTCCTTGACCGCCTCGACCACCTGCTCCGGCGTGGCGTACGGCAGCAGGTGGCTGCAGTCCACGTTGCCGGCCAGCGCGATGCGGTCGCCGTAGCGCTCCTTGACCCGCCCGATGTCCATGTTGGCCACCGGCTCGATGGGGTCCAGGACGTCGATGCCGGCGTCCACGATCATGTCGATGATCGGCCACAGGTCGCCGTCGGTGTGCTTCAGGAACGGCAGGCCGTGAGCATGGGCGACGCCCACGACCTCCTTCAGGCACGGGTAGAGGAAGCGCTCGAAGTGCGTGGGCGACATGATGGGCGCCAGGTTGTGCGCGTAGTCGTCGCCGGTGCACAGGATGTCGGCCCCCGCCTCGGCGGCGCGCTCCAGCACCCGCAGCTTGTAGTCCAGGACCATGCGCGAGAGCCGTTCCGCGAAGGACGGGTCCAGCGCGTAGTCCATCAGCAGCGCTTCCATGCCGTGCAGGTAGTGCGAGAACTCGAAGGCCTCGTGGCTGAGGAAGACGATGCAGCGCTTGCCCTTGAACCGCTCGACGGCCATCTCCAGGCTGCGCAGCCGCTCGGGCGCCTCGGGATCGGGCGGGCGGTAGTCGGCCAGGTCCGACTCGGTCCGGATGGGGTGCTCGACGCAGTACGGGATGCCCGACTCCGGCACCCGCCACGTGATGCCCCACTCGTCGCGGTAGGTCGCCGCGTCGATCCAGTCCGCGTCGCCGTCCTCGAAGACCGTGATGCCGTCCAGGTCCTCGGCCTCGATGAAGTCGGCCTGGAGCAGGAAGCCGCCCTGCGAACCGCGCTCGTAGCGGCTGACGCGGTCGGGCGTGAGCAGCTCGGGGCAGAGGGCCTGGATCACCGGGCGGTTGATGATCAGCTCCCAGACGGGCACGCGGTCGGGCCGGCCGCGCCGGGCGGCCGTCATCATGCGCTCGTAGCCGTTCATCGGACGCTCCCAGGTCTGCTGACCCCCACATTCTACACACTCCGCCCGGCGACCGAGACGAAAACGACCCCGACTGCGCCTGAGAAGGACGGAGCGCTGGACGTTCCGTGCACGCTTGCGTATAGTGGGGGCCGGTTTCTGGGGCTGCCGCTGACGGGCAGACCGTTCTTCTGGGAGCACAGCATGTCGCCGCTCGTGACGAAGGTGCCGAAGAGGCTGCTGGAGAAGGTCCGTCGCATCCGCGAGGACCTGCATCGCCATCCGGAACTGTCCTTCCATGAGGAGCGCACGGCGGGCCTTGTGGCCGACCGGCTCCGGGCGTTGGGGCTGGACGAGGTGCGCACGGGCGTGGGCACGACCGGTGTGGTGGGCCTGCTGCGCGGCGTGCAGCCGGGCCCCACGGTGGCGCTTCGTGCCGACATGGACGCGCTGCCGATCCGCGAGGAGACAGGGCTGCCGTATGCGTCGGTGCACGACGGCCTCATGCACGCCTGCGGACACGACGGCCACACGGCCGTGCTGCTGGGCGCCGCGGAGCTGCTGGCCGCCGCACGCGCGGCCCTGCGCGGCAACGTGAAGTTCTTCTTCCAGCCCGCCGAGGAGGGCGGCGCGGGAGCCGCGCACATGGTCCGGGATGGCTGCATGACGAACCCCGACGTGGACGCCGTCTTCGCCCTGCACGCGCGCCCCACGATCCGGCCGGGCCAGATCCAGCTCTCGCTGACCCCCAACGCCGGCGTCTACGGATTCGCCATGGACGTGACGGGCCGCGGAGGCCATGGCGCCTATCCCCATGCCTGCGTCGATCCGATCGCCATCGGTTCGGAGATCGTCGTGGCCGCCCAGACGATCGTGAGCCGCGAGGTGCGCCCCTCGGAACCGGCGGTCCTGAGCTTCTGCGTCTTCCAGGCCGGTACGAAGGACAACATCATCCCCGAGACCGCCCACCTGGAGGGGACGATCCGCGGCATGGACTTGAAGACGCTCAAGGCCGTTCGACGGGCGCTCGAACGGGTGGGCGGCAACGTGGCCCGGGCCATGCGGGGGCGTGTGAGCTTCCGCGAACTGGAGGCCTACCCGCCGGTGAAGAACGACCCCCGGATGCTCGAACTGGTCAGGGGCGTCGGGAGCGAGGTCCTGGGCCGGCGGAACGTCCTGCCGCCGCCGCCCCAGCAGATGGGCGCCGAGGACTTCTCCTTCTACCTGAAAGACCAGGGCGGCGCCCCGGGCGTCATGTTCGCCCTCGGGGTCGAGACCGACGAGACCCTGCACACGCCGCGCTTCGACTTCGGCTCGGCCGCCCTCGAGCCGGGCATCCTGATGATGGCCGGCGTCGCGATCCGCGCGCTCGATGCCCTGGCGTCCGCCGGCGGTCAGTAGCCCGCACGCTTGTCGACAACGTTCAGCAGCGGTTCGCCGGCGGCGAAACGGCGCACGTTCTCCCGCAGCAGGGCGAACTGACGCCGGAGCGTCTGCGGCGAGAAGCCGGACACGTGCGGGGTGACCACCACGTTCTCCATGGTCCAGAGCGGGCTCTCGACGGGCAGCGGCTCCCGGGCGGTAACGTCCAGGCCCGCACCGCCCAGGTGGCCGCGCTGCAGGGCGTCGATCAGCGCGGATTCGTCCACCACGGCGCCGCGCGCCACGTTGACGAAGACCGAACCGGGCTTCATCAGGGCCAGCTCGCGCCGGCCGATCAGGCCCCGGGTCTCGTCGGTCAGGGCGCAGCTCAGGACCAGGTAGTCGGACTGCCGGAGCAGATCGTCCAGGCGGTCGGGGCCCCAGACCTCATCGGCGAACTCGTCCGCCTGCGGCCGCCGGCGCAGGGCGAGCACGCGCATGCCGAACCCCTTCGCCCGCCGCGCCACCTCCCGGCCGATGCCTCCGTAACCGACGACGCCGAGCGTGGCGCCGTTGAGTTCCCGCACCTGCCCGGTGATGCGCGTGCGGGCGCCCGGGGCATGCCAGAGCTGCTCCGGTGGGCGCCGGGCGCAGGTCAGCAGGGCGCGGGAGACCGCCAGCATCATGCCGATCGCGTGGTCTGCCATGGGCACGGCGAAGACGCCCGCCGCGTTCGTGACCAGCACGTCGCTCTCGGCCAGCGCGGGGAACATCTGCGACTCGATGCCGGCCCAGTCGAAGTGGACCCAGCGCAGGCGTCGGGCCGCCGCGAAGATGTCCTCGTTCCACGGGCCCGGCACGTAGGCCTCGGCATCGGGGATGTCTCGTATCGCCTCGTCGCGCGTATTCGTCACCACCACGTTCTCATCCGGAACGGCTGCGGCCAGTCCCGCGCGATCTTCGTCCGACATCCGTATCGCCACTACGATCTTCACGGCCGTCTCCTTCCCTGTCCGGCGGTCCTGCGTCCGCGCCCCGGCCGTCCTGAGCCCGGTACCCGGGGGCCGCCGGTGCCGGCTGCGCCAAACCATAGCGCCTCGGCGCCGGCCGCGCAACAGGAACGCCGACCCGCTGTGGGCCGGCGGCCGCCCGTGCGAGGGGCACGCGCCGTCGTGCCGCTCCGTGCTCGTCCGTGGTGGTCCGCGTGTCCGTGCATGGGGCTTGACGCACCGAGAGAGAAGCCGTAAACTATACAGGCGTATCCTCCATGAGGTGGGGCGCATGCATACGCCGTGCATCATCCACGTGGACGCCGATGCGTTCTTCGCGTCCGTCGAGCAGGCGCTGGACCCGTCGCTGCGGGGCCGGCCGGTGGTTGTCGGGGGCGGGGTGGGCGGGCGCGGGGTGGTCGCGGCCGCGTCGTACGAGGCGCGGCGGCTGGGGCTGAGCGCGGGCATGCCCATCGCCCGGGCCCGGGAGCGCTGTCCGGACGCCGTCTGCGTGCCGCCCCGGTTCGAGGAATACAACCGCTTCGCCGCGCGCATGTTCGACGTGTTCTCGGGCGTCACGCCGTTGGTCGAGCAGCCCTCCCCGGACGAATGCTACCTGGACCTTCGGGGATGCGAACGCCTGTATGGTGCATGGACGCCGGCGCCCTTTGCGCGGATCGCGCCGGGCGTCTACCGGCGTCGCGAAGGCGACCGCCTGCCCGCCGCACGGTGGACGTCCGTGCCCGCGTCCTGCTCCTGGCCGGCCGCCGTGGCGCTGCGGATTCGGCGGGCAGTGCGCGGGCAACTCGGGCTGAACGTGTCGGCGGGCATCGGCTCGAACAAGCTCATCGCCAAGCTGGCCTCGAAGCTGGCCAAGCCGGACGGCGCCGCGCTGGTGGCGCCGGGGTACGAGGCCGATTTTCTGGCGACGATCGACCTGAAGGACGTGCCGGGCATCGGCCCGGTCACCCGGGAGCGCCTGCATCGCTGGAACGTGCGGAGCGTCGAGCAGGCGCGGCGCCTGCCGCCGGAGGTCTGGGAGGACGCGTTCGGTCCGGAGCGCGGGGCGGCGCTCTACGGCCTGGTGCGCGGCGATCTGCCGTGCGAGGCGGCCGGGCTGCGCGCGGACGGGCCGCCGCGCTCGATCAGCCGCGAGACGACGTTCTGGAGCGCATCCGGCGACTACGCATTCGTCGAGTCGATGCTGTTCTACCTGACCGAACGGCTGGGGCGCGCGCTGCGGAGGGAGCGCGTGCACGGACGCACCGTGCAGGTCAAACTGCGCTACCAGGATGCCGCGGCCGTGCAGTGCGCGCGGACGCTGCGGGCGCCGACGGACGGCGACGCCCCCATCTTCGCGGCCGCGCGGAGTCTTCTGCGGGCGCGGTGGACGCGCACCCGCCGGCTGCGGCTGGTCGGTGTGGGGCTGGCCGACCTTCGCCCGGTGCTGGCGCGGCAGGACAGCCTGTTCGACGGCGACGCCGAGCACGCCCGCCGCATCGACCGCTGCCTGGACGGCTTGCGGGACCGGTTCGGCTTCGACGTGATCCGGCGCGGCCTGTCGATCAACCTGGATCGGGCGGACCGGCCGGAGCCGGCGCGGCCGTGACCTCGCCCGCCGCCCGGGGAATCCGATATGATGAGGCCTCCGCAGAGTGCGGAGGCCTCCGCAGAGTGCGGAGGCTCCCCCGCCGGCTGTTCGCCCGAACGGGGAACCGGCGCGTTCCGACCACCTTCCGGCGGGCCATGACATGGACAATGACCGCATGAGACGCGCGACGAACCGGGCGTGCGGGGGCGCCGTGACCCTGCTCCTGCTCGCAGCGTCTGCGGCGCTGGCAGCGTCTGCGGCGCTCGCAGCGTCTGCGGCGCTGGCAGCGGCCGTCCCGCAGGACGAGGGGGCGCCGCTGGTGTCGGTGAACGGCCACCTGATCATGACGCGCCACCTGGAGGCCCATCTGCGCACGCTGCAGCCGCTGTCCGCAGCCGCGTTCGACTCGGCGACGTCGACGGCCATCGAGCTGGAGTACGTGGACGCGCAGCGGCGCCGGGAGGCGCTGGAGACGCTGATCGAGCGGCGCCTGCTCTACCAGCAGGCGCAGGAGGAGTACCTGGGCACCGAGCAGGCGCGCACGATCGTGGACGCGGCGGTCGAGGACGAGGTGCGCAGGTTCGAGGAACGCGTCGGCTCCCTGCTGACCGCACGCCGCGTGCTGGCCCAGGTGGGGATGACGCTGGAGGAGTACAGGGAGCTGCTGAGGCAGAGCCTGCTGACAAACAAGCTGCTCTCGGACAAGGTGGTCGCGCGCGTGCTGGTGGCGCCGGCGGAGTCGCGGCAGTACTACGCCGGCCACCCGGAGGAGTTCGCGCAGCCGCGGGCCATCCTCTTCCGGCAGATGCTGTTCGTGGTGCTCGGCGAGGACGACGAGGACGAGCAGCGCGCGCGGGCGGAGGCCGCCCTGGAGCGGCTGCAGGAGGGCGAGGCGTTCGAGGTGGTGGCCCGGGACACGGCGGCCGAGGCCGAGGGCGAGCCGGGAGCCGTCCGGCGTGTGGAGGTGCCGGACGACTTGCCCGAGTGGCTGCCGCCGGCCGTCGAGGGGCTGGCTGCCGGCGAGACCTCGGAGGTGCGGCGGCTGGCCGCCGGCTACTCCGTGGCCCGCCTGGAGGAGGTGCGCCCGCCGGGCCTGAGGCCGTTCGAAGAGGTGCAGCCGGCGATCAAGGAGGCGCTGCTCCGGTACAAGCGCGCCGTCGCGCAGGCGAGCTACGTGGAGGAGCTGCGCAGGACCGCGCGCATCGAGTACCTGCCCGCCGGGCGCGATCTGATGCCGCAGTGACCGGACCGGGGCATCCGGGCATTGCGCCGTCATCGGCGTGCCCGCTGCCCGGCCGGCGGAGGGGGGGGCACTTGAAGGGCCGCCGATGGGGGCTATGATGGTGGCTTTCGACCCCTGTGAGGCGGGAGGCCGGTGTGGACGATTTCCTGCGCGTGGCAGTGCCCGTCGCCCGTGTGCTGATCCCCATCGGGTTGGGGGTGCTGCTGCGGTGGATGCGCGTGTTCAACGACGACGACGGGGCGGTTCTGCGGCGGTTCGTCGTGCGGTTCACGGTGCCGCTGTTCGTCTTCTTCTCGATCTACGAGTCGTCGCCGGACAGCTTTCGGGCGATCGGCCCCATGGCGGCGGCCCTGCCGGTCTACACGGCGGTGCTGTTCGGGATCGGGTGGGTCGTGGCGCGTCGGTTCGGCGACGGGCGGCGCCGCGCGGCCGTGCACAACTGCATCACGTTCTGCAACTACGGCTGGCTCGGCTACGGCGTGGCCTACGCGTTGCAGGGCCAGGAGGGGCTGCAGCGGGTCATCTACTTCCTGCTGCTCTGGTGGCCGGTCTTCTATGCCTTCGGGCTGCTGATCGGCTACGTCCACCTGGGCGGGCAGAAGGGGTGCATCCCGCTGCGGCGCACGCTGGCGCTGGCGCTGCCGCCGGTCGGGGCCATGGTGTTGGGCCTGGGGGCGAACCTGGGCGGGCTGGTGCTGCCGGCCATCGCCGTCGAATCGCTCAAGCCGCTCGGGGAGATGACGGTGCCGATCATCCTGCTGAGCGTGGGCATGATGCTGGACTTCAGCCGGCTGCATCATGAGGTCCGGCCGGCGCTGCTGATCTCCGCCGTCAGCCTGGCCGTCGGCCCCCTGGTCGCCTGGGCGGTGGCGGCGCTGCTGACGAGGGACGCCGTCAGCCACGCCGCGCTCGTCCTGGAAGGCGCCATGCCGGTCGCCACGGTCATCCCGCTGCTGGAGGAGAACTACGAAATGGACGCCGACCTGGTCAGCACCTCGATCGTGCTCAGCACCGTTCTGTCGCTGGTCTCCATCCCGATCGTGGCCCTCTTCGTCCTCGGTTGAGCGGGCAGGCCGCGCCGCTCAGACCTCGTCGTTGTACCCCGCCGGCTCGTCCTGCGCCTCGTGCATGCGGCGTCGGTTCCGCGCAACGGCGATGCTGCGGACGAGGGTGAGGATGCCGAACAGCCCCACGGCCACCGCGATCGTGCCCTGAACGGTCAGCAACAGCAGTCGGTGGTCGCCTTCGGCGATCTCGCGGATGCCGGCAGTCACGAGCACGGCCGCGGCCAGCACGGCCAGGGCCACGACGGGCCGGCGGCGGCTCCAGAGCCAGAGCAGGGCGCAGAGCGCGAACACCACCAGCACGACCACCGCCAGGAGAGGCAGCAGGGCCGAGGAGGCCACGCACAGCATGCGGACCTCCGCCGGCACGTGCGGGTTCAGGATGAGGCCCTGGAAGTGGAAGCGTTCCGGCAGTTGCGGCTTGGCGCCCGCGATGACGGACGCGGATGCGGGCGCCGCCTTGGCGCCCGCTCGACCGGAGACGACCATTTCGTTGCTGACCCATTGGACGTTGGAGTAGGAGGCGGCTTCGCCGGCCGATTGTGCGATGCCGGCCGGGGTGCTGGACGGGCGCAGTCCCCGCAGCATCGGCTCCATGAGGGCCTCCGAAGTGAGGCGTTCGAGCGAGCCGGACGAGCTGACCACGCGGTAGCCGCGCGGCAGTTGGAGCTGCCAGCCCAGGCGCAGGATGCGCACGCCTCGCAGGCCGGGGGCCAACAGATGGACGGATTCGACGCGGGACAGCTCGTCGCCGCCGAGTTCCTCCCACCAGAGTTCCACCTGCACGGGGCCGCTGACGCCCTGGAGCTGCGCGATGGGGATCTTGGTCACCTCGCCGGTCGCCGTGGCCTCAGTCAGAGGGCGAACGGACCGGCCGTTGACCGTGGCCTGCCAGAGCCGGGCGCCCTCGGGCAATTCCACCTCCAGGAACGGCTGGTAGCGGCTGCGCACGGTCGCGACCATGCTGGTGATGCGGTTGCCCTCGCGCGTCAGCGTCGTGTCCAGGTTGCAGGCTTCCACGACGGCCGTGACCACGTCGGCCTCGGCATGCCGCACCGAGTCGAGCGCCAGCGTGTAGGGGTGGGCCAGGTAGCGGAACGCGAACAGGATCGGCACCGTCTCCCGGCCGATCTGCGCTGCGACCGACGGCGGCAGCTCGCGGAACCGCAGGGGGATCTCCTCCTCGTCCACCGGGGTCAGGTTCTCCATCCGGTCGGGCACGGGGGTCAGTTCCAGCGACGGGTCGCCCGTGACGGCCAGGTAGCCGATCTCGCGTTCGACGCTGTCCATCTCGATGCGGGGCCCGGCAAAGGCGCGCTCCCGCGCCCTGGGGTCCAGGTCCATCGTGTACTCGAAGATGAGCGTATAGGAGTCCTTCGCCTCGCTCTGGAGTTCGACGCGCCACAGCTCGCCCGGCTTCTCCTCCTCCTCGGCGACCCGTTCCTGGATCTTGGTGTTCCCGCCGCGGATGTTGGGCTCCTTGACCCCCTCCGGCAGGCGGACGCGGAATTCGTTGACGCCGGCCTGCTGGATGGAGAACTCGATGGTGCTGGCGCCCATCAGGTAGTCCTCGCCGAAGCGCACGTAGTTGAACGTCTGCGCGGTGATCTTGGGCGAGATGCTGGTGAGGTCGAGCTGCAGGTCCCATGGCGATTCGATGACGCGGAAGGCCAGCCGGGCGTTCCGTGCGCGCTGGAGCAGGGACGGGGCGATCTCCTGCACGTCCACATCGTGCAGTCCGTCGCCCTCGCCGCTGCGCTTCAGGCGGATGCTCTCGTCCGTGCCGATGGCGATGAAGCCGCGCTCCTGCTCGCAGCCGAGGGTGTAGATGGCGGGGATCGCAAACGTACCGGTCTCGCCGGGCTTCGGCAGCTCCCGGCCGAGCAGCGCCTCGGTTTCGACCTCGACGCGCACCTCGTCCGTCGTCTTCTCCGTGAGCTGGATGGTCAGCGTGCGCGAGGCCTCGTCGTAGGTGTGGTCCTCGACGCGGGGCCCCCGGACGACCAGGTTCCCGCGCAGCTCCGGCGGCACGTGCAGACGGAGCTGGAAGACGCCGGCCTTCTTGATCCGGTAGTCGAACACGGACTGGTAGCGCAGGCTCTTGCGCGTGATCTGCACCATGTGCAGCGGTTCGCACCGCAGCTCCGGCTCGACGTGGCTCACCTTCAGGGCCAGCGTGTACGGGAAGGTCAGGTAGCGGAACGCCAGCACCGGCTGGGCCGCGCTCTGGTCCGAGACGATCTTCTGCACGGCGGCCATGCCGCGCGTCTCGGGCACGTCGATCTGCGTGATGCCCGCCATGCGCACCGTCTCGACGGCGATGCCGGAGTCGGCCGCCAGGGCCACCGTGCCCCACTGGCGCTCGGCTCCGATCAGGTTCACGGCCGGCACGACCGCCGAGGCCGCGTCGGCAACGTCGCTCTGGGTCTGCAGACCCAGGCGGTAGGCACCCTCGGCCTTCGAGCGCAGGTCGACCGTCAGCACGTTCGTGGCCGGGTCGAGGCTCTGGTTGTTGATGTTCTGGCCTTCCAGGCTGATGAGCTTCACGCCGGGCGCCAGGCCGATCTGGAGCTGGAACACGCCGGCGTTGCGGATCTCATACTGCACGTCCCAGTACTGGCGGAAACGCTCCAGCGAGGCGACGGCCAGGCAGGAGACCTCCCCGTAGACCCGCGGCTCGATCGTGGAGACGCGCAGGCGCACGGCGAACGGACGGGCCAGGTACCGCAGCCCCAGGCTGAACTGCTCGGGGCCCGCGCGCAACTCGTCCGGCATCTCGGTCAGGTTCACCTGGCCGATGTTCTCGCGCTGGACGATCTCGGCCTGGAGGCCCTTCTCGACGGCGACGGCCAGCACGCCCTTCTCGCGGGTGACGCCCCGGGCGACGATCTGCGGCGCCTCGACGTCCACCGGCACCGGGTCCAGCGTGCGTTCGAGCACCAGCGTCAGGGCGAAGCGCGCCGTCGCCGGCTCCAGCAGGCTGACGGCCAGAACGCTGCCGCCGTCGTCCCCCGGCCGCAGGTCCCAGTTGCGCAGCGATTCGCCCTCGACCTTCAGCAGGCTGTAGCCGGCCGGCAGCTCCACCTGGGCCTCGGCCATCTGGCCCTGCAGCACGGTGTAGTGCAGGGTCGACTCCACGCGCAGCAACCCGGGCGAGATGCGAAGGGCCGTGTGCTGCTCGGCGAAGGCCAGCGTCTCGACCTCGCGCACCTCGGGGGCAGCCTTCCATGTCAGGCGCAGCGTCCCGTCGATCGAGCCGAAGACGCTCACGGTCGTCCGGCCGCCCGCCGCGTCCGTGCGGTAGGGCAGACCGGGTTCGAGCGTTACCTCCACGTTCTCGTCCGGGATGGTCACCTCGCAGAGGCCGCTGAGGGCGGCGACCATCGGCACCTGGACCGTGCTCGTCTGCCGGTCGCGACCGACCGCCGTGGCGAATTCCACGTCGGCGGCGTACTCCCCGCGGCCGGGCAGCAGCAGGCCGATCCGGTCGCCCCGCCGCATGACGGTCGGGCCGGTTCCGAGCCAGCCGCCGCCGGACGCCCTGGCCGAGAGGACGCCGACGCTGCCCCCGAACAGCGGCACCCAGACGCCGCCCTTGTCGAGGCTGCGCATCCGGACGGACATCGTGCCCCGGAGCGCGTTGCCGTCGGGTGCGGCGCGCACGTTGACCTCCTGCATCACGTAGGCGGGCAGGCCGGTGTCCGGCGTCGGCATCTCGTCGGCCGCCGCCGCGGCCATCGCCGCCAGCAGGCACAGCAGCCCCGCAGTCGTGAGCCTCCTCACCATCGTCCATCCTCCCTTGTCGGGCGAAGCGGCCATGTCCTCTCTCCCTCAGCTTGCCTCGTGTTGCGATTTCGGTCCGAATATCGATTGCAGAACGACGATGAGCCCCTCCGCGACCAGGCAGAGGGCCATGGCCAGGGCGGTGCCGGCCAGCAGGCATCCGGCGGCCGGCGGGGCGGCCACGACCGCGGCCACGCCGCCCAGGAACGCCAGCGCGGCGAACGGGACGGCCAGCCCCGTGTTCCGCACACGCAGGACCAGGAACACCCCAAACGCTGCGGCCGCCAGGGCCAGTTCGCAGGCCATGGCAGCCCCGCCGCTCACCAGGCGGAACCACACCGCCGCAGCCGTGCGGCCCAGAAGGGGCGTGGCGAACCTGTAGGTCGCGCCCCCCGGGTCGGGGAAGTCGATGGTGATCGGCAGGGCGCCCGTGCTGCGTCCGCCCGGCAACTGCCGCACCAGCGAGCCCGTGCGGAAGCGCAGGGCGGGTTCGCTCGGCGCCGCCACCGTTGCCTGGGCCGGCTCCGTTGCGTGTCGCAGGAAGCTCCGCTCAGGGTGGAGTTCGCTGGGGGCGTCCGCCCCGACACCCCCCAGCCCGGCCTGCTCAGGGATGCGGCCATCGTCTGCGAACATGGCCGTCGCCTCGCGCTTGGCGATCTGCTCGGCGATGAGGTCCAGGTCGTCGTATTCCCCCCGCGACATCCTTATGGCGTCGGCCACCCGCATTCCACCCCTCCGCGCTGCGCCGGCCGCATCGGCCTCCTCCTCCCGGTCGGAGAGGCGCCGCATGACCTGTGCCTGGCCGAGCTGGCTGCGGGCCTGTTCGTGCTGAGGGTCCAGCCGAAGGACCTGGTCCAGGTTGGACTCTGCGGCCTTGTAGTCGCCGGCCTGCAACTGGGCCATGGCCAGGTTGTAGCGGTCCGTTGCCAGTTGCTTTGTGAGGGCCTGAGGGGGTTCGGCCGCGGCGGGCTGCGCCCCCTTATGGGCCTCGTGCCGTTCGCGCCGTTCGCGACCGCGCGCGGGCGCGGAGCGTTCGAGCGCGCCGGCCAGGCGGCGGTCGGCGACGTAGGGCGCCAGGTCGGAAAGCTCCTTCGGCGCCCGGCCGTCGTTGCGCGCCGCGTATTGCTCGCGTGCGGCCAGGATCTGGTCCGCGCCGGCCTCGACGAGCACCTCGTCCAGCACCTGCTGCCTGAGGGCCGGCTCCGGCCCCGAGGCCCCCGGGGCCGTCGTGGCCGCCGTCTGCCGCTCGAGGCGGACCGCCAGCTCGAGTTCCTCGCCGGTGATCGCGGTCTTGCCGAACGAACTCGGCACGGTGGCGCCCGGGGCGGACGCGGTCCGTTCGGGCTGCCAGACGGCAATCAGTTCCTCGGTGCGGGGGTTGCGCAGGATCCCGTCGTCGGGATTGGCGCTGACGCACTGGACGGCGCCGTCCATGTAGAGCACATGAATGCACGCGGCGGCGTCGGGAGGCCAGAGGTAAGCGAGCACCTCAGTGGCCGCTGCGGCGCCGCTGGGCCGGCGGTAGACGACCTCCTGCCCGTTCCACCGGAGCAGGGATTCGTCCGCCAGGTGTCCGTCGTCCACCAGCGACTGCAGGTCCGGGGGATACCGGCCGTCTGCGTTCGCGCGGTAGTGCTCGATCCCCATGAAAAGGTTGCGAAGATTGGACGTAGCCGTAGTCCTGCATGCCATGTAGCGCGCCCGGCCGAGCGCCGGCATGAGCATCGCCGCCAGGACGACCCCGACGGCCAGGACGGCGAAGACGAGGAGCAGAGGCCTCGAGGGGACGAGCCGGCGGGCGAGGGCGGGATGCCGCGTGCAGGTCCTGACGAGGCCGTAGCCGACGGCGCACGCGGCGGCCAG
>Ga0123329_1002051_pt1 | contig 18193 bp, 12 predicted proteins | sample BioC12SIPDNA_FD_89703 | JGI IMG/M metagenome (GOLD analysis project Ga0123329, IMG submission 89703) | Anaerobic biogas reactor microbial communites from Washington, USA - Biogas_R1_B C12 SIP DNA | ecosystem: Engineered > Bioreactor > Anaerobic > Unclassified | place: Washington, USA | collected...
AGCTTCTGGGCCAGGTTCATGCTGGCCCCCGGACTCTGTTCGCCGTCGCGCAGCGTCGTGTCGAAAATGACGAGCCGCTCCTGTTTGCCTGCCATCGTGCGTCCTCCTGTCTCTGAGACCCCGTATTCTAGCGGCCGGAAAGCCCTTTTCCAGCCAAAAGAAAACCCGCCGCCGGTTCTCCGGCAGCGGGCTCGCGTGTCCTGATGATCGTTGACTCGGACTACGCAGAACCTCCCGCCGGACACTCCCGAAGGAGCAGACCCAGGGCGCACAGTCGCAGGCCATGCAGTCGCACGGCTGCGGCAGCGATCCTGAGCACCTGGTTCCGGCTACGGTTCATCGCAATCCTTTCGCTTCGACTCCCGAGATATATATCGGAAACCCGGGGCGAGGTCAACAGCTTTTGCCGGCAGCTTTTGCCGCCCGCGTGCGGCAACTCGTCCGAACCCGTGTGTCACGGCGGGTCCGCAGTCCCCCGGTGCCCAGCCCATCTCCCGTCCGAACTCATGTGCCACGGCGGGTCTTGCCCGCCGTGCGATGCTTCAGGTCGCCCTCAAACGTCCATGGAGTCCATGTCCAGAGGAACGTCTGTGCGACCATTCCAGAAGGCGGCGCTGGACCATGGCCAGTCTTGCGGAGAGGTCACCAGGCCTCGACGAACAGGATTGCCGTGAATGTACTCGGCCACGCACCGCAGGCTTCGCCGATCGACGAGGTTACGATCGAAGCCGCCGCCGGCTTGCCAGAACCGGAATGTGCGCGTGCGACCGCGGACGACGGTCAGCCGCGACAACAGGTCGCCGCCGTCGTTGTCCTCCAGAAACCGTCTGGCCTTTATCGAAACGGGCCGCTTCAGATCGTAGAGCAGTCGCTCTACACGATAACCCTTCTGCCGCGGCCAGACCAGCAGGTGAACGTGCTCGGGCATGATGACGTAGGCCAACAGGCTGACGTTGTGGCGAGTCCGAACCGTCCTGATCGCCTCGATGACCCAGAGACGCGTCCGGTCCCTGACCAGCAGAGGCAACCGCTGATAGCAGGAGAAAGTCAGATGGTGAGCGTGCCCCGGCTCGTTGAAGGTGCGGCGTGTCTTTCGGTGCGAAGCATCCATGTTGGTCCACACGGCACTCGACGTTCTGCAGAATCTCCCCACATCGGCACGGCGGGCAAGACCCGCCGTGGCACACTCACAGAGCCGCTCGTCCCCACCCTCCGCCCGGCCACCGGCCCAACACCTCGCAGGGGGCACTGATCATCAGCCACGGGCGCCGGGCGTCAGCGGCGGAGGCGTCGCAGGATCGTTCTGCCCACGACGACGAAGAGGTAGACGGCGCCGATCAGGGCGATGATGGTGGCCCCGGCGGGCAGGTCGGGACCGTAGCTGAGGGCCAGTCCGCCGATGCACCCGACGGCGCCGATCAGGATGGCCAGCAGCATGTTCTGCCAGAGGGTCCTGGCGAACTGGCCGGCAATGGCCGCCGGCAGCGTCAGCAGCGCAATCGTCATGACGATGCCGACCACGGTGACCAGGAGGACCACCGTCAGAGCCGTCAGGCAGAGCAGGAGCAGGTAGAACAGTTCGACGTTGACGCCGCGAAGGCGGGCGAACTCCTCGTCGAAGCAGACGGCCATGAGTTCGTGATAGAACAGCACGGCCACGGCTGCCACGACCGCGTCCAGGACGGCGATGAAAACGAGGTCGCCGGCCCGCACCATCAGAATGTTGCCGAACAGGTAGCTCATCAGGTTGACGCCGTATCCGGGCGTGGCCCAGAGGAACAGGAGGCCGGCGGCCATGCCGACGGCCCAGAGTGCCCCGATGACGGTGTCTTCGCGTTGCCTGGCGCGGAGGCTGATAAGGCCGATGACCAGGGCGGCCAGGATCCCCGCGACGATGGCCCCGTGCATCGGCTCGATGAAGTCCAGACCGTGGCGATGGCGGAGCCACACGGCGGCGCCCATGCCGCCGAGGACGCAATGAGCGATGCCGCCGGCCAGGTACGTGATCCGACGCACGACGACGTAGGTGCCGACCACGCCGCCGGCGACGCTGGCCAGCAGGGCCGCCAGCACGGCGTGCTGCATCAGCGGATAGTTCCTGACGGCCTCTACGAACTCGGACATGCGGCCCCTCCGGATGCGGACTCGTGGTTGCCGTGACGGACCATGCGCAGGCTGCCGCCGTAGACCTCGGCGATGCGGTCACCGGTGAGCTCCTCGGTCGGATGAACCCAGACGCGGCGGTTGACGCAGACCACGGTCCTGACGCAGTGCGTTACGAAGCCCACGTCGTGCGACACGGTGACGACGGCGATGTGCCGGTTGAGCCGGCAGAGCAGATGGTGGATTTCGCCTTCGATGACGACGTCGAGGTTGGCCGTCGGTTCGTCGAACAGGAGCAGTTCGGGTTCGCCCACCAGGGCGCGGGCAATCAGGACACGCTGCCTCTGCCCTCCCGAGAGTTCGGCGAAGGACCGCCGTGCCAGCGGCTCCATCTCGACGTCAGCCAGGGCCTTCATGGCGGCCCGGCGGTCGTCGCGACCGAACGGCCCCCACCGGCGGCCCTTGCGAAGCCGCCCCATGAGCACCACGTCGAGCACCCGCACCGGGAAGCTCGGGTCCACCTGGGCATGTTGCGGCATGTAGCCGATGCGGACCCGGGCCGCCTGCGGCTCCTGGCCGAACATGCGCACCGTGCCGCGCGTCGGACGAAGCAACCCGAGCATCAGTTTCAGCAGCGTCGTCTTGCCGCCGCCGTTGGGCCCCAGAACCGTCACGAAGTCGCGCGGCGTGATCGCCAGGTTCACGTCCTCCAGCACCGGTTGCCCGTTGTAGCTGAAGGACACGTCGGTCATCCGGATGATCGGCTCATCGGTGGGCGTGGTCATGGTCGTTCTCGTCCTTGGATGCCTCCGACGGATTCAGGGCGAGGCGAATCTTCTCCGCCATCGCGGTCAGGTTCGCCAGGTAATCGCGGGCCAGCGGGTCCATCGGCACCACCGCCCCGCCGATGCTGCGGGCCACGGTCTCGGCAGCCGTTGTCGAGAACTGCGGCTGCACGAAGATGACCTTGACGCCGGCCTTGCGGGCCTTCTCGATCAGCCCGATCAGCTGCTTCGGTCCGGGCTCCTTGCCCTCGATCTCGACGGGCGTCTGACGCAGGCCGTAGGCGTCGGCGAAGTAGCCGTAGGCCGGATGGAAAACGAAGAACTCGCGGCCCCGTAGCGGCTCAAGAACCGTCGTCAGCTTGCGATCCACGCCGTCGAGGTCGTCCTCGAACCGTTTCAGGTTCTCAAGGTACTCGCTGCCGTGCTCCGGATCAAGGCGGACGAGGGCGTCGCAGATGGTCTTCGCCTGAATCCTGACCAGGCGGGGGCTGAGCCAGATGTGCGGATCGTCCCCCTTGGCGGCTTCCGACGAGGGAGCCTCGCGATCGGTCTGGCGGCCGGCCTCGCTGCCATGACTGTGACCATGGTCCCCGGCCGCAGCGCCGCCATTGGGGGCCTCCGCGTCGGCGTCGTCCTGGTCGTGATCGTCGTGCTCGCCGTGGTGGTGCGAATGCTCCATCACGCGCAGGGGAATGCCCTGCCGCGTATCGACGATCTCGAGTTGACGCACCGTGGAGGCGATCTTCTTCAGCAGCGACTCCTCGAAGGGCACGCCGATCCGGAAAAAGGCCCTGGCTTCCGTGAGCCGCGCGACCTGCTTCGGCGTTACTTCATACGTCTCCGGCGACTGGCCGGGACCGACCAGCACGTCAACCTCCACGCGCTCGCCGCCGAGGCGCTCCAGGAAGTAGGCTTGCGGCAGGATGCTGACAAACACGCGCAACCTGGCCGGCGACGGTCGCGACGACTCGTCGTCGGCCGGCGCGGTGGCTTGACACCCAACCGCGGCCAAGCCTGCGATCATGGCAATCAGGATGGCGGTAGAACGTGGCATGGCTCATTTCCTCCGGCAAGGGCCGGGCGTGACGGTCTGCCGCCGCGGTCAGCGGCGGTGCGTGTCGGATGCGTGAGAGCGACAGACCAGGTACGTTTCGCTGCACTCGCTGCACTTCTGAACGGTGTGGTCGAGCGCGAAGTCGTTCCAGTGGCGTTTCTGGCCCGCCGTCAGCAGGCCGGTTCCGTTGCAGAGCGGACAGACGTTGTCGAGGGCGGCCAGCACGGCGGCCCGGATGAACTCCGACCGATTGGGCAATCCCTTCATCGCCTCGGTCAGGGCCGCATCGGCCTTGAAGGTCACAATCTCGGCTTTCCTACGCGTCATGGCTCTCTCCCGGCCCCCCGGACCATGTCCCAACAAACGCCACCCGGTGTATTACCTCGTGTTACCGCCTGTGTCAAGTCCCCTGCCGACACGATGTGCCGTGGCTGCGGCGTTACGACGTGCGAAAAACCTCGCTGCCGGCGACCCCTGACCGGGCATCAACCGTTCATTACCCATTTTCTGGCAACACGTTGCGTTCCTGCATTTGCTTCCGTAGCGGGCATCCGTAGGCTTGTCCTTCGTGGGGGGCATGAATAAGTCTGCGCAGGCAGCGTCCGAGACAACAGAGGTGACCGTGATGAGCAGAGCCGATATCGCCTATCTTCTAAAGGTCTTCGCCCGCGCTCTTGCCGACGGCCTGCCCAGCCGACCTGCTCGGGCCCCATCGACCGATACAGCCGCCACGCCCAGTTCCTCGGCCGAATGCATCAGGCGTCATGCGCCGACGGATGACGGGTACCTGAACTGACAGCCTGCGATCATTCGAGGAAATCGGGAAGGTAGTCGTCCCGCACCGGGGACCCTTGCGACCGCTTCTGGCGTCTGCGGCGGCGTTCGGCCTCGCGCAATTCCAGGTACGAGCCGCTCGGCAGGCGGTCGTCGCGTCCCTGGCCTGCCCGCGTCACGATGGCCGCCTTGGCCAGCGCCCCCCGGGCCACCACGTTCACCGCGTGGCATCGCGCCTGGCACTGCCCGCAGCCGACGCACCGGTCGGCGACGACGACAGGAGCGTCGATGCCGGTCTGGTCGTCGGGCATCCCGTCCTCGTCCAACTGAACGTGGAGACGAATGAACTCGATGGCATCGTGCCCTGCGGCCCGGCACTGGAGATAGCACAGCCGGCAGGGTTCCCTGCCCGAGTGGGACAGGCAGGCCGCCTCGTTCACCACGGCGAGACCGATGCGGACTGCACGCTTCTCCTCCAGGTCCAGCGGCCGAATCGCCCCGGTCGGACAGACCTGACCGCAGTTGCTGCAATTCTCGTGGCAGCCGGCCCAGTCGGCCACGACGTGCGGCGTCCAGAGGCCGGCCAGCCCCGTCTGGAGTCCCAGCGGCTGAAGACACTGGCTGGGACAGGCCTTCATGCACTCACCACAGCGGACACACTGACGGAGGAACTGCTCTTCGGGAACACTGCCGGGTGGGCGGACAGGCATCCAGCCCTCGCCGGCTCGATCCGCTGGACCGATATAGCGTGTCAGGAGCACGCCGGCGATCCCCCCAACCGCCCCGGTCAGCAATGCGCGCCGCGACAGGCCGACCGTGGCCGGAACCGTCGCGTCGCCGTGCAGCCACTCGGTGGAACGGTCCCAGCGCGGCGTGAACTGGATCGCTCCGACGGGGCAGACGCCGCCACAGACCTGGCAGAATGTGCAGTCGGCGTCCCGCGTGGTGAAGTCGTCGGCCACGGCATCCATCGAGCAGACGACGCGGCACCGGCCGCACCGAACACAGGCGGGGGCGACCTTGCGCTCGGTCACTCGGAGTCTCGCGGCCAGCGAGAAGAGGGCTCCCGCGGGACAGACGCATCGGCACCAGAACCTCGGCCCCAGGAGGCTCAGGGCCATGACCCCGGCCAGAGGAATGGCGGCCAGGAAGTGCTCCCACTGCATCGGCGGCACAGCGCCCCAGTGCCGCAGGAGGCCGATCTGGAGCGGCGCGAGGGTAACCAGCAGCCCGCGAGTCAGCAGAGGAATCGGCGAGACGTAGCCTGCAACCATCGCGCCGCCGGCGGCGGCCGCCAGGACGGCGGCCAGGAGGCCATACCGCAGGTGGACCCACGGCCCTCGCCGGTGGAGATGGAAACGACGCAGGCGCCGGGCGACGGCCCAGTCCCAGAGGTCGACGATCGTGCCGAGCGGGCAGACGTAGCCGCAGAAGAGCCGCGGGACAGCCACGCCGGCCAACAGGACGCAGCCGGCCACGACGAGTGCGGACGTCGCCGTTCTCGACGCAAGCGAGGCCGCGATGCCAACCAGTGGATCGAGCCGGAGCGCGACATCAATGCCGATGAGGCGGCGATCCTGCCGCACTGGGGCCACCTGGGGCGAGTCGTCGGGCCGGAGAACATGGAAGAACAGCGCCAGGAAGAGTGCCAGACAGACGGCCTGGGCGAGTCGCGTCAGCGGGGCGGCAGCCCAGGCGGACGGCACGCGTCGGCGGTCGTCCGCTCGTCCCGACGGCTTCGCTGGAGGTGGCTTGCGAAAATGGTTCAGTCGCATAGCTGTCGCCGCAAGAATATGTTGGCCCCGAGGTCGCTTGCCTCCGCGGGCATGTCCGGGTGCTAAGGAACTATCTCAGAACTGCCTCTTGTGGCACAGCCGCCCTCGGCTGTGCGGCCTTCTCCCGGTCCCCCGGCCGAGGGCGGCCGGGCCACGGGTTCTGAGATAGTTTCTACGGCTTCGTGCCGGCAGCCAAGGCCTTGGCCGTGGCGTTGATGATGGCCGTCGAAGTGATGGTCGCACTGGTCACGGCATCGACATCCTTGACGCCCTGGCGAGCGACAATCTGCTCGGGCACCGCCGTTGGGGCGACGAAGCACATGTCCTCCTTGTGCCGCGTGACCGTGCACGACTCGATGCGGCCGGCCTTGACGACGACCTGCACTTCGACCGGGCCGCGATACCCCTGGGCGCTGCCGGAGTACGTGCCGTCAGCGACCCTCGACAGGTCCAGCCGCCGGAAGACCTGAACCGACTCGACAGCGGCCTGGGCGCGTTCCTGGTTGCGTTTGATGTCGCGACCGCCCTGCTTGACGGCCACGGCCTTCTGGTAATACGTCATCGCCTCGTCGTACTTGCCGTGCCGTCGGCAGACATCGCCGGCAGCCAGATAGGCCGCATCGGCCCAATGACTCTGCGCCTTCTTCTCGGCCAGCGACAAGGCAGTCTTCAAGTCGCCCATCTCGGACCACAGGCGGATGACGCTGCTGTCACGGGTGGTGTCGGCGCCGATCTTGCGGAGGATCGCCTCGGCGGCGGACCGGGCGCCGAGTTTCCAGTAGCACGAGGCCAGTTTGACCCGGCCGAAATCGTTGCCCCGGCTGAGCCAGAAGGCCGCCCGCGCATAATCCCCTTCGTAGTCGTAGTAGGCGTTGCCCAGGGACTGGATGGCCTTCCTCTGCGCAACGGGGTTGTCCTTGTTGATTGCCAGCACATGATGAAGGAGCTTGATGCCCTCGCGCCACCTGCCGGGGTTGGGGCTGATGACACTGACCAGGTAGGCGCCGATCTGCCTCTGCGGCTGCCAGGAGTCGCCGGGCTTGCCGTCGGGCCAACTGAGGTCCAGCGTGTCGGGATACTTCAACTCAACCGAGTCCCACCACTCGGGTGACGACCTCCCAGTCGCGTCAATCAGGGCGTCCGCCTGAGCCTTGGTTCTGACGGCCGCGGCGGCAGCGGGCGGTTTTGCCGCTCCCGGCTCCGACCCGGCCCCCGGTGGCAGACCCTGCCCGACAAGGAGAACCAGTCCCACCATTCCTGCCAGCGCCGCCTGTGCCATGATCTCGTCTTCCTCCGGCCGTCTGCGCGAAGGCCGCCCGGCGCGGCGGGGCTGAGGGTCGGAGAGGAGCGGCGCCGGAAGACCTGATCCGAGATTCAACGTTCGGGAGAGGGCGAAGTTGCAGAGAATCCTGGCAGCACACGTCGCCCTCTCGCCGCCGGCCGGGCGGTCGCCACGAGGTGTGGCGCCCCGGAATTGGCGTTGCTTCTGACGCACGGCCTTACGGTCTGGGGCCGAAACACCGGTCCAGATGCTCGTTGTCCGGCGGCCTGGTCATCAGACTGACGACGACGGCCGTCAGGATCGATAGCGGCAGGGCAACCAGGATCGGATCAACGACGGGCCAGTTGGGGAAGTCGGCCAGGATGCTGGCCTTGCCTCCGGTGAGCTTGAAGACCAGGCCGATGGCGGCGGCTTCCTGCGCCTTGACGAGCAGGAGCCAGAGCGCGGTGGCTGCGAAGCCGACGATCATCGAGGCGATGGCGGCCGGTCGGGTCATGCGCCGGAAGAAGAGGCCGCCGACAAAGGCCGGCAGGAACGCCGAGGCGCAGAGGCCGAAGAAGATGGAGGTGGCGCGGGCGACGATGTAGCCACCGCGGGCGAAGTAGGCCACGATGGCGGCCAGAACGATGCCGACGATGATGCCGATGCGGACCACGGGAACGGTCCGGGCGGCCTGGTCGCCGCCGCCGGGCAGGAGCTGCTGCCAGACGTCGCGTCCGAGGCTGGTGCCCAGGGTGTGGAACTGGCTCGACAGGGTGCTCATCGCCGCGGCCAGGAGCGTCAGCAGGAAAAGCAGGCCGAACCATTTGGGCATGGCGCGACTGACGTAGATCGGAATGATGCTGTCGGAATTGAGCATCCACCGGTCGCCGGCCTGGACGACGGCCCGCGTGAAGCCGGTGGCCCTGGGCCGCACGGAGACGTCGCCGTCGGGCAGCGAAGCGACCTCGGCCCGCGGCATGATGGCCGCATCGTTGCCAAGACCGTACTCGATAAGGTGCGTGTCGGCTTTGCCGTCGCGCGACGTGTCGATGTGCAGCAGGCGGCAGTGGGACACCTTCTCGACGCCGCGCTCCTTCTTGGTGATCACGGCGGCGTCTTCGGAGACCGAGACCAGGCGGCCGCGGACCTCCTCGTGCTGGAAGAAGTAGACGTTGCTCAGCGCCCCGACGGTATAGGCCACGCCCGGCATGACCAGCATGAAGATGCCGCCCAGGATGACGGCCCGGTTCAGTTCGCGTTTGGACTTGACGGTCATGAACCGGACGACCAGTTGCGGCTGCGCCAGGACGCCGATGCCGACGCCGAGCAGAAGGGTGCTGCCGACGATCCACCACAGGTCGTACTTGCGATCGCCCCAGCCGGCCTCGGGCCAGGCGGTCCACCCGCGCTGGCCGATCATCTTGAACCCGACGAACGCCTGATCGCCCATAGCCTTCAGATCGCCGTGGCCCTTCTCGACGCCTCCCAGAATGACGTAGGTGGCCACCAGGAGCACGATCATGCCGACGACCATAATCGTTCCCTGGAGGGCGTCGGTGTACATGACGCCCTTGAGACCGCCGGCAATGACGTAGGCGGCGACGATCACGCTCAGGATCAGCAGCGATGCTCCGTAGTCGAGGTTGAACTGCGTGTGGAGAAACTCGCTGCCGCCGATGAGCACGGCTCCGGCATAGAGCGGCACGAAAAGAAAGATCACCAGGCCGGAAAGAATCTGGACGGCGCGGCTCTGGAATCGGCGGCCGAGGAGTTCGGGAAACGTGTGGGCTTCGAGGCGGTGCCCCATGCGCCGGGTCCGCTCGCCGAAGACGACGAAGGCGATGAAGACGCCCATGAAGATGTTCAGGAACACGAGCCACATGAGACTCATGCCGAACATGCCGGCCACGCCGCCGAAGCCGACGATGGCGCTGGTGGAGATGAACGTGGCGCCGTAGCTCATGGCCATGACGAACGGATGGGCCTTGCGGCCGGCGACCATGTAGTCGGCGGCCGTCTTCGTCCCGCGGTATCCGAGCCACCCAAGGTAACCGACCACCAACAGGTAAAGCAACGTGACGAGGATTTCGGGAATCCCCACGGCCTGCGCAACCGGCATGGATCGTCCTCCGTATTCGACATCCGGCGGGCGACCCGCCGGAGCACTGGCGGATCAGAGCTGCTGCTCGACCTTCTTCTCCTCAGCAGCCCAGCGCACGTCCTGGCTTTCTACGTCCTCGCGCCCGCGGTTCCAGGCGATCAGGCCGTAGACAATGCACAGAACCGTGCTGCCGATGGAGAGCAGATAGCCCAGCAACACCCACACGTCGTCAATACCCCACATGGCGAATGCTCCCTGAGAAATGGACGCGGCGTCTGTGATATGCCATTCAGCAGTTCCCAAGTGTGCCCAAACTGGCCGCAAAAAGCAAGATGGTTCCCGGGGCCGATCGTTCCCGGGTCCGTGCGGACCCTCGCGCCGACATCGAGCGTCCGGCAGCGCAGAACCAGGGCGCCGACCGGGGAATCCGGCGAGGCGCCCTGGGCATCCACTTCCGCTGCGACGCGGACCGACGGAGCCTACCTGGCCGCCTCCCAGCCGCTGTACTCGACCTCGAAATAGAGCTGGTCGTGCGGCATGGCAAGGATCTTCTCGAGCTTGAACTGCTTGCCGCCGATGGGCAGCCGGACGCGGATCGGGGTGGCCCCGGCCGCGACGGCTTGCCGGTCGGCCCGCTGGTCGGCTGCCTGCTGCAACTGCTGAGCCTCGGCGGCCGGATTGACGGCCACCACGTGGACGCCGCGATCGACCGACAGGGTCGTGAAGTCGTCCACGATCGCCAGCGGCCCGGAGAAGCCGCTCTTGCCCCAGCCGACCGTGTAGCGTCCCTCGGCGGGCAGGTAGTAGGTGAACATGACATGCATGACCGGCACGGCACAGGTCGGCAGCGTCACGCGGAGCGTTCCCTTGGCCGGGGCCGTCGTCTCGGGAGTCTCGACGTAAACGATTTCGACGGGGAACGCCGTCAGTTCGCGGCTGTCGGCCGAGCTGCGCACCAGCGGCACGAGCACCTGGCCCTGGGTGTCCCTGGCCGGCGAGACCGTGTTGCCGGCGACGGAAACCGACCAGAGGTCGGCCTTCTCGGGCATCGACAGGCGGAGGAACTGGTTGCGGTTGTTGCGGACGCTGTAGACGACCTTGGTCATGCGGCGGCCGTCGTTGAGCTGCATCGACGTGAAGGCGGCGCTGTCGACCAGGGTCATCAGCACCGAGACCTCGTCGTGCCGGCGAATTACGAGCGGGATGGTGAACGCATCGGCGGCGTAACGGAACGCCAGCAGCACGGGCTGGTTGGTCATGGCGACGATGTCGGCGGGCAATTGCCGGGCGTCGATGCTGGTGGCGCCCTGGAGTTCGCCGGCGGCGATTTCGACGTTGGCCATGGCGATCACGCCGACGAATCCCTTCTCGCGCTCCACGCCCGTGGCGCGGACGACGGGCACGGTCGCCCCGTCGGTCGTCGCCAGTTCGTAGGCGAGCCGCAGCGTGTAGGACCCGAGGACCTCGCGTCCGAGAACCACCTGGAGTTCGCCCTGGCCGGTTTCACGCCAGTCCTGGACGTTGGGCCCTGTGACCGTGAGAATGCGAGCCCCGGTCGGGACCGCGAGCTTCAGTTCGCGAATGCCGGCGTGCAGGATGTTCACGTTGACGGTTTCCTGGCACAGCAGCACGCCGTCGGCCACGGCCACCAGGGTGTGCGTCTCGGCGTAAAGCTTCGGCGGCACGTCCTCGGCCTTCGGCAGCGCCCGCTCCCACGAAATGGCCAGGGGCGTTCCCGCCGGCACCGCGGCCGCGGTCTTGGTCTTGCCGTCGGAGGGCCTGCTGACCAGCGACTGAGCGCCGGCAACCTTGACGTCCACGCCCTGGCTGTCGATTTCAAGGTCCAGAAGGCTCGATCCGCCCTCGACGCGCTGGAAGCTGACGTGGTTGACGCCGGCCTCCTTCTGGACGGTGACGGCGAAAGGAACGGTCACGGTCATCGACCCGCTCTGGTCGGTAAGCAGCTCATAAACGCCGCCGGTGGCGTTGAGGCACGCCCCCTGCGGCAATGTCGCCTCGCCAACCAGGGCAACCGAGATCGGCAGCAGCGGAATGCGCTTCCAGCCCTTCTTGCGGAGCACGTTGATGTCGGCCTTGAGCACGAGCTGCGCTCCGTCGTCGGTCAACGTGCCTGAGTACTCGCTCCGCGTGATGACGTAGTCGGTCGGCGGCGCGCCGCCCTCATCCTTCTCGCGGATCGACCAGTTCAGCAGCGACTTGAACTGTTCCCATGGCAGATCGACCGTGGTGCCGCCCTCGAGGCGGATGTCCACGCCCAGCAGCGAGCGGACCTCGTCCCAGGGAATGGTAATCACCTGCTGCCCCTTCTTGTCGGGGTCGTAGCCGGTGATCTTGATGAACTCCTCCCAGGTGAGGACCACTTTGCTGCCGTCGGTGCGTCCGGCGGGGACGTCGTTGGCCTGGTCCTGCGCCATGACCGCCAGGGGCATGGCCGCCGCCAGCAGCCCCGCTGCCGCGATAAGGGTCGTTGATCTCATTCCGTCGCTCCTTTCCAAACGTAGTCGCAGTGGATGACGAGCCGGTCGGTGGGCTTGACCAGCCGTTTCTCGAACTTGACGAGGCGTCCCACGCGGGGCACCTCGATGGTCTGCGGCACCTCGGCAAAGCGGAGGTCGTCCAGTTCGACCTTCTCGGTCCAGTGCCTCATGCGCCCGGCCCGGACGGCCGTGAGGAAACGGCCGTTGTCGATCAGGACGTACTTCCCGTGCGGCAGATCGACCGCGTTACCGTTGATGTCGAGGCGGTTGAAGCTCTCGCCGCCGAAGGCGACGTTGCCGGTCCAGTCGTTGGCGAAACGGGCATCCGTTCCGACGATGGTTTCCTGGAGCCGCTCGTTGTTGTCCACGAGGCGGCCCTCGACGCTCCGGCGGGCGTCCAGCTCCAGCAGCGTCCGCAACTGGGCCTCGTCGATGGTGCCCAGGACGACGCCATTGGCCCCCTCGGACAAGGCAATGCCGAGACCCGCGGCCTCGGCGGCAGGAACGTTGAGGTTGATGCTGTTGACAGGCACTATCTGGCCGAGGTTCGAGGCAGCCTTGGCGGCAAGGAGGCCCGAGAGGTCTTCGGGCGGCGGCACGGGCGCCTCCGCCACGGCGGGCGGCCCCTCCTCCATGAAGTCGAGGTCATCCTCGCCGATGTACTTGTACGTGCCGCCGTGGCGATGGGCGATGTCCATCAGGGTGGCCTCGCCCGCGGTGTAGAGGAAGCACACAGTGTTGACCGTCGTGGCATGGTCGGCGTTCAGGCGGTCAAGCGTCTCGACGGCGTCGCGGCTCATTTCGCCATCGCTCAGAAGGAATACCGCCTGCGGCTTGGAGATCCAGGCGTTGCGAAAAGCGTGAGCTTCGTCGCTTTGCCCGAGCGGCACCAGGGCGTCAATGTAGTCGTACGCGGCCTGTTTGTTGGACTCGGTGGCGGGAACGGCCTCGCCGCCGGCGAAAGGACTGCCGGAAGCCGTGGGTACGATGGAGAACTGCTGATTGGGCGTGAGCCGCGCGATCGCGTGCTTCAACTCGCATTTGACGTAGAAGATGCTGTCGGTCATGGAACCGCTGGTGTCCACGACGAAGGCGACGGACGTGGCGGTCGAGCCGACGCCGAAGAACGACGTGCCGCCGCCCGCGATGCCGCCCGTGGAGTACCCGCCACCCCCGACGCCGACGACATCGAAGTTGATGATCTCGTCGGTTGCCCCTTCATCCCACGACTCGTTGTGACGGCGCGTGCCGGGGTCCGGCACAGGCTGGTTGGGCATTTTGAACGCAAAGGACGAACTCCTGGCGGGCTGGTGGCCGCTGTCCGTTGGCGGGAGCGGCGCGTTGCCCTTGAGGGCCCAGTCGTAGTTGCGACCAATGAACTCCTGGAACTGCTTGTCGTTGTCGTCAAAGGCGGCAGCCGGCGTGCGGCTCTCGGTGGCGAAAAGCGAGCCTGTGGTCGGGATGTCGCCGGCCGTCGGGCCACGCTCGTCGAAGAAGATGCCATCGCCGGAAGAGGTGGCGGCAGGCTTCTCGGGCTGGACGATGACGCCTTTGGCCCGCTGAGTGATGATGTTGCTGCTGATCTCGACCTGGGGCGCCTGGGAGGCCCGGAGGTTGTCCAGGAGCGTCTTGACCTGCCGCTGCTCGGCTTCTGCGCCGGAGACGATCAGCCTGTCGCCGTAAACACGAACCGTGGTCTGCCCGGCCTGCCCTGGCGCTTGTGCGGGCGCATCGGCCGCGACGGCAGCCGCGCCGATCAGGTCGGTGACGAGCCGCGCCGCCTGCTCCGCGTCGCCCTCGACGCGATAGGACCTCGTGGAGCGCGGCTGCCGTCCTTTGGATGCCGTGAGTTGCATTCGCGGAGCCGTGGCGCCGAAGTCGGGAGCGGGAGCGTCGGAATCCTCGTCGTAGCGACCTACCTCTGGGACAGTCCCCGTGGGCTTCGGCGGCACCGGCCCGCCGGGGATGTCCTCATCGAAAAGCCAGCTATCCTTGGCGATGCCAATACCCTCCCGCCGCCGTTCAGCCAACCGCTCCCATTGCTTCTCGTCGGGGTACCGGTAGATCTCCGTAAACGGAGCGGCCGATTCCTCGGCATCCTGACGAGACCGGGGGGCGGCACTTGCGGAGGAACCCGAAGCTCTCCTGCCCTCTGTGCGTTTTTCGAGAGACTTGTCGAGAGCATGAAGGTAGGCTGCGTCATCGCGGAGACGGCGGGCTCTCTCGTTCTGAGGATCGATGTCCAGAAGTCTGTCGAGTGCCTGGGCCGACTTGTCGTACTCTCGCGAATTCATGTATCGCATGGACAGTTGCCAGAGCCGATCCTTCTCGTCCTGGCCTCCGCTCTGTGCCTTGGCCACTTTGAGGGTCAGTTCCTCAAGCTCCTTTCTGATTCTGTCGCCCCAGCCGACGTCGCTATCCCAGAGGACACCGTTGGCGATGCCCATGCCAGGACCTTGGACCTGGGCGCTCCTGCTCAATCCGCGTACCGCATCGAGAGCGTCCTTGTAGCGTCCCTCGGACTTCAGTTGCTCGACACGAGCCCACTGGTCGGCCATTTCGGCGGCAGCCCGGCGGTCGGCCTCGGCCAACTGCTCGGTGGCGTCCCGCAGGAGGGCTTCCTGCTCGCGCTGAGACTCGCCGCGAGCCACAAGCTGGCTGCCCAGGGCCTTGGCCGCACGGAACTGCTCGGCGGCCTCGGTCTTCTTGCCCGATGCGGACAGGCGGCGCCCCTGTTCGAGGAATTGCCGCTGCTGCTCAACATACCCCAGGTTGCTTGCAGCCACGTCCTCCTTGATCTGCTTCAGGGCCGCCTTCTGGGAGGCCTTCGACACGTCGGCGGCGCCGGAAACCATCGGATTGGCCAGGTAGAGCCGAGCGTTGGCGGCCTCGACCGACTCGGGCGCCATGGCGGAGACGTTGCGAAAGGCCTCGGCGGCCTGGGCATACTCGCCGCGGTCATAGAAGTCCTTGCCGGCGCGGTAGTAGTTTCTGGCCAGAAGCTGCTGCCGGGCGGGGTCGGGCTCGTACCCAACGGCGGCTTCGGCCACGATGGGTTCCAGGTCAGCCACGGCGAACGGTCTCGGCCCCATGCCGGTCGGGTCGAATGCCTTTGCCTTCTCGCCGCGGCCGTAGCCGAGGGTGGCCGAGGCGGTCTTGTCGGCGTATTCGTCCACGCGCTCGAGCGGACCGGACCAGTGCGGACGGGAGAGATTCTCGGGCGTGTAGACCTCGGCCCAGGCGTAGGCGATGGGCAGGTCGATCTGCGGCACGGGCAGCGTCATCTGCGTTCGCCCGCGGCCCTGTGCGAGGCGGTCGATGCGATAGAGGCAGACGATCTCGACCGGAAAGCTGATGAGCCCTTCCACACTGACGGTGGAACGTTCCAGGGGCAACAGATAGACGTCGGGCCGGCCGGGGACGAGCGACATGGGGCGCGGCTGCTCGTTCACGCGCACAGCCAGGACGACGGCGCCGGGCGGCAGGGCGACTTCGAGAAACTGCCTCGTGCGGTTACGGACCTGGATGGAGGCCTTGCACATGACCGTGCCGTCGCCGCGGAGGGCGAGTTGCCAGTGAGCGGTATCGGCCAGGGTTTCGCGCAGGGCGTAGGCGGCAAGGTCCACCACGTCCACGTCGGCGTTGAAGCTGCGCCCGGCGATGCGATAGGCCAGGATCGCCTTGCCGGGGAGAATGGCCGAGGCGTCGGGGCCGATGTCGGCCAGGGCCAGCGGCTCCAAGCCGGCGACGGACTCGGGAACCACTTCGCAACCGCCGGCGGTGCTGGTCAGAACCAGCGTGCCGCCGGTCCAATGGCCGTCGCGAATGGCCGGCTGGGCAAGGTTCTGGAGTCCCCCCTGGCGGGTCGTCATCTCGCAGCGAACCTGTAGCCGCGTGGCGCCGGAGAGTTTCTGTCGCAGCACCACGTGGGCAGCGCCGCCGGCCACGCGAACGTCGCGAATGTCGGGGCCGGTCACGGTCACCCGGTCGGCGGTCGGAGGCAGGAGCAGGTCGAACTGGTCGCTGGCGCCGTCGGCGACGGTCACGACGAGGTCGGCGACGAGTTGCTGGGAGGAGGCGTCGAAGTTCCAGGCGGCGTCACCGCGAAGCTCGTATCGGGGCGGGCGCTCGTATGCGGGCCTTGGGCGTTCGCAGAGGACATCGACCGCCGAGCCGGGCACCAGGGGCAAGCGTCCGTGGGTGCCTGCGGCCGCGGAGCCCGTCAGGCGGCCGACGGCTCCGGCGGCGCTGACCTCCCAGGCTTGCGGCGAATCGAATTGCAGGAGATTCCGTACGGCAGGCTGCACGGCGACGCTCCACCGTCGTCCGTCGCTGTCGGCCGACGGAAGTGTGGTCTCGGCAACCACTTCCACGCGTCCCGGCGCGTCCGGCGAGAAGCACAGCCACCCGTCCAACGGCACCAGATCCGCAGGCTTGCCATTGACAAGCGTTTGTCGCCACGGCATCGCGGCCGACAGCAGCGGAAGGTTGCGGCACCCCTTGGGGCGAAGCACGTCGAGGCGCAACGTAAGTGTAAGCGTCGGTTGGCCTTCGGATGGCACGGAGAGCCGGCACTCGGACAGTTCGCGGATGCAGTCCACCGGCGGCTGGGGGAGCTGGCCGGCTTCCTCGGCCACGCGGCGCAGCCACTGGCGATAGAAATCGAGGGGAACCTGGAAGTGTGCGTCTTCGAGGAACTGGGAGCGGTCGAGGAGCCGGCGCACGATGGCCTCGCGAGCCGCGCCTTCGGCGGGCTCGTCGGCGCAGACGGCCATAGCCGTCAGCAGCGTCAGTGCCGCTCCTGCAAACAGTGCCCTTTTCACTCAGTCACCCAGACGCCCACGGCGGTGCGGCAGCGTGTGCCCCTTGCCCGAAGAACCGCAAACCATCCAATGCTACTGATATTGGACGCAGCGGTGACGGCGAAGGTTTCAGGAATTCGAAGAAAAAGAACCCGCGTGGGTCCGGGGGACCCACCCTACCCCTGTTTGGCGCGCGATATTCAGGGCCTGACTGCGGCTGGGCGGCGTGAATCGCAGACGGCTTGCAGAAACTCCATGACATCCTCTGGCCTCAATTCAAGCACCATCTTGCCTCCGCTAAGCTTCATCAGTGCTGGGTCGCGGTGGTCCAGGTAGTCAAGAATAACGGTTATCTTCGTCGTGCGATGGGCTTCTGCAACCTGTGGGATTCTAATCGACCACCCTTCCGAGGCAACCACGCAGACCTGCAACTCGGGGATAACACCGTCGCGGGTTGCGTGTTCGAAACTCATTCTCGCAAAGGCTTTCAGCAAAGGCTCGGCATCATGATAGTCTTGGGGGGACCACTGCCCCTGGCTGGACCAACCGCGACCAGAGAACATCTGCCAGAGTTCAGCCAGTTCCTCCTCAAGGCCGGAGAACCCTTGGGACAGAAGGATGCCTCTGGCAAGATCACAGACTCGACGTGGCTGGCCCGAATCAGGGGAAAGCGTTCCGACCAGGGCCTTGGCCTGGGCGGACAGGTGCAAATCGTCGGTCAGGATTCGCGTGTCCTTGAGCCGCTCGCTGAACCAACCCATGTCCTTACCATCAGGGCTCTGTGTGCGGGCGGCCATCTCATTGATGGTCTCCGTCACGCCCAGCGCAGCCGGCACGTCGTGTGTGCGGCGAACAAACCAAAGAGTCAGCCCGACCCCGGCAAGGATCACAGAAAACAGGATCGCAGTCGCATAGCGGCGTTTCACACGACCCTCCTGGAAGTCAATGGTCTCAACTCTCATGGCATCAGGATGATTCTACCCAGTCGCTGGCTGTGCTCCAACTCCGATTCCCACGTTGCATAGGCTGTCCCCGCC
>Ga0123329_1002053_pt1 | contig 18174 bp, 13 predicted proteins | sample BioC12SIPDNA_FD_89703 | JGI IMG/M metagenome (GOLD analysis project Ga0123329, IMG submission 89703) | Anaerobic biogas reactor microbial communites from Washington, USA - Biogas_R1_B C12 SIP DNA | ecosystem: Engineered > Bioreactor > Anaerobic > Unclassified | place: Washington, USA | collected...
CGGACAGCCTGAGGACGACCTGGCGGTCGTAGCGGCCCGCCAACGCGTGCTCGAGGACCCTCAGGTCCGCGCCCTGATCGCCGAGCTGACTGGCTGGCCCGGCACAGTCATCGCCAGCCACAAGAGCGCGGGGCAACCCTTCCACAAGCTCACCTTTCTGGCCGACCTCGGCGTCAAGGCGAGCGATCCGCAGGTGAACCGGATCGTCGAGCGTATCCTGGCGCACCAGTCGGAAGAAGGACCCTTCCAGCTCCCCATCCATGTCCCTGTCGCCTACGGCGGATCGGGCGAGGAGCAATGGGCCTGGGCGCTCTGCGACGCGCCGCTCACCGTCTACGCCCTGGCCAAACTTGGGCTGGGCGCGGAGCGCGCCGTGCAGCGTGCTGCCGGGTACCTGGCAGCGCTCGTCAGGGACAACGGCTGGCCCTGCGCCGTATCCAGGGAGCTGGGGACCTGGCGCGGCCCCGGACGGAAGGATGATCTCTGCCCCTTTGCAACGCTCGCGATGCTCAAGGCGCTCTCCGTGTTCCCCGAGTGGCGCCAGAGCGAGGTCTGTCACGCGGGCGCAGAGAGCCTGCTCGCGCTGTGGGACGAGAGCATGACGCGCCACCCCTATATGTTCACCATGGGCACCGACTTTCGCAAGCTCAAGGTGCCCTTCGTCTGGTATGACCTGGTGCACGTGCTCGACGTGCTGTCGCAATTTGACTGGCTGAGCGACGATTCCCGGCTCCGCGATATGGGGGCTGTGCTACGGGACAAGATGGACCCGCAAGGATGCTTTGCGCTCGAATCAGTCTGGACCGCGTGGAAGGACTGGGAATTCGGTCAGAAGAAGCAGCCCTCACGCGGGCTGACGCTGGTGGCATGGCGGATCCTGATGCGAATTCCAGAGCAATGAGGAGACCATGGAGCTTGTCACGCCACGTCTGATCCTGAGGGAGTTGCGGGACTCCGACTTCGAAGCCATTTGGGGCTATGAGAGTCGCCCGGTAGTCCAGCGCTACGAGAGGCCGGTACCTGACGAAAAAGCTACGCGGGCCTGGCTCGAGCAGTCGATCCGGTGGACACAGGAGAGCCCGAGGACGCACTATCGCTGGGGCATCACCGTGCAGCCGGACGACACGGTCAGAGGGCATCTCTCCCTGGCACTCAACTTCGAGGAGATCCGGGAATGGGAGATCGGGTGGACGGTCCACGACGCCTGCTGGGGCCGTGGCTATGCCACCGAGGCAGCCACCGCAGTCCTGGCCTATGCCTTCGGGGCGCTGCACGCGCACCGGGTCGTCGCCTTCTGCCATGTGGCCAATGTCGCCTCGACCCGGGTGATGGAGAAGATCGGGATGCGGCGTGATGGTCTCCTGAGGGAGACGCGCTGGCTGAACGGTGCGTGGGCGGACGAATGCGTCTATGCGATCCTGGAGAAGGACTGGAAGCAGCTATCCGAAAGGGCACGTGACCAGTAGGAGACCCGAAATGGACGTTGCGCTGTGGATCATCCAGATTGTCCTGAGCATCAAACTGGCCAGCACCGCGCTCACGCACGGGCTATAGCACTCCCGGTCACTTCCAGCGGGTGAGAATCGTCTCGCGCTGGAACAGCCTCACGGCAAGCCATAGGACGCCCACGTTGACCAGAACCATCGCGGCGCCTGCCCACAGTATCAACCCAAGGTCCAGATAGATCCGCCCCAACAGGACTGCCATGCTCAGCCCAATGACGGGGATGACGAAGAGAGCCGTGACCTGTTGGGCCGCGCGCGGATCGTTGAGCCGCGAGGATGCGATCACCCCGCTTGAGGTAGAAAGAAGAGCAAAAAGCGGCGCGTGGATCGCCATGCTCAGCGTCCATACCGGACGCACCAGATAGCCAAAGACCACGGGACTGGAGATGATGTACATCCCCGCAGCCGTGAGCGCGAAGCTCAGCCACGCCAGCAGCACCGCCGGCGTCACAGCCGCAATCACCTTGCCGACCAGCAGCTCTTCCGTGCTGATAGGCGTCGCCAGGAGTGGCTCCAGACTGCGGGTCTCCTTATCACCGATAATGCTGTAGGCCGCGATATAGACCGGCAACGCCATCGGGACCAACAGAAGGTAGAACATGTACTGCTCATTCATGAGGACGATGGTCCCCGTCTTTGCATCCAGATGGACCATTTCCACAGGCAAACTGAGGCCCTCGTCCCCCGTGCTCGGGTCAAACTCCGATGCCGGCGTACGCTCCATGAAATAGGCCGTGCCCAGGATCATGGCGACCAGGATCACGGGCAACAGGGCCATCATCCACAGCACCCCCTTGTTCTTGCCCATGTCCATCCACTCTTTTCGGACGATCGCCCGAATGCGCCCTGCGTTCACGCCGCCACCTCCGATTCACGCATGAGGTCGAAGTAGACCTGCTCGAGGGAGTGCGCCTCCCGCTCGACGAACTGCACCGCAGCGCCCGCCCCGACCAGTGCATGTACCAGCGCCGGGTTGTTCTCATCAGGATCATCCAACGAGACCCGCAGCCCGCCCGGTGTGTCCGAGACGGCGTGCACGAACGGAAGGTCCGCCACCAGCGCGTGGAGTTGAGCAGAAACCTGCTGGAGACGGACCAACACCGACTGGCCATACAGCCCGCGTCGCAGTGCCTCAGGCGTATCGACACGGATCAGCCGCTGCTTGATCACCGCTACGTGATCGCAGAGCCGGTCGGCCTCGTCGAGGTTATGGGTGCAGATGAAGATGGTGCGTCCTTGCTCGCGCAGCGTTTCGATGAAGTCGCGTACCACGCGGGCAGCCTCCGGATCGAGAGCTGACGTGGGCTCGTCGAGGAAGAGCACCGGCGGTTCGTGCAGCAGGGCCCGCGCAATCGCGAGCTTCTGCTGCATCCCCTTGGAGAAGCCGCCCACAGGTTCACTGCGCCGCTCCCAGAGCCCCAGCAACGTGAGGTAGGTGCGTACCTGCCCCGCGACATCCTGGACGCCGTGGAGTTTGGCAAAAAAGCCCAGGTTCTGCTCGGCGTCAAGGCGTGGGTAAAGTCCCGGCGCCTCGGTCAGCAGCCCGATGCTGGCGCGAATCGCGGCATCGTCAGCTCCGACCTGGAGCCCGTTGACCCAGGCACTGCCGGATGTGGGAGCAACCAACGCCGACAGCATCCGCATGGTCGTCGTCTTGCCCGCGCCGTTGGGCCCGAGGAAGCCGAAGACCTCCCCCTGCGCCACCTGTAGCGTCAGGCCGTCTACCGCAACATTATCCCCAAAGCGTTTGGTCAAATTCTCGGTTCGGATCATCGGTCAGATCGCCTCCATACTTCCTGCCACACGGAACCCTGCCCATGGGCACGCCCTTCACACGCTCGCAGCCCTCCGGTACCTTCCGCCCGGAAGTGGCATCGCCAGGTGCCGCCAGGTTTACATTCCGTGCTGGCGCCTATCATGATAGTCGCCATTCGGAAAACGTCAGGGCCTGGAGTAAGGAGTGTCATCCATGCACTATGGCATCTACCTGGCAAACGTCGACGAAACCAGCGATCCCACCCTGCTGGCAGAGTTAGCTCACGAGGCAGAGGAAGAAGGATGGGACGGCGTCTTCATTTGGGATCACATCGGAGGACCGCAGCGGGCGGTGGACCCATGGGTGGCGCTCACCGCGATGGCGATGCGCACCCGGACCGTCAAGCTCGGCCCCATCGTCACCCCGGTCGCCCGGCGCAGGCCATGGAAACTGGCAAGGGAGACAGTCACGCTCGACCACCTGTCCGGTGGTCGGCTGATCCTCGGCGTCGGCCTGGGATGGGGACCCGAGGAGTTCAGCACCTTCGGTGAGGATGGCACCCCCCGCGTACGGGCCGAAAAGCTGGATGAGGGGCTTGCGGTTCTGACCGGTCTCTGGAGTGGAGAACCGTTCAGCTACAGTGGCAAACACTACCAGGTCGAGGGCGTCTGTTTCTTGCCGCGACCGGTGCAGTCGCCACGCATCCCCATCTGGCCCTGTGGAGCGTGGTCGGACAAAAAGGCCCCGTTCCGGCGTGCAGCGCAATGGGACGGCGTGGTTGCCATCGCCGATCCACGCCAGAACCGCGCTATTCTGCCCGAAGAGGTGCCCGCCATCAGGGCCTATGTGCAGCAGCACCGGACCACCGACGAACCCTTTGACGTGACCATCATCCTCTGGTCGGAAGGCGATCGCTCGGCACGGGAACAGGAGGAGACCGCTCGCTACGCCGAGGCCGGGGTCACGTGGTGGATTGAGGATCTATCCAGTGAGAGATTCCCACTGGAAGAGGCCCGCAAGCGGCTTCACAAAGGGCCGCCAGCGCACTGACCCTGTGTGACCCAACACGATAAGGAAACATGAACCCGATGAAACCAACGATGCGGATGTGCAACGGCAACGAGGATTATTGGCGAATCCGCCCGTTCCTGCGCGAGGTCTTTATGCTCAACGATCGGCGCCAGGTGACCTGGGAGGTGGCCCGGTGGGACTACTGGCGCTGGCCCGGCATCGAGGGCTGGGGCGATGGGCCTCTGGAGGAAAAGGTCGTGCTCTGGGAGCTTGCCGATGGCCAGATCGCCGCCGTGCTCAACTCGGAGGGTCAGGGCGAAGCCTACCTGCAGGTCCATCCCCAATGGCACACGCCCGCGCTTGAAGAGGAGATGATCGAGGCCGCCGAGGTGCGTCTTGCCGTGACCGGGGAGGACGGCAGCCGGTCGTTGGGCGTCTGGGCCGATGATCAGGACGCACTCCGTCAGGCGATCCTGGCGCAGCGTGGCTACGCACGGGACGGCACGGCAGAGCACCAACATCGACTGGATCTGACAGCGCCGATCCCGGATACATCGGTTGCCGAGGGGTTCACCGTGCGGTCGCTGGGGGATGTCGATGAGCTCCCTGCGCGGAGCTGGTTCTCGTGGAAGGCGTTCAACCCCAACGAGCCCGAAGAGGCCTTCAAGGCGCTGGGTTGGGAATGGTATCTCGAGATCCAGCGCTGCCCGCTCTACCGGCGCGACCTCGACCTCGTGGCAGTTGCCCCCAACGGAGATCTGGCGGCCTTCACCAGCGTCTGGTTCGACGACGTCGCCCGCACGGCCTACTTCGAGCCCGTCGGCACCTATCCTGCCTACCAGCGCCGCGGGCTGGCGCGCGCCGTGATGACCGAGGGGCTCAAGCGGGTGCAACACCTCGGCGCGACGCTTGCCTTTGTGACCGGCTATTCGCCCGAGGCCAACGCGCTCTACGATCGCATGATGGGGCCCGCCTACGCCCGCTGCGAGCGCTGGGCCAAAACGCTCTGACCGCGGTGGGCGAGCCGTCTTGCTCGCCCATCCGGCCTCCCCATCGCCCACGCCTCACGCGCGACCCCGACGCCCCGTGCTCCGGATGTACCGTAACCGTCTCGGTTGCACCCCGGCGGTGCCCGGTGCATCCAAACCGACGCCCTATGCTCCGGAAGTAGTGCAACCGTCTCGGTTGCACCCCGGCGAGTCGCCCACGCTTCCGAGCGGCACGGTCCGAGACGCTTCCGCTCTCCCCTCGGGCCGTCCGCGGCCCGGGGGGAGACACAGAGGGGGGCTCACGTCGCCGGGTGCGAGACACCAGATCTCTGTCCCTCGCAGGGTTTCCGCACCCTGCGAGCGTTTCCGCACCCGGGTTCCGACCCGCAGGTTCCGACCCGCAGGTTCCGACCCGCCTCCGCCGTGTCTCCCTCCACCAGGAGAGGGAGCCGGCCACCCCAACTACCGATCTCGCGAAGGCGGTCGACCGCAAGCTTGGCTTGATGCCTATGGGCGAGACGCCTCCGCTTCCGAGCGCCACGCTCCACGGAGTTTACGCCCACGCAGACCCAGGCAATCCCCTACACGCGCCGTATGACATCGATGGCCGCCTCGATCATCGCCGCATCCAGCGCAACGCACCCACCGTGCTGGGTGCCGGCCAGGACCACTTCCCCGCCGGCAAGCCGAAGCAGCCCATAGCCCGGTTAACCAGGGCATTGACGTACGCACCAGCGCACGACAACGTAGCGCCCATCGCCTCCGTGTTCGCGGCGAAGCTCTCGGCGCTGGACGCGTCCTGCATCGGGAAGGTGAACCAATAACGCTCGAGGGCGTTGCCGTAGCGCAGCCCCTGGCGCATCAGCGGCGAGGTGCTGATCACGCCATCGCCCGCCCAAATGTAGGTCGTCGGAAGCGCCTCGACCAGGCGGGACAGAAATGGCCGAAGCTGCTCGGAGGTCGTGCCCGCGGAATGGAAGTAGAGAAGGGCCGACTCAACGACATCAGGAATGTGCTCAATCATCCCTTGCTTCCTTTGGCGTAGCCTCATCAGTGTCCCAGCGATCGGTGACCAAATGCACACGTCCGCCACAGTTGAGGTAACACAGGACAGGTCGGGGACGCTGACCCAGCAACCTTTCCGCAGCGGCGAGGTAGCGCCACACCTGATCGACGTGCTCGGTCGCGTAGGGAGGCGAGGCGAGATCATCCGGGTCTTTCAACGCGTCGGTCTTGAACTCCACCAGGTGCCAGATCCCGTCGGCGTGGGTGAGGGCGTCGATCACGCCAAAATCGAGTCGCCCCTCGCGATCCAACACGCTGTAGGGCACCTCCGAGAGCCGCTGCTCGGCGGAAACCATCGCATCGTAGAGCGCCGTGGCCTGGAAGCGGGTCAGGATGCGCGCGGCACGTCGCACGGCATCGGTGACCCGCGCCTCATCGGCCAACCCCAGGACGTCTGCTTCGCCGGCGACCCAGCGATAGAAGTCGTCCGGACGCTCACCGGGAAAACGCCATTCGCGGAGCGCCTGGTGGACCAGCTCCCCGACAACCCACGCAGGGGCCCGGTCTGTGGGCGTCCGGGGCACCACACGCCAGACACGCCGCGGGGGATCCCGATCGACGTCTCGGGTAGCCTCATCGGTATGTTGGCCGGCGCCCATGACTGGGCCGAGCATCCGCAGGTCCTCAGGAGGCAACGGGCGCGCCTCCGGCGCATCGCCTTTCCTGACGCTGGCCTCAGGCAGCGGCGCCTCCGGCTCGTAGACCTTGCACCAGGCCTCCTGGACTCCCAGGGGAAGCGTAATCCTGTGCTCACGATCTCCCGCAGCGTCGCAATCAGGTACCGCCGTCGCCAATCCCAGCGCCAGGTCGAGTCGCTTCAGCCATCCTCCCAGGCTCAGGCCGCTCTTGTTTACACTGACGGTGCCACTGATCAGGAGCAGTTCCCGCACCCGCGTCGTCGCAACGTAAAGGAGACGGTCGGACTCAGCCGCCTCCTGATCGGCTTCGCGTCGCTTTGCCAGGGCATAGGCAAGCGAGGAGAGCGGCGCTTCGTCCTCAGTGACACGCGCCCGGAGGTTTGGCACGATGCCCAGGTCACGGTCCACCAGGAATCCGCCCCCGCCACCCGGACTGCTACGCGCAGCATCACCGATGACAACAATGGGGAACTCGAGGCCCTTCGCCTGGTGGACCGACATGATCTGCACCGCCCCCGAAGCCAGGGAACGTGCCTCGCCTTCGCGCGAGGCCACGTCGCGCAATTCGGCGAGGTATTCCACAAAGGCCGCCACACTGACGATCCCGCTGGCATGGGCATCGCTCAGGAGCTTGTCGACGTTGGCAACCGCACGGGCCCCCGTCCCCAGCAAAATGGCACGGTACGCGGTCGCATCCAAAATGGCTTTCAACACGTCGGCGACGGGAGTTCGTCCCACCATCGCGTGAAGGCGGGCAATCACGTCGACAGCGTGGGCTGCCCGGGGGGCTTCGTCGCCCAGATCTGTACCCTCGAGAACCTGTGCCCAGAGCGAAGGGAGCGCTGCGTGTCGCTGTGCGGCCCTCAGCCGGTAGAGCACCATATCCGAAAGGCCGAAGGCTGGCGAACGAAGCAGCCCGGCAAGCGCCAAATCGTCGGCAGGATCGGCAAGCGCTCGTAAAGCGTTCACCACGTCCCGCACCTCAGGGCGATCGTAGAAACCCCGGCCCGCGATGGTGAGGTAGGGGATCCCCGCCTCTTCCAATGCGTCCTCGTAGAACGGGAACGAGGTCGCAGCGCGGCAGAGAATGGCCACATCACCATAGTTCAAGTGACGCGTGGCCTCCTGTCCGGTCTCAGGATCGTGATCGTGAAGGGTGATGCCCCCGCGCTCGACCAGGTCCACCAATCTGGCGACGAGTGCCCGAGCAGCACGGTCGAGCGCCCCGCCGGTCTTGGTTCCTACCGCAAGGTGAAGCTCGACATAGGGGCGCGGTAGCCGCGTTGCAGGCGCGTCGCGGTGGTGCGCCAGGGCCGAGAACGGTTCGACATAGGGGCGGTCGGGGTCCTCGAACTCACCGAGCACCGGACGGAGCAGCGCGTTGAGCGCCTCCACCATCTCACGGTGGGCGCGGTACGAGGTCGCCAGGTCAACCCCCTGCCCACGCGCCTCGATCGCCTGACGCTCCGTGCGGAAGACCGTGACATCGGCGCCGCGGAACCGGTAGATCGACTGCTTCGCGTCGCCAACGATGAAGAGCTTCCCGTGGGTGCTGGCATTGGGGTGCTCAGCGGGTCGCCCAGCGTCGCTGTTGAGCGCCTGCAGCAGCGCACGTTGGCGCTCGTTGGTATCCTGGAACTCGTCCACAAGCAACGCCCGAGTCTCGCCCTGCCAATAGGTGCGAGCCTCGGCGTCCTCCTGCAGCAACCAGAGCGCGGTTGCCTCCAGGTCGTCGAAGTCGAGCGCCCGAAGCTGCACCTTGGCACGGTCGTAGGCAACGTACGCTTGCTCGAAGACCGTCATCAACGCCGGCAGCACCGCCCGGGCCAGATGCCGGTCGAGCTCCAGATCGATGCCCTTGCCCACCAGGTCAGCCAACGCCGTATCGTACCGTGCCTGCAGGCTCGCGATCGCGTCCTTGGGCCTCGCAGGCGCCCAGTTGGCCTGCCGCCCCTTCTGTTTCAGGGCGCCGCGCAGCGGGGCAAGGTGGCGAGAGACTTCGGCCCAATCGTCCACGGCACGGGCCACAGCGATCGCGTCGAGGTGGGCCAGGGCCGCCACCAGATCGGGCGCCAGGGCGTCGCCAGCCGCGGCAGCGCGTGCGAGCGTCCCGTCACTGCGCAGTTCGACCAGGTCCGCGATATCGGCCTGTACGGTCGCATCGTCAAGGAGGGTGCGCAGGGGCGCAATCAGATGCGGCAGCCAGGCCGTCCAGGGGTCGCCGGCAATGGGCGCCCAGGCATCCGCGACATCCAGGCGTTTGGCGAGCATCGACGACAACACGCGCTGCAGGCCCGCATCGCCGAAGAGATCGAACAGCGGGGTCACCTCGGCGTTCTCTGCGGCCCACCCCAGCACAGAGTCGACAACCTGTGCCCGCAGCAAGGCCATCTGCCCCTCATCAAGCATCTCGAAACGGGGATCGATGCCCACGGCGGCGGGGTGGTGGCGCAGGATCTCGGCGCACAGGCTGTGGATGGTGCCGATCCGCGCCGCGTCGAGCTCCTCGTAGGTACCGCTCCAGCGACGGCGTTCCTCATTGGAAAGGTCGGCAGTCTGCAGGAACCGGCGGATCTCCTGGCGAACGCGCGTGCGCATCTCGCGGGCGGCCTTCCGGGTAAAGGTAATGGCAACAATCGCTCGCAGGGGTACCCCATCCGCCAGCAGCGAGAGATAGCGGGCCACGAGCGTGCGCGTCTTGCCCGCGCCCGCGCCCGCCGTCACAGCAATGTCGCTTCCCCGCCCCATCACGGCGGGCCGCTGCTCGTCACTCGGGGCAAGTTGCTCGATGATTGAGTAGAGGTTTTCTACCATGAGGGTCCCCGGTAATGCCAGCAGTAGGCCGCGGCGGGGCAGTAGCTCGGGCAGCCACCGGCAGGGACCCTGGGGACAAAGGCTCCCGCGCGCGCACCGTGCACGGCCTCCCAGGCTAGCGCCACGACGTGTTCCATCGCAGCCTGAGGCCCGTGCCTGTCTCCCGCCGAGAACCCCGAGAGCGTGAAACCACTGGGCTCGGCGTGCTGCACGTGCCAATAAAAGCCCTCGGTCACCTGCCCCAGCCCGAGCGCCTCCTGCGCGGCGAGGGCGTAGAGCGGAAGCTGCAGCTTCTTGCCGTCACGCACCGCAGCGTTGGTGAAGGTCGACGGCCCGGCTGTCTTGTAATCCACGATGCGCACGTGTCCGGCATCGTCGCGGTCCACCCGGTCGATGTACCCGTGGACGCTGAAACTGTCGTCACCATCGTGCACCACCAACGCCGACCCCGGCTGACCGGCGATGCCAAAGGTGCGCTCGGCCTCGCTGAAGCGGTAGCCGCCACCCAGTGCCGCCAAGGCCCGCACCGATTGCTCTACGTGCCCAAGGATCTGCTCCCGCGTCCGTTGCCAATAGGCGGTCTCGCGGAACTGCTCCTCCCGCGGTGCAGCATCGAGCACGGCAGCGGCGATCTCCGGCAGGGCTACCAGCAGCGCCTCGCCATCACCCTCCGGCCCGACGGCCCTGTAGAGCTGCTCCAGGATATGGTGATAGATGTTGCCGAGCTGCCGCGCATCCAGGCCCTCGCTGGGCGGCTGAAGGGGCTCCAGCCGCAGAACGCTGCTCGTGAAGAACCAATAGGGACAGGCGCGGTACTGCTCGAGACGGCTGGCGCTCCAGAGTTGGTGTGGGCCAAAGCGCTCCGCGAACGTCGCTGCCCAACCGGTCAGATCGCCGTCCAGCGGGCTCCCCTGGTGTAGAGCGCCCTCACCCCGGCTGCCTGCCGGCCCTATGTCTGCGAGGCGTGCAGCGAGCACGGCCTGTCCGTGCGCGATCCGCTCGCAGAGGACGGGGGCATGCTGGCCAGCCCAGGCCCACGCGCTGCCGGTCCCGGGCTGCGCGATCGACGCAGCAGACGGGACGATCGCCGCCAGCAACTCAGGCCACGAGGCCGCCTCATCGGGTGCCGGGAAGCTCCGGCTTGTCGTCTCCAGCGGCGTGATGGCGAGCCGCCGGAGCACCTCCTCCCAGAATGGTGAGGGCTCCCAGAGCGCGCCGTTGTCGGCAATGCGCGGACGCGTCAACAGCAGCGCATCGCGGGGCCGGGTGATCGCCTCATAGAAGATCTGGGCCTCCAGGTTCTCGGGCGAGGGATCGATGGGCAGCCCGAAACCATCGCGCAGGCGGACGCGGTCGGCATCGCGCAGGAAGGGGTCCTCGCTCAGCGCCGTAGGGAACTCGCCCTCGGCCAATCCCAGAACCGCCACCGCACGGAATCCGAGCCCCCGCGCCTGGGCAACCTCGGCGGCCAGGATGATCTCGGCATCGGTAGCCAGGGGCAGTTGGTAGGTCGCCGCGTCGATGGCCCCGATCAGGTCCTCGAGAAACGTCGCGAAGGTCACGGGCGGCCCCGCGAGGGCTTCCTCGGCCCAGACGAGGCCGCGCAGCACATCCTTCAGCGCCTCCAGGGCCGCGCGATCGCGGGCCACGGCACCCCCGGCCTCGGGCGCCTCAGCCCGCCACGCCAACCCCAGCGTCATACCTTTCCCCTCCGCCTCCGCTCCCTCGCAAGGTTTCTGCACCTTGCGAGGGTTTCCGGCGTCGTCCGTCTCAGGTTCAGCCTCCGAGCCGCCGATGAGTTGCTCGACCCAGATCACGAAGTCGCGATAGGGGAGCGCGCTCTCAGGCGGGGTGATGCAGCGACAGAAGCGCCGGAAGGCGGCCCAGAGCGCCCCGGCTTCCAGGGTCGTGAGCCCGGCCCCGGCGATGGGGGCCCCCTCCTCTTCACGGTCAACAGACGGCGGCACGGCTGCCTGCAACAGCGCAAAGGCCTCCTCCCATTGCGCCGGGCCACCGACCACGCTGCCCCAGCGTGCCACGGCCTCCAACGCCGCGGCATCTTGTGGGGTGATGCCAAGCGGAGCCCAGTCGAAGTAAGGGGAACGCCAGGCCTGGACCGTCGGTCGCCAGGCAAAGTGCCCATCACCGGCGATTGTCATTGAGAGCAGATCAAGCAGCGCCGCGATGGCAGGATTGCCCCGCAGAGGCTGCCCTCCCGCTACCCGCACCGGCAACCCGTATTCGGCGCCAACCTGCTGGAGATGGGCCCGATAGGGCTCCAGGCTGCGCGCCAGGATCGCCGTCTCACCGGGTCGCAGGCCATCGCGGACGATCCGCGCCTTGACCCATCGCAGTGCCGTGCGCACCTCGGCCTCACGATCGGGCACGGCAGCCAGGGTCACGCTGCCATTGGGTGCGGGCATCCGGTCGCCCACGCCGGCATACAGCGTGCGCTCCAGATGGGCCAGTGGCAATGCCCTGCCTGTGACGTCGAGCGCGCCGGGCAGCGGCTCCGCCACAACGCCCAGTTCGTGCTCCAACTGCTGGCAGGTGTGGATGAAGCGCTTGTGCACCAGCGAGCGCTCAACACCCTCGGCTGTGCCCGTGAGTGTGATGACCATCTGCCCAACCCGCTCCGCAAGGCGGGCCAGGACCCGCACCTGGACCGTGGTCAGATCGTCGAAGCCGTCGACCAACACACACGGCCAATCCGCCGCGATCCCGGGATGCGCGACCAGATCCTCCTCCGCCAGCCAACCGACGCCGGCGTAGTCGGCCCAGTCTTCCTGTTGCACGCGGCGCTGGTAAGCGTCGTAGAGCTGCGCCAGCTCCTCGAGCCGCGGGCCGGCACGCATCTCCTGGACCGCAGCCACAAACCGGTCGGGAAAGACCCCGCCGGCCTTGAGCTCGCTGATGAGATCGCGGAGCGCCTGGACGAAGCCTGGCAGCGCGCGGATCCGGTCGTAGTAGGTCAGAGGCGCTTCGCCGACCAGGGATCGTAGCAATCGCAGTTGGACCGCATCGACCAGGCGGGTGACCCGCCGTCCGGAGGCGCGCAGCACCTCGCGGTAGACGTCGTCGAAGGTGCCGATAGTCACGCCCAGCGCCCCGCCCGTCTGCGCCAACCGCTCGCGCCACATGCGCACCTGGAGCCGTGTAGGCACGATCACGCGTGGCCCCGCTCCGCGTCCGCGTGACCCACCGTCACGTCCGCGTGGCTCAAGGTCACGGCCTCGCGGCCCAAGGCCACGTCCGCGTGGCTCAAGGCTACGTCTTCGTAGCCCAAGGCCACGTCCGCGTGGCCCAAGATCCTGTGCCGCTCGCCGCGCAAAGTCGACGAGATAGGCTGTCTTCCCGCCACCTGCGGGAGCGAGATAGAGATGAGTAGGCACCGTTATGCGATGAGTTCCCCTATTCTGTCAGCCTCTCACGCACCCAGGTGAGTGCATCTCCAGGTGTGCCAACGCGCAATCCCGACCGCGCCGCCACCTGCGGGTCATCACCGAAGTGCCGGCGATTGAGGCTGACCAGGAAATCCACGCCGGCAAGCATGGTGGCAACGACGATGGGCACGTCGGGCTGATGTGAACAGATGTCCTGATAGAAGATCAAGACATCGGGTTCAGGATCGCGTATGACACGAAGGCCGGTAGCGCGAAGTGCTGCCCGGTAGTAGCGCAACGCACGCGGGGCTTTGCGGGCAAGAACGCGCTCCGTCTCAGCGATGACCTGCTCCGACACAAGCAACGAGATCGCGCCATCCTCAGCAAGGAGCAACAGAGCTCTCGCAGCACCGGTTGCCGATATGATGCCCGCGATCAGCGCGCTACTGTCAAAGAAAAGATCAGGCTTCTTCATAGTGCGCGCGGTAGTAAGCCTCGCGTTCCTCGTCCAGGGCGTCCAGCAGATCCTCCAGGGAAACCTGCTCGGCCTCTAGCTGCCGCGCGACCTCATCGCCCAACCGTGCCACCTCCGAGACCTTTGGTACCAACATCAAGGCCCCTTCGCCCAGGTCGATCAAGGTGAAGATATCGCCTTCAGCGAGGTTGTAGCGCTGCCGTACTTCTGCAGGGAGCGTAATGACGCCTTTTTGCCGTACCTTAACAGTAAGAGTCTCCATCGAGCGACCCTCCTGACGGAAGATTTTCTGTAAAGCAGATTTTCTTCCATTATACACGCACTCACATAGAGTCGACGTAGGACTATCGCATTTGGCTGTTGCGGGCATGCACCGTTTCCCTTCGCAAGGTGTAGCCGATCGGAATCGGGGCACCTTGAGCCGGCTTCCGAACCGCTCGTTCCGGCGCGCTCCCTCGCAAGGACCGGAGCTGCGTGTTGCTGACATGAAACACAATAGCCCTGGGTCTAGGGCACCGCATATCCCTCCAGGATGGTGCGGGCAGCATCCACATCCCCCTGATAGAGCGCGGCGACCGCCGTGTCGAGTTCGGCATTGACCGCGGCGTCGCCGCCATGGGCCTTGCGAAGCTGGAACAACAGAAACGGCAGCCGCAGATCGTCGGGCGTGTAGGGGAAGGGCTCGGGATCGGTGGCGCGCCGCGTCTCCTGGACGACCTCTAGGTAGCGGTAGCCGTACTCCTCGGTCGGCTCTATCGTGGTGTCCTCACCATAGTCGTTCCACGTGATCAACTGGATCATGTCGGGCTGCTGCTCAAGCGCGAGCTGCAGCGTCTCACCGAAGGTGGCGCCATCCCGCGCGTCGAGGATCCGCTCCTCGGCAGAGACGCCCGCATCCTTGTAGATGTCGTGGAAGCCGGGGAAGGCTCCCCCGACGAGGACCGGCCACTTTTGCGCCTTGGCGTAGAAGCCGGTCAGATAGTCGGTGAGGGCTTCCTGGCTCAGCACGCCCTCCTTGCTGGCCCACATCGGCGGCCAGGGATACGCGGCTGTGGCGGCGGATTCGGTGTGCCCATCAAGCGTGAAGAACGCCGGCCGAACCGCAAGCACCGAGAAGAGCTCGTCCCAATCCGACGCGTTCTTGAAGTACTGCGGCCCGAAGGTGAAGAGCGCCGGCTGCCCCCCAACCTTGAGGTAGGCGTCATCGCCAAACCAATCTGTCTCCATCGCACGCATGACATCCTGACCATGGGTGTAGACGTCGGCGGAGGAAAGGTGCTTGTTGTCGACCATGTGCTTGATCGACTGGTCCTCGTAACAGATGGCGAACTGGAGACCAGCTGCCTTCACCGAATCAAAGAGCGCGTGCGTGCTCTCGTTCAGGACGCCATAGTCCCAGAAGACCTCAATGCCATACCAGTCGACGATCACGCCGTCGATGCCACTCAGCTTCATCAACAGCACCTGATACTCCAGAATCGCCGGATCGCGCGAGTCATAGGGACCGGTGAGTGGGAGCGTATAGGCAGCGATCTCGAGATGTCCTTCGGCATCGACCGTGTCCGGGTTGAAGTGCTCCATAGTCCAGTGCCAGCCCCAATAGCCGCTCACCTCAGGCGTCTGGTACCAGGGCATGAAGTGCGCCAGCAACAGCGGGCGCGCGGGCGGCACCCGTGCGGGGACCGATGTCGCGGTGGGAGCAAGTGTCGGGCGCATCGTAGCGGTTGACGCCGGCGCCGTCTCCACCGGCGGAAGCTCCGTCGCCGCAGGTGCGTCACCAGCCCCCGCACACCCAACCAGCAAGAGCGTCACAACCATAAGGGCCACCGCCTTCCGTCGCACGAGATCCATTGCCGCCTCCTGTGTTGGGCGCCGGCGCCGCCACCCCAGGTGCCGGGGACGCGCCAACCACGACACCGGAAGTCCCCCAGCACCTATCGTCCTGTCAAAACCATGCTACACTCTCCTCAGAATGCAACCTTGCCCGTCTCTCCATTCTCTCATTCTGTGATTCTGTGATTCGAATGCACGCCCAATACCACACCGCCCTGATCCGCAAAGCCCTGGAAGCCGACTTCACCGAAACCGCCCTCGGCGAGGTGATTGCCGCCAACCTGGGGCAGGATGCCCTGCGCTACCAGCTTGGGAACAAGCCCCACTTCCACTGCGACAACAACAAGATCGCCGAGTCGTTGGCTTACGTGGAAGAAGAGCATGCGGCAATCGCAGCGATTGCCGGGACAACCGCAGCCGGGGCTGATGGCGCGCAGATGCGCGCGGCGCTGGGGCACCTCTTCCACACCGTTCAGGACTTCTACGCGCACTCGAACTACGTGGACCTATGGCTGGAGTCCCAGAAGGGACGCCCCCGGCCCCCTGCAGAGGCGATCGACGGGTTGGTGCCGGGATTGCTGGGCCATCCGGGGCTGCGGACGGGCACGTTCGTGATGTGGAGGGACCTCATCTACTACGTGCCGCTCCTGGGCAAGCTCGCCCGGCGCATCTACGTCTCGCCCAGATCCCACGAGGCGATGAACCTCGACGGCCCGGAGCGTGGCTGGAAGTTCTGGTATGCCTACGCAGCCGCCTACCAACGGACCTGCGCCGAGTATCAGCGGGCGGTGGCAACTGTGCGAACCGCCGGGGGCGAGGCGGCCCTGCAAGCGTTCTGGGGGCAAGCGTAGAATAGCAAAGAGGGGCGCCGATGGCGCCCCTCTTGGACTGCAGTATGCGAACCTACTTGGCGTACTCGACCGAGCGCGTCTCGCGAATCACGGTCACCTTGATCTGACCGGGATACTCCATCGTCTCCTCGATCTTGCGCGCGACCTCGCGCGAGAGCCTGAGCGACTCCAGGTCATCGATCTCGCCAGGGCGGACGATGATGCGGATCTCACGACCCGCCTGGATGGCGTACGACTCCTCGACCCCATTGAACGACCGCGCGATCTCCTCGAGACCACGAATGCGCTTGATATAGTGCTCCAGGCTCTCACGGCGGGCGCCGGGGCGAGCACCGGAGATGGCATCCGCAGCTTCCACCAGGACCGACTCGAGCGTCTGCTGCTCCGTTTCGTGGTGGTGTGACTCGATGCAGTTGATCACGGCCTTCGGAACGCCATAGCGACCGGCCAACTCCGCGCCGATCGTCGCGTGTGTGCCCTCGACCTCGAAATCGACGGCCTTGCCGATGTCGTGCAGCAGGCCGCCCATCCGGGCGATCTCCGTATTTCCACCCACCTCCGCCGCCAGCAGGCTGGACAGTTTCGCGACCTCGACGGCGTGAGATAACTGGTTCTGGCCATAGCTCGTGCGGAAGTAGAGCTTTCCAAGGAGTTTCATGATCTCGGGGTGCAGATTGGGCACCTCGGCATCATAGACGGCCTTCTCAGCCTGCTCACGCATCACCTGATCGACTTCCTTGGTGGCCTTCTCCAGCACCTTCTCGATGCGCGCGGGGTGAATCCGCCCATCCGCCACCAGGTAATGCATCGCCCGGGCCGCAATCTCGCGGCGAATCGGGTTGAAGGATGAAATCGTGATCAGTTCGGGTGTGTCATCGACGATGACGTCCACCGCAGCCTTCTGCTCGAAGACGCGAATGTTGCGCCCACCACGACCGATGATGCGGCCCTTGAGCTCATCGTTGGGGATCTCGAGCGTCTTGGTCGTCAGCTCGGCGACCTGCTCAGAGGCCAGGCGCTGAATCGCGGTGGTGACGATGTCGCGCGCCCGCTCATCGGCCTCCTCACGTGCCCGCATCTCTTCCTCGCGGATCACACGCGCCATATCCTGCCGGGTATCCTGGGCTACCTGCTCCAGAAGCACACCGCGCGCTTCGTCGACTGTCAGGTTGGCAATCTTCTGCAGCTCCTCGAGGCGCTGCTCCTCCACCTTCTGGAGCTCATTGGTGCGCTTGTCCAGCGCGCTCTGGCGCTTGTTGAGCTGTTGCTCACGCTGGTCCACGCGCTCTTGACGCTCGTCGAGCTGCTCACGGCGCTTTTGCAGCCGGTCTTCCTCACGGCGCAACTGCTGGTTGCGCCCCTCCAGCTCGGCCTCGACCGTTTGACGGTTCTTGAGAGTTTCGTCCCGAGCGTTGAGAACGATATCGCGGGCCTGTTTCTCAGCTTCCTCAAGCAGGCGAGTGCGCATCGCCTCCAGGTTGCCCAACTCCTCCTGGAACCGGCGCTGGCGCAAAAAGTAGCCTGCCGCGCCACCCGCCGCCAATCCAATGATTAATGCTATGACACCTACCAAGACATAGTCCATTCAGTCCTCCTCGCTGTTGTCGTCCATCAGTTGAGGGAAACCCTGGGTAGCGAGCGTCTCCTGAATAAGCTCATATGAGAACCCACGTCGAGCCAATCGCCCGATCAAGCGTCGTCGCGCTTCGTCGGGCGGAAGGTTTCCCAGGCGCCGGATCTGCTCCTCTGCCGCCAAACGTGCCGCGGCAACCTCGTCGTACTCGTCCAACGCCTCCTCAATCGCCTCGGAGTCAATCCCCTTCTGACCCATTTCATAGCGGAGCACTTGCCGCC
>Ga0123329_1002058_pt1 | contig 18159 bp, 16 predicted proteins | sample BioC12SIPDNA_FD_89703 | JGI IMG/M metagenome (GOLD analysis project Ga0123329, IMG submission 89703) | Anaerobic biogas reactor microbial communites from Washington, USA - Biogas_R1_B C12 SIP DNA | ecosystem: Engineered > Bioreactor > Anaerobic > Unclassified | place: Washington, USA | collected...
ACCAAACGCACCAAGTTTCTGCTCTATGTCTTTGTGGGCATGGTGGCAAGTCTGGCCGGGCTGATCCGCACCTGCATGATGCAACAAAACCACCCCACCAACATGCTGGGGATGGAGATGAACATCATCGCGGGGGTCGTCCTGGGCGGCACTGCCATTTCAGGGGGCGCGGGCTCGCTGACAGGCTGTATGCTGGGTACCCTTCTCATTGTGATCGTAGAGAACTCCATGATCCTCATCGGCATTCCCACCATTTGGAAAAGCGTCTTTGTGGGCGCCCTCATTATCATCGGCACCGGGGTCAGCGCCTATCAGGTGACCAGGGCCCACCGGATCAAAAGCAGCCGCCGGCTGGGAGGGGAGGTAAAGGCATGACCACAAAATCCGCGGGCAAAAAGCCCGGCCTTTTTAGCCGAATTGACCAGCACGTTCTGCGCCTGCTTCTGGTGATGGCGGTGTGGATGGTGTTCATGGGCCTCACCCGGGCCAGCCGGTTTTACACCCTGATCAACTTCCAGACCATGGCCTCCCAGTTTCCGGAGTTTGGCCTGATGTCCCTGGGGGTCATGTTGTGCATGATCACCGGCGGCATCGACCTGTCCCCGGTGGGCGTGGCCAACCTGGTGGCCATCCTGATGGCCCTGTTTTTAAAGCAGTTGGTTCCCACGGAGGGCGGCCTTCCCGTCTACGCCATTCCCCTGGTGTTTGTGCTGGGGGCTTTAATCGGCGCCTGCCTTGGAATTTTAAACGGCCTTTTAGTCTCAAAAATCCGCATCCCCCCCATCCTTGCAACCCTGGGGATGAGCGAGCTGCTCACCGGGGTGGCCATCGTGATCACAGGCGGCGCCGCTGTCAGCGGCCTGCCGGTGGAATACGCGATGACGGTCAACAACAAAATCGGCGGGATGCTGCCTGTGCAGCTGATGATCTTTGGCGTGATGGCTTTTATCGTCTGGTTTCTTTTAAACCGCACCACCTTTGGCACCAAAATCTACCTGCTGGGCACCAACCCAAAGGCAGCGCGCTTCAGCGGCCTTAAGAACGACCGGCTGATCATCTCCACCTATACGATCTCCGGCATCACCGCGGCCCTTGGCGGCCTGGTGATGCTGGCCAACTACAACTCCGCCCGCGCCAATTATGGCAGCGTCTATGTGCTTCAGTGCATCCTGGTGGTGGTGCTGGGCGGGGTGAGCCCCACCGGCGGCAAGGGCCGGATTTCCGGCGTGGTGCTGGCGATTGTGCTGCTCAGAATGCTGGAAACAGGCATCAACCGCTTTCCGCAGATCAGCAGTTATTATATCTCCCTCATCTGGGGCGGGGTGCTGCTTTTGGTGATGGTGCTGGATTACTTCAGCGCCGCAGGAAGGCCCGGGAAAAGACGCCGGCAAAACCTCTGAACGATAACAAAACAGGGCTTGCGACACCATCAGCTGCAAGCCCTGTTTTTTATGGCGTTTTAGTCCACCTTCTGCCCCGTCAACTTTTCCCAGGCGTTGCGGATGGCCTTTTGGTTGCTCAGCCCGTAGTTCGGGTCGTTTTTGGTAACCTCGTCCAGATCCCTGAGGAAGTGCACGCACAGATGCCCGTCAAAGCCGTTGTCCTTGATGCTGCCGGAAAGGTGGGGGCGGTTGTGCATGCTGGCCATGGTCCAGCGCCCGTCCGGCAGTTTGACATACACGATGTTGATGTTCCAGGAAGCGGGCCCAAATGCCTTGTTCATCAGCTGGGTGTCCCTGAGCGTAAGGGGCTCCGCGTCCGCATGGGCGCCCATGGAGTAAAAGCGCAGGGTAAAACTCAGGCCGCTGCCCGGGTGATAAATGGTGGCGTGCTGGCCCGCAGAAGCGCTCTTTTTGACGTCGTTGTACCAGTGGAGCAGCTTCACCTGCCCGCTGGAGGGGCCTTTGCCGGTGGCCCCGCTGGTGTCCACGGAGACCGCTGATGCATCATAACGCTTGGCGCTGCCGGAGAACAGCAGGGACTGGGTCAGGGAGTCCGCCACGCCGTTGGTCGGCAAAGCGTTAATCTGCTGGAAATAGACCACAGACTCATGGGTTTTGGCGCCAAATTTACCATCGACAGACAGGGGATAGCCCAGATCCACAAGCGCCTGCTGCAAGGCGGAAACCAGCTTCAGATCGCCATCCACGCTGTCAAGGGAAAGCGCGGTATAGCTAAGCGGCGCGCTGTCCGCATCCCGGGCGGCGCTGCTTAACAGCACAGCGACAGACTGGCTTCCAAAAACCCCGTCCACGGTTAATCCGTTTAGGGACTGGAACTTTTTAAGGGCGGCCAGCGTCTGGTCATCAAAGGTGCCGTTTGTCTGCGTGTCGTATTTAAGCGCCTTGAGTTTCTCCTGCATCATCAGCACGTCATCCCCCTTGTCCCCTGCGCGCAAAATGCGTGAAAAGCCGGGGGCGGGCGTGGGGCTTGGTTCCGTGGTTTCCTCTGGCGCCTCGGAAGGCTTGGGGTCAGGCTCACCAGATTGTTCAAAGCGCAAAAAGGAGGTCATCACCCAGCCGCTGCGGCCCTGATAGCTCACCTCGCACCAGGTAGCGCCCTTGCTTAGCACATTCACGCTGCCGCCAAATGGAATGGTGCCGATGATGGTGCTGCCGGAGCGCCCCTGGGCGCGATGGTTCAGAGAACCGCGGTTCTCCGTATAAACCACAGCCGTGCTGCCCGTGCCCGTTTCAGGCGGCGGGGTGACGGCAGGGCTGTCTGTCTCAGTTGGCGCAGGGGTGGGCTCATTGTCAAGGGCCTGCAGGAAAGAGGCCACCACATAGCCCGTTCTGCCTTCCGCCTCCACCCGGGCCCACTGACCGCTGCGGGAGAGGACGCGCACAATGGTTCCAAAGGGGATCTGATAGATCACGTTGTTTCCGGAGGACGCGGCGTTCCTGAGGTTCAGGCTGCCCCTGTTTTGTGTGTACACCCGCGCATTGCCCGCGTCAGGCGCCGTTATCCCGGGGCTCTGGGTGGGCGCTGCGGAAGCCTGCGGGCTTTGGCTGGGGGCGGGCGTTGTTTCAGGTTGTGATGAGCCGCCCATGCGCAGGAACTCCTGCTGCACATAGCCGGTGCGGCCTGCGGTTTCCACCCGCACCCACTGGCCGGTCATGCCCAGCACCTTAAGGACGGTGCCGTTTGGAATCTGATAAAAGACGTTCTGGCCCCGGGAAGCGGTGCGCCTTAGGTTAAGGCTTCCGCCGTTTTCCGTATGCACCGTGGCGCTCCCCTGGGACGAAGGGGTTTCAACCGGGGCGCTGGTGTCGCTCTCTTCAGGAGCGGCCTGATCGCTGCCCTGGCTTTGGGGTTTAAACTGAGGGGCCAGTTCATACAGGGCGCTTAAGGTGCGGTTGCCAGCCAGGCCATCCTGGGTCAGACGCATCCGGGCCTGGAAAAGCTGCACCGTCTGGGTGGTCATGTTGCCGTATATGCCGTCATCCACCAGGGTATAGCCCACGTGGCTCAAGGCCCGCTGCATCTGGCGTACGTTTTCTCCCCGGTCGCCGGGCCTGATGGTGGCATAGCTGGATGCCTGCGCGGGCATCAGGCTTATGATCATCGTCACCAACAAAACCAGCCCCAGAAAGCGTTTGGCGGAACACCTTGGATTCATCATCACACCTGCCTTGTTTGTGTTCTGGGGCTACCATACCATATTGTTTCTCACTTGTAAACAATTATTACAAAATTATTACTTTATTGTCTCTCGCCATCCAGCGCTTCGCTTAAAATATCCGCTAAAGTGATGTAATCCGCAAGCGTCAGGCGCTCACCCCGTATGTTTTCCGAAAGCCCCGCGCTTGTTACCAGTTGAACCGCTTGCTGGCGGCTTAAGGCAAAGGCGGGCACCAGGTTATTCACCAGGGTTTTGCGGCGCAGGGCAAAGCCTGCCTGAACCAGGCGGAAAAACAGGCCTTCATCCTTAGGTATACGGGGCCTTGCCTTAAAAAAAGGCAGCGTGACAAAAACGCTGTCCACCTTGGGCGGCGGGGTGAAAAGTCGGGCGGGCACCCGAAGGGCAGCCACTGGCCTGCCGCGATAGGCCGCCAGCACCGCCAGGGGGCCATACTCCCGGCTGCCAGGGGGCGCCATCAGGCGCGCTGCCGCCTCCTCCTGCACCATCACATTCACAGACAGTATCCGAAAATCCGCCTTAAGCAGCCGGGTTAGGATAGGTGTGGTTAAATAGTAGGGGAGGTTTGCCACCACATGAAAGGGAAGCGTCCGCCCCATCAGCTCTTCCAGCTCCAGGGCCATGATATCCCCGTGCACAATGCGGACATCAGGCGCATCCCCCAATCGCTCATGCAAAACGGGAATGAGGCGCTGGTCAATCTCAACCGCGGTCACCACAGCCCCCTGCGCCAAAAGCGCCAGGGTCAAATCCCCCCGGCCGGCGCCGATTTCAAGCACTCTGTCGCCCTTTTTTGTGCCGCTTGCCGCCACCAGCTGGCGAAGCACTTCCTCATCAAAGAGAAAATTCTGACCCAGGGAAATCTTATAATCAAATTTGGGCGGAAACCCGCTCAAAGCGCCCGGCACCTTTCAAAGAGCGCCTTGGGATCAGGAGACTGGAAGGCGGCTGTGCCCATCACCAGCCGGGTGGCTCCTTTTGCCACCACCTGCTGGCAGTTGCCCTCCCCAACGCCGCCGTCCACGCTCAGCGTGCCCTCAAAGCCCGCCTGGCGCAGCGCTTCCAGCTTATCCAAAAGCTCCGGCATCATCTTCTGCCCGCCAAAGCCCGGCTCCACCGTCATAATCAAAAACAGGTCGCAGGCCTTAAGATAGGGCTGCACCTCCGAAACCGGGGTGGCGGGTTTTAAGGAAAGGCCCGCCTTTTTCCCCAGCTGCCTGATTTGGCCAAGCATCCCAGGAACATCCCCCTTTACCTCGCTGTGCAGGGTGATCTCGTCCGCGCCAGCGTCTGAAAAAGCCTGGATGAAATGCTCCGGGTTTGACATCATCAGGTGCACATCAAGGATCAAGCCCGGGAAATCCCGGCGCAGGGCCGCCACCAGCTGGGGCCCGAAGGACAGGTTGGGCACAAAATGCCCGTCCATGATGTCCAGGTGCAAAACCTGGGCGCCCGCTTCCACCAGCCTATTAACATCCCGGTAGACATGCAGCGGATCCGCCGCCAACACAGAAGGCGCAACTTCAATCATATCGTTCTCTCCATTTCTCCTGAGCCTGGCGCAGCATGTCCCGGTAGCGGGCCAGACGGCCCGCATCGATGCGGCCCTCCCGGGCTGCCTGGTCCACCGCGCAGTCAGGCTCTTGATCGTGTAAACAGGGGGCAAAGCGGCAATTCCGGAAAAACTCCGTGAAATCCGGGTAGTACAGGCATATCTCCTCCGGCTTTAGCTCCTGGGGCAAATCCAGCAGGTTAAAGCCCGGGGTGTCAAGCACCTGAAGGCCCTGTCGCTCAATCAGGCTGATATGCCGGGTGGTTTGCTTCCCCCGCTTGATTTTCTGGCTGATCTCGCCGGTCACAAGCTCCTCCCCGGTGAGGCCCATGATCAGCGTGCTCTTGCCCACGCCGGATTGTCCCGCAAAGCAGGTGATCTGCCCTGTCATGACCGCCTTCAGGGCATCCAGCCCTTCTCCCCTTACAGCGCTTAAGGCCAAGACCTTGACACCCGCTGAATCATAAGCGTTTTTAACTTCCTGGGCAAGCGCGGGCGCCAAATCCATCTTGTTGACCACTATGACAGGTTCGATCTGCTGCCCAAAAGCAAACAGGAGCAGCTTGTCCACCAGCATCAAATCAGGCGCCGGCTCGGGCGCTATGGTGATGACAAGCTGGGTGATATTGGCCACCGGCGGCCTTAAGCAATAGGATCGCCGGGGGAGGATTTCCTCTATCCAGCCGTGCTCCTCGCCCTGGGGCGGGATGAAAGTGACCTGGTCCCCCACCAGCGGCCTGATATTCTCCCGGCGGAATTTTTTCTTGGCGCGTAAGACATAAGGCTGGCCTTTATCATCCCGCACCGTATAAAGCCCTCCGCGCCCCTCGATAATCCTGCCCTCGGTCACCTCAGCTTCCCCCGTTTCCATTGCCGCCAAGCGCAGGGCTCTGGGTGCCCGGCAGCACATAGAGCACCAGGTCCACCGGCGTGCCCGCCATCACCAGCTCATCGGGCAGGGGGTACTGGGAAGCTACCCGGCCATGCTGGGCCGGGTCCTCCATCTCAACGGCGCTTAAGGCGCCCAGGGCAAGGCCGGATTTGACGATCAGGTTCCTGGCGTCCTGCTGGCGCAGCTCTGCTAAAGCGGGCACGCTGACCTGCCCGCCTGAGAGCACCACCTGGACGATCTCCCCCGCCTCCATCACTGTCCCCTCCTGGGGGAACTGCTGAAGCACGGTGCCGGCAGGGGCGGTGTCCATAACGGTGCTGGTCACCATCATGCGCAGACCAATCCGCTCAAGCGCTGCCTGAGCGGCGTTTTTCATGGTTCCAGTTACCTCAACAACCGGCTTTCTGACCGGCCCTGAGGACACGGTGATCAGGATGGTGTCCCCCCGGCGCATGGCAAAGTCCAGATCGTGGGACTGGGTGATCACCGTGCCCACCGGCTCATCGCTGCTGATGCGCTCCACCTTGGGGTTCAGCCCCGCCCGCTCCGCCAGGCGGATGGCCACCAGCTCCGTTTCCGCGATGAGGAAAGGCGCCCGGGTGCTGTTTACGATATCCCTGTAGATAAAAACGCCGCCAACCACAAGGCCCGCGATTAATCCCAGGCTGAGAATCAAAAGCAAAATCCGGCTGCGCAGCCTGCTGCGAAGGCTGCCTTTGCGCTTGCCCTGGCTTTTTGCCACCGCCGGAAAAACCGGAGTATCCTGGGTGGGCTCCTTTTCGGCCAGGAGGGCCGCATGCAGGGCCTGGGCCATCAGCAGGGCGGACGGGTAGCGCAGCTTTGCGTCCTTTTCCATGGCTTTGGCCACCACGTTTTCCAGCGCCTTGGACACGGCGGGGCTCAGCTGCCTAACGGGCTTGGGTGCCACCTGCACATGCTGAATGGCGATGGCAACCGGCGTCTCCCCCTCAAAGGGAACGGTGCCGGTGAGCATCTCATAAAGCACCACCCCCACGGAATACAGGTCTGAGGAAACCGTGGCCGTCTCGCCCCTGGCCTGCTCGGGAGAGAAATAATGCACCGAGCCCATCACGCTGGTCTTCCCCTCGCTGTCCAGCATCGTGTTGGTACCCACCATGCGGGCGATGCCAAAGTCAGAAACCTTGATATATCCCTGACGGTCCACCAGGATGTTCTGGGGCTTGATGTCCCGGTGGATGATCCCAGCCTCATGGGCGTGGCGCAGGGCGGAGAGAATCCGGATGGTGATCTGAACCGCGGTGGCCTGGGGCAGACGCCCATGGTCCGTGATGATCTCCTTTAAGGTCTTCCCGTCCACAAATTCAAACACCAGATAAGGATTCTTAGGGTCATCCCCGATGTCCAGGAGGTTTACGATATTATGATGGGACATGCGGCTGGCCGCCGTGGCCTCCCGGCGGAAGCGGTCCAGGAACTCCGGGTTGTTGTGAAACTCCTGGCGCAGGAACTTCACCGCCACCCGGTGCCCGGTGCGCAGGTCAAGCGCCCGGTAGACGCTGGCCATTCCGCCCTCGCCAATCAGCTCCTCCAGGCGGTAGCGCTCCATCAACACAGTGCCAATCATGCCGGCACCTCCAGAAACATCAGGGTGATGTTGTCCCGGCCGCCGCCGGAAAGGGCCAGGGCCATCAGCTGCTCCGCCGCCTCAGACAAGGCGAGCGCCATGGCCCGGGTGATGGCCTCCTGGCTGGCGTACTCCGTCAGCCCGTCAGAGCACAGAAGCCAGCGGTCTCCCGGCAGCTTGTCCACCCGGGCGATGTCGCTTTCAAGGGCCTGATCCGTCCCCACCGCCCGGGTCACGATGTTGCGGTAAGGGTAGGTCCGGGCATCCTCTGAATTTAACATGCCGCTGCGCAGCAGCTCCCCCACCAGGGAGTGATCCGCGGACATCTGCCGAAGGACGCCGTCTCTATAAAGATAGGCCCGGCTGTCCCCCACATGGCCCAAAAGCACATAATCCGCCCCCTCCCACAGCGCGGTGAGGGTGGTGCCCATGCCGCTCAAGTTTTCATCCTGGCGCTGGCGCTCCCAAATCAGGCGGTTTGCCCGGTCAAAAGCCGCTTTTAAGGCCTCCTCCTCCGGCGGGCTCTGGTTATCAATTTCACTTAAACAGTCCACCGCCATGGCGCTGGCGATGTTGCCGCCCCGGTGGCCTCCCATGCCGTCCGCCACCGCAAAAAGCGCGTAAGGGCCCGCCGTTTGAAGCAGCGCGTCCTGATTGCTGGGGCGCACCTTTCCTGGGTCCGTACGGCTGATAGCGATCATGGGCCTCTTCCTCCTGCTTTTAGATCACGGGGTTTTTCAGATACTGGGCGCGCAGCTGCCCGCAGGCGCCGGAGATGTCCGCGCCCATCTCCCTGCGGATGGTGGCGGATATGCCCGCGTTTTCAAGGGTCTGGCGGAAGGCCGCCACCTCCTCCTTGCTGGCCGCGCGCAGATCCCGCTCCGGCACATCGTTTAGCGGAATCAGGTTCACATGGCAGAGCATCCCCCGCAGGCGACGGGCCAGTTCCAGGGCCTGATCCGGCGCTGCATTGACGCCGTGAATCAGCGCATACTCAAACACCACCCGCCGCCCGGTGACCTGGGCATAATCCCGGCAGGCCGCAAGCAGCGCCTCCATGCTGACCGCACGGGCAATGGGCATAATGGTGCGCCTGATCTGGTCATTGGGCGCGTGAAGGGACACGGAAAGGGTAACCGGAGGGCCCTCCCGGGCAAGGCTTCGCATCTTCTCAGGCAGCCCGCAGGTGGAAAGGGAGATGCGCCGGGCGCCGATGTTCAGACCCTCAGGGGAGGTGATCAGCCTTAAAAAGCGCAGCACCTCATCATAGTTGTCCAGGGGCTCTCCGCTGCCCATCAGCACGAGGTTGTGCACCCGCTCAGGCCCGCACATCCGGTTGACCAGGGTGAGCATGCCCACCATTTCCCCAGCCTTAAGGTCCCTGAGCCTTCCCTCCAGGGTGCTGGCGCAAAAGGCGCAGCCCATCCGGCAGCCCACCTGGGTGGAAAGACACAGGGTGAGCCCGTGGTGGTAGCGCATCAGCACCCCTTCCACGCAGTGACCGTCCGCCAGGGAGAAGAGATACTTTTCCGTCCCGTCTGTCCGGGAGCGCTGATGGCTTAAGATATCGGCGGGCCTGGCGATGGCGGTCTCCCGTAGTTTTTCCATCAGGCCGCCGGGAAGGTTTCTCATGTCCTCAAAGTCCGCGCCCTTGTTCAGCCAATCATTCAGCTGTCTGGCGCGGTAGGCGGGCTCTCCCTGGGCCTTCACAAAAACCTCCAGCTCCGGGAACGCAAGCCCCGGCAAAACCGTCTTTTCCCTCATGCCTTTTGAAGCCGGGCGATAAAAAAGCCCTCCACCCCATCCCGATGGGGCAGCAGCTGCAAGCCGTTTTCCTTCTCAAGCGCCCGGAAGCGCTCAGGGATGCTCTCGGGCAGAGGTATCAGAGAAAATTCCGGATGCGCCTTGAGAAATTTGTCAATCTGCCGGCTGTTTTCCTCAGGCAGGAGGCTGCAGGTGGCATACACCAGGGTGCCTCCGGGTTTAACATAACGGCTTAAGGTTTCAAGCAGGCGCTGCTGAAGGTCAACAAGCGCCGGCAGATACTCCGGCTTTAGGCGCTGCTTCACATCCGGCTTTTCCGCCATCACGCCGGTGCCGGAGCAGGGCGCGTCAATCAGCACCGCGTCCATTTCCCCCTCGAAGCGTTCCTGATAAAGGCTGGCATCCCGCACCGCGGGGCGCACGTTGTAGATGCGCAGCCGCTCAAGCTGCGCTTCAATCAGCCGCACCCGGTGCTCATGCACATCCCAGGCGTAAATGCGCCCGGTGTTCTGCATGATCTCTGCCATCAGGCAGGTTTTGCCGCCGGGCGCCGCACAAGCATCCAGCACCCGGGCGCCGATGGCAGGAGCCACGGCCAGGGCCGCCATCATGCTGCCTTCTCCCTGGATGGAAAAGCTGCCGTCCAGAAAATGCGTGTCAAGGGCGATGGAAGAAACGCCGGAGATGTGGCAGACATCCGGCAAAAGCCCCGGGGACACCTGCCAGACCTTTCTTGCCAGCAGCTCTTCAAATTCCTTTTGGCTAAGCCTTAGGCTGTTGCGGCGAATGGTGATCGTATGCTGATCCCGGCGATAGGCCGCGATCTGCCGCGCCATCTCCTCCCCATAGCCTTCAACAAGGCGCGCCACCAGCCAGTCCGGGATGGAATAGGTCACGCTCAGATAGTCAGGGTCCCCCTCTTTGGGCCAGGGGATGTTCTCCTTTTCCCTGATCAGGGAGCGCAGCACCCCGTTAACCAGGCCGGTCATGGGCTCAAGCCCCAGGGCGCGGGTCAGCTTCACCGCCTCGTTCACCGCAGCAAAGTCCGGCACCTTATCCATCAGGATCAGCTGACAGGCGCTCATGCGCAGCAAGTTTTCCACCCGCGGCTCCAGCTCCGTCCGGTCCTTTAGAAACTGGTTCAGGGCAAAGTCCAGCCGGCCCAGGTTTTCCAGCGTGCTGTAAACCAGGGCTGTGGCCAGCCGCTTGTCCCGGGGGCTTAAGCCGGCCTTTTGGAATTGCTCATCCAGCGAAAGGGAGGCATAGCCCTCGTCTATCAGCACCCGGTTTAGAACAAGCAGCGCCGTGCGCCGCGCGTCCGAGGACAGGCTGGGCGCAACAGGCCGGGCGGGCGGCCTGTTCTCCTCCGGCCCGCGCCGCTGAAAGGGCCTCCGCTCCCCGGTTGGCCTGCCGTAAGGCCCGCCCCGGGCAGGGCGTTCTCCCTGCGGCTCTCTGCGTTCAAAAGGTTTCCGCTCACCCGCAGGTTTGCCATAGGGCCCGCCCCGGGCGGGGCGTTCACCCTGCGGCTCTCTGCGTTCAAAAGGCTTCCGCTCCCCAGCGGGCTTGCCATAAGGCCCGCCCCGGGCGGGGCGTTCTCCCTGCGGCTCTCTGCGCTCAAAAGGCTTCCTGTCTCCTGCTGGCTTGCCGTAGGGCCCGCTGCGGGCAGGGCGTTCTCCCTGCGGCTCTCTGCGCTCAAAAGGCTTCCTGTCTCCTGCTGGCTTGCCGTAGGGCCTGCTGCGGGCAGGGCGTTCTCCCTGCGGCTCTCTGCGCTCAAAAGGCTTCCGATCTCCTGTTGGCTTGCCGTAAGGCCCGCCTCGGGCGGGGCCTTTCCCGTCCGGCGTCCGCCTCACAAAGGGTTTATCTCCCGCCGGCCTCTCCCGCCGGGGTTTTTGGCCGTCCTGTCCGTCCATTTACGCTTCTCCGTTCATCCGCTTTGTGCCCGCCGGGAGCGGGTGTCCCCTGAGGAAATCCTCAGGCGCCATGGCCCGACGCCCTGGGGCTTGCATGCTCTTGATGCGCACCGCGCCGCTTCCCGCTGCGATCACCAGGCCTTCTTTGGCGCTGGCTAATAAAATCTGCCCAGGCGCCCCATGATGCCCTTCCTCCTGGGCCAAATGCAGCTTTACCTGGCCCCAGGGCGAATCCGAAAAGGCGGAGGGCCAGGGGTTCAGCCCGTGGATCAGGTTCACGATGTCCCGGGCGGGCTTCTGCCAGTCAATCCGGCCCATCTCCCGGTTTAGGAGGGGGTAATAGCTCATGCTGCCCTCATCCTGCTTTTCCCGGGGACAATCGCCTTTACTCAGGGCATCGATGGTTTTGATCAAAAGGTCCGCGCCAAGAACAGCCAGCCTTTCCGTAAGCTCCCCCGCGGTCTCGCCGGGCCGGATTTTGGTGGGGGCCTGCAGGAGGATATCCCCGGTGTCAATGCCTGCGTCCGTCATCATGGTGGTGACCCCGGTTTCCTCTTCCCCTTTGATCAGCGCCCAGTGCACCGGGGAGGAACCCCGGTATTTGGGCAGGAGAGAGGCGTGCACGTTCACCGTGCCCAGCCTGGGAATATCCAGAAGCTCCTGGGAGAGAATCTGGCCAAAGGCCGCGGTCACACACAAATCAGGCGCGATTTGACTAAGCGTCTCAAGCCCTTCCAGGCGGATGCGCCGCGGCTGATACACGGGGATTCCGCTTTCTTTGGCCAGGATTTTCACCGGCGGCTCCTGCACCCTGCCCCCACGTCCTTTTGCTTTATCCGGCTGGGTAAAAACCGCCGCCACCTCATGCCCCGCTGCAATCAGGGCCTGAAGCGAAGCGACGGCGTAGTCAGGCGTGCCCATAAAAACGATGCGCATCACACCGCCTTGGAGCGCGCCCCGCGCCTGGGCTGGGCTTCGGGCATCTCCTCTTCATCCTCACCCTCATCGTCCTCTTCAAAGACCTCGTATTCCATCTTGTCCACATAGAGAACGCCGTCCAGGTGATCCAGCTCATGCTGGATCGCCCGGGCCAGAAGGCCGTCTGCCGGCAGCTCAAAAAAGGCGCCGGTCTTGTCCTGGGCCCTTAGGGTCAGGGTTTCGCTGCGGGTCACATAGCCCCGGCGGCCAGGCACGCTCAGGCAGCCTTCCACCATGCCCACCTGGCCCTGGGCGTCGATGATTTCGGGGTTCACCATCTCGATCAGGCCTTCCCCCACGTCAATCACCACCAGACGCCTGAGGATGCCCACCTGGGGGCCTGCCAGGCCCACGCCGTTGGCCTCATACATGGTGTCCGCCATGTCGCGCAAAATCAGGGACAGGCGGGTATCAAATTTGGTGATGGGGCGGCTTTTAGCTCTCAGCTCTTTGGCCCCAATGGTATAAATGTGCTTCCTGGACATGGTGTAAAGGTTTCCTCCGTCTCATTGTCAGGCCATGTTGGCCGGGTTTATCTCTAAGTTTACCCGGCAGGGCCAGGTTTCTTCTGATAAGGCTTTCAAAAATCTCAGTATTTCGTCACTTTCCGGGTGCTCCAGCAGCTTCATGAACACCTGGGCGCGGCTTTTCCCCGCGATGCGCTTGATGGGGGAATCATCCTCCCGGGTGAAGATCACCCGGCGCTTCAGCCGTGGGTTTTCCGCCAGCATTTCCTGCACCCTGGCGTAAAGGGCGCCGGACACCTCCCGGGCCTGACTTTCCCTGGGGGCCTCCACCAAAAGGCGCACCAGCATGGTAAAGGGCGGATAGAGCTTCTGACGCCGCCTGGCGAACTCCTGGTTGAAAAACGCCCGGTAGTCCTGAGCGGCGGCCGCCTGGATGGCAAAGTGCTCCGGCTTATAGGTCTGGATGATGACCTCCCCGGGACGGCTGGCCCGTCCGGCGCGGCCTGCCACCTGGGTTAAGAGCTGGAAGGTGCGCTCCTCTGAGCGGTAGTCCGGCAGGTTGAGGGACAGATCCGCCAGCACCGCCCCCACCAGGGTCACCTGGGGAAAGTCCAGTCCCTTGGCGATCATCTGGGTGCCCACCATGATGCGGGCCTGCCCGGAGCGGAAACGGTCCAAAAGCCGCTGGTGGGCGTCCTTGCCGGTGGTGGTGTCATAATCCATGCGCACGATTTCCACCTCAGGGTAGCGCTTTTTCAGCTCCTCCTCCACCTTCTGGGTGCCCACGCCAAAGGGCTTGATGTACCGGCTGCCGCAGGCGGGGCAGTTTGTTGGAAGCGGCTGCCTTAAGCCGCAGTAGTGGCAGCGCATCATCCCCTCCGCCTGGTGATAGGTCATCTTCACATCGCACTGGGGGCAGGGGGCCACATAGCCGCACTTTAAGCACAGCACCCCTGGCGAATAGCCCCGGCGGTTGATGAAAATCATGGCCTGCTGCCCGGCCTGAATGCAGGCGTCAAGGCGGTCTTTGAGAAGCGTTGAAAACATGCTCCGGTTGCCCAGACGCAGCTCCTCCCGCATGTCCACCACGCTGACCTCCGGCAGCACACTGCTTCCCACCCGGTGGGGCATCTCAAGGAGCATGTAGTCCCCCCGGGTGGCCTTGGCAAAGGAAAGGACGCTGGGCGTGGCGCTGGCTAAAACCACCGCGGCGCCCTCCCGTTTGGCGCGGGACAGGGCGATCTCCCGGGCGTCATAGGCAGGGGCATTTTCCGCCTGATAGCTGGGTTCATGCTCTTCATCCACCACAATCAGGCCCAGGCGCTCCACCGGCGCGAACACCGCGCTTCTGGCGCCGATCACCACCCGGGCTTCGCCCCGGCGCACCCGGCGCCATTCGTCAAAACGCTCTCCGGCGGACAGGCGGGAGTGCATCACCGCCCCCACATCCCCGAAGCGACCCCGAAACCAGCTCACCATCTGGGGGGTCAGCACGATCTCCGGGATCAGCACGATGGCGCCCTTGCCCTCTTTCAGGCACTCCTTGACGGCCCGGATATAGACCTCGGTCTTCCCGGACCCCGTCACCCCGTGAAGCAAAAAAGCGCCGCCGCCTTTTTTAATGGCGGGCAGAATCTCGCCCAGCACCTCTTCCTGCCCGGGCGTCAGCACCGGTTCTTTTTCCTGGAGTCCCTCGCCCGAAAAGGGCTGGCGCAGCACCTCCTGATCCGCCACCTCCACCAGGCCTTTTTCCTCAAGGGCCTTTAGGGCAGGCAAGGGGTCCCGCACCAGGGCCTTCAGTTCCCCCACCGGGTGGGGAAGGCCGTCTGACAAAAGCTGAAGCAAAAGCCGCCGCTTGGGCGAGCGGGTCTCCGCCTTCACCGCCGCCTGCACCTCTTCCCCGGGAATCTTTAGCCTTGCCGCCAGCTCAGTCTTCACCCGGACGCGCCCGGCGCGCATCTCAGCCGGCAGCATCAGCCGAAGGGACAGGGCCAGGGGGCAGTGCCGCCGGGCGCTTATCTCCCGGGCCAGCTCCACCAGGGGAGGAAGCAGGGCCGGATAGTCCTCAAGCGGGGCGGTGACAGGCTTGATCCGCTCCGAGGGCAATTGGGTCTCCTCCGTGAGGGCCAGCACATAGCCCTCCAGCTGCCGGGGCCCAAAGGGCACCTCCACCCGCGTGCCGGGAAGCAGCGCCATCCCCTCCGGCACCCGATAGGTAAAGACCCGGTCGGTGTCGGATACGGCGATATCCACAATCACCTGGGCATAGCGCCCGCCTGCGGGCATGGCTATTCCTCCGCCGGAACGCTTACGCGTTTCACCTCATCCAGAATCCGGTCCGCCAGCTCCCGCTTTGTCATCTTGGGCAGCTGGCTGACAGCCTCGGGGCTGATGATGGTGGCGATGTTGGTATCCACCGAAAACCCCGCCCCCGGCTGGGTGACGTCGTTTAGGACGATGAAGTCCAGGTTTTTCCCCGTCAATTTTCTTTGGGCGTTTTCGATAAGGTTTTCCGTTTCCGCCGCAAAACCCACAAAAACCTGCCCCGGCTTTTTGTGCTGGCCGATGGCCTGCGCCACGTCCCGGGTGGGCACCAGATGAAGGTCCAGGCCCTGATCGCCCTTTTTCTTAAGCTTTTGATAAGACACCCTTTGCGCCTGATAGTCTGCGGGCGCCGCCGCCTGAATCACCACGTCCTGCCCGGGGGCAAGGCCAGTCACCGCCTCATACAATTCCTGGGTGGTGGTGACGTGAACCATCTCAGCCCCGCCCAAAGGCGGCAGGTTCACCGACCCTGTCACCAGGGTGACCTCAGCCCCTCTTTTAAGGGCAGCCTGGGCGATAGCATAGCCCATTTTGCCGCTGGAATGATTGCTAAGGTAGCGCACCGGGTCCAGCGCCTCCCGGGTGGGCCCGGCGGTGACCAGCACCTTTTTGCCCTTAAAATCCCCCGATGCGGTTAAAATCCGCAGGCACTCCTCCGCGATCTCATGGGGCTCGCTCATGCGGCCGGGCCCCACGTCCCCGCAGGCCAGCCAGCCGCCGTCCGGCCCAATCGTCATGGCGCCCCGGCTTACAAGCAGCTGCAGGTTCGCCTGGGTGGCGGGGTGCTGGTACATAACGGTGTTCATGGCAGGCGCCAAAAGAAGAGGCGCCTGGGTGGCAAGCAGGGTGGTGGTCAGCATGTCGTCCGCCAGCCCATTGGCCAGTTTGGCGATGACATTGGCGGAGGCCGGGGCGATGACCACCAGGTCAGCCGCCTTGGCAAGGGCGATGTGGGTGACCTCCTTGCTGTCAAAGGCGTGGAAGGTGTCCGTTGCCACCGGGTTTTGGGACAGCACCTCAAGGGTCGCCGGCTGCACCAGCTTCATGGCGCTGGCCGTCATGATCACATGCACCTCAGCCCCCAGCTTTTTAAGGCGCGACACCAACTCGCAGGCCTTATAGGCCGCTATTCCCCCGGTGACGCCCACCAGAAGGGTTTTTCCGGAAAGAAGGCCCATGTCAGTCCTCATCCTCCAGGTTGCGGTGGAAGGTGACCAGGCCCCGGTCGATCTCCTCAATGGCGATGGCGATGGGCTTTTGCCCCTCCCGCTCCAAAAGCGGCTGGGCGCCCTCAATCAGCTGACGGGAGCGCTTGGCCACCATCATGACCAGCGTGTAGGCGCTGTCCGCGCGTTTTATCAGGGTTTGGATGCCCGGTTCGTTTATGGCCATATCTCTTTTCTCCTTCGTGATTATCCGTTTGCCTTCATCGTCTCTACGACGATTTCCGGCAGGTAGCGTATCGTCCTGTGCCGCTCCGCGGTGATGATGCACTGAAGCCGGGACAAGGCGATGTCCAGGTCATCGTTGATCAGGGCATAGCAGTAATCCTGGCATTTTATCATCTCCCCCCGGGCGTTGAACAGGCGTTTCTCAATTTCTTTGGCGTCATCCGTGTTGCGGGTGTGCAGGCGCTGCTTTAGGGCCTGGTAGCTTGGCGGCAGGATGAAGATGGACACCGCTTCCTTTAGTTTGTCCATCACGCTGGCAGCGCCCTGGGAATCCACGTCCAGCAGGATGTCCTGCCCCGCTTCCAACGCCTCCTCCACCGGCGCCCTCAGGGTGCCGTAGCGGTGGTCATGCACCGTGGCATGCTCCAAAAAAGCGCCCGCTTCAAGCAGTTGGTTAAAGGCTTCGTCCGTCAGGAAATGATAGTGCACGCCGTCCATTTCCCCCTCCCGGGCCGGGCGGGTGGTGGCGCTGACGGAAAAGGCGATGTGCCCGTCCTGCCTGATCAGCCGCTCACACAAGGTGCCCTTCCCGGTGCCTGAGGGCCCGGAAATAATAATCAGCATGCCGCGGCGCTTTTCTGTCATGTCACTCTCCTGCATTTTCTCCATTATCATTCCACGTTTTGAATCTGCTCCCGCAGCTTTTCCACCGCGGCCTTGCAGGCAAGGCCCAGGCGGGTCACCGGAAGTGTTGCTGATTTGGAACAGACGGTGTTGGCCTCCCGGTGCATCTCCTGGGCCAGGAAGTCCATTTCCCGCCCCACGGGGTCCGGGCTTTCCAGCAGCTGCGCCATCTGCTCACAATGGGCCAACAGCCGGCTGATCTCCTCGGTGATGTCGCACCTGTCCGCAAACAGCGCCACCTCCTGGGCCAGGCGCTGGGGGTCCACCGCGATTTCAGGCATGGTGTTCAGGCGCTTTGTCAGCTTCTCCCGGGCATAGCCCGGCTGGTTGGGCGCCTCGTCCTGTAAAGCCTGTGCAGAGGCCTGAAGCTCCGCAAGATGCCCTTTCAGCACCGCCTTTAGCTGCTCTCCCTCACGCCCCCGGTCCTCAAGAGCGGCGGCCGCCGCGGCGCTTAGCGCCTCGTCCACCGCCGCCATCAGGGCCTCCGGCTCTTCCTCCAGGGGCAAAAGGTTTAGCACCTCCGGCAGCGCCAGCAAGGTGTTCAGCTTGATCTTGGCCTTGAGGTTCACCGCCTGGGCTACCTGCTGGGCCGCCTCAAAATACTCCTGGGCTAAGGGGAGGTTGGCGCTGACCAGCGCGGCCTGGGCCCCGCCTGTGTCCTGGGTAACGCTTAAGGTGACAGCGCCCCGGGCAAACGCGGCGGACAGCCTTTTTCGAAGCGGAATCTCAAGCGCTGACATCGTCCGCGGCAGCCTTATCGTCAGGTCTAAAAAGCGGTGGTTCACCGTTTTAATTTCTGCGGTAATCCTCTGCCCGCCCAAAGCGGACTGCCCCCTGCCGTAGCCCGTCATGCTGCGCACCCCAACACCTCCTTTGCCATATGAGAGTATACCACGCTTCCCTCATTCTGCAAAGCCGGGATGGCGCATCTGGACGCCCGTTCTGCCCAT
>Ga0123329_1002062_pt1 | contig 18128 bp, 13 predicted proteins | sample BioC12SIPDNA_FD_89703 | JGI IMG/M metagenome (GOLD analysis project Ga0123329, IMG submission 89703) | Anaerobic biogas reactor microbial communites from Washington, USA - Biogas_R1_B C12 SIP DNA | ecosystem: Engineered > Bioreactor > Anaerobic > Unclassified | place: Washington, USA | collected...
GGCCAAGGCGCTGCGCGAGTTCGCCGAGGACCAGAAACCGGACCGGTGGTCGCGGCCCATGGTGCCTTCGGGCTACGGCGACAAGCTCGTCGAGTACTGTCACCTGCTGGCCCCGTGGGCCTGGCACCACTACCGCTACACGGGCGACCTGGGCCTGGTTCGCGATACCTTCGGCGGCGTCAGGAACCTCATCAGCTACACCGAGTCGCTGACCGACCGGCGCGGCCTGGCCCGGCAGGGCGACACCCGCCGCAACATCCTCTACATCGACTACACCATGCGGCCCTACCCGCGGTGCGGCGACACGATCGCCGTGCTGCAATGCGTCTACGTCATGGCGCTGGAGTTTGGCGCGCGGCTGGCCGATCTTCTGGGCGAGACCGCGCTGGCCGGCCAATGGCGGGCCAGGGCCGCCACGCTTCGCGAGAAGGTGCGGCGGTTGTTCTGGGTCGAGCGCGAGGGCCTGTTCGTGGATGGCCTCCGCAACGGCAAGTCCGGCGGCACGTTCTCGGCACCGACCAACTACTGGATGCTCTTCACCGACATCCCGACGCCCGAGCAGGAGCGGCGGATGATCGAGCGGCTGTGGAAGTCGCCGACCCGGGAGAACATGGACCTCTGGTCTCTCGGCGAGAGCCCGTACACGAAGTTCTTCATGTCCGAGGCGCTGCTCGAGCGCGGCCTGTGGCGGGAGACATTCACCTCGTGGCGCGAGTACTACGGCACGATGTTGCGCCATCCCGAGGCCTGGAGCGCGTTCGAGAAGTGGGCCCGCTGGTTCTCGCTGAAGGAGCCGCCGAGCGACAATAGCCGCGTGCACCCGTTCGCGATCGGTCCGATGGCCCACCTGGGTTCCCATGTTGCGGGCATCCGGCCGGCGCGGCCTGGAGCCGAGGGCATTCTGTGGCGGCCCATGCCGGGCGACCTCCAGTGGATGCGGGCCGAATTGCCCCTGGTCGGGCGCGACGATACGGTCCGGGTGGAGATGACCTCGCGGCGCGGCGGAGGGCGGCAACTTGTCCTTACCGCCCCGAAAGACCTCCGCGTCCAGGCCGACAGCGCCTACCTGGCCGACGGGGATGAAATGGTCGTCCGCCGCGGTCGCGGCTGAGGGGCCTCATCGGCGCCCCTTGCACGCAACGTCACGGCATCACGCCGTGGCGCCACGCGCCTTGACTCGGTCGGGCATGCTGCTAGACTTCAGGAAGTGCCTGTGTTGTTGTGCGGGCTCTGTGGCGGCATAGCCAAGAGGACCAAGGCGACGGACTGCAAATCCGTTACCGTGGGTTCGAATCCCACTGCCGCCTCCATGGAACAAACGTGCCCCACGGTCCGACCGGGCTGTGGGGCTGGTTTCTGCGCCTGGGCTTGTCGCCGCTGAATCCGTCTGGCCTTCTCACTCGCCTGACAGCCGGCGGTACATCTCGACGTAGCGGCGGGCTGCCGCCGTATCGCCTTTTCGCGCCAATGCCTCTGCCATGAGCTGATAGGGGTCCGGGTTCCGCGGCGCGAGGTGTATGGCCGTCTTCAGGTGCTCGACGGCCTCGTTCACTTCGGCCTCCGACTGCGGTTGGCTCAGGAGGGCGGCGGCAAGGTTCCTGTGGCACGGTGCATGGTCCGGCATCAACTGGGCGGCTCGTCGCAGATGGACGAGCGCCTCGCTGCGTCGCCCCTGCTCGAACAGCACGGCCCCGACGCCGTTGTGGGCCAGCCCGTAGTCGGGGTTCGCCCGCAGCGCGAGCTGGTAATGCTTCATGGCTTCGTCAAGCTGCCCCATCTCCAGGTACCGGTTTCCGAGGTTCGTCCGCGCGCCGACGTGCTCGGCCCGTTGTCCCGGCTTGGCCTGCCTGGCTGCCGCCTCGACCGCGCGGCGGTAGCACTCGATGGCTTCCTGCCGCCGCCCGGCATCCGTGTGGACGCGGCCCAACTGGTTCAGGGCCTGCGGACTCTCGGGGTAGCGACCGACGACATAGGTCCAGAACGTCTCGGAGTCGGCCCAGTACCGCTGTTGCTGCCATGTCAGCCAACTCAGTGTCGCCAGGACGGCCACCGTCGCAGCCACGGCCGCCGGAACGAGCCGCGGCCGCGACGACACGAACTCGGCTGCAAGCCAGACCATGGCGATGAACAGGCCCACCGCGGGCACATAGAGATAGCGGTCGGCCATGATCTGCGTGCCCACCTGCACGAGGCCGATGACAGGCACGAGCATCCCGACGTAGAGAAGCCACCCGACGGCCATGCAGGGGCGGCGATGCCGCTGGACTGCGACCAGGACCGTCAGTCCGAGCAGAACCATGGCGGCCACGACAAGCGAGGCGTTCGTCACGGCGTCGCCACCGCGGTCGGGCAGGGGATAGTAGGGGACCAACGACCCCGGCCACGGAGCGAACGTCTTGACCAGGTACATGGCATAGGCGCACACGGCGTGGCCAGCGCGCGTCGCGAGGCCGAGGGTCTCCAGGTCGCGCGTCGCGCCGCCACGATCCTGGGCCCAGAACGTTACGACGGACGAGATGGCCACGATCGCCGCCAGCGGCAGCTTCTCTGCGACGGTCTTCAGGCTCAGCCGCCTCAGCGGCCAGAAGTCCAGCAGCAGCAACACCGCCGGCAGCGTGACGGCCATGGGCTTGGCCAGCAGCGACAGCACGAGCGCCACCGCCACCAGGGCATAGCGCCACGGGCGCGGGCGACGCACATAGGCGACGTAGGCCCAGAGGCAGAGCAGCATGAACAGCGTGCTCAGCACGTCCTTGCGTTCGCTGACCCAGGCAACGCTTTCGACGTGAACCGGGTGAAGGCCGAACAGGGCGGCCACGATGACGCTCGGCCAGAGGCGGCCCGTGAGGCGGCACAGAACAATCGCCACCAGCGCCGTGTTGGCCGCGTGCAGCAGGATGCTGGTCAGATGGTGTCCCCACGGAGCATCGAGGCCGAACCACTCGATGTCCAGGGCGTGACTGAGCCAGGTCAGGGGATGGTAGTTGCTGGCGTACCACGTGGGCGAGAAGGCCCAGCGGACGCTGTCGGCGGTGAGGCCGTGCTGTATATTCACATTGGCGTAGACGTACTTGTTGTCGTCCCAGTTCAGGAACCGGTTGCCGAGCGAACGGCTGTAGAGGCCGAAGACCGCGATGGCCAGCAGGCAGGAAGCCAGCCGGAGGCGCCACAGAGGAACTTCGTCGCCGCTGGTTGGGGGGTCGACGGCAGGGCGCGCGGCGGCCGCGGCGTTCCTGCGACCGTTGCGACGTTTTGCGCTTGGGGGCGACATGACCATGTTATAGCCGACGGCTCCCGCGACGGCAAGGCGCGTCCCGCCGAGGTGACGAGGCGAGAAAAGCCGGGCCACGACGGTTGCAGGGGGCGGGGGAGCGTGGTACACTGATCGACTCATGAGGCGACCCCGTTGCATTCGTTTTGGTCTTCTGTCGAGAGGAAGGGAAACACCATCATGCAAGAGTCCATGTACAAGTACCTGAAGATGGGATTTGTCCACTTCATGGCCTACCCGGCTGCAATGAAGCAGGACAACAAGGTGGTCCTGGAGAGCGTCGAGGCCTCCTGCAAGGACGAGTATTTTACAGCCATCGAGCTGATGCGGATTCTGGACGTCGAGACTCGTCGCAAGGCGAAGGCCATGCTCGACCAGTCGGGCATGACCGTGTGCCATGCGGCACAGCCCGTGGTCCTCGGCGGCAAGCTGAACATCAACAGCGTGGACGGCGCGAAGCGCGAAGAGGCCGTTTCGGTGCTGACGAAGGAACTGGATCTGTGCCAGGAAATGGGCTCGGATCGCATGGCGTTCCTGGCCGGCAGGCTGGAAGAGGGCGCGACGTTTGACGACGCCTGGAAGGCCTGCGTCAAAAGCCTCCAGGAGCTTTGCGATGCGGCTGCCAGGAAGAAACTCGGCATCACGCTCGAGACGTTCGACACCGACGTGGACAAGTGCGCCCTGGTCGGCAAGAGCAAGCAGGCCGCGAAACTTGCCCAGCAAGTGGACCGTGAGAACTTCGGCCTCATGGTGGACCTGTCTCACGCGCCGCTCCTGGGCGAAGGCCCGGCCGAGGCGTGGAGGCCCGTGAAGGACTACCTGGTCCACGCTCACTTGGGCAACTGCTACACGGCCGACAAGAACAATCCGGCCTGGGGCGACCAGCACCCGCGGTTCGGTCTGCCCGGCAGCCCCAACGGCGTGAAGGAACTGACCGAGTGGCTGCGAATGCTCTTCGAGATCGGCTTCCTGGGCGAGGGCAAGCAGCCGGTCGTCTCGTTCGAGGTGAAGCCCCTGCCGGGCGAGAACAGCGAGATTGTCCTGGCCAATGCCAAACGCGCCATGAACGAAGCGTGGGCCAAGGTGTGATGTTGGCAGATCGGCGGGCCGCAGGGGCAGGGTGCCGCCGTTGCGGCCCGCACGTGTTGCCGGGACCGTGGGACGCCGCGCGGCCGTTCCTGGGCCGGACCCGGCGGTCCGTTGTCCGGCGCCCGGCCGGCGTGATCTCTCCATGGAACTGATTCGAGACTGCAATCTTCTTCGTGGGCAGTACGCCGGCGCCGCCCTGGCGGTGGGCAACTTCGACGGCGTGCACCTGGGGCACAGGCGCATTCTGTCTGAGGCCGTTGCGGCGGCACGGGACGCCGGGGCGCCCGCGGCGGTGTTCACGTTCGAGCCCCATCCGGCCGCCATCCTGCATCCCGAGAAGGCCCCGCCTCGGATTCTCGGTTTTCGGCAGAAACTCGATCTGCTCGAGGGGGCGGGCATTGATGTCGTCGTCTGTCCACAGGACGGACACGAGATTCTCGGCCTCGATGCTGAGACGTTCGTGCGACGCGTGATCGTGGACGGGATAGGCGCCGCCTTGATCGTCGAGGGGCACGATTTCCGTTTCGGTTGCCGACAGCGCGGCGACGAGGCGATGCTCCGCCGCATGGGAGCCGAACACGGGTTTTCGGTGCGCATTGCGGAGGCGGTTACGTTCGGTGACAGGCCCATCAGCAGCACGCGCATTCGCGAGGCGGTGCGCGCCGGCGCCGTCGGCGACGCGATGAAGATGCTCGGCCGCCCGTTCGAGTTCGACGGCGTCGTGGCCCACGGTCACGGTCGTGGCCGCGGTCTGGGCTACCCGACCATCAACATTGCCGGCGGAGATTTCCTGGTTCCCGGCGACGGAGTCTATGCCGGCCGCGCGGTGCTCCCGTCGGGAACGTTTGCCGCGGCGATCAGCGTCGGTCGCGCACCGACGTTTCACGACCTTGACCGGTCGGTGGTCGAGGCGTTTCTTCTGGACTTCGAGGGGCAGGCATACGATCAGGAGGTGCGGTTGCAGTTCGTCGCCCGCCTGCGGGAGCAGCGGACGTTCACCGACGGCCGCGCGCTGAGCCGCCAGATTGGCGACGATTGCCGCGCCGTGCATGCCGTGCTGGGGCAGGCGATCTAGTCCCGCAACCCTGCATCGTGGCATGGGCATCCTGCCCATGCGTCCCACGGGCATCTTGCCCGTGGATGGACTGCGTTGTGCAGGGCCAGGATGGCCCTGCGACTCACGGGCATCCTGCCCGTGCCATGGTGGGAAGGCTTCGAGTACCAGCGGTCTGGAGAAGGATCGAAATCGAGGCGGGCGGGGGGTGGACTTCCGGCGGCGCGGCCGTATAATACGGTGCGTTGAGTTCGACTGGCGGACTTCGTCTGGTCGTCCGCCGAGCAGGGATAGACAGGAGACTCTGATGAAAGAGCAAGTTCAGGCCGTCATCGACGAAATCCGCCCGTATCTACAGGCCGACGGCGGCGACATCGAACTGGTCGACGTGGGGCAGGACGGCATCGTGAAGGTGCGTCTGCGCGGGGCCTGTGCCGGCTGCCCGGGGGCCAAGATGACCCTCCAGATGGGCGTCGAGCGGAAGCTGAAGGAAGTTGTCCCGGGCGTCAAACAAGTGGTCAACGTAGGATAACCGGTCTTTTTTGTGTGGATGGGTGAGAACCCCGAATCGGAAAGGAGACTTTCGTGGCATACGTCATTGGCGACGATTGCGTCAGTTGCGGAACGTGCGAACCGGAGTGCCCGGTGGAAGCCATCAGCCAGGGCCCGGACAAGTACGTGATCGACCCCGAGAAGTGCACCGAGTGCGGCGCGTGCGCCGAGGTGTGCCCGGTCGAGTGCATCAAGCCCGGCGCCTGAGCGGCCGTGTGATGAGTTGACGCGAGGGCCCGGCGCAGAACGTCGGGCCCCGATTTTGCGCCGCGCGGGACCATCGGCCCCGGGCGGCAACCCGGAGAGGCTCCCATGCCCTACGATCGCGCCTGGCGGATGATCGGCGAAGCGCAACGCATCCTTATGACCACCCACGTCAAGCCCGACGGCGACGGCATGGGCTCGCTGGCCGCTCTGGCCGAGCATATGCGGCGACAGGGCAAGACCGTGCGCGTCGTCCTGCCCAGCGAGCCGGGGCTGAAGTATCGATGCATTCCCGGATTCGACCAGTTCGAGGTCCTTGGCCGAACGACGACCGCCGAGGCCGTCGGGGGGCAGTGGGACCTGGTGCTCGTGGTGGACACCTGCACGTGGGGGCAACTCAACGGCCTGCGCGATCTGATCGAGCGGCACGAAGGGCGGCTCCTGGTCATCGATCATCACAAGACCCGCGACGCCCTGAAGCACCAGGAACTGGTGGACGAGGCCGCCGCGGCGGCAGGCCAGATTGTCCTGCGGCTCCTGGAATGCCATGACGCGCTCATCACGCCGACCATGGCCAAGGCACTCTTCGTCTCGCTCGTCAGCGATACGGGTTGGCTGCGGTTCTCCAACGTGACGCCCGAAGTGTTCCGCATGGCGGCGCGGCTCATGGACCTCGGCGTCGAGCCGGCGCCGATCTACGAGGAACTCTTCCAGAGCGAATCCCCCGCCAAGATGGCCCTGATTCGCGAGGCCCTGGCCACGCTGACGACGAACCCGGAAGGCGACGTGGCCTGGTTCTGGCTGACGCCCGAGATGTTCGCCCGCAGCGGAGCCGTGGCCGCCGATACCGAGAACATCATCGACGAGTGCCAGCGGACCGCCGGCGTGATCGTCGGGCTGCTGTTCGTCGAGGAGCCCGACGGCGGCATTCGCGTCAGCCTGCGCTCGAAACGGCTCGTGGACGTCGCGCAGGTGGCGGCCGCGTTCGGCGGCGGCGGGCACGCCCGCGCCGCCGGTTGCCGGCTCCGTGTGCCGATGGCCGAAGCCCGACGCCAGGTGCTCGACGCCATCCACCTCGCCCTCGGACGTTCCCCCTCGCGGCTGGCATAGCACCCGGTACGGACGGGTCAGGCCTTGGGGTTCATGCAACCCACTATCACAACGGGGCTCCGGCGCAAGCGGTCTCGCTGTCGGGTGAAACACGCGGGCAACGGACCGCCGACATCACGGCGTCTCGATCAGGTTCTGCATGCAGCACTTGGCGCGGATGCCGTGGCGGCGGCACATCTCTCTCAGGGGAGAGGTGACGGCATCCAGGAGATCGGGCGGCAATCGCCAACTGCCACCGCGGAAGACCGGTCGCTGAGGAGCGGAGATGTTCTGGTAGACCCTTCGCATGGCCTGCATCACCGGCGAAAGCTGTCGCCCGCGCGGTTGAACGATCTTGGCGGGTGAGTAGACGACGTGCTGCACGCTGAGTTCTTGGGCCAGGCACACCAGTCGCTCCAGGTCTTCGGGCGTCTGGGGAGTGACCAGGCCATAGTCGGAGTAGATGCCGGCCCGACTGCCGAGGGGCTCGCGAGGAAACAGAGGATCAATCCGCAGCACCAGGGGGATGCCGGCGTCGCGCAAACCTCGAAGCCCTTCGATGCGATCATCAACCGACGGTGCGCCTGGGTCGTACAGCCGCCGCGCGTCCTCGCGCCAGAAAGCAAGGCTGACCTCCACAAGAACTGCTGGCCGCCCGGTTTGCTCGAACTCATTACGCCGGGGATGGTCTTGCCGGAGTCGGCCAAGCCGCCGCAGGAGGTCGCAACAGCCAAGATCGACGATCCGCTTGGGGTTCTTGGTCAGGATGACGACGGTGGTGAAGCGATGGCGTCGCCCGAGCAGGCTCTCAAGGGCTAGCCGCGTGTGACCGGCCTCGTCTTCCAATGGCTGAAAGGGGTCGGTGCTGTTGGAGAGATGGACCGGTGCAGGCGGTACGTCGCAGGCGTCCAGGTCCAGCAGGTCCATCGACAGCATCCTGGCGAACTGCCGCTTGACCGACGGCGCCGCGGGCTCGTAGGAGGCGGCGTAGCAGTACTCGCACGCGTGGGTGCAGCCGGTATACACGTTGATGCAATACCGATGGCCGCTCGGAAACGCCTTCTGGTGGGCGAACGGGCAGTACCACTTCAGCACGCGCGGCCGGGTGGGGCACAGGATGGGTTTCTTCGATTTGCGGGGCAGGAAGTACTGTGCCAGAGCTCGCTGGTACTCCGGCGGCTTGTCCAGCCAGACTGGCCGGAAGCGTTCGTCGATGCGGGTGAGGAACTCGGCGGGCACACCCTCATTGCTGAACGTAAGCTCTTTCAAATGACCCTCTCGCATCCTGGGGGCCTTCGCGTCGCGTCTTGCCCGTGCGCCGAAGCGGCACACGCATTCATAGCTGCCAGAGAAGCGACTGTCAAGGTTTGGAGTGTGCCGCACGCCGCCATAATCGTGCAGGGCAATCGCGTACGCCTTCGAGCTTGGGGCCTACTCTGACGAGGGACCGGCCATCCGCTCCAAGGCCGCAGCATCGGACCCCTTGACGCCTTGAAGCAGGGCGCGCATCTGGCTGACCAGATCGGACCGCTCGCGGTACTGGTTGACGCGCTCCGAAGGGTCATCTTTCAAGTTGAACAACTCGCCCGGCTCCGCGTGAGCCACATAGCCACGCTCCTCGCGCAGCCAGTCGGGCTCTGCCACGTCTCCGCCGGAGGGGCCGTCAATGAAGACCCAGTCGCCGCGGCGGAGGGCAAAGCGGCCATCGCAGCTATGATGGACCAGCACCTCGCGACCTGGGGCGTCGAAGCGGCCTTCGATCAGGGGGAGCATGCTCACTCCGTCCGAACCGGCCCCTGGAGGTAGCTTCGCCCCGATCAGGTCGGCGCAGGTGGCCATGAAGTCGCCAAGCTCCACGGGGCGACTGCACGTGGTTCCAGTGGGCGTTGACTCGGGCCAGCGGACGATCAGTGGCACGCGATGACCGCCCTCCCACGTATCGCGTTTCGCTCCTCGCAGGTGGGCCATGCTGTAGTGGCGGAATTCCCGAGCCCGATCATAGGCCCCCTGGTAGTGCAGGTGCAACTGCTCCGGCCCGTTGTCGCTCGTGAAGATGAGCACGGTATTCTTCGCGATACCCCGTCGCTCCAGCGCTGCCATGACCTGCCCGACGGCGTCGTCGACCTGGCAGACGAAATCGCCGTAAACGCCCGCCCGGCTGCGACCGCGAAACTCAGCGGTCGGCACGACAGGCGTGTGCGGGGCCGTCAGGGCGAAGTAGAGGAAGAAGGGCTCCTCGTCCGCCTGCTCGATGTGCCGGACTGCCCGGCGGGTGATCTCCGGCATCACGGCCTCGAGCGACCACTCCGCCACCATCGGTCCGGGGAAGCCGAACATCGCGTCTGGCTTCCACTCCGTCGGCAGCGCCGTCAGCCGGTCCTGTTCAAACCAGGCATAGGGCGGGAAGTTCGGCACGTCGATCCCGAAGTGGGTATCGAACCCATGGTCAACCGGGCCCCCGCGAAGGGGCCGCGTGAAGTCGACTTGGCGGGCCAGATCGCGGCGATGATCGCCCGCGTAGTCGCCGGGGCCGACGCCAACCTCCAGCGGTCGGCCTTCATGGGTCACCCATTGCCACCCGAGGTGCCATTTGCCGATGCAGGCCGTACGATAACCATGGTCTCGCAGCAGTCCGGCGACCGTGGGGCGACCGGGCTCGATCAGCGGCCCATCCCATGGCCACAGGACACTGCGCCGCAAACTGCTCCGCCAGCAGTATCGCCCCGTGAGGATCGAGTACCGACTCGGCGTGCAGACGCTTGACGACGCATGAGCGTCGGTGAAGCGGATGCCCTGCGACCCCAGGCGGTCGAGGTGCGGCGTGGGAATTCTCGATGCCGGGTTATAGCACGAAAGGTCCCCGTACCCGAGGTCATCAGCCAGGATGTAGACGATATTGGGCGTAGGCATGTCAGAGTCTCCTGAAGCGATATGCAACGCATCGCCACCCCCGTCATGGGGACCTGTTCCACTGCAAGGCACGTGCTGTTGAATCGCGTCTTCCAGGTCGTCCGATATGCCGGCGCCTTCGCTCGCCACATCTGCCCTATCGGCTCAGCAAGGGTGACACGCCTCGCGGCAGAGCGCGGCCGGGGTGATTGTTGCTCCGCGGCCATGCCGCAGCCTGGCCGGGCCGAGAGCAGGCACGACCCGCCGTGGCCGATGCGGCGAGCACGACCACCGGCCCTTGACGCAGGTCAACCTGCGGCGATTCTTCCGGAAACGCCCCGGCCGGTGGGCAGGGATGCACGATCGCGGTTCCCTTGCGGGGTCGCTATCGGACCATCTGCGGGTTGCTGGGCGGGCCGCCGGGACGCGATGGGCCGGCCTTGTCGAACGGGTCGCGGTCCTCCGGCCACGGTTCTTCCACGTACTCCAGCAGGACGTTGATGAACGGATCGACCCGGTCGCGATACCCTTCCTGGAGGACCGAACGCAGGATGCTGCTGAAGATGACCCGTTCGGCCATGCTGTTGCTGGCGGCCTGGGCGGTTCCCTGCCAGCGGCCTTCGGACGACTGGGTCCAGAACTCCACCCAGACGCTCGTGCCGTTGCCCCAGCGGCCAATGTCGTCGAACGTCTTCAGGTCGGGATCGTAGTTTGCCAGCTTCAGACTTCGCTCCACATACTTGCTCGTCCGCACCTTGATGGCGTGGAACAGGAACCGGTCGCCCACGGCTTCCTTCAGAAGCTGCTCGATCTTCGGCAGCGAATCCTGCTGCGGCGGCGCATCGCTGATCAGCAGCACCACCTTCTTGGCCGTCGGGCTCGGCGACCACTTCTGCTTGCGGATCATCTCTTCGAGCCCTTCGTAGGCCGCCTCGGGCACGTCGCCGCCGCCCCTGGGCTGGTGCGGCGCCAGGGACTTCGCCAGCGACTTCGCGCTGCCCGTCAGCGGGATGCTGCGCGTCACATACTCGTCGCCCTTGTCGCGGTACAGCGTGACGCCGATGCGCGGCTCGCGGCTGATCATCTCGAACGCCCGCATCATCTTGACCACGTCGTGCTTCACCCAGTGCAGCGGGCGGCCCATCGAGGCGGTCGTGTCCAGCACCAGGCCCACGTCGAGCTGGTCCAGGTGGAAGTTTCGAAGCTCCAGATCCTGGCGCCATCGCGGATCGGCCGTATCGGTGATCTTCCACCCGTGCGGCATGATGCTCGACAGTCCCGTGTACGGCCGACACTCGTTCTGTCGGATTTCCTTGAACTGCTGCGCCTCGAAGAAGTCCTGCCACCGCTTGCGCGTCGTGGCCCACATGGTCTGCGAGCTTTCCATCCGCAGGGTGACGGCCGGCGGCGCGTGATTGCCGAAGCGGCGAAGCACCACTTCCGCCCGGTACGCCGTGTCAACGTCCTTCATCGCGCCGAGCAGGTAGTCGATCAGTTCCGCGCTGCGCCACCGAGTCAGCGTGTCGCCCAGGGCATGGAGCGTCCGGATGTCGCTCGGGTTGATGCTGTTGGCGTTCTTGAACAGGTCCTTGAACACCTGCCTGTTCTCGATGGTCGGTCCGCCCGCCTCCATCAGGCCGACGATGGCCAGACGCAGGTCGCCGCGCAGGGCTTTCTGGCGGTGCAGGTCGAAACCGGTGCGGATCCACAAGTACCGCTGCTCGGGCGACAGGCGGTCCTGCCGACCGTGAACGGCCTCCCACGCGTAGATACGGACCAACTCCTCTTTGTCGCCGAGCATCGTCTGCATCAGCAATTGCGTCGCCCGCGGGTCGTCCAACCTTGCCAGGCTGATCACGCCCATGGCCCGGGCCATCCAGTCGGGGCTCTTCAGGTGCAGGCTGTACATGTCGAGGTAGTACTGCATGAACTTCTCGATGGTCTCGGGCCGCTGCGACATGGGCACGGCCTTCGCAGCGGTGGCGGCGGGCGAGGCGGCATCGGGCGACGTCGGTGGGGGGGTGGTTACGGCAGGGGACTCGGCCTGTGCGCCGGCCGCCGACGCCGGACCCGTGGCGGGTGCCGGTGGTGCGGCCTCCTGACCCATGGCCGAGTTGCCCATGGCAGGGACCAGGACGCATAGCAGCAGCAGAGCCCATCCCGCCGCAGTCATCCGTGCCGGTCGTTGCATGGGCGTCGTCCTCCCAGTGGCGGATAGGTCCTGGCCGTCATGAGACTGAACACTGGCCGCAACGGAAGGTGGTGCGCAAATGCCGGCGGCCGAAGCCTCACCGCGTGGCCGCCATCAGCAGCACGTTCAGCGCCAGCGCCCGCGCGTCGCCCGGCTCGTAGCCGCGGCTGCCGAACGCGCGGCACCCCGTCTGGGAATACAGAATGTCGAACGGGCTGTAGAGCCCCACCTGCTTGCCGTCCAGGTGGATGCCGTAGAGTTCCGGCAGCGGTTTGCCCAGTCGCGCGGTCCTCAGGCCGACCGTCCAGCCCGGCGCCGTGACGGCGTACCCGGTGGCCTGGGCGCCGAACTGGCCCGAGATCATGGGGCTTTCCTGCCCGAGCGGCGTGAGCGTGAGCCCGGCCGCCTTCAGGGCCTCCTGCACGGACTGGCCGAAGGCCTCGTCGCCGGCGGTCGCTTCGACCAACAGGAACCCGCCGCCCGACAGGTACGTCTTCAGGGCGGCCCGGGCCGTATCGCTCAGTTCCATCCGGTCGCGCCCGCACAGGTACGCGATGTCGGTTTCCTTCGCAATGGCCGCGCCGATGTCCACCGGCTCGGCTTCCCGCAGGCCCAGCCCGAGACGCGCGCGGGCGTCTTCGGCCAGAACCGCCCACGGGGCGTAATGCTCGTTGGAGTTCCATCGCCCGCCGTGCTTCAGCCGCGCCACGACCAGTTCCTTCCTCGTCGCGCGGCACGAGGGCTGCTCGGCGGCATACTTGGCGCCCAACCCCACCTGGCGGTGCGACCTGCGGTCGCGGAGCCGCGCCCGGTCCGTCGCATAGGCGTACAGGTTGTTGCCCACGTAGAACGACGCCGCATAACGCGTGACGGCCCGCGTCTGCCAGTAGCACGACACGTTCCGCGAGCTGTAGAAGACGAATGTCCGAATGCCGTCGCTCAGGCCGTCCAGCACGGGGCGACTGCCTGCGATTTCCAGGTCGCACGTCCACAGCGGATGCCCGTCGTCCAGTCGCTTCAGTTCCCACTCCGGCCAGACCTCGCGGCACAGCGTCTCGCAGAATGTCTTGCCGGCCGGATTGCCGCAACTGGCCTCCAGCAGCACCGTGCCCCCGGTGTCGGTGAAGCGGCGCAATGTGGCCTTGAATTCGGCGGGCAACTCCACCTTCTCCTCGGCCGTGATATACAGGATCGGCGACTCGTGCAACTCGTCCAGCGGCGACCGGGTCTCCACCACCTGCCAGAGCATCCGCTGCTCCTTGAGTTGCCCGACGTACTCGGCCAGGTTGGCGGCATCGCGGTTGTGAAGGTTCCACCGGCCGTCGTACTTCAGCTTGTTCATCAGGATCGGCCCGCGCCCCTTCATCAGAAAAAGCAGGCCGAAACACGTGTTGTGATAGTCGATCCACGCGCCGCTGCCGCTCTGGCTCTTGATCAGCGTCTCCGCCCCCTCGCGGTACCAGTCGTGGTCGCCGAAGTACTTCATTCCCGTCGCAATCCCCACGCGCTGACAACTGTACAGCCAGTAGGGATGGAGCGTCGTGCTGTTGTCCGGGTTGGTCGACGGCGAGAACTTTCCGCCCAGCCAGGCGATTCCGCGCTCAATCGCCCGATCCACCTGCGAGTTGCCCGACGCCTTCGAGCGGCTGCCGCTGCACGGGCACCCGCTCATGGGGTCCAGAATGTCGCGGATCACGATCAGGTTGGCCACGCCGGCGGCCGTCATCGACCCATAGCTGTGCGTGTTGCCGAACTGGGGATGGCCGTAATCCCACCCCCCGTCGTCGCGCTGCTTGTTCAGGTAGAGTTGGCCGGCCTTCTCGAACACCTCCGGCGCTATCTCCACGCCGCACTCCGCCGCAAGGCCCAGTGCCAGCACGGCCACCTGCGTGTTCGAGAAGTCGAAGAACTTGTCCGTGTCGCGCTTGGCGTAGTGCCAGCCGCCGTTGGCCAGTTGGATCGCCACCAGGGCCCTGGCGTCGCGGTCCATGGCCTTGCGCAGCTCTTCGCGCGTCTTCGTCTGGGCGTGTTTCCAGAACTCCGCCAACGCGATAATCCGGAAGCCCAGCGTGTATGTCTGCTCCAGCGGCAACTTCATGAAGACGTCCAGGCTCTTGGCCACCTCCGCCGACTCGGGCTTCGCGCCGCTGTAGGCCAGAACGCACATGCTCATCACCTCCGAGCCGCCGGGAAACGACGGGCTCGTGCCGTCCCTGGGCTTCGGGAAACTCGCCGGGTCCAGCTCCGTGAACATCCCGTTGTCGCGCTGCCTCGACCGCACGAGCTGCAAGCCCCTCTCGATGGCCCGATCCACCCGCTCCTCCAGGGTGTCCTGGGCCGAGCCCGTCGCGACGGTGAGCAGGGAAAGCAGTGTGGACGCTGCAAGCAGGTGCCGCGTGACCATCCTGGGGTCTCCAACAGGGGACAACGGTTCGGGTGGCGGCCTCGGCAGGGGGGGCATCCGGATCGAAGGCCGGCAGTCACATCCTGCCGCATTATAGTCAGTTACAGTTGCGCGTCCAGTGCGCAGAAAAAACGACGGCACAACGCCGCAAGGCGCTGTGCCGGAGTGGGTGATGCTGGTGGCTGCGGGTGGATTCGAACCACCGACCCGCGGCTTATGAATCCGCTGCTCTAACCAACTGAGCTACGCAGCCACGAACCGACACACTATAGCGATTCAGCCGCGATTGTCAAGTTTCGCCCCACCTTGTTTGCGCCCTCGTCGGCCTCTCGCCCCTGCCCGTAGCCAGGCGGGCCGCCTGCGCCTATAATGCCCCCATGAGCGGACACGGACGCAAGGTCGTTGTCGCGATGAGCGGCGGCGTGGACTCCAGCGTGGCGGCCCTGATGCTGGTGCGGCAGGGGTGGAGCGTCACCGGATTGTTCATGCGCAGCGGTCTGGTCACCGTTGCCTCCGACCCCGACGCACCGGCGGCTGCGGATGACGCGGGCGACGCTCGCCGTGTGGCCGACCACCTTGGCATTCCGTTGCACGTCCTGGACGTCGGCGACGGATTCCAGCGGCTCGTGGACTACTTTGTGGACGAGTACGGCCGCGGGCGCACGCCGAACCCGTGTGTCGTCTGCAACCGCGACTTGAAGTTCGGGCGGCTGCTCGATTGCGCCCTGGACCTCGGTGCCGAGGCCATTGCCACCGGCCACTACGCCCGCGTGGCCGACCGCGGCGGCGAGCCGGCGCTGCTGCGAAGCGCCGATCCGGACAAGGACCAGTCGTACGCCCTGTTCGCGATTCCCTGCGACCGTCTCGGCCGCATCGTGCTGCCGCTCGGTGAGCAGACCAAGGCTGCGAGCCGTCGCATGGCCGCCGAGAGCGGCCTGCCGGTGCACGACAAGGCCGAGAGCCAGGACGCCTGCTTCGTCGCAGGCGACTACGCCGACCTGATCCGCCAGCGGCGGCCGGACCTGCTCCGGCCCGGGCCGATTGTGGACGAGTTGGGCCGCGAGGTCGGCCGCCACCAGGGCATTGCCGCGTTCACGATCGGCCAGCGGCGCGGCGTGCGCGTAGCGTTTGGCCAGCCGCGGTATGTGGTGAGCCTGGATGCCGCGACGGCGACCGTTCACGTCGGGCCGCAGGAGCATCTGCTGGCCCGTGGGCTGCGGGTCGAGGACGCGAACTGGCTGACGGCCCGCCCGCCGCGCGACGGCGACGTGATCGAGGCCGACGTCCAGATTCGCTACAAGCACCGGGCGGCGCGTGGTCGGGTGGCTGTGCGTGGCGGCGGGGCGGACGTCCGATTCGACGAGCCGCAACGCGCCGTCACGCCCGGGCAGGCCGCCGTCTTCTACGTCGGGGACCGCGTCCTGGGCGGCGGCTGGATTGTCCGCGCCCTCGGGGCCGAGGACGCGTTGCCATGAGGTCCATCGTCCTTATCCACACCGGCGGCATCGGGGATTTCCTTCAGGTGTTTCCCCTGCTGGAGGGGCTGCGGCGGAAATGGCCGGCCGCCCATGTCGCGATCACCGGCCACCCCGAACGGGCCGAACTGGCCTGCCTGGGCGGCCTGGCGGACGAGGCGGTCGATTTCGAGACCAGCGGATGCCACCGACTCTTTGTGCCCGATGCCGCGCAGGCCGACGTTCCTCGTTTCATCGCCGAGGCGGATCTCGTTCTGAACTGCCTCCCGCACCAGGCATTTCAGACGAATCTCTCGCGAGGCACGTCGGCGCGCGTGCTGTCGATCCGCAGCTTCCCGCCTCGCGGCATCGCTCAAGGCACGCCGGTCGCCCGGTTCGTCTACGATCAGGTTTCCACATTTTTCGAGCTTCAAGCCACGGACGCCGTGCCGCGTCTTCGGCTAGAATGCAGGGAGAGGGGCGAGGACCGTCTGGTTGCGATCCATCCGGGCAGCGGCGCTGCCGAGAAGAACTGGCCGGCAGAACGGTTCCGCGACCTGGCGCGGCGTCTGTCGGGGCGAGGGATGGCCGTGCGATGGATCCTGGGGCCGGCCGAGACGGAGAGCGGCCCGTGGTGTGACGAGGGATCGTCGCCGCAGTGCCTTGCGGCCTGCCGCCTGAGCGAGTTGGCCCGGTTCCTGGCGTCGGTGCGACTGTACGTCGGCAACGACAGCGGCATCACGCACCTGGCCGCGGCGGTGAGAGCGCCGACGGTGGCCCTGTTCGGGCCGAGCGACGCGACCGTGTGGGGCCCGCGAGGCGAGAGGGTGCGCATTGTGAAATCCGTCACGAAGAGTATGGTCGATCTTCCGGCCGAGATGGTGGCAGAGGCCGTAGAGGCCGCCCTTCAGCGGATGCCTGTATAGGGAGTGATTCGTTTCAGGAACTGCGCCAGAGCGATGATCCTGGAGGGTCGAATGGTCAGCCCGGGCCGGTTGGGATCCGGCGGCGGCGCCCAGCCGCTGAAATATCGGTGAAACTCGTTGCGAACGATTTCTCCGCTTGGCGTTGTGACGGTTTTGGAATACACTTCCAGTAGAGAGGTACCGATAGGAATGGCCACCATGAGCACATCGTCCCGGCGACAGAATCAGTCCAATATACAGGGCCTCGTGTCTAGAGGCGTTAGACGCCAATGACAGAGGCCCTTGCGCTGGGATGGGCAATTGGATGCACTGACTGGTATGATTATGGACTGAACCAGGATTTCATGCAAGGGGTCAGCAGTCTAAAAAAGAGTCGGAGGGCGTGCGACGCCTCGTGGCGGTTGTGTTACCCGTTGCCGGGCATCATCTTGCGTATGAGCGTTATTTTTGCGGTGTTTTTCGGAAAATCTGCGGTTGCGACATACGGCTGTCAGTAGTTGAGCCAGGCCAACTTGGGCAGAATCGGGAGGTTACCATGGCGTCGACATCCAAACGTAGCATGATTCCGCTTCCCCAGCCGCACGTGGTCGCCCGCGTGCTTCAGGTGCTGGCTCTCGTGTGGCTCACCGTGACGGTGGCGGCCATGGCGTATGTGGCCCTCGAGCGCGGCAACGTGCCCGAGGCCATGATGACCGAGGACGTGGCCAGGGATCTGGCCTGGGCCAAGGTCCAGGAGTGCCTCGGCCTGGGGATGGTCGGCTTCTCGGTGGCCGCCGTGCTGTGGGCTCTTTCGATGATGGTTCGGTACCATTACAACACGGCGATCAATATCCGCCTGGCCGAGCGTCGGCATCTGGAGCGGGAGGCTGTGGCCGGAATCGATGCCTCGGGGGACGAGGCGGACCTGTCGCGGCAGACGGTGGCGCTGCTTCGGGACATCAACGAGAACACATTGCTGGACACCGAAGAGCGGGCGCGCAAGCGGGCTCGCCTGGCCGACCAGCA
>Ga0123329_1002065_pt1 | contig 18123 bp, 16 predicted proteins | sample BioC12SIPDNA_FD_89703 | JGI IMG/M metagenome (GOLD analysis project Ga0123329, IMG submission 89703) | Anaerobic biogas reactor microbial communites from Washington, USA - Biogas_R1_B C12 SIP DNA | ecosystem: Engineered > Bioreactor > Anaerobic > Unclassified | place: Washington, USA | collected...
AAGCCCTGCTCACAGTCATTTCCCCCCTCTCCGACGGAGAACGGCGAAATAATACACAAGGCCACGGAGTTCTCCGGGGCCCTGTTCGCTCTCCATATTTCGACAGAAAAAACTGCGTAATTCGAACATATTATCCTCCATCTCCCCTTTTTTTGCAACCGCGCTTTCCCGATTCCATTCCGTGGTGGACGCAAGAAAAGGCACTCTATTTGACACTGCAGATTTTTTCGTTTATTATCCTTGAAGGAAAAACTTCTTATCTGTCAATTTTGCGGCGCATTTCCTTCACAAAAGGAGGCCCCATGCTGAAAGAACGGATTGCTCTCCGGCTCAAAGAAATGACTCCCGCACAGGCAGCGGTGGCACGATTTCTTCTGGACCACCGGAAAGAGGCAGCATTCCTCACGGCGTCCCAGCTCGGCGAGCGGGTCGGGGTGAGTGAAACCACTGTCATCCGCCTCTCCCACCTCCTCGGCTATTCGGGCTACCTGCAGCTCCGTTCCGAAATGACCAGCAGCCTGATCGACCATCTCTCCACCCTGGAACGGATCAAGGACTACGGCACCTCACCGGAAAACGACCTCTACGAACGGGCCCTCCGAAAGGACATGGAGACCCTGTCCGCCGCTCTCTCCTCAATTCCCTCCGCGGAACTCGACGCCCTCGGGCAGGCCATGGCCGAAGCCGGCGCTGTGTATCTCGCCGGATACAGAAGTTCCTCTTCCCTGGTCTGCTACCTCTCCTTCTATCTCTCGTGGATTCTTCCCAACGTCCGCACCATCAGCACCGAGATGCCCTTCGAAATGCTGTCCAACGCCCCTGCGGACAGCCTCGTGCTCGGCATCAGCTTTCCCCGGTACTCCCGGTGGACGGTGGAGGTGCTCGAAACGGCGGAAAAACTGGGGCTGACCACCGCCTGCGTCACCAGCGACCTCACCAGCCCGCTGGCGGCACAATCGAAATACGTGGTCACCGCGCCGTACAAGCCGGTCTCCTTCATCGACTCCTTCGCGGCTCCCATAAGCCTGCTCAACTGCCTCATCCTCTCCGTGGCCCGGAGCCTCGGCGCCGGTGTCGCGAAAAAACTGGAAACACTCGAACAGCACTGGAGACAGGAGGGAATCTACATTCCCGACAGGATGAAAGCCCTGCCGTAACGCCCTGTTCCGGCAGGAACTCTTTATGGGGCCCGGGCGCCGCAAAGGGGGTATGAAAAAAAGCCGCTTCACCGCTTTTGTGTTTCGGGAAACGCACACAGAAAGGAGCTGATTGTTCGGTGGATAGTGGACATCTGATACCGAGAAGCTTCAAGGCAAAACTGAAGACCGCCGTGCGCGGCGAGGGAGTGTACCTGTATGACGAGGAGGGCAACGCCTACTACGACGGGTGCTGCGGCGCGCTGCTCTCGAGCATAGGCCATGGCGTGAAGGAGATCGCGGACGCCATGTACCAGCAGCTTCTCACCATGGAGTTCGCCCACCCCTCGAGATGGAACAACAAAGTCTCAATTGAGGCGGCGGAGGAAGTGGCATCCATTACGCAGGAGGGACTTGACTACGTCTGGTTCGTGAGCGGAGGAAGCGAGGCCATCGAGTCGGCCATGAAGATCGCCCGGCAGTACTTCGTGGAACGGGACGGCAAAGGCTCGGGGAAGTTCGAGATGATCGCCCGGTGGAACTCCTACCACGGAAGCACAGTAGGGACCATGGGGCTTGCCGGAAGCATGGGACGGCGGCGGACCTTCGCCCCCCTCTTCAAGGAAAACCCGAAAATCTGCGCCCACTACTGCTACCGCTGCCCCCTGAACCTTAAGTATCCCGACTGCGGCGTGGCATGCGCACGGTCCCTCGAGGCCGAAATCCTCAGGATAGGCCCCGAATCAGTGGCGGCATTCTTTGCGGAACCCATAGTGGGATCCACCGTGGGAGCCCTTCACCCGCCGAAGGAATACTGGCCCATCGTCCGCGAGATCTGCAGCAAGTATGACGTGCTGCTCGTAGCGGACGAGATCATGACCGGCATGGGACGGACGGGGAAAACTTTCTGCACAATGCACTGGAACGTCACCCCCGACATCATCTGTTCCGCGAAAGCCCTTTCAGGCGGATACGCCGCCGTGGGCGCCATGATCGTAAAGAACGAGATCGCCGAGACCATCCGGGACAGAAGCGGCGCCTTCCAGCACGGACACACCTACAATGGAAACCCTGTGACCGCAGCTGCTGTGACGGCCACCATCCGGTACATGAAGAAAAACAACGTGTTCGGGAACGCGGCGGAAAGAGGCAGGCAGTTCGACGAAAAAATCCCGGCCCTTCTTGAGATACCCATCGTGGGCGAGGTACGGGGCATGGGCCTGATGCGGGGCATCGAGATCGTAGCCGACAAGGCGACCAAGGCTCCCTTCCCGGCGTCGGTGAAGGCCGCCGCCTTTGTCACCGAAGAGTGCATGAAGAGAGGTCTCGTGATCTACCCGGGAACAGGCCAGATCGGCGGCGTGAGTGGAGACCAGTTCCTGTTCGCTCCTCCCCTGGTCTCCACGAAGGAAGAGCTTGACGAGATGACGGGCCGCCTCGCGGAAGCCCTCAAGGCTTCGGCGGAGGCGCTCAGGAGCAAGGGGTAGACAGCCCCTTCGATCATCAGAACAAAAGGAGGAATCGTTTCATGAAGAAGAGCATTCTCGCACTTGCGCTCATCGGAGTTCTGGCATTCGCCTCGACGGGATTCGCCGCCACATTCATCACCATCGGCAGCGGCGGCGTGGGCGGCACGTACTACCCCCTCGGCGGAGCCATGGCGGAAGTCCTCACCAATGCCGGAATTGACGTTAAGGCCACGTCCAGGGCCACATCGGCCTCCCGGGAGAACTGCCGCCTCGTGGCGGCAGGCAGGGCCCATATCGGCATGACCATGGGATCGGCCCTGTACCAGGCCATCACCGGTACCGAGGCTTTCGAGCCCGACGGAAAACTGCCCCTGCAGATCCTCATGAGCATGTACCCCGCGCCCCAGCACCTGGTCACCGTGAAAGGCAGCGGCATTGCAAAGCTCGAGGACATCAAGGGCAAAAAGGTCTCCGTGGGAGCCCCCGGAGGCGGCGACCAGATCCTCACCAACCTCATACTCAAGGCAGCGGGAATCGACCCCGATAAGGACTTCACCAAGCAGCAGCTCACCCAGCCGGAAGGCGTCATGGCGCTGAAGGATGGCAACGTGGACGCCGTGTTCTGGAACTTCGCGGCTCCCGGCTCGGCGGTCATGGAAGTGGCGGCCCAGCGGGAAATCGTCATGGTCCCTCTTGAGGAGGAACTGGTCAAGAAGATCATCGCCGACAACCCATTCCTGATCCCCTACACCATCAAGGCCGGTACCTACGACAGCATCAAGGAAGACATCAGGACCATCGCGGACAGCAACTACCTCGTGGTCAAGAACGACATGGACGAAACCCTCGCCTACAACCTGGCGAAGACCCTTATCGAGAACCGGGACAAGTTCATGAACATCACCACCCAGGCCGCCCACTTCGTCCCCGAAGAGGCCAGCGTCGGAATCACCGAGTTCGCCGCGGGCGCGAAGAAATACTTCAAGGAGAAGGGAATCGACATGAAATAGGCCCCTGCGGGCAATGAGCTTCATGCCGGCCGGAGTGACCCTCCGGCCGGTTTTTCACAGGATCACATCTTTTCTCCCCATGGAGGTTCGTTTATGACGACGGAAAACAATACCACCTTTGAACAGAGCCCTCCTCCCGCTCTTGAGAAAGAGCTGATCGAAGGAGGGAAACGGGAGCTCTCCGGGTGGCAATACTGGGTGGTGGCGGGCATAGCCCTCGCGGCGTCGCTGTTCCACCTCTATACAGCGGCGTTCGGACTTCTCTCGGCCATGTACCAGAGGGGCGTGCACTGGATGTTCATGGGAAGCCTCATCTTCCTCATCTATCCCGTGTCGAAGTCCCGTCCGAAGAACAAAATCGACATCTGGGACTGGGTGCTCGCGGCCCTCATGGCGGGAGGATGCCTGAACATCCTGCTGAACTGGGACGCCATCGCAATGCGGGAAGGCATGCCCATCGCCTCGGACATCTACATCGGCACGATGATGATCATCCTGGTCATCGAGGCGGGAAGACGATCCATGGGATGGCCCCTGCCCATCGTGGCCATCATCGCCACCATCTACGCCCTTTTCGGCCCCTATTTCCCCGGCGTTCTCGCCCACGGCGGCTTTCCCCTCGAGGAGCTCGCCCCCTTCCAGTACCTGAGGACCGACGGGATCTTCGGCGTTCCCCTTGGCGTTTCGGCTTCCTTCATCTTCCTCTTCGTCCTCTTCGGCGCCATTCTGAGCGTCACAGGGGCGGGCCAGTTTTTCATCGACCTTTCCCTCGCCCTGACAGGGCGGAGCCAGGGCGGCCCCGGCAAGGCGGCGGTCGTGGCCAGCGGCCTCATGGGAACGGTCTCAGGGAGCTCGGTGGCCAATGCCGTCACCACGGGAGCCTTTACCATACCCCTGATGAAAAAGGCGGGATACACGTCCAATTTCGCCGGGGCGGTGGTGGCCGCCTCATCCACCGGCGGGCAGGTCATGCCCCCGGTCATGGGGGCGGCGGCCTTTATCATGGCCCAGTTCCTCGGCATCTCCTACTGGGACATCGTGGTGGCGGCGGCGCTCCCTGCAACCCTGTACTTCATCTCCATCATCGCCATGGTTCACTTCCGGGCCGGCAAGAGAGGAATTCAGAGCCTCACCGAGGAAACAGCCCCGAAAGTAGGAAAAGTCCTCAAAGAGGGATGGCATCTGCTCCTCCCCATCATCACCCTGGTCATCTTCCTGGCCCTCGGCTATTCGGCGGTTAAGGCCGTGTTCTGGTCCATTGTCCTCATGGTGGGCGTCTCATGGATGGGCAAGCCCCAGTACCGCATGACGCCGAAGCGGCTTCTCGACGCCCTCATCGCCGGAGGCATGGGAGCCGTCGAAGTTGCGGCGGCCTGCGCATGCTCCGGCCTCGTCATAGGCGTCATCGGCATCACGGGCATCGGGCTGGCCTTCTCCTCCTTCGTCATCAACCTGTCCCAGGGCATCCTGCCCCTGGCCCTCATCCTTACCATGATCGGGTCCATCATTCTCGGCATGGGGGTTCCCACCACGGCCCAGTACATCATCACGTCCACCCTGGCCGCTCCAGCCCTGTACCAGATGGGAGTACCCCTCATGTCGGCCCACCTATTCTGCCTCTACTTCGGCGTGCTGGCCGACGTGACCCCCCCGGTGGCCCTGGCCACCTACGCGGCGGCGGGCATCGCGAAGAGCAACCCCATGAAGACGGGCTTCACGGCTCTTGTCACGGCCATGGCGGGTTTCCTCGTGCCCTACATGTTCGTCTACAACCCCCACCTGCTCTTCCAGGGGAACATCTTCGGGATCCTTCTTTCTTTCATCACGGCCCTCATGGCCATCATCGGCCTCTCGGCGGCAGTCCAGGGGTATTACATCGCGCCGCTTTCAATACTTGAAAGGCTCGCCCTTCTTGCCGTACCGTTCCTGCTCATCGTCCCGAACCTGACGACGGACATCCTGGCCCTCGCTCTTCTCGTGGGGGTCTACCTGTTCCAGAAACTCAAGGCGAAGAAAAACTCTTCGTCCGCTCCTGACAGCACACAATCCTGAGGAGGTGTTCCATACTCATGGCCCATAAGCTCATCAAGCCCGTCATGTCCGCGGAGGAAGCGGTTCAGAACGTAAAACCCGGCTCCTCCCTCATGGTGGGAGGATTCAACTACGCGGGGGTTCCCTACACTCTCATCGACGCCCTCGTGGCCGAGGGAACGAAGGATCTCCATCTCATCTCCAACGACACTCTCTACGCCAACGACCAGCACCCCGAAGGAATCGGCCACGGGAAGCTGGTGGTGAACGGCCAGTGCCGGAAGGTCACCGCGTCCCACGTCGGGCTCAACAGGGAAACCCAGAGGCTCTTCAACGAAGGGAAGCTGGAGCTCGAACTCGTTCCCCAGGGGAGCTTCGTCGAGCGGATCCGCTGCGGCGGCTTCGGCCTGGGAGGCGTTCTCACCCCCACCGGGGTGGGCACCATCCACGAGGAAGGGAAGCAGGTCATCGAAGTCAACGGAAAGAAATACATCCTCGAGCTTCCCCTCAAGGCCGATGTGGCCCTGATCAGGGGGCACAAGGCCGACCGGTGGGGCAACCTCACCTACTTCGGCACGGGACGGAATTTCAACCCCGCCATGGCCACAGCTGCGGACCTGGTCATCGCCGAAGTGGACACCATAGTGGCGGAGGGGGAAATCGACGCGAACGATGTTGTCACCCCCGGCATGCTCGTGGATATTCTTGTACTGAAAGGAGACGGATACTATGCTTCCCGTACTTGATGAAGAAGTCATCCGCCACAGGATAGCGAAACGGATCGCCCTCGATTTCGAGGACGGCGTCGTGGTGAACCTCGGAATAGGCATCCCCACCCTGGTCTCCGACTATCTTCCGGAGGACGTGCACGTGCTGCTCCAGACGGAAAACGGCGTGGTCGGGGCAGGGCCCAAGCCTGAAAAAGAGGATCTGAGATTCATCGGCGCCGGGGGACGGTGCGTGTCCCTTCTGCCGGGATCGAGCCTGGTGGCGAGCGACATGAGTTTCGGCCTTATCCGGGGCGGGCACCTCGACGCCACGGTCCTCGGCGCCCTGGAAGTGGATAGCTCCGGCAACCTGGCGAACTGGATGATCCCCGGCAAGATGGTGCCCGGGATGGGAGGCGCCATGGACCTCGTCACGGGAGCCCGGGCCGTCTACGTGGCCACAACCCACTGCGACAAGAAAGGGCGCCCGAAGCTGGTGAAGGAGTGCACCCTCCCCCTCACGGGAGAGAAAGTCGTCAGCGTGGTGGTGACGGAATTCTGCGTCATCCGAAAGGTGAACGGGAGAATGATGCTCTGCGAGATTGCCCCCGAAGTCACCGAGGAGGAGCTTCGTGCCAACACCACCATGGAATACGACGTTTCCCCCGACCTGTGCCCCATGAAGGGCATCGACTGAAAGGAGAGATGACAGGATCATGGGAAAACCTGTTCTTTTAAGCGTCTGCCGCACCCCCGGCGGCAAGTTCGGAGGAAGCCTGAAAGGCTTTGAAGCTCCCGATCTCGGGGGCATCGCCCTGAAGGAGGCGGTGAAGCGATCGGGCGTAAACCCGGACGACATCGGCGAGGTCATCATGGGCAACGGATGGCAGGCAGGCGTCGGCGCCAACCCGGCCCGGATCGCCCTGTTCCGTTCGGGCCTTCCCCAGTCGATCCCCGCGTTCACCGTGAACAAGCGGTGCGGGTCCAGCCTGAAGACCGCCATGCTCGCGGCGGACAAGATCCGTCTCGGCGACATGAAAGCCGTGGCCGGCGGCGGCATGGAGAGCGCCTCGAACGTGCCCTACCTGCTCAGGGAAGCCAGGTGGGGCTTCCGCATGGGAGAGAAAGCGGCCGAGGACAGCCTTCACAAGGACGGCTTCAACTGTCCCCTGGCGGGAATGCTCATGGGTGCCACGGCGGAAATCCTCAACGAGGAGTACTCCATCACCCGGGAAGAGCAGGACGAATATGCCCTTGGCAGCCACAGAAAGGCCGTGGCCGCAATTAAGGAAGGGCGCTTCGCCTCCGAGATCGTGCCGGTGGAAATAAAGGACAGGAAAAAAGGGACCATCGTCTTCGATACCGACGAGATCCCCCGGGAGGACACCTCCCTCGAGTCCCTCGCCAAACTCCCCGCGATCTTCAAAAAGGACGGCTCCATCACCGCGGGGTCCAGCTCGGCCCTCTGCGACGCCGGAAGCGCGTACATCGTGGCCGACAGCGACTGGGCAAAAGCCGGCGGGTACACTCCCCTGGCGGAGATCGCCGGGTACGCCAGCGGCGCCCTCGACGCCGTCCACATGGGGCTCGGGCCCACGGTGGCCATGCCGAAGGCCCTGGAGATGGCAAAAATGTCCCTGGAGGACATGGAGATCATCGAGATCAACGAGGCCTTCTCCTCCCAGATTCTCGCCTGCCACAGGGTGATGAAGTTCGACATGGACAGGCTGAACCCCTGCGGAGGGGCCATCGCGCTCGGCCACCCCATCGGGGCCACGGGCGGCAAGATCCTCGCCACCCTGGTCTACTCCCTCAAGGAGCAGAAGAAGGAATTCGGCATCGTCAGCGCCTGCATCGGCGGGGGCCAGGGCGTGGCCATGGTGATCAGGAACCTGTAGTTATTTAAGTCCGGCAGTAAAGAAGGGGGCTTCCCGCTCCTGCGGGAAGGCCCCTTCTTCGCTACCGGAAAAAGGGAAGTATCAGCCTCCGCTCCACGATCATCCTCACCAGCAGCGAGTCGGACCAGTCCTTGCCCAGGTGAAAGAAATGGAACAGGAAATCGCCGAGGACGACGATGATAAAGAGGACAATGACCGACAGCAGAAGGGCGAGGATCTGTTTCCAGAGCACGCGCTTTTTCCCGAGGTACTCCCAGGGTTCCCTATCTTCCCGCCTTTTCTTTGCCATCTTCGCATCTCCTCCCCCTTTGGGGTGCGTTACAGCATGTGCTTCCTCCACAGCAGGAAGGCCGAGCCTCCGGCGAATAGGGCCGAGATCCCCAGGACGCTCCAGAAGCCCAGAGGATGGCCCCCGAAGGGCACGTGGACGTTCATTCCCCAGAAGCTGGCCACCACGGTGGGGATGGCCAGGATGATGGTGACGGAGGCGAGGAATTTCATGACCATGTTCAGGTTGTTGGAGATGATGGAGGCGAAGGCGTCCATCATGCCGCTGAGGATGTTGCTGTACATCTGGACCATCTCGTAGGCCTGGTCGTACTCGATCTTCACGTCCTCAAGGAGTTCCTCGTCCTCTTCCCTGACCTTCACGATCTCGTGCATCTGGGCGTTGGCGCAGAGCCGGACGAGCTTGTCCACCACCGACCGGTTGGACCGCAGGGCGCTGGTGAAATAGGTAAGGCTCTTCTCCAGGTCGAGGAGCTGGAAGAGTTCCTCGTTCCTCATGGATTTCCTGAGGTTGCCCTCGATGGCGTTGGACCGCCGGTCGATCTGGACGAGGTACTTGAGGAAGAGCGTGGCGGTGCGGAACAGCACCTGGAACAGGAAGCGGGTCCGCTTGAAGGTACTGAAGGCGTTCAGGGAGGCCGGGGAGGACGGGAGGACATCGTTCTGCTCCAGGGCGACGGTGACGATATGCTCCCTGGTGATGATGATGCCCATGGGGATGGCGTCGAACCTGAAGTTTCCCTCCACCTTGGGGACGTTGATCACCACGAGAAGGCAGCCGTCGTCCGCCTCGATGCGGGACGCCTCCTCCGGGTCCAGGGCTGCGGCGAGAAAGTCGGTGGGACACTTCACCGCCCGGCTCACCCCGTCGATCTCATCCCTCGTGGGAGCGGTCATGTTGATCCAGCTCCCTGTCTCCAGGGTCTCCAGGGTCAAAGGAACGTTCATTTTTTCGGGAAAGGTTTTCAGAACGGATATCATGGAAGCATTCCCCCCTTCGCAGCATTCCCCTCTCCCGGATTAATTTCCGGGAACCGGGGCTGTGGAAAAGCAAGGGGCGAAAAAAGGAGAGGAAAAACGGAAGAGGCGCCTCCTTTCACGCCCGGCGGGCGCCGGACGCGAAAAACCGCCGGGACGCCCTCAGCTGATGTGGCCGCACAACGGTTCGGGTCTCGCGCTACTCTCGCTTTCCATGCCAGTCTCCCTTCCTGTTCGGAAATGGATTATATTATAGTCCTTCCCCTCCCGGAGATACAAGAGGAGCACCGGAGCCGCCGGACGCCATTTTTTCCTTCTCCTGCCTGGGCATTCTCTTGATGGCCAGCTCCCGCCGCAGGGCATCGCCTTTCGAGGGAAGGCGCTCGCTGAAGACAAGCTCCACGGGCCGCCGCCCCGCCGTGTACCGGGCACCCTTTCCGCTGTTGTGGGCCTCGATCCTTGCGGCAATGTCGAAGGTCCAGCCGGTGTACAGGGTCCCGTCGGCGCACCGCACCATGTATACCCAGGCTTCCCCGCCCGCTACCCCATGAGGTGGACCCTCAGGATATTCACACCGATGAGGCAGAGCACAAGTCCCCCGGCGAACTCCACTTTTCTCCCCAAAAGCTGTCCCACCCTGAAACCGGCCAGCACGCCCCCGAAGCACACAAGGGCCGTGATCGCCCCGGACCAGGATGCCAGCACCATCACCGGCGCCCCCACAGCCGCGAAGCTGACCCCGACGGCGAGGGCGTCAATTGACGTGGCAAGGGCCACCGTAAGGAGGGCAAGACCGCAGGAAGGGTCGGAGGGAGGGCACGTGTCATCCTCAGGCACGAAAGACTCGCGGATCATGTTGCCCCCCACGAGGGCGAGCAGTCCGAAGGCCACCCAGTGATCATAGCCCGAAATGGAGGCAATGAAACGGTTGCCCAGGAGCCAGCCGGCAAGGGGCATGGCAAACTGGAACCCGCCGCAGGCCCCGGCGACCCTGAAGGCGGCCCCGCCGCCGGCGGCGGTCCCGAGGCACGCCCCGATGCCCAGGGAGGCGGCAAGGGCATCCATGGAGAGGGAAACGGCTGAGAGGAGCATTTCGAGAAAAAACATGGGAGACAACCGACCTTTCGTGAGGTAATTTCTCTTTGCTTTTCGTAAGCATACCACTTTTTCGCGGGGAGGCCCTCCATCAGCCTTTTCTTTTCTGTTATAATTTTTTGAGGTTTTCTATTCCAAATCATGGCAAACAGATCCCGAAAGGCGATGGTCCCGATGTCGATACGCCTGAGAACCCTCGTTATTGTCGTTGCCTCGACGCTCCTCTTTCTGGGGGGAATGTCAGCCCTCTCAGGAATGCTCGTTCTGGACAGCTACAGGGCTCTTGAGGCCGACGTCCTCTCAGGGAATTCCGCCAGGACGGTGAACATGCTTTCACGGGAGGCAGAGGCCCTTCTGAGGGTCAACCGGGACTGGGCCTACTGGGACGACACCTATGCCTACATGGACGACATGAGCGAACTATACGAGGCTGTCAATCTCAAGGAGGAGACCATGGAAACCCTTCACCTCGCAGCCATGGTCTTCCTCTCACCGGACGGGACGGTCATCTCTTCGGGACCTGTCCTCACCGCCAACGGCGCTGCCTTCATGGAGCAGATACGGCACCAGGGGAGCTCGCTGGTCCAAAAGGCGGAGGCGGACGGCTTCTCCGGATTTTTTCTCCACCAGGGAAATCTTTTCATGGTGTCCGGGGCGCCTATCCTCAGGAGCGACGGCTCCGGACCCCCGAAAGGGGTTCTCGTTTTCGCGAGGGAAATCGGGGAGCGTGAGGCGTCCTCTCTTTCGGAATCCCTTCTCCTTCCCCTGAGGATCCATCCTGCCGTCGAATCCCTTCCGAAGGATCTTCAGGAAATACTGGACGCGGCGACGTCATCGGAAAACGGTTTTGTCTCCCGGACCGTCTCCCCGGAGATGATCGCGGGATTTTCCGTCCTCCGGAACATTGACGGGACGCCGGCCGCCCTGGTCGAAATCACTTCCCGGCGGAGCATTTTCCTCCAGGGGAAAAGAACTGTGCTCCAGTTCTTCCTCTGGCTTGCCCTCTTCGGCGGATTCCAGACCGCCGTCATCCTTCTTCTCCTGAAGTGGACCGTCACCGGCAGGCTGGAAAGCGCCCGGCGCCTCCTGGAGAAAATAGCCTTCAGCGGAAGGGTCGGGGAACGGATGCCCCTGTCGGGCAGCGACGAGATCACGTCTCTCTCGGGATCCATCAACTCCATGCTCGCTTCCCTGGAGCGTCTGGTGGAAAACATTCCCGACCCGCTGTTCCTCTCCGGCGGGGGATGGATCGTCCACGCCAACAGGGAGGCATGTTCCCTGCTGGGAACCTGCAAATCCGCTCTTGTCGGCGAGTCTGTTTCCTCCTTCCTCATGGAGGACGAGCCCGTTTCCCAGCCCCAGGAAGATTCCTCCCCCGTGTACGAGGGGAAGCTCCTGCCTCCGGGCGGAGGCGGAATTCCCGTGGAAATCCATCGCCAGTCCTTCCTCCTCGGCGAACGTCAGCTGACCCTTGCCGTGGCGAGGGACATCACCAGGCGCAGAATGCTGGAGGACTCCCTCCGGAAGATGGCCTATTACGACGAAAACACGGGACTTCCGAACAAGGCCCGGTTCCTGATGCTGGCCGACGAGGCCATCCTGTCCGGGGAATCCTTCGCCGTGGCCCTCCTCGACATGGATAAATTCCGCATCATCAACGAGCTGGTGGGCCCCGCGAGGGGGGACGAGGTGCTCCTGGACATCTGCGGCAAAATCCGGGGGAGGCTGTCCCGGAACGACGTCCTCGCCCGGGTGGGGGGCGACTCCTTCGGCATCATTCTCAGGGAGAAGGTGTCCTGGGAAGACGCTTCCCCGGTGCTGCTGGCCCTGAAAAAGGACATCATGACCCCCCTGTACGTCGACGGCAAGACCCTCTTTCCAAGCGTGAGCATGGGGTTTCTCCCCCGGGCTGAGAGGTACGGCACCTCCACCGCCGTCCTCGCACGGGCGGAAATCGCTCTGCAGCGGGCCAAGGGGCGGGGACTCGGGCAGACGGACGTTTTCCGGGAGGACGAGGCTGCGGGAATTCCTGACATCCTCACGGCGGAGGGGCAGCTCCGGAACGCCATCGGGCAGGGGGAGCTGACGCTCCATTACCAGCCCATCGTCCGCATGAAGGACAAGGGAGTGGAGGGGTTCGAGGCGCTCGCCCGGTGGCAGCACCCCGAGCGGGGGCTCATTCCCCCCATGGACTTCATTCCCCTTGCGGAGAGGACAGGTCTCATCTCGGAAATCGACCGCTGGGTTGCCGGGCAGGTCTGCAGGGATATAGGCCGGTTCAGGGAAATGTCGGGAAAGGGGATGAAGGTGTCGGTCAACGCGTCCGCCCGGTCCATCCTCGAGGGAAACTACTGCGGTCTCCTGACGTCGCAATCGGCTGCGGCCGGAATCTCCCCCCGCCTGCTGACGGTGGAGATCACCGAGGGTGTACTCATCAGCAATCCTTCCGCGGCATCGGCGTCCCTGGCGGCACTCCGGCGGGAGGGCATTTCCGTGGCCCTGGACGATTTCGGGACCGGGTACTCTTCCCTGCAGTACCTGAGCAGCCTGCCCATCGACAGGCTCAAGATCGACGGCAGCTTCATCAGGAGACTGTTTTCCGGCGACGGCGACCGCCGGCTGGTGAAGGGAATCCTCGCCCTCGCGGCAGACCTCGGAATGGAGACGGTGACGGAGTGCATCGAGCGGGAGGATGAATATCTCTGGACCCTGGAGCAGGGTGCGACCTACGTCCAGGGTTTCTTCTTCGGGCACCCCCGGCCGTTCCAGGAGGCGGCGGACATTCTGCTGAAGGCTCCGCCCCTCATCTGAAGACGAAAATCCGCCCGGTCTCGTCCCACTTGATCAGGCAGACCAGGGGTTCCCGGATCTGGACGCTCGTCCTCACGTGGTGGAGCGGTTTCCCGGGCTCCTCGAGCCGGAAGAGGGTGAACCGGTCCCGGGGCATGGTACGAAAATCCTCCCGCCGCTCCACAAGGTCCAGGGGAAGGAATTCCGTCTCGGCCGCCCCGAAGAGATTTCCCCACAGGGCGCGGTCTTCCGGGGCCAGCATCTCCAGAAGGGAGTCCGTTCCGCCGGAATGGGCTTCTTCTCCCTTCTCCTCCGAAGGTTTCTCGGGGGCTGGGGGCGTGTTCTTCTTCAGGCTCCGCGGGACGGGCGTTTTTTTCTCCCCGGCCGGTTTCTTCCCCGGTGCCGCAGGTGCTTTCTTTTTCGAAGGTGCGGCCTTTTTTTTCGCCGTTGCCTTTTTGCTTTCCTCCGGCGCCGTTTCCGAGAAAGCCGCCGGATCAGCCTCCGTCCCGGAAACCGCTTTTCCTGCCGTTTCCCCGTGTGCGGGCAGAGATTCCTCTCCCGCGAACACTTCTCCCGTGGAAAGGTAATTTTTCAGGCTGGGCCTTTTTTTAGCCATTGTTTTTCCACCTCTCAAGCAGTTCTTCCGCCGCCACCGAATAATCGAGGGCGCCGTTGCTGTCAGGATCGTATCCGAAGACCGAGACTCCCGCACCGTTGGCTTCCACGAGGCTGATGTTCTGGCGGATGTAGCGCCTGAACACCCTGTCGCCGAAATGGCTTCGGACCTCCTTTTCCACTTCCCTGTTCATGATGATCTTGGGATTGTGCCTGGTGAGGAGCACTCCCCCGATGGCCAGCCCCCGGTTCAGCCTCTTGCGGAAAAGCTCCACCGTCCTGGAGAGGAGGCGGAGTCCCGCGAGACTGAAAAACTCGCTCTCCAGGGGAACGATGACTTCATGGGACGCCGCGAGGACGTTCCGGGTGAATATCCCGAGCTGGGGTGGACTGTCGCAGAAGACACAGTCATAGACTGAAAGGGATGCCGACTCCAGGGCGTCCCGAAGGAGCGTGTCCCTTCCGGGCTGGCTCTCGAGCTGCATCTCGACCATGGCGAGGTCGAGAGTGCTGGGAACGACATCGACTCCCTCCCGGGTGATTTTGACTTCTTCAAAGGAAGCCTCCCCGAGAAGGAAATCGTAGATATACGGATGCTCTTCCGGAACGGAGATGCCGAACCCGGCCGTGAGATTGCTCTGGGGGTCAAGATCGAGAGCCGCGACCCGGAGTCCTCTCCGGGCCAGGGCCACGGCAAGATTCTGGCATGCGGTGGTCTTCCCCACGCCGCCCTTCAGGTTGCAGAGTCCGACGATTCTCATGAAAAACCTCCTCGATTCAGGGCTGAAAAGTTCAATGGCCGCCCGGTACAATATAACAAGAAACATCGGGAGGGGAAAGCCCTGTTTTTTTCCGGCCCTGGGGTATAATTGATCGGAAAGTGCATTTTTTCAGGCAAAGAAGGAGGAATACACAGAATGGACCACACAGACATCGCTCACGAAAACGAAAAAACACCCTTCGAGGCCGGGGAACTATTGTCCTGCCTGATGGCGGGTATCGCTGAATTCGTCTTTATCCACAATCTCACCGGAAAAATCGCGGAAGTCAATGCGGCGGCGGTGAAAGGGCTCGGTTTCACCGCCCAGGAACTTCTGTCGTCCGACATGACGGCAGTCCTCGCGTCCCCACCGCCCCTCCGGCTGAAACAGGCATGGAAAAACCTGGAAACGGGCCATCCCTTTTCCTCGGAAGGAATCGTCCGGCGGAAGGACGGCAGCTCCGTTCAGGCGATGCTCACCTTTTTCCCCCTCCTCCGCGGGGAGGAACCGGCCGTCCTGACTATCGCCCGGGATGTCTCGGAGCTCAAGGCCGCCGGCGAGGGCCTGTCCAGGAACGCCTTCAAGGATCCTCTTACCGGTCTGTACAACAGGGCGTTCTTCGAAGAGGAGCTGAAGAGGCTCGACTGCGACCGGCAGCTTCCCCTCAGCATTATAATGGGCGATCTCAACGGCCTGAAAATGGCCAACGACGCTTTCGGCCACCAGGTGGGGGACAACCTGCTGAAGGCCGCGGCGAAAGTCCTGAGAAAAATATGCAGGAGCAGCGACCTCCTCTTCCGCTGGGGAGGGGATGAATTCGTCATTCTGCTGCCCCATACCCGTGAGGAGGACGCCGCCTCCATCGTCGGCCGCATCGAGGACGCCTTCAAAAAGATCCAGGTGAAGGACATGCCCGTCCCTCCCAGCATGTCCCTCGGATACAGCGCGAAGCTCCACCGCTGGCAGGACTTCGCCAACGTCTTCCGGGACACTGAGGAGGACATGTACAAGAAAAAGGCCTCCGAGAGCAGAAATATCCGGGAAACGATCCTCGAGAGCATTCTTGCGTCACTTGCGCACAATACGCCCGAAACGACGGAGCACAACCTTTCGGTGAGGCGGCTCTGCCGCATGCTGGGCAGGGGGCTCGGCCTGGACAGGCTTGACCTGGAAAAGCTGGATCTCGCCGCTTACCTTCACGATATCGGAAAGGCCTCGGTTCCGTCGGACATTCTATTAAAAACAGCCTCCCTGACCGACGAAGAATGGGAGGACGTGAAACGGCACGCCGAGGCGGGATACAAGGTGGCCTCCGCTGCCACCCCGGACGTGGCTTCCGCGGCGGAGGAAATTCTTTCCCACCACGAACGGTGGGACGGTACGGGATACCCCTCCGGCCTCCAGGGGGAGGACATCCCCCTGCTCTCCAGGATCATCGCCCTGGCCGACGCATTCGATGTCATGACCCGGGGAACCCCCTACCGCCCCGCCAAAACCCGGGACGAGGCTCTCAGGGAAGTGAAGGAGCAGGCGGGGAAACAGTTTGACCCGAACCTGGCCGCCCTGCTCCTGGAACACCGGGGAGAAACGGACGAAGAAACTGCGGACCAGTTGTCCCCGGTGAGGAATTTTACTGTAGAATAGATCACGGAGAGAGAATATCCACAAAAGGAGGGATGTTTCATGCTGAACCTTTCCGAGCTTCTGCAGACCGGCTTGAGCGCCGAGGTGAAAAAAAAGGTGGACCTGGAGGATACTATCGGCAACTCCTCTCCCTACCTGAATCAGTACCTTTCCACTTCAGCCTGTGCGTCGCTGGCCGTCCAGGCTGCCATGGCGGTGACGGAAAGCCTGCTTCCCGAGGGATATCTTTCCGTAGGCCGGAGGATCGACCTGGAACACGAAATTCCGGCCATGCTGGGGACCACCGTGACCGTCAAGGCCGTTCTCCGGGAGATACGGGGAAACAGGCTCGTCTTCGACGTCACGGGAACCGATGCCCTCGGGACCATTTTCCGCGGAGTGAACGAGCGGGTTGTGGTGAACCGCCTCGGCCTGGACGAGAAAGGCGCGGAGCGGGCGCAGCACCTCAAGGAACTCAAGGAACGGCTGTAGCGTTCATCTGCACCCCATAGGGCAAACCGGGTGATAGCCCGGGACGCAAAGCTTCGGGTCTATAGCCTTCGGGCCATGACAGCCGGGCCTCCGGAGGTTGATTTTCGCACAACAGCCTTCGTCCGCAGAAGGCTGTTTTTCCATAATCACCTTCAGAGGGGGGAGCTTTTCATTGAAACTGAACAGGCTCGCAACGCGCATTCTGGCCGTGGTCATTGTTCTCCTTGCGTTAGCAGTGGGAGGGATCGGGTTTTACGCCATGCACGTCGGCGGACAGGGGCTCGAGGATTCGGTCGGGCAGTACGAGATCACCCTGGCGGAATCCCTTTCCTACCGGCTTGACGCCACGTTCAACAAGTTCGACGGCATGCTCCAGGCCCTTTCAGCCCTCGTCACCACCAGGTTCACCAGCCTGCCCAACCCCGAGGTGGCGGACATCGTGGTTCCCCAGTTCGGCGCCCAGAACGGCAAGTTCATGACCGACCTCGGGATCCAGTCCCCGGAGGCCAGGAGGCTGTTCGTCATTTTCAACCCGGAGATCTACGGCACAAAACAAACCTACATGGTGGCCTTCGAACGGGCGGATGCGGGTTCCCTTTTCATGTTTCTCGACGGAAAGAAGATAAATCCCGCCCAGCTCATCGACCGGAAGGATCTCTCCTCCGCATGGTTCTGGAGGCCCATTGACACCATCGCCCCCTACTGGGGGGACATCCAGCTTTCCGAAAGCGGCGAGGAAGTGGTGGTCTATTCCCAGCCCGTCCTCATCGACGGCCAGGTTGCCGCCGTCGTCGGGATGACCTTCTCCTTCAATTTCGTCAGGTCGGTCCTTGATTCCGTAAAAATTTACGAAACGGGATACGCCTTCCTCCTCAATCGGAACCTGAAATTTCTCCACCACCCCACCCAGAAATTCGACGGCCCCGGATTCCGCGAAATGGAAGATGGCAGCTTCGCCCAGTACGCCGACGCCGTAATCAATGAGAAAAAGGGCCGGATCGACTACCTGTGGAACGGCGTCCAGAAGACCATGTCCTACTGGACCCTGGCGAACGGCTACGTGGTGTTCGCGGCAGGCGACGTCACGGAGTCCCTCGCCGCGGTGGAAGCCATGCGCCGGGCGGTCTACATAGGCATCATAGCCGTCCTCGTGGTGGCCTCCATCGTGGTCGTCCTCTTCTCCAGGAGCCTCGCCCGGCCCCTCCGGGCAGCCGCCGAGCGGGCCCGGTA
>Ga0123329_1002073_pt1 | contig 18062 bp, 11 predicted proteins | sample BioC12SIPDNA_FD_89703 | JGI IMG/M metagenome (GOLD analysis project Ga0123329, IMG submission 89703) | Anaerobic biogas reactor microbial communites from Washington, USA - Biogas_R1_B C12 SIP DNA | ecosystem: Engineered > Bioreactor > Anaerobic > Unclassified | place: Washington, USA | collected...
CTCGTGGATGCGGGCGATCTCCTCGTCCGTCAGCGTCAGCACGGTGTCGTCGGCGAACAGGTCGCCGTTAAAATGGCGGATGTGCTCCATCAGGAAGTCGCCGCCGCCCGCCATCGCGGCGAACAGCTCGCCGACGTAGCGAGCGAAGCGGTCGGGGTCGCTGTGCGTCTTCTCCACGAGCCGGCTGAACAGGCCCTCCGGCAGCAGGTCGATGTCCTCGGCGAACAGGCAGAAGACGATGCGGTCGAGGAAACGGGCCACGTCGTGCGGGTCGAGCCCGCGCGCCCGCATGCTCCGGGCGATCTCCGCGAACCGCCGTGCGGCCTCGTCGGTGATGTCGGCCCGTGGCCGGCCGGGGCGCAGGCGCTCGGGGTGGTGGAAGACGTTGCGCAGCACTTCCAGCTTGTCGTCGCCCGCCAGGTTGTCGAGCGTGATCTCGTGGATCTCGGTGGGCGTGGCGGTGAAGTTGGTGCGGACGATGATGCGGTTCATGTCCGACACGACGAGCAGGGGCGGGTTCTCGAGTGCCTCGCGGTACTTGAGGAGTTGGTCGTAGGCGGCGTCGAGGTCCTTGTCGGGGCCCTTGTACTCCCAGGCGAAGAAGCCCTTCTTCCAGACGTCGGCGAAGCCGTGCCCGCCGCGGTGCCTGGCCGTAAGCTTCTCGAATGTGAACGTGGCCGCCGGATCGGCCACGTCGGCCGGTTTGGGGTGGTCGACGACCTCGCAGAGGTCGAGGAAGTGCTGCTGCGACCCCGCGCGTTCGGAGAGGTTCACGCCGCGCCACTTCTGGACGAACGCGAGGGGGTTCACGGGAACTCGTCGCCTCTTCTTGAGTGTGCCCGCAAGGCTAACAGAACAAGGCGCGGAAGGTCAAACGGCACGGAAGCCACGTCCGCACTCACGCAGAGACGCAAAGGACGGCAGAGCGAAGATCGGCGACACCACCGACGAACAGCATCTGGACACGGATGGACGCGGATGGGGAACGGCGACGAACGAGCCAACGATTCCCGCGCAGAGGCGCAAAGCCGCAAAGAACGTCGGCATGGACACCGGCCGGACATCCGGCGCCGGCGTACGTCTGCAGTTCAGAGGCCGTTCTGCAGGACAGACCGAGAGCGGACGGGCTGGCGGTTGTGCGGCGGGTCGTGTAACATGCCTGCGCGGCGGCCGGCAGGCGCCGCAACGGTCCCGGCGGACGGAGGAGGCGCACATGAAGCTGGCACTGCATGCCTGGCAGATGGGTAGGGAGCGCGACCTGGACACCATGATCGGCATCTGTGCCGAGAGCGGGATGGTCGCCCTGGAGCTCATGGAGCACGAGACGTTCCGATCGGCCATCCCGCTGGACGCCTCGGCGGGCGAACGTGCGGAGATCCGGCGCAAGTTCCAGGACGCGGGCGTGGGCATCGCCGCGCTGTCCATCAACTGCCGCTACGACTGGATGGACGCCGCGAAGGTGCGCGCAAGCATCGAGGAGAGCATGCGGTACGTCGACCTGGCCGTCGACGTGGGCGCGCCGCGGCTGCGCTGCCTGGGCGACCAACTGCACGAGGACGAGGGCGAGCCGAAGGAGGTGACCATCGCGCGCGTGGCCGAGGCGCTGCGCGAGGTCTGCGAATACGCCGACCCGCGGGGCATCGACTGCCCGATCGAGATGCACGGCAAGTTCTCGCCGTGGGAGAACGCCCTGGCCGTCGTCGAGCAGGCGGACCATCCGCGCTGCTACCTGGTGCACAACGGCACCGAGCAGAACACGCCGCCGGACCGCTGGGACGAGGTCTGGGCGCGCATCCGGCCGCACGTCAAGCACGTGCACGCGCACGACGTGCTCAGCGACCGGTTCCCGTACAAGAGGTTCTTCCTGACGCTGCGGGACTCCGGCTACGACGGGCTGGTGTGCTTCGAGCTGGCGCCGAGCGACGACCCCGTGCGCGTCTGCCGTCTGACCAGGGCGCTGGTCGAGGAGTGGCTGGCGCGGGGCGCATAGAGAGCGGAGGTGGGGCATGGTCGGTCGGAGGGCCTTGGGTGTGCCGGTCATCGTGCTGATGGGGGCTCTGGCGGCGGCCGTCCTGGCGGCGCAGGAGCCGGTCGAGATCGAGATCGAGGGCTTCGACTACGCCGACGCGGCCGCGCTGGCGGCCGCCTGGGGGCCGGTGCACCACGAGTCGCCTCCGCCCGAGCCGGTCACCGGGCCCGACGGCCGGCCGGCCGCGCGCTTCCGGCTGCCGTTTGCCGCGCTGAATGACCGGCGCGTGGCATGGGACCTGTGGCGCAGCGCGGACCTCTCGGACGCCGACCGGATCCTCGTGCGCATGCGCACGGACGACCCCGGCGCGGTCGTCTGCGTGCTCTATGCGCGGTCGGGCAACGGGTGGCACCGGTTCCCGTCCGTCGGGGTGGGGCGGGAGTGGACGACGGCCGTCTTCCGGTTCGACCGCGCGGCCGACGAGGGGCGGCCCGGCGGCCGTGAGGGATTCGGGGGGGTGCGGCTGTGTTTCCTGCCCGGCGCCCGGCGCGACACCTCCGTGGAGGTCGCCTGGATACGGGCGGCCGGCGGTTGGACGCCGCAGGAGATCGGCCGGATCAGCCGGTTCGCCAACATCGAGGAGGCGCGCGGCCACATCGTGACGAACGTGCGCCCGGAGCGCCGCGCCGCCGCCGAAACGTGCATCGGGGAGGCCCTGGATCTGCGCGCCGAGATCCTGAACCGGGGTGTGGCGGCCGGCCCGGAGGTCGACGCGAAGGCGCTCACCTGCCGCGAGTTGATGGCCCGGGCCTACGCCATGGTGCAGGAGTCGCGCCCGGGCGAACTGCGCGGATTCTGGTGCCACTACGGCAGCGGCCCGGTGATCGAGGGCCGCCGGGCGTCGTGGGGCAAGGCGATCCCGATGCTGACGTCCGGCGGGCTGAACGCCATCTTTCCGAACATGCTCTTCAGCGGCGTCGCCTACTTCCCCAGCCGGGTGGTGCCCGTGCACCCCATCGTCGAGCAGGAGGGCGACCAGCTCGCCGCCTGCATCGCGGCCGCACGCGCGCACGGCGTGCAGGTGCACGTGTGGAAGGTCTGCTGGGAGGTCGGCTGGCAGGGCGCGCGCGACGCACACGAGCCGTTCGAGCGCGAGGGCCGGCTGCAGGTCGACAGGTTCGGGCGGACGCGCCGGGCGCTCTGCCCGAGCAATCCCGTGAACCGCCGCTACGAACTCGACGCCATCCTGGAGGCCGCCGAGTACGACGTCGACGGCATCCACCTGGACTACATCCGGTACCAGGACGCGAACGTCTGCTACTGCGACGGCTGCCGCGAGCGCTTCGGGGCGGCCTCGGGGCGGCCGGTGGCGGACTGGCCGGCGGAGGTGGCGGCCGGCGGGGCACGTGCGGCCGAGTATGCCGCCTTCCGGGAGGAGCAGATCACCAGTTTCGTGCGCGAGGTACGCCGGGCCCTGAAGGAGACGAAGCCGGGCCTGAAGCTCTCCGCGGCCGTCTGGGAGCCGGCCCCGTCGGCGCTGCGCGTCGCGCAGGACTGGCCCGCCTGGGTGGACGAGGGCCTGCTCGACTTCGTCTGCCCGATGATCTACACCGAAGACGCGGCCTACTTCGAGGCCACCCTGGCCGAGATCATGCGGCGGGTGGGCGGCCGGGTCGACGTCTGCCCGGGGCTGAAGGTCGTCATGGGGTCGCGTCCGGAGGGGCGGCCTCCGCTGGACGTGACCGTGGACCAGATTGCGGGCGCGCGGGCGCTCAGCGTGTCGGGCTTCGTGCTGTTCGAGCTGCGGGAGTTCCAGCAGACGCACCTGATGCCGTACCTGCGGGCCGGCCTCACGGCGGAGCCGTGAGCGTGTGTGCTTGACGCGGCGGACGTCGGCGGCTACAAGTAAGCCAGACTCGTCGAGCCGGCGAGCCGGGTCACCGGGGAGGGGGGGGCGCACCGGCGGCCGGCGGGGATGACGGGGGCAGATGGGGGCTGCGGCCGGGGTGCCGCAATCACAGGGGGAGAGTGCGATGGAGAAGGCGACGTTTGCCGGGGGGTGCTTCTGGTGTATGGAGGCGCCGTTCGCGCAACTGGGCGGCGTGTGCCGGACAGTGGTCGGCTACATGGGGGGCGAGGGCGCAGACCCCACCTACGAGGACCACGAGGCCCGGGGCTTCCTGGAGGTTGTGCAGATCACGTATACCCCCTCCCGGGTGACGTATGACGGGCTTCTGGACGTTTTCTGGCGCCAGATCGACCCGACAGACGCCGGGGGGCAGTTCAGCGACCGGGGGCCCGGCTACCGCACGGCGGTGTTCTACCACGACGAGCGGCAGAGGCGGCTGGCCGAGGAATCGCGCCGGCGTCTGGCCGAGTCGGGCCGGTTCGACGCCCCCATTGCCACGGAGATCCTGCCGGCCTCGGAGTTCTACGAGGCCGAGGGTTACCACCAGGACTACTTCAAGGAACATCCGCAGTTCTACAAGGCCTACCGGTCCGGTTCCGGGCGGGACGCCTGGCTGCAGAAGGCGTGGGGTTCCGGGGCGTCCGGCCGCCGGCCTGGCGACGAGGAACTCAGGCGCCGCCTGACGCCGCTCCAGTACGCCGTCACGCAGGCATGCGGCACCGAACCGGCGTTCCGCAACGAGTACTGGGCCAACGAAGAGGACGGCCTCTACGTCGACATCGTGACGGGCGAGCCGCTGTTCTCTTCGCTGGACAAGTACGATTCGAACACGGGCTGGCCGAGTTTCATGCGGCCGCTGGCCCCGCGTTGCGTCGTCGAGCGGCCCGAGCCCGAGCATCCCGACGCGACGGAGGTGCGCAGCAGCTTCGGCGATTCGCACCTGGGGCACGTCTTCGCCGACGGTCCGCCGCCGACCTTCCGCCGCTACTGCATCAACTCGGCCGCCCTGCGGTTCATCCCCGCCTCCGACCTGGTGAAGGAAGGCTACGGCGCCTATCGGAAGCTGTTCGAATAGCGGTGCCACTGGGGGCCGGACGGAACGGCGGGGGTCCACAGATTACGCAGATACGGCAACGGAACGGCAGTGTCACGCAAGGAGGCGAAGCGGCAACGAGCGGCCCCAGGGACACGGGCGGGGTACCCAGTGCCGGTGTAGGTCTGCAGTTCGTTCTTTGCGCTCTCCGCGTCCTCTGCGGTTCATCCGTCGTTCTCGGCGTGCTCAGCGCTCTCCGCCGGTGATCTCGCGGATGCGGTCGAAGAAGGCCCGCTTGCGCTCGGTGTTGATGCCCCAGTTGACCGGCAGTGTCTGGTAGCCGCTGAGGTCCTCGACGCGGTCTTCGCGGGGGCGCGTGGTCCAGTCCGTCAGGTCCCGGTAGCTGCTGCCGTAGCCCTGGCAGTAGAAGCCCCAGGAGCAGCCTTCGGCCACGGCGGCCTCGAGGTTCTCCACGAACACCGAGTCTTCGTTCACCACGATCGGCCGCCGTCGCCGCCGGTACTCGTCCGCCTCCTTCAGCCGCCGCAGCTTCTCGGTCAGCTCCTCCGGGCGGCATCCGTTGCCGTGGGGCATCGAGAAGTCCTCGACCTCCAGCCACCGCCCGTGCGGCAGCGATTTGCCGCCCCCCGAGCTGGCGCCTACCAGCAGGCGGCGGCCGTCCAGCGTGACGTCCTGCGCGATCCGGATGAACTCGTGGATGTTCTCCGGCTCCATGGCCGGGCGCCGCCACCAGTTCGCCGATTCGTTCGCGAGGTCCACCAGGATGTTGCGGTGGCCCGTGCGGAGGAGCCATTCCGTCACGCGCCGCGTGATGTCGCGGAGCACGTCGTCGTCCGGTATGCGCCGGACCTGCTTGACGTAGAAGTAGTTGACAATCACGACCATGCCGGCATCGTCGGCGGCGTCGAGCACGCGCGCCAGGCGGTCGAAGTAGGGCTGCACGAATGAGCCGTCGGGACGATAGGCGGAGCAGACGTAGTTGTCGTAGACCTCGGGGCGGAAGACGGAGCCGCCGCCCTGCAGCCCGACGGTGACGGCCAGCAGGCCGTGGGCGCGGTACTCAGGCAGGTGGGCGCAGAACTCGTCGGTGTTGCGCTCGGGGTCCCAGCGGCCGGTGTCGGGATAGGCCCAGATCTCGCGGGTCTCGGGGCAGGCGTCGTCGAAGACGGCCTGGATCATGCGCGAGTTCATGAGCAGGCCTTCGACGGACCGTCCTCTGTCCGTGACGCCCTCATAGGTGGGGCGGCCGTTGATGAGGAAGCGCGTGCCGTCGATGGCGATCTCGGTGGGCATGGGAGCGTCCGCTTCCGTCAGGCGAGCGCGGCGACGATGCGGCCCAGGAGGCCCGAGTCGTTGTCGCGCTGGTGTGTGTAGACGCCGGGGCTCTGGACGACGACGAGGTCGAGGCTCGGGCAGACCCAGACGTGGATGCGGCCGGCACCGCTTGCGGCGAACGAATCGCGGGGGAGCGACGGCCACAGCAGGCCGGGCTCGTTGGTCCAGAAGCCGTATCCGTAGCAGAGCGCCTCGCCTTCGAAGCGTTCCCCCCGGGCGGCGCTGCTCGCGGCATGCACTTCGGGCGCCGTGCGCACGGCCTCCCGCAGCCAGCCGTCGGGGACGACCTGCCGGTCGCCCCAGCGTCCGAGATCCAGCCAGAGTCGCCCGAGCCGCGCCAGGTCGTCGAGGCTCGCGGAGAGCTGCAGGTAGTTCCCGAAGATGCCGGTCAGCGCCTCGGGCGGGTGCGGGAAGTTGCTGTAGCAGGAACTCCAGGAGGCGCCGATCGGGTCGCGGATCATGCGCTCGGCCAGGGCGCCGGGGCCGGGCAGGCGCGCGGGGTCGGCGCTGTCGTAGAGCCCGTGGGCGACGGCCAGGGCGTGGCAGAGGATGTTCATGCCGAAGGTCTGGTAGTGGAACGTCGAGCCGGGCGGCTCGTCCGGCTTCATGTAGCCCGAGGTGTTCGAGATGAGCTGTCGGAAGGTGATGTCGCGGTCGTCGGGCTTCGCGTGGCGGCCGGGCTTGGGGCCGCGGCCCTCCGGCACGTCCATCATCTCCGGGTAGTAGTCGACGACGCGGTCGTCGGCGCTGCCGATCCGGCCCTCGCGGACGGCGATGCCCAGCATGCAGGAGTAGACGGACTTGGCGGCCGAGGCCATCTGGACCTGGCGGGACGGGGGCAGGCCGCGGCACCATTCGGCGACGGCCAGGCCGTGTCGGTAGACGCCGACGCGACAGGCGGCCTCGCCGGCCGCATCGGCCAGCCACGCGTGCGCATCGGCCAGCCGGGCGCGGTCGAAGCCGGCGCGTTCGGGGGCGGCGGCGGGCCACGGTGCGCCCGGCGGGGGCACGTCGGCCCGGGTGGGCTCGGGGGCGGTCATTGTGCACCTCCTGTGGAGTCTACCGGAATGCTATGCGAGCCGGGGGCGCGAGTCAACGGGCCGGGCGCGACGGCGGGTTGACGGCGCGGGTAGAATGGGCCGTTCCAGAAGGCAGGAGGCCGGCATGAGACATCTGCGGGTACAGGCGAACGTCCTGCTGGTCATGACGGCGGTCGGGGCGATGGGGCCGCCGCTGCTGGGCCCCGTGCGGGAAGCGCTGCAGGAGGCGGGGGGGCTGTCGCGCGCCGATCTGGGCCGGTGGGTGTTCTGGCTGGGCATTGCGGGGGCGACGGTCGGCCTGGCGCTGGGGGTCGGCATGCGGCGCACGCTGCGCACGACGTTCATGCGGGCGGGCACGTTCGTGCTGTGCGCGGGCTGCATGATCTTCGCGCTTGTGCGGCCGGCCCCGGGGCTGCCCGTGCTGCTGCTGGGGGCTGGCTGGCTGGTGGTATCGGCGGGGCGGCCGCTGGTGGCGTCCAGCAACGGCCTGTTCGCCGACCTGTGGGACGCCTCGCCGCACACGGGGGTGATCCTTCTGCATGCCACGAACTCCGTGGGCAAGGTCATGGCTCCGCTGGCCGTGATCGTGCTGGGGCCGGTGCTGGCGCGCACGGGCATGGCGTATGCCGTGGCCTTCGGGGTGCTGGCGGTGCTGTCGCTCCTGTGGCCGGCGGAGAGCGTGCGGCACCTGGCGGAGGTCGAGCGGGCGGCCGACCGGGGCGTGCGCCTGCGGCTGCCCGGCGATCCGGGCGTGTGGCTCTGCGCGGCGCAGTTTGCCTTCATTGCCGGGGCGGAGGGCGGCGCGACGGCCATCCTGGGCAGCCTGGTCGAGCGGCTGCGTCCGGCCCCGGGCATCTGGGGCAGTGAGGCGACGTGGCCGGCGGCGGTGACGGCCGTCATGCTCTGTGGGATCGTGGCGGGCCGGGTGGCCTTCACTGTGCTGAGCACGCGGCTGCGGGAGCGTGCGATCATCGGGCTGTGCCTCTCGGCGGGGCTGTTCGCTCTGCCGGCGGCATTCTGCGGGAGCGCGGCCGTCTATCTTCCCGGCTTCTTCCTGACGGGCGTCTGCTTCAGCGCCACGTGGCCGGCGTTCTTCGCGCTGGCGGCGCGCCGCTATCGGGCCGACCGGACGTTTCTGTCCTTTGCCGCCGCCTTCTTCACCGCGCTGGGCATCTCGGGCTGCGTCTACCTTGTCAGCGCCGTGGGGAACGCCGACGAGCGGCTGCCGCACGCGTTCGTGGCCGGCACGGCCGTGATGGGCGCCTTCGCCGTCTACCTGTATCTGACCCCCTGGGGGCGCCGTCTGGCCGCGCCGCCGCCGGCCTGAGGCGTGGCAGGAGGCGGCCTGACGGGGCAGTCCGGCCGCGAAGGTTGACCATCCGGGCCCCGCCACTTACACTCGATGGAAGGAGTTGTGCAGGGGCGACAGAAGGAACGGAGTAAATACCAGGACCGCTATGGAAGGCGGTCCCGTTCTGTACGGCGCCCCGGCCGGTTCGTTCAGGAGGCGTACGGATGGTGCGGAGCAGGGAGAGACGGGTTCTGACGGCGGCCATGGCCGCCGTCCTGCTGGCGTGTGCCGGCGCGACGTTCGCCCAGACGCGGGAGGCCGTGACGCTGCCTCCGGGTGTGCGGGCGGAGTGGAGTCTGGGGGGGGCGTTCCGAGAGGCGACGCCGACCCGCGAGCGGGTGTGCATCAACGGACTGTGGCGCTGGCAGCCGGCGGAGGCCGCGCCGGGCGATGTGCCGACGGGCCGGTGGGGCTACTTCAAGGTGCCCGGAAGCTGGCCGGGCATCACCTCGTACAACCACAAGGACTGCCAGACGGTCTTCACCCATCCGGCATGGCGCGACGTGAACATGCGGACGCTCACGGCCGCCTGGTATGAGCGCGAGATCACCGTTCCCGCCGATTGGGGCGGCCGCCGCATCGTTCTGGCGGCGGAGTACGTGAACTCGTTCGCCACCGTCTATCTGGACGGCCGGATGGTGGGGGAGATCCGTTTCCCCGCCGGAGAGCTGGACCTGACCCCGCACTGCCGCCCGGGCGGACGGCACGTGCTGAGCGTGCACATGCTGGCCATGCCGCTGCGCGCCGTCATGCTGTCGTTCAACGACACGGACGCCGCTCGCGAGGTGCAGGGCACGGTGGACCGCCGGGGCTTCTGCGGCGACCTGTTCCTGGTGGCCACCCCGGGCGAGGCCCGGATCGACGACGTCATGGTGCGCACGTCGGTGCGCCGGGGTCAGATCGAGTTCGACGTCGCCGTGGCCGACGCGGGTCCGGCCGGAACCTACCGGCTGCGCGCGCAGATTCTGGACGCCGGCCGCCGCGTGGCCGAGTTCACCGGCCCGGCCTTCCGGGCGGACGATCTGGAGCGGAGCCGCACGGGCTTTGCGGCCGATTGGATGGCGGAGAAGCTGTGGGACATCCACACGCCCGAGAACACCTACGAGGTCAGCGTCTCGCTGCTCGACGCGGCCGGCACCGTGCTGGACACGGCGTGGACGGAGCGGTTCGGGTTCCGCGAGTTCTGGATCGACGGCCGCGACTTCTACCTGAACGGCTCGCGCATCTTCCTCTCGTCGGTCCCGCTGGACAACGCCCAGATCGGCGCCGCCTGGGCCAACTACGACGCCGCCCGCGAGAGCCTTCGACGGCTCAAGGCCATCGGGCTGAACTACCTCTACACGCACAACTACAGTTGCCAGCCGGGCACGCACCTCAGCTTCGCGGAGATCCTGCGGGCGGCCGACGACGTGGGCATCCTCATCGGCCTTTCGCAGCCGCATCTGGGCCACTACGACTGGTCGGCGGACGATGCCGACGCGACGAACGGCTACGCGGAGCACGCCGCCTTCTACGCCCGCGTGGCGGGCAATCACCCCTCGGTCGTCTTCTACCACACGAGCCACAACGCCACCGGCTACGCCGACGACATGAACCCGGACAAGATCGACGGTCTGACGGAGCGCCCGCAGTCCCGCAACGTGCCGCGCGCCCTCCGGGCCGAGGCGATCATCCGGGAGACGGACCCCGGCCGGGTCGTCTACCATCATTCGTCCGGCAACCTCGGGGCGATGCACACGAGCAACTTCTACGCCAACTGGGCGCCGGTCCAGGAGCAGTCGGACTGGTTCGAGCACTGGGCCACCGTGGGCGTGAAGCCGATGTTCACGTGCGAATACGGCACCCCGATCTCATGGGACTGGAGCATGTACCGGGGCTACTACAAAGGCCGGCGGGCCTTCGGCAGCGCGCAGGCGCCCTGGGAGTTCTGCATCGCCGAATGGAACGCCCAGATGCTGGGCCCCGAAGCCTATCAGATCAGCGAGCGCGAAAAGCGCAACCTGCGCTGGGAGGCCCAGAAGTTCGCGGCAGGCGCCGTGTGGCAACGCTGGGACTACCCTCACCGCCTGAGTTCCGCCGAATTCGATGAGCGTCACCCCGTCTACGCCATGTACATCACAGACAACTGGCGCTCCTTCAGGGGATACGGGCTCTCGGCGAACTCGCCCTGGACGCACGGCCACTACTGGCAGCTTCGTCCCGGCGTCGACAGGAGCCGAAAGGACTTCGCGACCGACTGGGACAACCTCCAGCGGCCGGGCCTGAGCCCGGACTTCATCCAGGATCGCTACGAGCGCATCGACCTCGCCTTCGAATGGTCGGACTGGATTGCCACCGAAGCGGCCGAAGCGCTTGTGCGCAACAACATGCCGCTGCTGGCCTTCATCGGCGGCAAGCCCGAGGCCTTCACGACGAAGGACCACAACTTCCTGCCGGGCGAGACGTTCCAGAAGCAGCTCATCGTCATCAACAACTCTCGGGAGACCGTGACGGCCCGGTGCCGGTGGTCGCTCGGGCTGCCCGCCGCCGTGGGCGGCACGCACGAGGTGACCGTCCCCACAGGGGAGCAGGAGCGCATCCCGCTCTCGTTCACCCTGCCGGAGGGCCTGGCGCCCGGCCGGTACGAACTGACGGCCGCGGTGGAGTTCAACACGGGTGAGGTGCAGGAAGACGCCTTCACCGTCGACGTCGTGGCCCGGCCGGAGCCGGTGCAGGTGGCCGGACGGGTGGCCGTCTTCGACCCCGCCGGCGATACGACGGCGCTGCTGCGCGGGCTGGGCGTCGATTTCACCCCGGTCGGGGCGGACGCGGCGCTGGAAGGCTACGACATCCTCATCATCGGCAAGGGCGCGTTGACTCCGGACGGCGCCGCGCCGGACGTTTCGAGGGTGCGCGACGGCCTGAAGGTCATCCTGTTCGAGCAGACCGGAGAGGTGCTCGAGAAGCGGTTCGGCTTCCGGATCGCCGAGTACGGGCTGCGCTGGGTGTTCCAGAGAGTGCCGGACCATCCGGTGCTGTCGGGCCTGACGGACGACGTCCTGAGCAACTGGCGGGGTGACTCGACGGTCCTGCCGCCCCGCATCGAGTTCGACAGGCCGCCGTACACGGTTGAATGGGCCGGCATCCGCGTCCAGCGGGTCTGGCGCTGCGGCAACCGGGGCAACGTCGCCTCGGCGCTGATCGAGAAGCCGGCAACCGGAGACTTCCTGACGATCCTCGACGGCGGCTATGCGCTGCAGTACGCCGCGCTGATGGAGTACCGCGAAGGACAGGGCATGGTGATGTTCTGCCAGACGGACGTCAGCGGGCGCACTCTGGACGATCCGGCGGCCGACACGCTGGCGCGGAACATCCTCCGCTACGTGTCGGACTGGCGGCCGGAGCCCCGGCGGACGGTCGTCTACGCCGGTGAAGAGGCGGGGCTGAAGCACCTGGAGGCGGCGGGCTTCACCGTCGCGCCTTACCAGGGCGGAAGCCCCTCGGCGGACCAGATCCTCGTGGTCGGGCCGGGCGCCCTGCGCGACCTGGCGCCGCATGCGGCGGCGATCCGTGACTGGGTGCGTGCGGGCGGCCATGTCCTGGCGCTCGGTCTGAACGGCGCCCAGGCGAGTGCGTTCCTGCCGTTCGCCGTCCGCACGACGGACGGGGAGCACATCGCCGCGTACTTCGATGCCTTCGGAGCGGGCACGCTGCTGGCGGGCGTCTCGCCGGCCGAGGTGCACAACGGCGACCCGCGCGCGCTGCCGCTTGTCACGGGCGGTGCCCGGCCCATCGGCAACGGGGTGCTGGCCGCGGCCGATGGGCTGAACGTCGTGCTCTGTCAACTCGTCCCCTGGCAGATGGACTACTCAGGCGAGAAGATGAACGTCAAACGGACGTTCCGCAAGGCGACGTCCGGCGTCACACGGCTCCTGGCCAATATGGGGGCCGCCGCCCGCACGCCGGTGCTGGAGCACTTCGCCCGGCCCGTTGGTGAGGGCGAGCAGCGCTGGCTCGACGGCCTCTACCTGGACGTCCCCGAAGAGTGGGACGACCCGTACCGGTTCTTCCGCTGGTAGGGGAGCCGCATCGGACCTCACGGAACCCCCGGGCCGTCGCCGACGGCCGGGGGTTCCTTCATTCAAGGCGCCAGCCGGAGGAATCCGCCGGGACAATGCACGGCCGGCTGTCTACACGCGCTTGCGCTTCCAGAAGCCGGCCTGGAACCAGCCGATGACCAGAAGGCCGTTCAGCACGTTGGCCACCGAGATGGCCCACCAGATGCCCCGCGTCGGCGGATCCCATAGGGCGGAGAGGTGAAGGGCCAGGGGTACCTGCACGCCCCAGAGCGTCACGATCGTGAGGATCATCGGGGCCAGCGTGTCGCCCGCGCCGTTCAGCGCCCGGCCGAGGACGATGCCGAAAGCGACGAACACGTAGAACGGGGTGACCGTCTGGAGATACTCCGCACCGATCCGGACGACCTCCGGGTCGTCGCCCGTAAATGTCCGGATGAGCGCCGGCGCCCACAGGGCTATGGCCCCGGCGGCGAGGACCATGAACACGGCGTCCGCGCAGGCGGACCCAGAACAGGTCGATGATGCTCTGGAGGTTCTGCAGCAGCCCGGCCACCAGCATCGGCGTCGCCAACACGGCGATGCTGCGGGCAATGCCTGTCTCGGTCAGACGTCCGCCTCTCACGTCCTCGCCTTGCGATCGGGGCATGCGTAAAGCGGCCCATGGTATCCGACGGCATCGGGCCGGGCAATCGAATGCCGCAACCGGACCGAGCAGAGCGGCGGCCGGGAGGCTATGATATGCGCTCCGCCCGCCCGCTGCCGGGTTGAGGCCACATACGTGATGTCGGATGGGAGGAACCAGGCATGCACACTCCGGAGCACCCCGCACTCGCGCTCTTCAGCCGTCTGCTGGCCGTTCCGTCTCCGTCGGGACGGGAGGAACGTCTGGCCGCGGTCGTGCGCGGCGTGCTCGACGAGCAGGGCGACGCCCACGAGACCGACGCCGCCGGCAACATCATCGTGCGCCTGGCCGGACGCGATCCGGCCGCGCGGCCGATGGTCCTGGCCGCGCACATGGACGAGATCGCCATGGTCATCACGGGCATCGACGAGGACGGTCGGCTGAGGGTCGACCGCTCCGGCGGGCTCTATCCCGTCAAGCTCGGCGAGGGCCCCGTGGAGATCGTCGGCGACGGCGACGTCGTGCCGGGCGTCCTCTGCATGGGCTCGATGCACAGGGCCGATGCCGCCTCGCTCCAGTTGACCTGGCAGGACGTCCGAGTGCTGACCGGCCTGTCGGCCGTGCAACTCCGGCAGGCGGGCGTCCGCACGGGCTCCACCGCCGTGCCCGCCCGCTTCCGCTGTGCCCCCTGGACGTTCGGCGACGAGGCCGACCCGCTGGTGGCCGCCTGGACGTTCGACGACCGCATGGGCGTCGTGGCGCTCGTGCGTCTGCTGGAGGCCCTGCGCGAACGGTCCGTGACGCCGGCGGTGCCGACGCTCGTGTGTTTCACCGTGCACGAGGAAGGCGGCTGCCACGGCGCCAAAGTGCTCGCGCAGCGCGAACGGCCGGAGGTGTTCATCGCCGTGGACGGCTGCCCGATCGCCCCCGGCTCCGGGCTCGCGCTCGACGGCCGGCCCGCCGTGTGGAGCAAGGACAGCGGCACGCACTTCGACCAGCGGCTCGTGCGCGCTCTCTGCAGCGCCGCGCGGACGGCGGGCACGGAACTCTACACGCCCGTCCACGCGGCAGCGGCCTCCGATGCCACCGCAGTCTACGCCGTCGGCGCGGCCGACCGTGTGGCCACCATCGGGCACGTGCGCGAGAACAGCCACGGCTTCGAGGTCGCCCGGCTGTCGGTCTTCGACAACTTGCTGGCCACGCTCGTGCAGTTCGTCCGCGCCTACCGCCCCTGACACCGCGGCTATGTCCGTGCAAGTCCGTGTGCGTCCGTGTGCGTCCGTGTGAACACACCGCCGAGCGCCGTATAATGGGGCCGTACAACCTGACGAGGAAGGGAAGACATGAGGTCACCCGGCAGCCGGAGTCGATGGCAGACGGCGGCGATCGCCGCAATGGTGCTGATCACAGGCGCGTTCGCCGCACGCTGCCTCGCCCAGGAAGACGCCCCGCCCACCGTCGTGCTGGACTCTCTGAGCTACTGGCGCATCTACCAGACCGTCCGCCCACCCGTGGCCGAGGTCGACGGGGAGATCAGGCCGCTGGCCGATCCCTGGCCCGAATGGGAGAAGTTCTCCCCGCCGGACGGCTGGACGGCGCCCGACTTCGACGACGGCCGCTGGATGCGGAACATGGTCCGCATGACGGCCTACGACCCGAAGCTGGCCCGGCTCTGCCTGCGCGGCAAGTTCTCCGTCTCCGACCCCGCGAAGGTCAGCGGGCTGAAGCTCTCGCTCGCCTATCACGGCGGGGCCGTCGTGTACCTGAACGGCCAGGAGATCGCCCGCCGGCACCTCGTCGAGGGTGCCGACGTGGCCGAGCCCTACCCGCCCGAGGCCTTTCTGACCGAGGACGGCTCCACGCTGGCCCCGCGCGTCGGCGTCTGGAGCGCCCGCCGCATCGGCGCCGACGATGCCGTGCGGCAGATGCGGCGGCGCGTGCTGGACGACGTCGAGTTTCCGACCGACCTCCTGCGCCCGGGCGTCAACGTCCTGGCGCTGGAGATCGTCCGCGCACCCTATTCCAGGGACGTGCATGACTATACCCTCCGGGACGGCAACGACACCCGGCTCCGCTGGCCCACGTGCATGCTCTACGAGGCGGACCTGACGGCCGCGCAGGCCGAGGGCCTCGTGCCGAACGCGCGCCGGCCCGAGGGGTTCCAGGTCTGGAACAAGGACCACCTGGCTCCGGGCTTCGTCATCGACTGGGCCGACCGCACCGAGCCCCTGCGGCCGGTGTCGCTCGCCGGCGCCCGCAACGGCGCCTTCTCCCGCACCCTGATGGTGGGTTCGGACCGCGCGATCGAGGGGCTGACCGTGCGCGTCTCGGACCTGGAGGGGCCCGGAGGCGTCATCCCGGCGTCGGCCGTGCGCGTGCGATACGCCGTGCCGTGGGGCGACAACGGCAGCCTGCGGGCGCGCAGCAGCATGGGCTACGTCGATGCCGAACTGGGCTGCCTGCTCGAAACGGCCCCGGACGTGATCCCGCCGACCCCGAGCGCCACCTCCCGGGAGCTTGTCCAGGGGGCCGTCACCGCCGTCTGGCTGACGGTGCAGGTGCCCCGGGATGCCGCCGCCGACACCTATCGCGGCACCGTCACGGTCAGCGCCGCCGGCCAGACGCCCGTGGACGTGCCGCTGGAGCTGAGGGTCTGCGACTGGACGCTCGCCGATCCGCAGGACTTCCACGTCTGGACCGAAATCGTCCAGTCCCCGGACACCCTGGCGCTCGAGTACGAGACGCCCTTCTGGTCCGAGCGCCACTGGGAGCTGATCGGCCAGTCGTTCCGCCTCGTGCGGGACTCCGGCACCCGGATCGTCTACGTTCCGCTCATCGCGCAGAGCAACCTCGGCAACGCCGAGAGCATGGTCCGCTGGCTGCGCAACGAAGACGGTTCCTATGATTACGACTTCAGCGTGATGGACCGCTACCTGGACACCGCCGAGGCGAACCTCGGCCCGCTCAAGATGGTCGTCTTCCCCGTCTGGGAGGCCTACATGGCCCGAAAGGACGACTTCCAGGGACGCGGTTACCACAAGCAGTTCATGGAGACGAACGGCCGCTTCGCCGGAAACACCGGGCCGGTCGTGACCGTGCTGGACCGGGCCACCGGCCAGACCGAGAACGTCGTGCTGCCGTGGTTCGGTGAACCGGGCACCCATGAGACGTGGACGCCCCTGTTCGATCAGCTCCGCAGCCGGCTGGCCGCCCGCGGCCTGGACGACAAGATGCTGATCGGCATGATGAACGACGCCTGCCCGAGCGAACAGGACGTGGCCTTCCTCGCCCAGGTCGCCCCGGGCATCCGGTGGGCCGTCGCCGCCCACGGCACCTACGTGAAGGCCGACTTCGGCTACCGGGCCATCGTATACGTCCGCACGGGCCACGAGAAGAGCCTGATGGGCTGGAAGCAGTCCGAAGTGCTGGCCTACTTCAACCGCGACAACCGGCTGGAAAGCCAGGAGCCCGCCCTCTGGCGCACGCTGCCCACCTTCGCGCTGGCGGGCAGCTGGCGCGGCGTCGGCCGCATCGGCGGCGACTTCTGGAAGGTCATCCGCAACAAGCGCGGCGAGCGGTCCGGCCGCGTGCCCGAACGCTACCCCCAGAGCAACTGGCGCAACCTGGACATCTACACCGCCGTGCTGGCGCCCACCGAGCGGGGAGTGGCCGTCACCACCCGCTACGAGCACCTGCGGGAGGGCGTGCAGGAGGGCGAGGCGCGGGTCGTCGTGGAGCGGGCCGTGGCCGACGACGCCCTGCGCGCGCGGCTGGGCGCCGACCTGGCCGAGCGGTGCGAACGGGCGCTCATGGAGCACATGCGCGCCCAGCAACTCCTGCGCGGTTGGACCGGAGAGCGGGCGCCGCACGCACTCAGCGGCTCCACCGACCCGGGCACCTGCTGGTTCCTCAGCTCGGGCTGGCAGGAACGCGTCGAACGGCTGTTCGACCTCGCCGGTGAGGTCGAGAAGGCGCTCCAGGCGCCGGCCGCCGAATAGCCTCACAGCCGGGGGCGTGCCCCACGGGGCGGGCGGCGGTGCGGATGCCAGTCGCCCAGGTCCGTCGTCACCCAGCGCAGCGTGCGCGCGTCGAGGCGCTCCACGCCGGCGCGGTCCATGTACTGGTCGCAGTAGTCCGAGCGCGTGAACTCGACCTTGATCTCCATCGGCAGGATCGGCGCGAACGGACGGGCCGTGCCGACGAGCGCCAGCGACCGGCGCGCAGCGTCGCGGATGCGCGCCCGGGCCTCGTCCGGCGGGTAGGCGATGGCCCTGTTCCGGCCGACGCCCTGCTTGACGGCCGCGGTCTCGACCGGGTTGAAGAAAGCGCGTGCTTCGGCGCACGCCGCCTCGTCGCCCGACACCATGACCTGGGGCACGCCGCAGGCCGCGCTGCTCAGCGCGGTCTGTTCGATCTCGCCGATGCGGCGGCCGTTCAGGTACCAGTGGAAGATCGTCAGCGAGCTCTGCGTGTGGTCCAGGAAGCCGTTGATCGTGCCGGCCATGGCATGGCAGCCGACGGCGAAGCTTGCTGAGAAGCTCTCGTCGAGGATAGGCCCCTCGTGCGTCGCGCGGTCGACGTAGGTGGTGATGTAGACCTTCATCGGCTCCCTCCCGGGCAGAGGTCATCGGCCCTGCAGGCATACACCGCCGCCCCCGCCGGTGCAACACGCCGTGAGCGCCAACTGCATCAAGTGGGTCACAAGCTGACCCGTCCCCAGTTTC
>Ga0123329_1002078_pt1 | contig 18038 bp, 13 predicted proteins | sample BioC12SIPDNA_FD_89703 | JGI IMG/M metagenome (GOLD analysis project Ga0123329, IMG submission 89703) | Anaerobic biogas reactor microbial communites from Washington, USA - Biogas_R1_B C12 SIP DNA | ecosystem: Engineered > Bioreactor > Anaerobic > Unclassified | place: Washington, USA | collected...
GAAAAGCCCCCGGGCGGAGGGATGGCCGTGCTTCCGGTCGTCGACGCCGCCGACGACGAGCCTCCCGCCGCTGAGGTTGAGCGCCGCGGACTCGTTGACGAGCACGCGCATGCGCTCCCCGGCGATCGACGAAAACCCAGGCAGCTCCGAATCGTTGTTGCCCATGCAGCAGAAGACGCCGAGACGGGGCCGGACGATTTCAAGCGCCCGGAGCAGGCGGCGGAGGCTCGCCTCGTCCTCGGCCAGATCGCCGCCGATGAGCACCGCGTCCGGCGAAAGCGCATCGACGCGCGCAAACAGCCCCTCGAGCCGATCGTCCGGGAAGCGGCGGTTTGCGTGGATGTCCGAGAGGAACGCGAGCCGGACGCCCGCGAGGAATTCGCAGCGGACCGCGTGCGTGAGAAGCTCCGGGCGGTCGGCCGGGTGGACGGAAAAATACCGCCGCGGCCGGGAGAAGAAGCGCACCAATCTACTTCACCAGCAGCGCCGCGCCGATCATGCCGGCGTTGTCGCCGAGCTCGGCCGGGAGGAATTGCGCCGGGTAGCGGTACTCCATCTGCGAGTGGCGCCGGTACGCCGCGATGATGCGCGAGACGAACCGCTCGCCGAGCTTCATGACGCCGCCGCCGTAGACGAACACGTTGATGTCGAAGATCTGGTACAGCGACTGAAACATCCGCCCGAGGTACTCCGCGCCGCGCTCGACGACCTCGATCGCCAGCGGGTCGTCCTCGGAAAACGCCTTCCCCACGGCCAGCATGTCGATGCGCGAGATCGTGCCCGCGTGGTCGAGTATGCGGCTCTCGGCGCCCTCCTTGATGCGGTCCATCGCGTATTTGGCCATGTTCGCGCCCGAGGCGATCGACTCCACGCAGCCCGAGACGCCGCAGCCGCACGGGTAGCCGGTCGAGTCCGACACGAACATGTGGCCGATCTCGCCGGCCGAGCCGTGGATGCCGCGGTAGAGCTCGCCGTTCAGGATCAGCCCGCCGCCGACGCCGGTCGCGACGGTGACGTAGATCATGTCGCGGAAGCCGCGCCCCGCGCCGAGCCGGTGCTCCGCGAGCGCCGCCGCGTTGGAGTCGTTGTCGATAAAGACCGGCACGCCGAGCCGGGCCTCGAGCATCTCGCGCACGGGCACGTCGTTGAGCTGGTAGAGGTCCGCGGTCTCGAGCAGCACGCCCTCCGCGAAGTCCACGTGCGACGGAAACGCCGCGCCGACGCCGCGGAGCTCGTCCTGGGCGATGCCGGCGCCCCGGAGGAGCTCGCGTATGTGCGCCTCGAGCGCGTCCATCATGGCCTCGGGCGGAAGCTCCCGGTCGGTCGGGCGCTGAATCACGCGCACGAGCCGCATCTGATCGTCGAACAGGCCGCACAGCACCTTCGATCCGCCTACGTCGACGCCGACGACGTATTTCTTCACGCCCTCACCCCCCATTTCCACTATTGTAGCCCAGTTCGGTAAATTATTCAACAGAAAATACGGGAAAACGCGCGGGCCGCGCGGCTGTCCGCCAAGCGAAGCCGGTGCTGACCACATGCGCCGGAAAAATCCGGGAAAACGAACGGGGCCGACCTTCAGCCGAACCAAGCCCGCCGGGGAAAACGAAGGAAGGCCCGCGTCCGCGGGCCTTCCGAAGGGGTCTCTTTAGAAGAGGTGGAACCGGGCAAACAGCGTGGCCGCGAGCGAGCTCACGAGCGAGACGACGGTGATCTGCGTGTTGATCGACGGGCCCGCGGTGTCCTTGAACGGATCGCCGACGGTATCGCCGATGACGGCCGCCTTGTGCGCGTCGCTGCCCTTGCCGCCGAAGTTGCCGGACTCGATGAACTTCTTCGCATTGTCCCAGAGGCCGCCCGCGTTGCTCATGATCAGCGCGATCAAAAGGCCCGAGACGATGTTGCCCGCGAGGTAGCCGCCCACGGCCTGGACGCCGCCGACGAAGCCGACCGCGAGCGTCACAAGGATCGCGAACAGGCCGGCCGGAATGAGCTCATGGATCGCGCCGGTCGTCGAGATATCGATGCACTTGGCGTAGTCCGGGCTCACCTTGCCCTCGCGAAGGCCCGGGATGGTCGAGAACTGGCGGTGAATCTCGGTGACCATGACCTGCGAGTTGCGGCTGACGCCGTTCATCAGCATCGCCGAGAACACGGCGGGGACCGCGGCGCCCACGATCAGGCCGAAGAATACCAGCGGGTCCATGATGTCGAAGGTGAGCGTCACGGCCGTCGCGTTGAACACGATCTCCTTGAACGCTCCGAGCAGCGCGATGACCGTCAGGCCCGCGGCGCCGATCGAGAAGCCCTTCGTGATGGCCTTGGCGGTGTTGCCGGCGGCGTCGAGCTCGTCGGTGATCTCGAGCACCTTGTCGCCCAGGTCCGCCATCTCGGCCATGCCGCGCGCGTTGTCGACGATCGGGCCGTAGGCGTCGTTCGAGATGATCATGCCGACGATGGACAGCATGCCGATCGCGGCGGACGAGATGCCGAGCATCGCGTAGCCGGGGCCGATCGACGCGCCGAGGTGGTAGGAGATGAGCGCCGTCGCGGCGATGCCGATCATGGCCGGAAGCGTCGAGATCAGGCCGTAGCTGAAGCCGGTCAGGATCGTGAACGCCGGGCCGCTCTTGCAGGCCTCGGCGACCTTGGCGACGGGCTTCTTGTCGTCGCCCGTAAAGAAGTCGGAGGTGATGCCGATGATCACGCCGGCGATCATGCCCACCATCGCGCAGCCCCAGAGGCGCAGGTCGAACTTCGAGAGGAGCGACGCGACGAACGTCAGCACCGCGAACAGGCCGCAGGTGATGTAGGTTCCGCCGTTGAGCGCGCGGGACGGGCTGCCCTTCGGGCCGAGGCGCGAGAGGAACACGCCGATGATCGAGGCCAGGAGGCCCATCGAGGTCGTCGCGAACAGGAACTGCACCTGTCCGAGCGCCATCGCGATGACGATCGTCGCGGCCATCGCGGCGACGTTCGAGTCGAACAGGTCGGCGCCCATGCCGGCCACGTCGCCGACGTTGTCGCCCACGTTGTCGGCGATGACGGCCGGGTTGCGCGGGTCGTCCTCGGGGATGCCGAGTTCAACCTTGCCGGTCAGGTCGGCCGCGATGTCGGCGGTCTTCGTGAAGATGCCGCCGCCGGCCTTCGCAAACAGCGCCAGCGAGCTCGCGCCGAACGAGAACGCCATCACGACGTCCGCCTTGCCGGAGATCAGGTACACGAGCGCCGCGCCCGCGAGCGAGGTGCCCACGACCGCCATGCCCATGACCGCGCCGCCGCGGAAGCCCGCCATGAACGATTTCTGGATCGAATCGCGCGCCGCGGTCGCCGACTTCATGTTCGCGATCGTCGCGATCGAGATGCCGACGTATCCGGCCAGCGCGGAGAGCACCGTGCCGAACAGGTAGGCGACCGCCATCATGACGTTCGTCGAGCCGCCCTCCGCAGTCCAGATCGGATGCGGCAGGAACAGCAGGATCAGCGCCAGGACCGGCAGCGAGAACAGCGCGAGAATGCGGTATTCGCGCTTCAGGAACGTGTACGCACCGTCGCGGACGAGCTTGCCGACATCCTCCAGGCGCTTGTTCGCCGTGGGGAGCTTTTTGACCCACTGGTAGAAGTAGCCGGCGACAAAAAAGGAAGCAACCGAGACGACCAGCGCCGCGTAGACCCAGAACATACGCATACCTCCAGACATAATTTGCGACGGCGTTTCCGGCGAAACGCCGCCTTCTAATTTTCAATTATATGTAATAAAGTTCCGGCTGCAATAAAGATAGCATAAAGAAATCTATATACACCATAAAGAATTGGCGCAAACGGCCCTCAAAGCCCTCAGCGCAGCGCCCGCTCGACAAAAAGCGGCTCATTTTGCCCGCCGAGCTCGACGACCGACGAGAAGCCCTCCTCGATCAGCCAATCGCGCATCATGTCGAAGCCGAAGTTCAGCGTGTCCGGGTGGTGGCTGTCGGAGCCGAGGATCGCGCGCCCGCCGAGCTCCCTCCAGCGCCGCCACAGTCCGCGGGACGGGTACGGCTCGTCGACGTAGCCGCGGGCGAGGCCGCCGGTGTTGATCTCGAGCAGCGCGCCGCTTTCATAGACGCACTCGAGCGCGTCGAGCTGCGCGCGGCGGAGCTTCGGGGACGCCTCGTCGTAGAGCAAGCCCTCGCGGTTGAACCGCTTGACCGTGTCGAAGTGGCCCATGATGTCCGGCCGGACGCGCAGCGCCGCCTCGGAGAGCATCTCGTAGAACCGAAGCGCGAGCGCGATCCCGTCGCCCGAGAACGCCTCGTCGCGGAGCCGGAACAGCTTCTCGCGGTTCGGCGGCGAGTCGACGAGCGCGTGGGCGCCGTCCCTTTCGACATAGTGCGCGCTCATCAAGAGGTAGTCGTACTCCGACCGGTAGGCGACCCCCGCGAACGAGTCGAACTCGACGCTCGCGTACACGCGGATGCTGTCGCGAAAGGTTTCGTTCAGCGCGCGGATCGTCCTCCGGTACTCCGTCTCGCGCTCCGCGGGGATCGTAAAATGCGTGTCGAACGGCTGCACCGAGTGGTCGGAGATGCCGATCGAGCGGAAGCCGAGCTCGATCGCGCGCCGGACGACCTCCTCGGGCGCGCACTTTCCGTCGGAGAACGACGTATGCGTGTGGGGATTGGAGAGAATCCGCATGCAAACACCGCCTTTCCGCGACAGCATAGCACAAAAACCCGCGCAAATCGCGGCAATTTGGGTTAATCTATTGACCGGATTCTGCGTAAGGGTTATAATTATGTCCTGATTATCATGGCCGTTGGAGGGTTTGCGCATGCAGGCGAAAATCGGGAGCAAAATCAGGCTGGCGCTGGTCGCGCTGGTCGCCGTGTTCGCGGCGTACCTGGCGCTTTGCGGCGTGCGGGTCGGAAAATACGTCTTCAATCCGTACGCGGACGTCCTCCCGCTCGGGCTGGACCTGCGCGGCGGCGTCTCCGCCGAGTACAAGGCGGCCGAGCCGTCGGCCGAGGGGCTGGACGCGGCCGTCCGCGCGATTTCCGTCCGGCTTGCGGGCGCGGGCCTCTCCGAGGCGACCGTGCGGCGCGTCGGGGACGACCGGATTCGGGTCGAGATTCCCGGCTCGGACGAGGAGGGCATCGCGGACGCCGTCGGCGTGCGCGGGCACCTCGAGTTCTTGGACCCGGACGGCAACGTGATCCTCGAGGGGAAGGACATCGTCGCCTCCGCGCCGTCGTACAGCGAGGATTCGCAGGCGTACGCGCTCGCCTTCCAATTGAACGCGGAGGGCACGGCGAGGTTCGCCGAGGCGACCGCGCGGCTCAACGGCAAGGCGATCTCGATCCGGGTCGACGGGGTCGAGGTCTCCGCGCCGACGATCGGGCAGGCGATCACGGGCGGCACCGGCCAGATTCCGTTCACGCAGGCGACGTCCGCCGAGGACTCGCTGCACCGCGCCGAGGCGCTCGCTCTGCAGCTGAAGTCCGGCGAGCTGCCGCTGACACTTGAAAAGACCGAGTCGCGCGGCATCTCCGCGACGCTCGGCTCGGGCGCGACCCGCGGCCTCGCGGTCGCCGCGGTCGCGGCGGTGCTGATCGCGATGATCGCGATGGTCGTCGTCCACCGGCTGCCGGGCGCGGCGGCGGCGCTGTCGCTTCTGATCTACGCGCTCGCCGCGTTCGCGCTGTTGTGCGAGCTTCCGGACGTCGTGCTCTCGCTCTCGAGCGTCGCCGGGATCGCGCTCGGCTTCGCCGCGGCGGTCGCGATGCACCTTGTGCTGCTCGAGAGCTTCCGCGACGAGCTGGAGGCCGGCCGTCCCGCCCAGAACGCGCTGAAGTTCGGCGACAAGGCCGCGATTCCGGCGCTGTTCGACCTGGGCATCGCCGCCTCGATCGCGGCGGGGCTCATGCTGTGGCTAGGCGAGGGCGCGGTCAGGAGCTTCGCGCAGGCGCTGCTGTCGGGCGTGCTGACGGCGTTCGTGCTCTCGCTCACGCTCGCGCGCTTCCTGTTGAAGCACGCGCTGAACCTCGGCTTTGAGGACCGCAGGTACTTCGCGCGCCCCCGCCGCGCAGGGCGGCCGCTCGCAAAGCGGTTCAAGGTCTGCCTGATCGCTTCGTGCGCGGTCGTCGCCGTCGCGCTCGTGATGCAGCTCGTAGGCGTCGGGCTGAACCCGGGCCAGGACTTCGCCGGCGGCTCGGTCGTCCGCTTCTCCGTCGGCGCCGAATACGACGCGTCCGACGCCGAGGGCATGCTGAACGCGGCCGGCATCGACCATGTGCTCGTCAAATCCGGCACCGACCTCGAGGCCCGGCTGCCGCTCTCCGAGTCCGCCGAGCGCGCGCGGGAGGCGCTCGAGGCCGGGATGCCCGCAAAATATCCGGACTTCAAGTTCGCCTCGACCGACCGCGTCTACGCCTCCGCCGGGGGCGCCTTGATCGGGAACGCGCTGAAGGCGCTCGGGATCGCGGCGCTGTGCGCGCTTGTGTACCTGGCGTTCCGGTTCGGCCTCGCCGCCGGCGCCGCGTCGCTGATTGCGCTCGTCCACGACGGCCTGATCGCCGCCGCGCTGACGGTTCTGTTCCGCTGGGCGTTCAGGGTCGACGTGCCGTTCGCCGCCGCGCTGCTCGCGGTCGCGCTGGGGTCGCTCGGCGGCTCGGCGCTGCTGTTCGAGCGCGTCCGCGAGAGCGCGCGCAAGCCCGGCCTCACGAAGCTGCCGCGCGCCGAGATCGCCGAGATCGCGGTCGGGACGACGCTCGGGCGCACGCTGCTGATCGCGGCGCTGTCGCTCGCCGCCCCGGTGCTGCTTCTGATCCTCGGAACCGGCGCGGTGCGCGCGTTCGCGTTCCCGCTGGCGGTCGGCACGCTCGCGGCGGCGTATTCGTCGGTCATGCTGACCGGACCGATCTGGGCGAAGCTCGCCCCCCGGGCGAAGCTCGCCCCCCGGGCGAAGCTCGCCCCCCGGGCGAATACAACCAAGACCGCGAAGCGACCGGCGAAGGGGAAGTAATTTTCATCCCATGCAATTCGGAATCGGCGACGGTTCCGAATTGCTTTTACCGCAGAGGACCCGCGAAGCGGGGCTGAAGGGCGAGGACCCGGTCCGCAGCCCGGAACCCGCGTTTTGCAACGCAAAAGGCGGGCGGAGCAGGAGGGGCGCATGCTCGTCTATCGACAGAGGGCGGCGGACAGGACGCATTTTTCGAGGCCGGAGGGCATGCCGGGGCTTCTGCACGCGCTGCTGATACAGCGCGGGATCGCGTCCGAGGAGGAGGCGCGCTCGTTTCTGAACCCCGGCGAGGCGGCGCTCTTCGACCCCATGCTGCTCTCGTCGATGGCGGAGGCGGTTTCGCGCATCCGCCGGGCGATCGCGGCGCGGGAAAAAATCTGCGTGTACGGCGACTACGACGTGGACGGCGTCGGCGCGTCCGCCATACTCTACCTACACCTGAAGTCGCTCGGCGCGGACGTGCGCACGTACCTCCCGTCGCGGCACGACGAGGGCTACGGGCTCAACGAGGCGGCGGTGCGCTCGCTTGCGAAGGAGGCCGCGCTGCTCGTGAGCGTCGACTGCGGCATCGGCGCGCGCGAGCTCGTCGCGCTCGCGAAGTCGCTCGGCATGGACGTCGTCGTGACCGACCACCACCGCCCGGGCGACGCGCTCCCGGACTGTCCGGTCGTGAACCCGCTGCTCGGCGACTATCCCTGCCCGCACCTGTCGGGCGCGGGCGTCGCGTGGAAGCTCGTCGAGGCGCTCTCCGGGCGAGAGGCGGCGATGGAGTTCGTCGACCTCGCGGCGCTCTCGACCGTCGCGGACGTCGTGCCGCTCGTCTCGGAAAACCGCGCGATCGTCCGTCTGGGGCTTCTGCGCCTGAACGCGAATCCGCGCGAGGGCATACGGGCGCTGCGCGAGGTTGCCGGCATCTCCGAAAGGGCGCTGACCGCCGGGCACATCGGCTTTCAGATCGGGCCGCGGCTGAACGCCGGCGGCAGGCTCGGGAGCGCCGAGCGCGCGCTGAGGCTCCTGATCACCGGGGACGCCGCCGAGGCCGAGGCGCTCGCGAGCGAGCTTGAGGCGGAGAATCAGGAGCGCAGGCGCGTCGAGGCCGAGATGCTCCGCGAGGCCGAGGGGATGCTCGGGGACTTCGATTTCCCCGCGCACCGCGCGATCGTGCTCGCGAAGGACGGCTGGAACGCGGGCGTGCTGGGGCTCGCGGCCGCGCGGCTCGCCGAGAAATACCACCATCCGGCGATCCTCCTGACGGCCGACGGCGACCGGCTCAAGGGCTCGTGCCGGAGCATCGCGGGCGTCGACATCTTCGAGGCGCTCAGCGGGGTCTCTGAGCACCTCGAGCGGTTCGGCGGGCACCGGCAGGCCGCGGGGCTGACGCTCCTCCGGGAGAACCTCGCTCCGTTCGCGGCGGCGCTCGACGAATTCCTCTGGCAAACCGTCCCGAGGGACGCGTACGTGCCGGCGCTCGAATACGATCTGGCGGTGCCGCTCTGCGCGCTCGACAGGCACGCGGTCGCCGCGCTCGAGGCGCTCGAGCCGACCGGCATGGGAAACCCCCAGCCGGTGCTGCGCGCCAGGGCGACGGTCTCCTCGGCCCGCGCGGTCGGAAAGGACGGCGCGCACTTGCGGCTGACGGTCGCCGCGGACGACTGCCGGCTCCCGGGCGTGTTCTTCTCCGAGGGCGCGCGCGCGGACGGGCTGTCCGGCGAGTACGACATGCTGTTCGCGCCGCGGCTCAACGCGTGGATGGGCCGCGCGACGGTCGAGCTGCAGCTGCGCGCGATGGAGCCGCTCGACCCCGCCGCGCGAATTTCGGCAAATCTCCCCGGGCGCCCGGCGCTGATGGTTCGTTTCTTAACAGAAATGCTCTATAATAGGGGAATAGGGCTTTCGGACGGGGGCTGGGTGCCGGTCCGGGCGCTGCGGAAGGCCCTCGCCGACGATCCGCAGGGGACGCTCGTCCTCTGCCGGGACTTTCCGCAGGCCGCGTACCTGGTCGAGCGGCTCGACGGGCTCCGGTTCGACCTGTTTTTCGGGGGGTACCCCCCCGACCCGCGCGCGTTCAACGCGATCTGCGTGCTCCCCTTTGGCGACCCGCCGCGGAACTACCGCCGGATCATCGCCGCGGAGCGGATCGAGGGCGCGCCCGCGGTCGCGTGGGCGGAGGAGCTCCCGGACGTCGACGGCCTGCGCGATGCCTACCGCGCGATCCGCAGGCTCTCGAGGCGGCCCGCGCACTTCGCGGATTTTGCGGGACTGTGCCACCTCCTGTCGGCGGAGTGCGATCTCTCGGCGGTCGGGTGCGCCGCGGCGCTCGCCGCGCTCGAGGACATGGGCCTGATCGAGCTCCCGGACGGGGGCCGGCGGCTCAGGATTTGCCCGGCGGAAAAGACCGACCCGCTCGACAGCTCTGTGGTTTTGAAAATACTCCGCCTGCGCGCGGAGGGAAGGGAGGGCAGCGGCCGTGAACAATGACAAACTCAGCGAGGCGCCGTATATTTCGGTAGAGGAATTGATCGAGAAGATCCGCCGCTACCATCCCGACGACGACATGGACCTCGTGCGCCGCGCGTACGAGTTCTCCGAGCGGCAGCACAGGGAGCAGCGGCGCAAGAACGGCGACCCGTACTTCGTGCACCCGTGCGCGGTCGCGGTCATTTTGGCCGACCTGATGCTCGACGCGACGACGATCGCGGCGGGGTTGATGCACGACTGCGTCGAGGACGTCGAGTGCGTGACGCCGCAGGCGATCGGCGAGATGTTCGGCCCGGAGGTCGAGGTGCTCGTCGACGGCGTGACGAAGCTCTCGAAGCTCAACTTCTCCTCGCGCGAGGAGCAGCAGGCGGAGAGCCTTCGCAAGATGTTTCTCGCGATGGCGAAGGACATACGCGTCGTGCTCATCAAGCTCGCCGACCGGCTTCACAACATGCGCACGCTCAAGTACCAGAGCGTCGACCGGCAGATACCGATCGCCCGCGAGACGCTCGACATCTACGCGCCGCTCGCGCACCGGTTGGGCGTCTACACGATCAAGTGGGAGCTTGAGGACCTGTCGCTTCGCTACCTCGATCCGGACGGGTACTACGACCTCGTCACGAAGATCGGCATGCGAAGGGAGGAGCGCGAGCACCTGATCGCCTCCGTCACGCAGCAGCTGCAGGACAGCCTGCGCAAGACCGGCATCAAGGCCGAGATCGACGGGCGGCCGAAGCACTTCTACTCCATCTACAAGAAGATGAAGTCGCAGAACAAGACCTTCGACCAGATCAACGACCTGATCGCGATCCGCGTGCTTGTGAACACGCAGCAGGACTGCTACTACGTGCTGGGCGTCGTGCACACGCTCTGGCCGCAGGTGCCGGGGCGGTTCAAGGACTACATCTCGGTGCCGAAGGCGAACATGTACCAGTCGCTGCACACGACGGTCGTAAACCTCGGCCGGCCGTTCGAGGTGCAGATTCGCACCTTTGAGATGCACCGCACCGCCGAGTACGGCATCGCGGCGCACTGGCGCTACAAGGAGGGCCGGCAGATCGACGAGCTCGACCAGAAATTGAGCTGGCTCCGCCGCATCCTCGACTGGCAGAACGAGGCGCGCGACTCGTCGGACTTCGGCGAGCTGCTCAAGTTCGACCTGTTCGCCGACGAGGTGTTCGTGTTCACGCCGAAGGGCGACGTAATCTCGCTGCCGCGCGGCGCGACGCCGCTCGACTTCGCCTACCGCATCCACTCGGCGATCGGCAACCGCTGCATCGGCGCGAAGGTCAACGGGCGCATCGTGCCGCTGTCGAGCTCGTTGGAGACCGGCGACTTCGTCGAGGTCATGACCTCGCAGTCGTCGCACGGCCCGTCGCGCGACTGGCTGAACATCGTCAAGACCTCCGAGGCCAAGACGAAGATACGCGCGTGGCTGAAAAAGGAGGAGCGCGAGGAGAACATCTCGAAGGGCAAGGAGATGCTCGCAGCCGAGGCGAAGAAGCAGGGCTATTCGCTCTCGCAGCTGACGAAGAGCGACGTGCTCGAGCCGGTGTTCAAGCGGTATTCGCTCGCGACGCTCGAGGATTTGTACGCGACGATCGGCTTCGGCGGGCTGTCCACGATGCAGCTTCTGAACCGCCTCGTCGACGAGTACAGGCGCATCTACAAGCCCGAGGCGCAGCCACCCGTCATGACCGAGCAGAAGGTCGAGGAGGTCAAGAAGCAGGTCGCCTCGTCGAGCTCGAACGGCGTGACCGTCAAGGGCGAGAGCGGCATGCTGGTCCGCTTCGCGCGCTGCTGCAACCCGCTGCCGGGCGACCGGATCGTCGGCTATATCACGCGCGGCCGCGGCGTCAGCGTCCATCGCTCGGACTGCGCAAACCTCAAGGACTCCGGCGTCGAGCCGGAGCGGATGATCGAGGTCGAGTGGGAGAAGTCCGCGGCCGGCAGCTACGAGGCCGACATACAGATACTCGCCTACGACCACGCCGGGCTGTTCGCGGAAATCTCGCTGATGTTTGCGTCGCAGGACGTGCCGGTCACGGCCGTCACCGCGCACACGGTCAAGAACAAGCAGGGCCTGTGCACGATGAGCATCACGATCGTCATCAAGACGACGCAGCAGCTCGAGAAGCTGATCAAGGATTTGCAGAAGCGCCCGGACGTCATCGAGGTGTTCCGGGTGGCGAGATAATGGCGTTGAAAACAGGTTTTCAACGCGTGGGGACCGGGCCGATTGCCTAAAACCCTCACGGGTTTCCGGGCGGCAATCGGAGGGGGTAGGCATTTCTCTCCGACAACGCAAGCGTTGTCTCCGATGCATTCTTGGACGCTAGCGTCCAAGAACCGCACCCCGCAAATGGTATTTGCAGGGTGCAGCCCGTCGGCGCAGGGCGCAGACGGGTGCTATCCGAGAAATGCCGCGAAACCGGCGTACACGCCGCCGGTTTCGATCAAACGGGCAACGAGGTAAAGAGGCATGCGGCTGGTTGTGCAGAGGGTTTCGCGCGCGAGCGTGGCCGTGGACGGCGAAGCGGTTTCCGAAATCGACGCGGGCTATCTGGCGCTCGTCGGCGCGGAGGAGGGCGACACTGTCGCCGACGCGCGCTATCTGGCGGACAAGCTCCGGGGGCTGCGCGTGTTCGAGGACGCGGACGGCAAGATGAACCTGTCGATCGAGGACGTCGGCGGGGAAATCCTGCTCGTCTCGCAGTTCACGCTCTTGGGCGACGCGCGCCACGGACGGCGGCCGAGCTTTTCGAGGGCCGCGCGGCCGGAGGTCGCCGAGCCGCTGCTGGAAGAAATGCGCGATATGCTCGCGGCGGCGGGCGTGCCGGTCTCAACCGGGCGCTTCCGGGCGCACATGGAGATTGGACTCGTGAACGACGGCCCCGTGACCATATTGCTGGACAGCCGGAAGGTGTTTTGAGATGCTGGAAATTCAGGCGGTCGTCTGCGGTGTCTACGACGAGAACGCGTACATCGTGTCGCTTCCGGGCAGCCCGGACGCGCTCATCATCGACCCCGGCGACGACTACCCGGCGATCGTGAAGGCGCTCGCGGCGGGGAAGAAGGCGCTGAAGGCCGTGTGCCTGACGCACGCGCACTTCGACCACATGCTCGCGGCGCCGGGGCTGATCGCGGACACCGGCGCGAGGCTCTACGTCGGCGCTTTGGACCTCCCGGCGCTCAACGACGAGAGCCTGAACCTCCACAACCCGGACGTCTCGCGCCTGCCGCCGCCCGCGGGGCTATCGGGCATCGCGTACGGGAGCTCGCTCGTGCTCTGCGGCGTCGAGTTTTCGGTGCTCCCGACGCCCGGACACACCCCCGGCGGCGTGTGCCTGTACGCGAAGGAGCACGGCGTTCTGTTCAGCGGCGACACGCTGTTTTTGGGCGCGTTCGGCCGCGTCGACTTCCCCGGCTCGAGCGCGCGGGACATGCGCCGGTCGCTCGAACTGCTGTTCGCTCTGCCCGGCGATACGCGCGTCTACCCCGGCCACGGCGGGCGGACGACGATCGCGCGCGAGCGGGCGCGCTACCGCATGCCATGACGATACGGCTCATCACGCCGGAGGCGGCGCTTGCGCAGGACATGGCGGACGTCGTCCGCGTGTTCTTCGGCGACGCGCCGATCGAATTTTGCGACGCGCCGATCGAATTTTGCGACGCGCCGATCGAGTTCGGCGAGGGCGATGCCGGCCTCGCGATCGTCCACCGCGTGGACACGGGGCTCGATGTGTTCTTTTCGGGCGACGTGTCCGTCGAGCGGGCGTTCTTCCCCGCCGGGCGCGATGAATTGGAGAAAAAGCGGCTGCGCAAGCGCGCGGTGAAGCTCGGGCTCTATGGGCTCTTGAAGAAGCTGACCGGTCAGCATCCGCCGTGGGGCTCGCTGACCGGCATCCGCCCGTCGCGGCTCTACTACGAGGCGCTTTCCGAGGGGCTCGACCCGGTGCGCACGCTTGTCGACGTGTTCGACGTCACCCCCGGCCGCGCGGAGCTCTTGCGCGCGCTCGCCGGGATGCAGGTTGGGCTCCGCGACATGCCCGCGAACGCGTTCGACCTGTACGTCGGCATACCGTTCTGCAAAACGCGCTGCGCCTACTGCTCGTTCTCCTCCGGCGAGATCGGGGACGGCAAGCTCGTCGCGCCGTACGTTCGCGCGCTGCTTCGCGAAATCGCGCTGTCGGCGGAGATCGTCCGCGAGAAGGGGCTGCGGCTTCGCGCCGGGTACATCGGCGGCGGCACGCCGACCGCGATCCCGCGCGCGGCGCTCGAGGAGGTCTTTTTGGCGGCGAAGGAGGCGTTCCCGGGCGCGGTCGAGTGGACGGTCGAGGCCGGCCGCCCGGACACGATCGACCGGGAGATGCTCGCCATGCTGAAAAGCGCCGGGGCGACGCGCATCTCGGTCAACCCGCAGACGTTCTCGGACGAGACGCTCAGGCGCATCGGCCGCGCGCACACGGGTGAGCAGACGGTCGAGGCGTATTTGCTCGCGCGGGAGCTCGGCTTCGAGGACATCAACATGGACCTGATCGCCGGGCTCCCCGGCGAGGCGCTGCCGGACTTCTCGCGCACGCTCGACCGAACGCTCGAGCTCGCGCCGGACAGCGCGACCGTGCACGCGCTCGCGATCAAGCGGTCGAGCAGGCTGCACGAGGAGATGCACGTTTCCTCCGGCGGGCACGCGCGGGCCGCCGAGGGCGAGGCGGCGGCTATGATCGACCTCGCGCGGGCGCGGCTGACGGGGGCCGGGTACCTTCCGTACTACCTGTACCGGCAGAAGTACATGGCCGGCAACCTCGAAAACGTCGGCTACGCGAGGCCCGGCAAGGCGTGCCTGTACAACATCGGCAACATGGAGGAGGTCGCGAGCGTGCTCGCCGTCGGCGCGGGCGCGATCACGAAGTGGCTGTTCGACCGGGCGCTGCGCATCGAGCGCGCGCCGAACGTCAAGAACTTAGGCGTCTACATCGACCGCGTGGACGAGATGGTCGGCCGGAAGCGGCGTTTGATCCTGGAGACATAGGAGGAGAGCGATGAAAAAGCTGGCGGTGCTCGCGCTTGCGCTTCTTCTTTTGCTGTCCGGCTGCGGGAGGCGCGAGGAGGACCCGTATGCGGACGTCCCGAACCCGATCGCGACGATCACGATGGCGGACGGGAGCGCCATGCGCGCGGAGCTGTACCTCACCTACGCCCCGAACACCGTCGCGAACTTCATCGAGCTCGCGAACAAGGGCTTCTACGACGGGCTCGAGGTGTTCCGCATCGTCCCCGGCGCGTTCGTGCAGACCGGCGACCCCAAGAACAACGGAACCGGCGGCCCCGGCTACGCAATCCGCGGCGAGTTTTCCGAGAACGGCTACCGCAAGAACACGCTGACGCACGCGCGCGGCGTGCTCTCGATGGCGCGCACGTCGCAATTCGACTCCGCCGGCAGCCAGTTCTTCATCCTGCAGGGCACCTATCCGGAGTACGACGGGAAGTACGCGGCGTTCGGAAAGCTGATGGACGACGAGAGCCTCCGGGCGCTCGACGCGGTCGCCGCCGTCTCGACGGACTCGAACAACCGGCCGCTCGTCGTCACGAAGATCAAGACGATCCGCGTCGATACCCACGGCCACACCTTCTCCGTCGTCCGCGTCGGCGACGAAGCCAAAAATAAGGAGAGCAATTGATGAAAAACCCGATCGTGACCTTTCAAATGGAAAACGGAACGAGCTTCAAGGCGGAACTGTACCCCGATGCCGCGCCGAACACCGTCGCGAACTTCGTCCACCTCGTCGAGAGCAAATTCTACGACGGGCTGATCTTCCACCGCGTGATCCCCGGCTTCATGATCCAGGGCGGCGACCCGACCGGCAGCGGCATGGGCGGCCCGGGCTGGCACATCCGGGGCGAGTTCCGCGCGAACGGCTTCGACAACCAGCTCCGGCACGCGCGCGGCGTGTTGTCGATGGCGCGCTCGATGCAGAAGGACTCCGCCGGCAGCCAGTTCTTCGTGATGCACGCGGACGCTGAGCACCTGGACGGCCAGTACGCGGCGTTCGGCAAGGTCATCGAGGGCATGGACGCGGTCGACAGGGTCGCCGCGTGCAGGACCGGCGCGCAGGACAGGCCCGTCGAGGAGCAGCGCATACGCTCCGCGACCGTGGAAACCTTTGGCGAGAGCTATTCCGTCAAGAAGGCTTGACAAACCCGGGCCCGCGTGAATAATGGAAGCAGGGCATGTCGCAAAAGGAGGTGCCGCCCTCCGATGAGGCGGATCGCGGCGGTGATGCTTTTCGTCCTCGCGCTTTTCGGCGCGGGGGGCTTTGCCGCGGCCGAGGGCGCGGCGACGCTTCCGCCGGTGCGCCGGATTTTGAACATAAGCCTGAGCGTCAAGCCGGCCGAGCTCGTCGTGCCGGGCGACGTGACGCTGACGTTCACGATCGCGAACGCGTCGGAGTACGACGCCGAGAACCTCTACATCGCCTCGTCGGACGGGCTGCACATCGAGCCGCTCGGCCAGATCGACGCCGGCGAATCGAAGATGTTCAACCGCCAGCATACGGTGAGCGCGGCAGAGCTCGACGAGGGGCTGATCAAGTATACGCTGTCGCACGACGGCATCGCCGGCGACCGGGAGACCGTCAACTACGCGGTCGAGTGCCCGATCGAGAAGGCGATCGCGCAGCCGGGCGTCGAGTTCACGCGGCAGTTCACCGGCACGTTCGTGCGCATGGGCGACGTCGTGACGATCACCTACCGCGTGCGGAACACCGGAAACGTGCAGCTCGCGGGGCTGCGCCTGAGCGACGCGCTCGGCGACTTCACCGGGCGCGTGGAGCTTCTGGAGGTCGGCGAGTCGCGGCTGTTCACGAGCAAGGTGACGATCTCTGGGAGCGCCGTCTCGAAGCCCCGGCTCAGCTACACGGTGCCGGCCGAGCCCGGCAAGGAGTACGTGAGGGCGCTCGACGACGCAAAGATACTGCTCGCGAGCGAGCAGCTCGACGCGACGCTCGAGCTCGACCGCGAGGCCGCGCGCTACGGCGAGACCGTCGTCGCGACGCTGACGATCGCGAACTTCGGAAACGTCGATTTCTACGACATCCGCGTGACGGACGAGGCGTTCGGCGGGCTGATCGCGGACGGCGTCGAGATCGTGAACGGCGCGAAGCCGCTCGTGATCCGGCGCGAGTATCCGGTCCGGCAGGACGCCGAGTTCCAGTTCCGCGTGCGCGCGCTCAGCCAGTCCGGCGCGGTCGTCGAGACGCTGACCGAGCCCGTGCCGCTCAGGGTGCTGCCCGAGAGCGGCGAGGCGGAGATCTCGGTCTACGCGAAGGCCGCCTACCCGGTCATCGCGCGCGGCGGCGACGCGCCCTTCGACGTCTACGTCGTCAACGCCGGCGACCGCGACCTCGAAAATGCGAAGCTCACCGAGAGCTCGACCGGCGCCTCGCTCTGGGACTTCGCGGTGCTTGCGAGCCGCACGACGACGCACCGCCGCGTGTACGTTCCGGTGACCGAGGACGCCACATTCGCGTTCGAGGTGTCCTACCGCGGACAGGACGGAGCGCGGCGCGCGGCGTTGAGCCCGTCGGTCGCGATCTCGATTGCGCGCGACGGGCACAAGCTGACCGACGACCGGGCGGATTCGCCGTACAGCGGCGAATCGACGAAGCTCGGCGAGAATCCGATGTTCTTGTTCATGCTCGCCGGCGCGGGCGCGGTGCTCCTCGCGCTGACGGTCGCGCTGCTTTTGAGCTCGCGCAGGGCGCGGCGAGCGCGCAAGGAAAAGATACTGCTCAAGAGGAGGCTCCGGCAGGAGGAGCTCGGAAAGACGAACCGCTTCACCCCGGTGAAGCGCCCGGAGCGAAAGAGGAAAGAGAATCCATGACGTTTGAAGGATATACCGACGAGACGATCGAGTTTTTCATGGCGATACGCTTCAACAACAACCGCGAGTTCTTTCTTGAGAACCGCGACTGGTATCTGCGCGCGGTGCGCGAGCCGAGCCTGGCGCTCGCCGAGGCGCTCGGCCCCGCGGTCGAGGGGATGGACGCGTCGCTCGAGCGCGCGCCGTCGAGGGTCGTCTCGCGCATCAACCGCGACGTGCGCTTTTCCAACGACAAGTCGCCCTACCGCGACCACGTGTGGCTCGCGTTCCGAAAGCCCGGCGAGGAGCGCAAGACGACCTTGGGCGTGTACTTCGAGATCAACGCGGAGGCGGCGTACTTCGGCATGGGCTACTACAGCGAAAACCGCCCGGCGATGAACGCGCTGCGCAGAAGGATGCGCACGGCCCCCGAGGAGATGCTTCCGCTCGCCGAGGCGGGGCTCCGGGGGTTCGAGCTCAAGGGCGAGCCGTTCAAGCGGATCGCGATGCCGGAGGGCCTTCCGGAGGCGCTCGTTCCGTGGTACAGGATGCGCGCGTTCTACCTGGAGAGGGAAGTGCCGCTCCGGGTCGCGAAGACGCCCGCGCTCGTCGACGAGATATCCGCCGGCTACAGGCGGCTGAAGCCGCTCTACGACTACATCATGTCCCTAAAGCCCGAGGAGGTAGATTTGCTATGAA
>Ga0123329_1002086_pt1 | contig 18007 bp, 14 predicted proteins | sample BioC12SIPDNA_FD_89703 | JGI IMG/M metagenome (GOLD analysis project Ga0123329, IMG submission 89703) | Anaerobic biogas reactor microbial communites from Washington, USA - Biogas_R1_B C12 SIP DNA | ecosystem: Engineered > Bioreactor > Anaerobic > Unclassified | place: Washington, USA | collected...
CAATTCTCGCATTCTCTATTTCTACAGCGTCATTTTGCTATTGGAGTTTTCGGGGTTTTGCGTCATAGAGGATGTGTGGTGAAATCGAGCTGGCCAGTTCGGCGTTTCATGGAAGTCTTCAGGAGGACTTTATCATGGATACGATCGAACTGCGCGCAGCAGCGGTACGGTTGGTGAACTTGCACGGTCGTTTTGCCGACTGCTTCGGGCGACGGGAGCCCCGGGAGCATGCCTTGGGGTATTTGCGGGGCTTGCTGCTGGGCACCGGGCGCAAGAGCGTCGAGCCGATGGCTCTGATGTTCGGCGGCACTTCGCCGGACCAGGCGGAGATCGAGCAATCTGTCGCGTTGGCCTGGCAGCGCTTCCTCACGTCCTCTCCCTGGGAGGCTCAAGACGTGCAGCGGAAAATCCAAGCGGTGTTTAACGAAGAGTTCGTGCGCACGGCAGCCGGATCGCCGCTCGGCACGGTGGGCGTGATCGACGGGTCGAGCTTCGTCAAGCGTGGAACAGAGAGCGTGGGCGTGCAACGCCAATGGTGCGGACGCCTCGGGAAGAAGGAGAACTGCCAGGTAGGCGTGTTTCTCCTTGGGGCGACTCCGGCGGGCAGCATTCTGCTGGACCACCAGTTGTACCTGCCGGAGGAGTGGGCCGCCGACGCCGCGCGTCGCAAGAAGACGCGTGTTCCGGCGGAGATCACGTTCCAGACGAAGCCGCAGATCGCCGCGGCGCTGCTGGCCCGGAGTTGCGTGCATTTTGACTGGCTGACGGCGGATGCGGAGTTCGGACGCGACGGGGACCTCCTCGATGCCCTGGAAGCAAACCACCAACGCTACCTGCTGGAGGTGCCCGCCAACACGACCGTATGGCCCGACTAGCCAATGCGTCAGACTCCGGACGAAATGGTTTGGCAGGTGAGTCAACTGGCCCAGACGCTGCCAGCGACGTCCTGGCACGTGATCCAGCTTCGGGAAGGGGCCAACGGGCCGCTGGTATTTGAGTTTGCCCGGTTGCGGGTGTGGTCGGTCCGCCATCGTCATGCCGGTCCGCGGGGATGGCTGCTGATTCGTCGCTCGCTGGCACCCCAGCCAGAGGTGAAATACTATCTTTCCAACGCCGCTGTGGACGTGCCGTTGAAAACAATGGCATTGGCGACCGGTGTCTGGCGATTTTTCAGCGGTTTGCCCAACTTTGTCGCTTGCAGAGCCGATTTATTCCATATCGGGGCATCTTCTCACGGGCAATCAATCCCCCCTTCTTGGGTACCTGGGCGCGTTTGCGGATGGCCTGCGGGAAGGCGTTCTTGCGGCTGGACTCGCGTTGTGGCATGGATGCCGCCTGACGGGAACTCTCCGATCGAAAGCAGCGAGGGGCGCTGGAATGCTCGTCTCCTACGAACATCAGTTCCTGTTTGTCCACGTGCCCAAGGCGGCCGGGACAAGCATCGTCTCGGCGCTCGAGCCGTATGCCTGCCGGCCGGACGGGTTCTGGCTGAACCGTCTGCTCGATCGCGCGGGGGTCCACGTCAACTATTTGGGCCCTCACCGGCAGAAGAGATTCCGCGTGCACACGCCGGCAGCCGTCCTGAGACGGCAAGTGCCGCGAAGGGTCTACGACACGCTCTTCAAGTTCGCATTTGTCCGCAACCCTTGGGATCGGCTCGTGTCCTACTATCATTATGTGTTGGCCACTCCAGGACACAATCGCCATGAGCGCGTCGGGCGACTCGGCTCGTTTGCCGCCTTTGTCGAATGGTGCTGCCGGAAGCGCAAACCAGTCGACCAGCAATACATGCTCTGCGACTCGGGGGGAAACCTGATCGTCGACTTCGTCGGCAGGTACGAGACGCTTGCCGACGACTTCCGCACCGTTTGTCGGCGGATCGGTCTCGGCGTTTCCATTCCGCACTTGAATCGGTCTCGCCATCGCGACTACCGCGAGTATTACGGACCGGCAACGCGGGACCTCGTCGCCGAGCTGTACGCTGGCGACATCGAGCGGTTCGGCTACACGTTCGAGGGCGAGCAAAGGAGACTGGCCGCCTGAGGCGCCAATCGCATATTCCGCCTGGCCCGGCGGCGACCGGCGGGTCTATCCGACCGGCTTGGCCGACGGGGCGGATGGGGGCGGGGGGGGGATTGGCGCTCCGCGCGATCCTTTCAGCCGCCGCCAGAAGTCGGCAAGAGGCTTCAGGCTCCGCCGATGGATGCTCCCCGGGGCGTAGGCCACCTGGCAGTAGAGGTCGGCCAATGTCTTGACCCCAGGCTTGAGCGGCCCGGCCAACGCGGCGATCCGCAGAGCGAACTCGTGCGGCGTCTGATCCGGCGCGCGGCGGCAGCCATTTTCACGCGCCCAGGCCTCCGTAGCCTCGAAGGTATAGCGAACCAACTCGTCGGGCGCGTAGCGGCTGTCGATCCCCGCGGCGAACGGATCGACATAATCGGCAAACGGCCGGAAACGCTCCGGCTGGGGCGTCGCTTCGGGGACCGGCTCCTCGGCGGCGCGCGGCTTGCGTCCAAACAGGCTCGCCCAAAGGTCTCGCAGCTCCTTGAGTATCTGCCGGAGGCCGTCCAAGAGTTGCTGCCGGTTCTTCCAGCACCAATAGGCGACCACGCAGCCGGCGGCCGCAAGAAGCAGGAATTTCAGCAGCCCGAACAGGCCGCCGCTGAGATGGACCTGCGGCATCTGAAACCACGGTTTGCTCGAACCCCGCACGTCGCGGCCCGATCGCTGGGACTGGTCGGACTGCTGCCCGCTTTCCTGCCCAGCTTGCGGCCGGGCAGACTCCTGTTGATCGGATTGCCCCTGGCGGGAACGGTCGCCGGGAGGCCGCTCGCCTTGCTGCTGGGAGGATTGCGAGTCTTCAGGCTCAGCCGCCCGGGCGCCCGCCGACTTGCTGGAGGATCGCTCCTGGTCGCCGGGCTGCTGCGCCTCGGCGGACTGTTCTGGCGACGGCTGCTGCTCCTGGCCTTGCCGCGAAGGGGCCTGGCCGTCCTGCTGCGGCCGGCTGCGCGACTGCGGCCCCTGGCTCTGCCCGCGTGAAGACGAGGAATCCTCCGGCGCGCCGGACGGGCGCTGCGACGGCTGCTGGGGCTGGCTTTGGGAAGAGGGCTGCGATTGGTCTCCGGCGGCGCCCTGGGATTGGCCCGGCGACCGGCCGCCGCGATTGTCCTGCGAGGGCTGCGCGTCCTGGCCCCCCTGCTGCGGATCTTGCGACGTGCTGCCTTCGGGCCGTGCGCCGTCCTGTTTGCCCTGCGTGTAGGACTGCGCGTCGGGCGCGTTCTTGTCGGCCCCTTCGCTCCCGACCGCGTGGCGATTCGACTCGCGCTCGGGCGTGCTGAACTTCAGTGGAAAGTCGGGCAGACGGGCGACCGAGTACTCGGCGGCGGGGCGCGGCAGGATCGCGCTGGCGGCCAGCAGGACGGCGATGATCGCGGCCCCCAGGGCGATCCACACGCCGGCCATTCTGGCGGGCATCTGCACGCCGCGCTGCCGCAGGTATCGGCGCAGGCCCAGGAAGCTCGTCGTCACCAGCAGTCCCAGCCCGGCCGCCACGTAGACACAGAGCAATTGGAACGCCCAGAGCCGCCGCGCCGCGTCGCCGCTGGGGATAAGCAATTGCCCCAGGCCGAACAGCGGCAGTGCGGCGAGCGAGAAATAGACGATCCAGACGCCCGGTGCGTGGGCCTGCCCCTTGGTGCGGCGGCGGAGATGGGCCTCCTCGCGCATCCGGCCCACCCGCTCGGTGACGCCCTCCGGTTCGGCCGGCTCCTGGTGCTGGACTGCGCCGGGGGACTCTTCTTTCGCTTCCGTATCCTTCTCCGGCTGCTTGCGGCGGCGGGCCAATTGGAGCAGCCCCTCGCCCGACGCGTCCTGCTCCTCGTCGATCAGGGTGCAGTCCCAGGTGAGCTTATGCGACGACCACCAGGCCAGGGCGAGGAGGAGCCAGTGGAAGAACATCGAGTCGGAGAATCGCATTGTGGCCAGGCCGACGGCGCCGGCCAGCGGCAGGGCGAAGAGGATCGCCCGCTCGCGGCCCTCCTCGATGGCGATCCGCGCGATGAGCACGATCGCCAAAACGAAGCAGCCGAGAATCCAGTAGATGCGGCCGTCGTACTGGCCCTGGTAGAAGACGGCCACGAGGAACCACATCAGGCTCCCGACCATCAGCATGATCAGCACGGGGCTGATCGCGATGGCGACGTAGTCGGCGAGGGTCTTGTCGAGACGGGACATGGATAGCTTCCGCTATTTTCTGCTCAACACGAACTCTCTACAGATTGTCGCAATCCCCTCCCGGTCCCGCAATTGTCTTGCGGCAACCCCCTCGGCGAGGAGGTCGCCGGCGGCCCGCAGGAATTCGTGGTCGTAGTAGGCGACGACGATCGCCTCGACGGCGAACCCCTGGCGGCGGAGGCTGCCGAGGGCGACGGCCGTTTCCGCCGACGCGGAGGGGAGGATCGCCAGCACGCTGGCATCGCGGGGCATGCGGGCGGAGGTTTCATAAACAAGCTGCGGGAAGTTGAGCCCATCGGTCGGCTCCACCCGGGCGAGGGCCTCCAGTATCCGCATCAGTTGCTCCGGGCCGCGGCAGGTGTTGACCACCTGGGGCATGAGCCGGGTCGAGGCGGCGAGCATCTCGCGCGATCGTTGGGCCGCCTTGCGGGAACGCGGGTCCGGGTCCCAGCCCTCGCGGCGGATGCGGTCGGCGGCGTCGCGGCCGTTGGTGACCAGGCCGACCTGCTGGTTCATCAGGTAGAGCGCGTTGGCCAGCGATGCCGCGGCGGTGACCGCCAGTTCCGACCGGTAGGGTTCGTGGCTGGGATCGAAGGCCGCCTGGTTGAATTCGAGGACGATCGTCGCCCCGGCGATCGAGGAGGGTTCGTAGACCTTGCTGTGCAGCGCGCCGGTACGGGCGGTCGCCCGCCAATGCACCCGGTTCATCGGATCGCCGGGCTGATAGGCGCGGACACCGGAAATTCGTGTCGGGTCTTCGAAGAGCCGGTGGGTCATGCGGACTTCGCCGATCGGGCGGCGCGAGGCGACGTCGTATCCGGCCAGTGGCACGACCTCGGGGTAGACGAGCACGAAGTGGGGTTCGGCGGCGGTTTGCCAGCGGCGGTGAAGACCGAACGGGTCGCCCGTCTCGAGCACGAGCGGGCCGATCTGGTAGTAGCCGCGCTGGTTGAACTCGATCTGGTAGGGAAACGTCTTCCGCCCGCCGCGACGCAGCATCGCCAGTTGGAGGCGGCTGCCATGGAGCTTGATCTTGGGTGGGCGGTGAACGAGGGCATGCCGCGGGAGGAGGTCTTCGATCAAGACCCAGGCGACCGGTACCCGCCCCCGGTTCTCAACGGAGACGACAACCGCCACTTGCTCGCCCACGTTGAGCGAAAGCCGGTTGCAGCGACGCTCGCCGGCGAGGTTCTCCGTCCATGTCTGCGTTATCAGCCGGCTGGCCAGGATGGCTCCCAGCAGGGCGTACATCGCGTAAGCCATGAGGCCCAGGTCAAACACCAGGGCCGCGATCAGGAGGATCAGGGCCGGAAAGAACCATTTCATGAGGATTGCAGGTCAACACAGGTCGCTGGGGGCAGGCCGGAGGCTCCGGGGTGCGGTGAACGGCTGCGGGGGCGTCCGCGCGATGGATAACGCGCGGCTGCCGGACGAGCGGCCGGGGCAGGGCGAAGGCATGGCAGGTTCGCCCGTACGGCATTTCTCATCGCTGCCTGTTCTCGTGCAGGCTCGATTATACTATCGGCCAACGGTCTGGCGGTCCTCCGATCGGGCGCGTGCCCCCCCCTGTCGGGGAGTGTTGTCGACGAGCACGGGCCCTGGTTGGGGCGGGCATTCTGCGGTGCCTGAGCAGAAGGGGCGACTCCCAGCCGTTGGAAATCGCGTCCTCTGGCAGCGCGGGTGGGCGCCCTTGTGAGTAACTTGTCGCGGCGATAAAATGATTTGTTTCGATAATCGAGAGACAAGGCCGTTGTGCGCCGGGCTGTGTTCGAAGCCAGCCAAGGGACCGCGAGCGCGGGGCTTGGCGGCGTGGGCGCTCGAAGGCTGCCGGATCGGGCCCGATCCATAGAACGAGGACACGATCGATGAAAGAGGGAATCCATCCCAAGTACGGCGTTTCACAAGTCACCTGCGGATGTGGCAACACGTTTACGACCGGCGGCACTCGTCCCGAGTTGAAGATCGACATCTGCAACGAATGCCACCCGTTCTACACGGGCAAGCTGAAGTACGTCGACACGGCGGGGCGAATTGAAAAATTCAAGAGCAAGTTCACCGCAGGTTACAGGAGCCTGAAGCGAGGCAAGGCCAAGCCCGCAGCGCAAGCCGAGGCCGAGTCTTAGGTTGGGGGTGAGCCACTGCCGATCGCTGCGTGTGCAAAGAGTGCGGGCAGGCTGCGCAAGGGGGGAAGATTTGCTTCCCGCGCCGCTTCTCCAACTCGGCCATCTTCTGAACCGCTCGTCCCATTCCTGGTCATCCTGCCATGCGCAAGTTGCTCGAAGACAACCTGCGTCGTTTTGAAGAGCTGGAAAGACTGCTTGTCGACCCGGCAGTCCTCGCCGACGGATACCGTCTTTCGGCAGTCGCCCGGGAGCATGGCTCGCTTGCCAGAATGGCGAGGAAGTATCGCCGGTTCAAGGAGTTGAACGCCCAGATCTGCGAGGCCGCGGAGATGGTCCACGGCGACGACTTGGAGATGCGGGAACTGGCCGAGAGCGAGCTGCTCCAGCTCAAAGCCGCTCGGGAGAAGCTCTGGGAAGACCTGCTCGATATGACGATCGGCGGGGAAGACGCCAACCGGACGCGGTGCATCGTCGAGATCCGCGCTGGGACCGGCGGCAATGAGGCGGCCCTGTTCGCCCGCGATCTGTTCGAGATGTACAAGCACTTCGCCGAGGATCAGGGCTGGAAGATCGAGATTCTCAACGCCAGCGCCACGGAGCTCGGTGGGTTCAAGGACATCTCCTTCGGGCTGGAGGGCGAGGGGGTCTTCCGCATGCTCCAGTTCGAAAGCGGCGGGCACCGCGTGCAACGGGTGCCGGAGACCGAGGCGATGGGCCGCGTCCACACCTCGGCCGCGACCGTCGCCGTGATGGCCGAGCCCGAAGACATCGAGGTGGAGCTCGGCGCGGACGACTACCGCGAGGACATCTTCCACGCCAGCGGTCCCGGCGGGCAGCATGTCAACAAGACCGCCTCGGCGATCCGGCTGACCCACTACGAAACCGGAATCGTCGTTCAGTGCCAGGACGAAAAAAGCCAGCATAAGAACCGCGCCAAGGCGCTCCGCGAATTGAAGGCGAGAATCTTCGACCGCAAACGCGAGGAAGAGACCAGGAAGCGGGCCGACGAACGCAAGAGCAAGATCGGCTCCGGCGACCGCAGCCAACGCATTCGCACCTACAACTTCCCTCAAAACCGCGTCACCGACCACCGCATCAACTTGACACTCTACAAGCTCGACGCGATCATGGCCGGGGACCTGCTGCCGATCATCGACGGGCTTCTGGAATACGAACGCCAGCAGCTTCGCGATCAGTTTGGCGCGGCCAAGTGATTCGCAGTTGCCAGCCGGGCTTGTCCACGAGCAGGAGATTCTCCGCTCCGGCGCGTGAGCCGCGTGAGCCGCCGCGGAGGCGAGGGCCGCTTGGGGCAGGTCGCGTGGCTGACGGCTGGGGGGACATTGTCCTCGCTCGCGCGTCGCGGTGGAGGTGTGTCCTCGCTGACGCGTCGGGTTACAGGTGTCCTCGCTGACGCGTCGGGTTGGAAGATTGGCTCATGAACACTCCGCACGGGCTGGGAGTCTTCCTCCTGCGAAACCGGCAACGAACGGGGCTTTAAGGAATCCCGGTGCGATGGTGCATGGCGAAGTCTGGAACGTCGGCCGCCTCCTCTCCTGGACCGCCGACTATCTGAAACGGCACGGTTCCCAATCGCCGCGCCTCGACGCGGAGGTGCTTCTGGCCGAATCGCTCGACTGCGAGCGGATCGACCTCTACACCCGATTCGACGAAGAGCCGGACGAGGCGGTGCGGGCGGCGCTCCGCGACCTGGTCCGGCGGCGGGCCGAAGGCGCGCCGGTGGCCTACCTCGTCGGCCGGCGCGAGTTCTTCTCGCGCTCCTTTCGCGTCACCCCCGACGTGCTCGTCCCGCGGCCCGAGACCGAGCACCTCGTGGTTGCGGCGATCGATCTGGCGAAAGGCGTGGCTGGCGGCGCGGCCGTCTGCGACGTGGGGACCGGCAGCGGGGTCATCGCGGTCTGCCTGGCGCGGCAGGTGGCCAATTGCCGCGTGACGGCGGTCGACATCAGCCCCGCCGCGCTTCGGATCGCCCGCGAGAACACCGCGGCCCACGGCGTTGAGGATCGAATCGAGCTGCTTGAAAGCGATCTGTTGGCCGCTCTGCCCGAGGGTCGGGTGTTCGACCTGATCGTCAGCAATCCGCCTTATGTCAGCCAATCGGAGTACGACGGACTGCCGGCCGGGATCCGCTTATTCGAGCCCCGCGGGGCGCTCGTGGCCGGGCCGCGGGGAACCGAGATCATCGAGCGGCTCCTGCCACAGGCCGCTGCGCGCCTGGCCGATGGCGGGCATCTGCTCATCGAAGTCAGCCCGATGATCCACGACGCGGTTTGCCGGCTGATCGCGGCCGACTCGCGGCTGCTGCCGCAAACCACGATCAAGGACCTCGCCGGCTACCCCCGAGTTGTCAGCGCAAGAAAAGGGCATTCCTGATCGCAGTGCGATCCGCGCGAAGCTCCGGGCCGTCGGAGGAGGGGGCCGGCCTCCGCCGCCGGCGAACGTGTCCGATCCGCAAGCGAGTCGCTGGTCACTGCTCCGGCGAACGATGGCCGCCAGAAATGTTGCCCGGAATACCGCCCGGTGTCAGAATAGAGTCAGGCGGTTCGGCGGATTGTCGCCGCCGGCCATCGCGTCCCCCGCCGGGGGGCTGGATGGCAGGGGGCGGCGGAAAGGGGAGGAAGCGACGATGCCGGTCGGGGATCTCGAATCCGGACTTCTTCGCGGAGCGATTGGCGGAGACCGCGCCGCCCTTGCGGAGTTGTTCTTGCTCCATTACGACGACCTGCGGAATTACATCGCCAGGCGGCTGCCGGGCGGGCTCGAGCCGCTCGTCTCCGGCGCCGACATTCTCCACCAGACGATGGTGCGGGCCGCCCGGGGAATCGGCCGTTTTCAGCCGGCGCATGACGGGGCGTTCCGCGCCTGGCTGACAACGATCGCCGACAACCTGGTCAAGGACGCGCAGAAGGCAAAGCACCGCCAGCGGCGAGCCGGCGATCGGGCCCCCGTCGACCGGGGCGGTTCGGGCGAGGCGCTGATCGACGGAATCGCCGGCGACGCAACCAGCCCCAGCGTCCGCACCGAGCGGCGCGACAACGCCCGGCGGTTGCGCGCAGCGCTGTCCGCCTTGCCCGCGGATCACCGCCAGGTGATCGAGCGCTACTACCTCCAGGGCGAGTCCCTCGATCGGATCGCCGAGGCAATGGGGAGCACCAAAGGGAGCGTGCGGGCGATGGCCTACCGCGCGCGGAAACGGCTTCGCGAGCTGCTGGGCCGATCGAGCCAATATTTCAGCGGCTGAATGGCTGCCGCGGCAGACAATTGGGACACGTTGCAGGACGACCGTCGCCGGCCGCGCGGCGCCGGCTCTCCTCCTGCCTATTTCGATGGGCGGATCATGTCGTCCGGTTCGGCAAAGAGCAGTCCGGCGAGCGGCGGGGCGGACGGGGTCCGCCGGGTTGCCTGGGAGTCTGCGCGGCGGCGGGCCGGCAAGTGGACGGCCGCCGGGTCGTTCGCCGTGGAACACCCGCCCCTCATGCCCGAGCTGGCTTGGGAGTTGGAGAAGCGCCAACGGATTGAAGGTGCACTCGACGAGGCCGATGATGCCCGCTGCGCCGACGCGCTGGCCCGCCTCGATGCCGACGCGCGGGGCGAGGTGGCCGCCGCGAGTCGTGGGAGTGACGGCGACGGGGAATTGCCCGGTTCCGGCAGCACGGCCGCCTTGCCGCCGCCGGCGGGCGGTGGCGATCCGGCCGCCGAAGCCGCCGGCGATTGGCTGCCGTCGCTGATCGGCCGCTACCGTGTGCGGCACCTGCTCGGTGAAGGGGCTTTCGGCCGCGTTTACCTGGCCTGGGACGGCGAGCTCGCCCGGGAAGTGGCCGTGAAGGTTTCGCAGGTTCCGGCGGATAGCGGGCCGGCAAACCTGGCGGCCTTCCTCGCCGAAGCGCGGACCCTGGCGCGGCTCGACCACCCGGGAGTGGTTCCCGTCTACGATGCGGGCCGGACCGCCGGCGGGTGCTGCTACGTCGTCTCCAAGTGGATTCGCGGCAGCGATCTGGAGGCGCGGATCAAGCGCGCGCCGCTGGACCTCCGGGAGGCGGTGCGGATCGCCATCGCCGTTGCCGACGCGCTGGATTACGCCCACCAGCACGGGCTGATCCACCGCGACGTCAAACCGGCCAACATTCTGCTCGACGCGCGCGGGACGCCCTACCTGGGGGATTTCGGCCTGGCTTTGAGCGGCGAGCGGCCGGGCGCGGGGCGGAGTTTCGCCGGCACCCCGGCCTACATGAGTCCCGAGCAGGCGCGCGGCGAAGCCCACCGCGTCGACGCCCGGTCCGACGTCTTCAGCCTGGGGGTTGTGCTCTATGAAATGATCACGCGGCGCAAGGCTTTCGCTGCGGACCGGGGCGAACCGGTCCTCCAGCAAGTCCTGCGGATCGAACCGCCTCGGCCACGGCAGTGCAACGGGTCGATCCCGCCGGAACTGGAGCGGATCTGCATCAAGGCGATGGCCAAGCGCGCCGGCGACCGCTACCCGACGGCCAGGGACCTGGCCGACGACCTCCGCCAGCACCTGGCGGATTCCGCGCGGCAGCCGCTGTTCGCCCCCTCTGGCGGCCGCGTCCCACTCGTGCTGGCGCCCGGCGTGGAGCCGCCGCCGAAGATCGTGCCCCGGGGCCTGCGGCCCTTTGAAGCGTGTGATTCGCAGAGCTTCCTGCCGCTGATCCCCGGGCCCCGCGACCGCCAGGGGCTGCCCGAAAGCATCCGCCAGTGGAAGGTCCGCATCGAGCGGGAGGACCCGGAGGAATCGTTTGCCGTGGGCGTGCTTTACGGGCCTTCCGGCTGCGGCAAGTCGTCGCTGGTCAGGGCGGGGCTCCTGCCACGGCTTTTGCCCCATATCCAGTCCGTCTACGTCGAGGCCGAGGCGGAGCACACCGAGTTGCGGGTGCTCAAGAAGCTCCTCCGCCGCTTTCCCGAGCTGCCGCGGCAGGCGACCCTGGCGGAGTGCCTGGCCTCGCTCCGCGGGGGGCGCGGTCCGGCCGCCGGCGCGAAGCTCCTCCTGGTGCTCGATCAGTTCGAACAATGGCTGCACGGCCGCGGCGCGGTCGACCGCCGCGAGCTGGTCGAGGCCTTGCGGCATTGCGACGGCGCGCGGCTGATCTGCCTGCTGCTGGTCCGCGACGACTTCTGGCTGGCCCTCAGCCGCTTCCTGATGGAGCTGGAGATCGACCTCGTCCAGCGGCACAATGCAGCCCTCGTCGATCTGTTCGAACCGGGGCACGCGCGGAAGGTGTTGGCCGAGTTCGGGCGGGCCTTCAGCCGATTGCCCGAGGATCTCGGCCAACTCAGCAGTTCCCAGCAGGCTTTCTTGCAGCGGGCGGTCGAGGGCCTGACCTGCGGCGAGAAAGTCAGCCCGGCGCGCCTGGCGCTGCTGGCGGAGATGATCAAGGGCAAGCCCTGGAACCTGGCCACGCTCCGCAATGCGGGCGGGGCCGAGGGGGTCGGCGTCGCCTTTCTCGACGAGACATTCAGCGCCCGTAGCGCAAATCCCCAGTGCCGGCTGCACGCGCCGGCGGCGCGCGCGGCGCTCGCGGCCCTGCTGCCGGCCACGGAGAGCGAACTGAAGGGGAAGATCCGCTCCTACCCCGAACTGCTCGACCTCTCCGGCTATGGGCGGAAGCCCCGCGCATTCAAAGAGCTGATCCGCATTCTCGACAGCGAAACGAGATTGATCACCCCGTGCGATCCGGAGGTTGCCTCGCTGGAGGATGCGCCGCTGCACGCCAACATCCGCTACTACCAGCTGACCCACGACTGCCTCGTGCCCGCCCTCCGCCAATGGCTGACGAAGAAGCAGAAGTCGACCCTCGCGGGGCGCTGCGAGCTGCGCTTGGCCAGCCGCGCAGCGATGTGGAACGCCACCGGCGAACGGCGGCAGTTGCCTTCGCTCTGGGAGTGGGCGTCGATCCGCCTGCTGACCCGTTCGTGGCTCTGGACGGATGCCCAGCGGAAGATGATGCGCGCGGCCGCCCGCCGCCACGCCCTGGCCGCCGGCCTCATCTCGCTGGTCCTCGTGGGGTTTCTGTTCAGCGGGCTGGAGCTGACCGGAATGGCGCGAAACGCCCTGATGCAGTTCCGCGCCCGGAGCGCCGCGGTGTGGATGGCGCTGGGCAACGACGGGGCCGTCTGGCCGCTGTTGAAGGGGGATGCCGAGCGCACGCTCCGGACCCGCGTGATCCACGCCCTGAGCCCCGTCGTCGTCAGCCCGGCGGAAGTCCTCGCCAGGTTCCAGGATCAGAACGATGTCTCCGTGCAGCGGGCGATGCTGCTGCTGGCCGGCGAATTGATTGGCGATCCGGCCGAGTCGTTCGCCGTCCGCGCCGGCGTCGGGCGGCGCGAACTTGCCGAGGAGACCGTCGAGCAGCTCGTCGGCCTTTACCAAGCTCACCCCGACCCGGGCATCCACTCGGCCGCCGAGTGGCTCCTCCGCCGCGCCGGCCGGGAGGAACGCGTCCTCCGCGCGGCCAGGGACCTGGCTTCCGCCAGACCCGACAACGATCGCCAGTGGTACATCAACCGCCAGGGGCACACGATGGTCGTGATTCCGGGGCCGGCGCAATTCTTGATGGGCGAAGCGGCCGGCGGCGGAACGTCGTCGCCGCCCGGCCGCCCGACGCACTACCAGCGGATTCCACGGAGCTTCTGCATCGCCGCCACGGAGACGACGGTCGGCCAGTTCCAGCGGTTTCTCGACGACAACCCGCCGACCGGCAGCGGGCCCGGCGTCCAGGGGGGCGTTTCGCCCGCGGCGCCCCAGGTCTCCGTCACCTGGTACGAAGCGGCCGCCTACTGCAACTGGCTGAGCCGGTCCGAGGGGCTGCCAGCGGACGAATGCTGTTACCTGCCGAATGCCGACGGCGGCTGGGCGGCCGGGATGCGGCTGGCCGACGACTACCTGGATCGCCGCGGCTACCGGTTGCCGACGGAAGCTGAATGGGAATTCGCCTGCCGCGCCGGCTCGGCGGAAGCGTTTTCCTTTGGAGCCGACCCATCGTTCCTCGAGCACTACGCCGCCTACGCGAAAAACGCCGCGGGGCGGCCGTCGCCTGTCGGCACGAGGAAACCCAATGATTTCGGTCTCTTCGACATGCACGGCAACGTGGCCGAGTGGTGCCAGGACCGCCACCAGCCCGACTCGGCCGGCGCGTCGGAAGAGCGGGTGATCCGGGGAGGGGCGTTTCTGGATCCGGCCGAGCGGCTCGTATCCGCCGCGCGGGAAAAGAACCGGCCGGACGAGCGCTCCGCGCGGTGCGGATTCCGCATCGCACGCGGCTATCCCTAGTTCGGGGACAAGGGAACCCGGCGCCAGCGGGCTGCCTGAGGGCAAGGAAGTTTCCGGACCGGAGAGCGCCGGACTGACGGACCGGCACGCACCAGGCGCGCCGGACGATCGGCGCATGAGACGGCAGGGTGGCGCAAACGCGGAGCCCCCCGCCGGCTTGCCCTCTCCCCAAATCCCGCCGGCTCGCCCGGCGGATCGTTCGGTTTCCGACTACAGCAGCGGCTCGCCCTCTCTCAAAAATCCCGCCGGCTCGCCCGGCGGATCGTTCGGTTTCCGACTACAGCAGCGGCTCGCCCTTTCCCAAAAATCCCGCCGGCTCGCCCGGCGGATCGTTCGGCTTCCGACTACAGTCGATGCGGCGGAGGGGTTCCCAAGCTGGAGCTAGGCACCCAGGAGAATGGCCGACGGCCAATAGCTGGCCGCCGTCGGCGGTGCTATGATAAGGAGTTTGTCTTCGTTCATGCCTTGCCCGCCTAGTGATTGCCGTGACTGAACCTGGATCGCTGCCCAAGCGGATTGCCGTTGTCGGCGCTGGAATTTCTGGATTGGCCGCCGCGCACCGGATTGTGGAGCTTGCCCCGCAATGCGAGGTCCGATTGTTCGAGAAGCAAGACCGCCTTGGCGGGGTCCTGGCGACGGTCCACGAGGAGGGGTACCAGGTCGAATTGAGCGCGGACAACTTCATCACAACGCAGCCCTGGGGATTGGAGTTGGTCAAGCGGCTGGGGCTTGGCGCGGAGCTGATGCAGACGAATCCCGCCTGCCGGCGGACGTTCGTGATGCGCAAGAGGCGGCTCTACCCGCTGCCCGACGGGTTCCTGATGATGGCGCCGACGAAGATGTGGCCGATGGCCGTGACGCCGGTTCTGAGCCCGCTCGGCAAGCTCCGCGCGGGGTTCGAGTACTTCCTGCCGCCGAGCCGCGATGATCGCGACGAGAGCATGGCGGCGTTCGTGCGGCGGCGGCTGGGCCGCGAGGTTTTCGAACGGCTGGTCGAGCCGCTGGTGAGCGGGGTCTATGCCGCCGACATGGAGAAGCTGAGCCTGCTGGCCACGCTGCCGCGGTTCCGCGAAATGGAGCGGAAGCACGGCAGCCTGATCAGGGCGATGCGCAAGCAGATGCAGGCGGCTCGGGCGGCGGGCAGGCACGTCGACCAGAGCGGGGCAAGGTACAGCATGTTCGTGACGCTCCAGCGCGGCCTGTCGAGCCTGATCGACGCCCTGGCGGCCCGCTTGCCCAAGGCAGCGGTCCGGCTGGGGACGAACGTCGTCCGGGTGGAGCCGAGCGGCGGCGGCTGGAGGGTGGAGACCGGGGAGGGGCGGTCGGACCGGTTCGACGCCCTGATCCTGGCGACGCCTTCGCACGTGGCGGCCGGACTGCTCAAGCCGGTCGCCGCGGAACTCAGCGGCGACCTGGCCGGCATCGAGCACGAGGGGACGGCGATCGTGACGATGGCCTTCGAGGCGTCGCAGGTGAAACACCCAATGCATGGGGCGGGGTTCGTCGTGCCGTCGATCGAGGGGAGCCCGATCCTGGCGGGCAGCTTCAGCAGCCGCAAGTACACGCACCGCGCGCCGGAGGGCAAGACGCTGATCCGCACGTTCGTGGGCGGCGCCCGGGCGCCCGAGATGGCCGAGATGCCCGACGCCGAGCTCGTGCCGCTGGTTCTGGAGGAATTGCGGGAGGTGCTGGGCATCTCCGGGGGACCGATCTACCAGGTCACGGCGCACTGGCCGCGGACGATGCCCCAGTACCACGTGGGGCACTTGGACCTGGCCGCGCGGATCGAGCGGCGCTGCGGCGCGCTGGCCGGCCTGGCCTTGGCCGGCAATGCCTACGGCGGCGTCGGCATTCCGGCCTGCATCCACAGCGGCGAACAGGCGGCCGCCAAACTGCTCGGGTGATTCTTGCGGGGGAGGGTGACGTCTGAGGGTTTTCGCCTCCCCGGCTCTGGACTATCCGCCGAAAACCGCGACCTCCAGGCCGGTGCGGGCGCGGACCTCCGCTGCAATCGCTTCGAGGGTCTCGGAGGGCAGGGCGGCGACCCAGCTTTCCGCCGGCGGCCGGGCGACTGTGTGGATTTGAACCAGCTTGATCCGGCCTCCCGAGCTGGCGATCGCGCTCAGCCGGTCCGCGTACGCGCGGAGTTCCGCCTCGTCCGGCCCGGCGCCCCGGACAGCCATGAACAGCGTCTGGATGACGATCGGCCGGACCCGGGCGGCGGCCTGGAGATTGTCGAGAATCCGGGAGAAGGGGACCGCTGATCGGGCGACGAGGCGGTAATAGTCCTCCGTGCCGGCATCGAGCTTGGCCCAAATCTCGCCGTTGTTGCGATCGAGCAGCTCCAGCCCGCGGCGGACGTGTTCGCGATGGAACATGCTCGCGTTGGTGATCAGGACGATCTTCAGGTCGTCCAGCCCGCGGCGGCGGCGGACGTCCGCGCAGACGGAGACGACCTGCTCGAAATTACGGTAGGTCGTCGGCTCGCCGTCGCCGCTCAGCGCGATGTCGTTCAGCCGCCGCAGCGGTTCGGGCAGCTGGCTGAACCGCGGTCCGGCGAACAGCTCGCCGGAGAGAACCAGCTCGATCGCGCGGTCGAGCTCGGCTGCCAGGCGGTCGATTTCGACGAACTCGCGCTCACCCATTTCGGAGCGGTCGACCTGGCAGTAGACGCAGCCGAAATTGCAGACCTTGTCGAGGTTCAGGTTGACGCCGATCGACACGCCGCCGGCCCGGCGGCTGACGACGGGGTAGACATAACGGTTCCGCTCGAAGGATCGGGGGTGATCCTGAAACGGCCTCTTGGCGTTGTCCTGCGACCTGGTCATGAAGGAATTCTACACGCGGCGAATCGCCGTGAACTCGTCGAGCGTCACGCTGGTCCGCTCGCCGTCGTCGAGGAGGAGCAGAACCACGTCGCTGAACACCTTGTCGTCGTGGTTTCGCCGGAAGTGGAGGCCGTGGCGTTGGCGCTCGGTGGCGACGACGGTCCCCGCGGTGGTCGTGGTCCAACTTTCTTGGCCGACCGTGACGAGGTGGTCAATCGCGACGCGATCGCCGGGTTTGAGGTCCTCGAATCGAACCGGCGCGGGGGTGGGGGGCTCGGTCATGGGGACATCGGCCGGAAAGGGTGCGCTGTGTTGTGGACCCCTTGCAGGGTTGTTAAAAGGCGCGCGGGCGACCCGCTGCCAGGCTGGAGCTGGGGAACGAGACCGCATGGTTGCCCGTGGACTCTCGCCCGCCTCGCCCGCCGTTTCCGCTCAATATTCCTTGGCGTCGATCCACGACATGAGGCGGCGCAACTGGCGGCCGACCTCTTCGACGGGGTGCTGGCGCTCGAGCCGCCGCATGGCCTTGAAGGCGGGAGCGTTGGCCTTGTTTTCCAGAATCCACTCCCGGGCGAAGCTGCCGTCTTGAATCTCCGCGAGGATTTTCTTCATCTCGGCCTTCGTCTGGTCGGTGACGATCCGCGGGCCGCGGCTGTAGTCGCCGTACTCGGCCGTGTTCGAGATGCTGTAGCGCATGTAGTTCAGGCCGCCCTGGTAAATCAGGTCGACGATCAGCTTGACTTCGTGGACGCACTCGAAGTAGGCCATTTCCGGCTGGTAGCCGGCCTCGACGAGCGTCTCGTATCCGGCCTTGATCAGCGCGCTGAGTCCGCCGCAGAGGACGACCTGCTCGCCGAACAGGTCGGTCTCGGTCTCTTCGGCAAACGTGGTTTCAATCACCCCGGCGCGGGTGCCGCCGATGCCCTTGGCGTAGGCCAGGCCGATCTTGCGGGCCTCATCGCCGGCCCCTTCCCCAAGCGCGAGCAGGCAGGGCACACCGGCGCCGCGCACGTACTCGGCGCGGACCAGGTGCCCGGGACCCTTGGGGGCGACGAGAATCGCTGAAACGCCCTTGGGAATGTCGAACTGGCCGAAGTGGTAGTTGAATCCGTGGGAGCAGACAAGGATGTTGCCGGGCGAGAGATTGTCGCGAATCTGGGTGCGGAAGACGTCGCCCTGGACTTCGTCGGGCAGGAGGATCGTGATGATGTCGCCCTTCTTGACCGCCTCGCTGGCCGAGAGCGGTTGGAAGCCGTCTTTGACGGCCTGCTCGTAATTGGCCGTGCCCGGCAGCTCGGCGACGATCACGTTGCAGCCGCTGTCGCGGAGGTTCTGGGCGTGGCCGTGGCCTTGCGACCCGTAGCCGAGGATGGCGATCGTCTTGTTCTTCAGCAGGGAAAGGTCGGCGTCTTTATCGTAGTAGATCGTCGCGGGCATGGAACAGGCTCCCGGTCGCTATTGCGCCTCGCCGGCGCACATCGCCGGAGGCACAACAGGGCTCAAAGAAACAGGTGAATTGA
>Ga0123329_1002095_pt1 | contig 17974 bp, 21 predicted proteins | sample BioC12SIPDNA_FD_89703 | JGI IMG/M metagenome (GOLD analysis project Ga0123329, IMG submission 89703) | Anaerobic biogas reactor microbial communites from Washington, USA - Biogas_R1_B C12 SIP DNA | ecosystem: Engineered > Bioreactor > Anaerobic > Unclassified | place: Washington, USA | collected...
CGTCGCGGACTGCTCCGACAGCATTGAGGAGATGCGAAGGAAGCTCGAGACCTCCAGGGGGGTCCTGTTCCCAGAGGTCGATCCTCATTCTCTGGTCCTTGTTCTAAGCAAGAAGGACCTGGCTTCGGACGTACTAGCAAAGGTAAGAATGGCCCGAGACGTCGTTCCCGTGCGGGAGGTCGTGGTCCTGTCATCTGCCACCGGTGAGGGGGTGCAGGAACTTCGAAGGGTCATCACCTCAACCTTCGAGTATCCCGTGGAGATGAGCTTTCGCATACCCCATGTCGAAGGTGTCAATCCCTTTCTGTCTTGGCTGCACGCTCACACCGAGGTCGTCAAGGTCGACTACGGTGACGATGTGGAGGTACATCTCTTCTCTCAGGAAAAGGACCATTCACGTATCGTCAACCACATCGTGGCCTTGGGAGGTCGGGCGATCTGATACGAAGAATAAGAAGACGCACCGACCTCTCATATGAACAGACCTGGTAACAGACCAGGTAGGGCCCACCGGTTCCAGTGGAAATAAAGGGGTCCCCCTCTTGGAGGCACGTTCTATTTAATGCCCAGCTCCTTCTTCTTGGCCGATAGGCGCTCCTCGAACTTCAGTGGAAGTCTCCAGGCGAGGTACTCGACGTCGTCCATGTTCCTGGTGAAATTGGCCTTGCTCTTTTCCTCCATAAGCTTGTTGAACTTTCTCACATTGAGGCGGTAGCTTGCGAGCCAGATCAATCCGATCAAGAGCATTACGGCACCAATGCCCAGCAGCCAATATCCCCAGGTCCCTACCTCTACGAAGCGCATGTTGAGGAGATCGAGCAAACCCACCGCGAAGATGACAACACCGATCAAAAGAGTAGCAACCGAGAGCGTCTCGGCATGCTGGACCGTAAACGGCTTCGACATGAGGGGCAAATACGCACTGCCCTATTCAAGATTATCCACGTAGGTTGAATGCATCGGGAAAGCCTCCATACCTCCAGGGCATAGACATAGTTCCATGAACCTTCCCGAGGCTGAGCCAAGGCATGTCCTTGTGGCAGCGGCTACGGCCATCGTGGCCCTGATGGCGATGAGCGAGTTCCAACCTATAGAGGTCGCATGCATCGAGGCCGTGGGAGAGGACATCACCGAGCTCACGGTGGTAGTCCAGCACTGCCGTGGGTGTACCGGCGGGTTCCTACTGAACATATCCGATGGCCTGGGGGGAGAGGCCCTCGCCTTCTGCTCTTCAGAGCTGCTGCCTACCAGCATCCCCGCCGGTACCGCGGCGCACATCGCCCTGCAGCGTTCCTCTGAGGACCCTGAGTTCTTCATCGTAAGCAGCTTGACCGCGATCGACCGGAAATGATTGATATGAGCATTTCCTACTCCCCCCAGAGATGCCTTGATCATCGCCGCCGACGACACCGATTCATCCACTTGGATGTGCACCACCTTCCTGGCCACGGAGCTGGTGAGGGCCCTCCCAGACCTGGATGTTATCGGCCTTCCGCGCCTGGTGCGCCTCAACCCTGCCGTTCCCTGGAAGACCAGGGGCAACGGCGCCATATGCATCCGTGTCGGGAAGGGGACCGGCCGACCGCGCCCCATCGGCCGCATCGGGGAGCGGGAGATCCTCAGCTATGCCCGTTCCGTGCAGGAGCCGGACCCTGACGATGTCCTCGATCGCTGCCGGCCAATTCTGGAGAGATGGTCCCAGCTTGACGACTCCGATCCCGGTCTGGTGGTGTCCTCCCGCCCGCCCCGGCCGGACCTATACCTCCGCGCGGTGAGCGAGATAATCGCCAAGCAGGATGCCGTCAACGCGCTGCATGATGTGGACGCGAAGACATACGAGCTCAACTCCGGCCGGGGGCTCATAGGGGCCGCAGCGGCCGCGTCATGGTCGCCCCGAGACCGCACCTACGAGGTGCTCACCTATCGCCGCCAGGACCTGTGGGGCTCCCCCCGTGAGGTGTCCTCCCGGGACGTGTCCCTCCTGGACGAACGATTTCCCTCCACCTTCAACAACTACGATGCCTTGACCCAGCGGCCCGCCATCATTCCCCATACCACCTGCCCCATACTCTACGGCATCAGGGGCGACTCCCCCATGGACCTCATCGAGGCGCAGCGCTCCATATCCTCGGAACCGGTTGACCGCTGGATGCTCTTCATCAGCAACCAGGGGACGGACGACCACGTGCTGCGGGAATGGACCGACCTCGCCCCCAACCGCAGCTACGAGGTGGAGGGAGCGGTGCTCGCGTCACCCCGCACCGTCCCCGGCGGACACGTCATCTTCTCCATGAGCTCACGCGCGGGACCGCTGGAGTGCGCTGCCTACGAGCCCTCCAAGGGCTTCCGGGACCTGGTCCGGGCGCTTCTCCCCGGCGATCGCGTCAAGGTCATAGGAGAACTGCGGGAACAGCCCCGGACCCTCAACCTGGAGAAGTTCCAGGTGATCTCCTTAGCCCCAGCCACGGTCCGCAGCAACCCTCCCTGCCCAAGTTGCGGAAAGAACATGAAATCGGCGGGGCGAGGACAGGGATATCGTTGCCGCCGATGCGGTACCGTTGCCGACCGTCCAACCATCTCCGAGGGGCAGCGGGTGCTCACGCCTGGATGGTACGAGCCGCCGGTCTGCTCCCGCCGCCACCTTTCCAAACCGTTGAAGAGGATGGGCCTGACCTCGACCATTGTCGTATAAACTAACCGTCACTTTTTTAATAGATTAAGGCGCTGGCCTGGCTGGATGGGAGCATCGGTTCCCTGTAGACCTTTAAAGGAGTATGATCAATTGAAGGAAGCAGTCATCCTCAGTGCCGCCCGCACTGCGGTCGGAAAATACGGAGGCTCGTTGAAGAACTTCTCCGCTCCCCAGCTGGGAGCGTTCGCCATCACCGAAGCGGTGAAAAGGGCTACCCTGGAGCCGGCGGACATACAGGAGTGCATGATGGGCATCGTCCTTTCCGCTGGTACCGGTCAGAACCCCGCTCGCCAGGCGGCGCTGAAGGCAGGCCTCCCGGTGGAGATAGGCTCGCTGAACGTGAACAAGATATGCGGCTCAGGCCTGAAGACGGTCATGCTGGCGGCGACATCGGTACGCGCCGGCGAGAACGACGTGGTTGTCGCCGGAGGCATGGAGAGCATGAGCGCTGCACCATACCTTCTGATGGAGGCGCGGTTCGGCTACCGCATGGGGGACAACAAGATAGTGGACCATATGGTCAGGGACGGTCTGTGGGACGCACCTACCGATCAGCACATGGGCAACACCGGCGAGATCGTGGCCGAGCGCTACAACGTCACTCGCCAGGACGCTGACGCCATCTCCTACCAGAGCCACATGAAGGCTCTGGCGGCCATGAAGGCTGGCAAGTTCGATGAGGAGATATTCCCGGTGATGATCAAGAGCAAGAAGGAAGAGGTCGCGTTCCGTCAGGACGAGGGTGTGCGGCCGGACATCTCCATGGAATCTCTCGCCAAGCTCAGGCCTGCGTTCAAGGAGGGGGGCGTCGTCACCGCAGGGAACGCCTCTCAGCTCAGCGACGGTGCCGCGGCCGTGGTGGTGGCATCGCGGGAGTATGCCGATGAGCATGGCATCAAGCCCCTGGCCACCATTGTTGACTACCACACTGGTGGAACGAAGCCGGAGTGGATCATGGAGGCCCCCATACCGACCACGCGAGCTGTGCTGAAGAAGGCGGGCATGACCATCGACGACATCGATCTGTTCGAGCATAACGAGGCCTTCGCCACCGCCTCGGTGGCCGTGAAGAAGGAGCTGGGAGTGCCGGACGACCGCTTCAACGTCAACGGAGGTGCCATCGCCCTCGGCCACCCCATCGGATGCTCTGGCACTAGGGTCTTGACCACTCTCCTGTACGCCCTGAAGGACCGCGGGGCACACACAGGCCTGGCCACCTTGTGCCTGGGAGGCGGCAACGCCGTCTCCATGATAGTGCGCCGGGAGTGAACGCACGACCCCGGTCCGCCGCTGGACCGGGGCTTTTTTCCACCTTCTGAAGGCGACATGATATATTTCGCTTGACCATTTCGGCATGGTGTTACCCCTGCCTACCATGGAGCAACTTTTGGCATCTGTAGAGAAGTACCGGCCTGACATGATCGAGGAGATGAAGGCCATGCTGAGGATCCCGGCGATGGGACCGGAGAACGGGGGACAGGGGGAGCTGGAAAGGTCCCGCTTCATCGAGGATCTCCTGCGGAGGAGCGGCTTCCAGGACATCCGCGTCTTCAATTCCCCGGACAGCAGGGTCGCCTCCAGCGTGCGCCCCAGCGTCCTCGCCAGGCGCAATGGAAAGGTCGAGCGCACCGTTTGGATCGTATCTCACATGGACACCGTGTCCCCGGGGGACATGAAGGCTTGGACCTACCCCCCCTTCGACGGAACGGTGGTCGACGGGAAGCTGTACGGACGGGGCTCGGAGGACAATGGACAGGCGGTGATCTCCTCCATCTTCGCGGCCCGGTCCATTCTGGACACAGGGCTGGATCCCGACCTCGGGTTCGGGGTGGCCGTGGTGGCCGACGAGGAGGCCGGTTCCGACCATGGGATCAAGTACCTCATAAAGGAGGGGCTGTTCGGCGCCGATGACGTCATCTATGTCCCGGACGCCGGCGCGGCGGACGGCTCCGTCATCGAGATCGCTGAGAAGTCCATCATCTGGCTCAAGGTCGTGGTGAAAGGGAAGCAGGTGCACGCATCCACCCCCGAGAAGGGCATCAACGCTCTGCTGGTGGGCTCGGAGCTGCTGGTCTTCCTCTCTGAACAGCTGCGGGGCAGGTTCCCTTCCAGGAACCCTCTCTTTGACCCTGAACGCTCCACCTTCGAGCCCACCAAGCGGCTGGCCAACGTGGAGAACGTCAACACCATCCCCGGCGAGGACGTGACCTTCTTCGATGTCCGTCTTCTCCCTGAGTATGATATCCAGGAGTGCGTGGAGGCAGCCCAGGAGGTGGCGAGGATCTTCGAGCAGAGGACCGGGGCCGTTATTACTGTGGAGGCCGTCCGCGTGGACCCGGCAGGACAAGCCTCCCGGGCCGATGGGGAGGGTGCCAAGGCGCTGAGCAAGGCCGTGCGCCGGGTGCTCGGAAAGAGCCCCACCATGACCGGCATCGGGGGGCAGACCTGCGCCAACTGGTTCCGCCTCGAGGGGATGGACGCCTATGTGTGGGAAACGCTGGACGAGATGGCCCACCGGGTGGACGAGTACATCCGGGTGGACAACCTGGTCAATGATGCCAAGGTCTTCTCCGTGCTCCTGTCCCAGCTGTGCTACCCCGGGGTCATCAAGGACCCCCTGCCCGACTACTGATCACTTAAGGACGCGGTAGCGCAGCCACAGCGTCCCGTTCTTCAGCTCCTGCGAGGAGATCAGCTCCAGGGAGGTGGGGGAGGCCCCTGCGGGTAGATCTTCAGCCCGGAACAGGGAGCTGGGGGTCGTGCCGCCGATGAGCTGAGGCAGCACTATCACGCTCACCTCGTCGATGAGCCCGGCCCGGAGCAGGGCTCCGTTGAGGGTGCCCCCGCTGTCGACCCTGATCACCTTCACACCGTGGTCGCTGGCCAGACGTTCGAGGGCCTCCCTCAGGTCCACCTTCTCCTCCCCGGTGACGATGACGTCCACCCCCACCCGGTTGAGGTAGTCGAGGTGGTCCTGAGGCGTCGACCGGGAGCACAGGGCCACCCCCGCCCGCCAGTACGGGGAAGGCACGGCCTTCTCCCACATCTTGAACCGTCCCCGGCCGTCCACGACCGACAGCAACGGCTTGGAGGGGTCGGTGGTGCCATCATGCACCCACGCCTCCCACTGATCGGCGTCCATGAAGGTCTCGGAGCCTACCAGGGTGAGGTCCTCCTTCCATGTGGAGATGAGCGAGTAGTACAGCTCCAGGTCCACGTCCACCCGGTCCATTCTTCCGTCCACGCTCACGGCGTTGTGAATGATGACATACGGCAACATTTGATATCGTCGTCGATACCAACCGCAAAAGTAATCAAATTAAGCATCGGTTCGCCGAAACTCATTCCGAGAACAGGCGCTCCAGCATCCACTTGCTGTCGAACTTGATGATATCCTCGTACCCCTGCCCGGTGGACAGGAAGGCGATGGGCTTCCCGATGGCGTTGGCGATGGACAGCGCCGCTCCGCCCTTGGCATCGGTATCGATCTTCGTCAATATCACCGCGTCTATCCCCACCGCCTTGTCGAAGGCCACCGCCTGCTCTATGGCATCGTTCCCCGCCAGGGAGTCGCCCACAAAGATGACCAGATGGGGGCTGATGACCCTCTTGATCTTCTTCATCTCGTCCATGAGGTTGGTGTTGGTCTGCATCCGTCCGGCGGTGTCCACGAGGACCACGTCCCGGCGCTTGGCCTTGGCATGGTCCACCGCGTCGTAGGCCACCGCTGCAGGGTCCCCGCCCGACTGGTGCTTCACGATCTTGGTTCCCAGCCTCTCGGAGTGCACGGTGAGCTGCTCGATGGCGCCTGCACGGAAGGTATCGGAGGCGGACAGCACCGTGGTGAGGCCTTGCTTCTGCAGCCGGTTGGCGAGCTTGGCGATGGCCGTGGTCTTGCCCGTGCCGTTGATGCCCACGAACATTATGATGACCGGCCTCTCATGCGAGCTCACATAACCATCAAAATCGAACTCGCTCTTCTTGAGGACCGCTTCTATGGCATTGCGCAGGGAGGATTCCACGACCTTATCAAGGCTGTACTTGCGGTCGACCCTCTTGCCGACCAGTCCCTCGCGGACATTGTTCTTGATCTCTTCGATGACCGGCAGGGCGACGTCGGATTCCATAAGACCCAGCTCCAGCTCCCACAGGAGCTCGTCGACCTCCTTCTCGTCTATCTTGCGGCCGCTGTCGCCGACCGCCTCCTCAGCGTTGGAGGGCAGCTCTGTCGCCTTGCCCCGAAGCGCGGAAAGCTTCTTCTTGAGCGAGTCGAACAGATGGCCACCCCCATGCTCAGTTACTGCGCTGAAGCGCCTGGACCTCTTGCTGTACGGCCTGCGAGAGCACGTTGGCCTGCTCCTCGATGGCCAGCCGGCGATCGTTGAGCTTGTTCATGGTGTCCAGCAGCTCCTTGGAGCGGTCGTCCATGGTCTTGATGGCCTCGTCCATGCTCTTCTCCACCGAGATGCCGGTCCCGATGCCCACAATTGCCTTGGCGTTGGTGGCCACCTTGGCGAACACGAAGGAATTGCCGCCGATCGGCACCAGCAGCTCGTCGCCTTCCTTGGCGTTCTGGAACTGGTTCAAGGTCTCCCTCGCCCTTCCCAGCTCCTCCAGGGAGAGCTGAATGAGCTGCTGGTTCTCCGCGATGCTCTCCAACTGGGCCCGAAAGAGCTCCAGTGTGGACATCGCCTGCCGCAGCTCCTGCTCGTTCATCAGTGACCCTCAGCGAGGTACTTTACAGTGTGGCTGATGATCTCATCGCCCTGTATGGACTTGATCTCGGCGATCCTGATCTGCGTGCGGTTGAGCTTGTGGCGGCTTCCCAAGTTAGAATAGATCTGCTCGGTGACACCGGCCTCATTCTCAGCGGCGATCTCGATGCTGAACTTCTGCCAGCTGAACTTTCCGGTCTTGAACTCACCGTTAGCGCGATAGGCCTTCATATAAATCCTCTATCCTCGGAATGTAATCACTCCAATAAACCTTTTGGTATAGCAGGTCCTTGGCGCTCATGTGGCCACCAGGGTTACCTTCTACCGTCCTGGAAAGAGCTTTCCAGCGTTCTCCGTGACCGGCGAAGGGTGCTCGCTGCAGTGCGATCACTGCCGGGGGAGATACCTTCAGGGCATGCGACCCGCCCTCGACCCTGACGAGCTGGAGCGGGCGGCGGCGAGGCTGTCATTCGAGGGTGGGAGGGGCTTCCTGCTCAGCGGGGGCTGCGACCGCCGGGGCAGGGTGCCGCTCGGCGACTTTTCTGGCGCCGTCCGCCGCATCAGGGCCACCACTGGCCTGCAGGTGAACGTTCACCCCGGGCTCCTGGACGAGGAGGACGCGGCGGCGGTCATCTCGAGCGGGGCGGAAGCGTTCTCCGTAGATGTCGTGCAGGACCCTCTCACCATCTCCGGAACGCTGCACCTTCAGGCGTCCCCCCGTGACTACTGCCGCACCATGGAGCTGCTCGAGCCCACGGGGCGGCTGGTCCCCCACGTGTGCGTGGGCCTGCAGTCCGAGAGGGGGGAGGAGGGCACACTGGAAACTATCTCCGCGCACAGCGTCCGCGCCCTCATCATCCTGGGCCTCATGGGGGCCAGGGGTACGATGTATGAGCATAGGTCCGTCCCCCCGGAACGATTGGTCCGCGCCGTGGGCAAGGCGGTCGCCACCGTCCCCGCCCCGGTCCTCCTGGGCTGCATGCGCCCAAGAGGTCAGTGGGAGGTGGAGGTGCAGGCCATCGAGGATGGGGCCGCGGGGGTGGTGAACCCCTCCCCACGGACGGTGCAGTGGGCCCTTGACCAAGGCTATCGCGTGGAGAACGTTCCCAGCTGCTGCGCCCTTCACTTGTAGATGGCGCCCTTGGTGAACTGCTTCCGGGTCTGGTAGGCGAAAGCGACCCATCCCGAGTAGGCGGCGATGAACGCCAGCGCGAACAGAGTGACGAAGGCAACGAAGGTGGGCGAGGGCGTCCGGTGCACGGTATAGGACACTTCCACGGGGTTCTCGGGATCTACGACGATATAGTACATGCCGAAAGGTGTCTGGGGAAACTCCAGTTCCACCCCCGCCGACGTTTCTGTGGTGGTCATGACGGCATACTGCCGCAGCTCATCAGCGTCACCCTTGTACGACATATAGTTGGAGTCGGAGATGATGATGACCTCGGCCCCCGACGCGCTGTCCAACCATATGTGATCGACGGTGGTGAGGCCCAGGGGGTCACGGTTGTTGAACGGGGCCGCCGTGGTGGTGGTGCCCGTCTCACTGGAAAAGTTGGCCACGGCGTTGGCCAGGAACGGCGCCACCACTATGACGAGTACGGCGCCGGATATGGCGATGATGATGAGGCTGCGGTAGATGGAGGTCTTGAGCATGTAGGACTTGGCGCTCTGGCTCTTCATGTGCTTCAGTTCCAGATAGCGGAAGAAGAACCCCTCCACACCCACGATCAGGGCCATCAATATGATGAAGTACAGGATGGAACCGATGTTGAAGTAGAACGGCTTCACCTGGACCTCCCCGCCCAGCGCCGTCAGCAGTGCGACCGCTAGCAGGACGATGGCGACCTGTACCAGCATGAGCTTCTTCTTGGTCGCGCGGACGTGGGTCAGATGAACTCCACCCTCCAACGCTTCCCGGTTCAATCCCATAAGAATCGTGCGAAAATTATACAATGCAGATAAATATCTTTGCTCCTGACTCCTCTCTCTGGATATTATCGTTCACTCCTCCGGGGGGACCTCCAGAGTGGCCATGCGGCGGCCTATCATGAAGATCGCCGCATACGTCGGCACCTCGCATATTCCTTGCACGCGGAAACGCTCGCCCTTGATCTCGACCTCGGCGGGCCGGGGCACGTAGACCTCGATCGGCCGTTCGGGGAAGATGTCGGGCACGGCATCGCGCAGAGGGTCAAAGGAGCTCAGCTGCTCTCGGCTCATGGGTGTGACCCTGAGGCCGGTCTTCCCATGCAGGGAGAGGGGCAGGCGGATCAGTCGCTTGATGTCACTGGTCACCGGCTCATCGATCTCCGCCGTGAACCGGGGCTTGACCTCCACCTCCAGGAGGCGGAGGAACAGGTCCAGATGCCTCCGGTCGGTGAAGCTCGAGAAGGCGTTGCCAGAGAGCATAAGGTCCGCGCCCTCCCTGCTCCCGCTCTTGGAGTACAGGTCCCGCAGCATCCCCTGGATCATGGTGTCCGATTCCTGGGCCAGCGTGGGCAGCCGCGCCCGCAGGTCATCCAGGTCCCGGGAGCGCATCTCCTCCACCAGCCATACGATGCCGTCGCGCATCCTCCGACGCCACCCCCCGGAGCTGATGGACGGAATGCTGCGCACCCTGCTCTCCTGGGCCCCGGCACGGAACGTCTTCACATTGGTGATCCGCTCCGGGAACACCCACTCCATGTTCAGGTCGGTGCCCGCTATGTAGTCCACGATCTCCCGCCGCTCGTGGCTGCGGAGCGTGGCCAGTCTGGCATCGACCACGTGGATATGGTAGCCCCGACCGCCGGAGAAGACGATCTTTAGGTGCGACACGTCCAGGCCTAGGTCCCCCAGCAGGAAGTCGTCCAGGAGGCGGAGCAGCTCCACCTTGATGCGCGCCAGCATCTCCGCGTAGGTTAGCGTCTCCGCGCCCTTGACGTGGTCGGCATCGAGGTCGAACACCACGTCTGCCCCCAGCCATTTCTTCTCCTCCATGGTGGCCGCGGCGGGCAGCTGGTAGTACGCAGAGGAGTAGTAGGTATGGGACGGCACCTGCCCCTGCAGGAAGGAGTGCAGCTGGCCCACCTCCCCGAACCCCAGATGCCTCTGGACGTAGTCCCGGTCGAAGAACATGAACCCGAACTCCCTCCGGTCCAGCCTCTCCGGTGCCCTGGGGGGACGGCTCTGGTAGTACCGCTGGAACCATCCCCTCATGAATGCCTGGTCGGGGCCCATGGGGCTAAGAACGCTTCCGCATTATTAGAAATGCGGTAGTCAGGGCGCGGATGGACGAAATCATAATTACCACCAGGCTGGGATTCAGCCCCCATGATAGCCTACATCTCGCTCGAGTACTCCAGTGACGGCCCCTCCCCCTCCGACATCGATCAGATGTTGGAATCGGCGGGACTGCGGCGCCAGGGCGCGTTCTACTATCTGGAGGTACGCAGCGAGGATGAGCTGGCACCCGCCCTTGACCGCCTTCACATATCGCTCAAAGGCAGCGGGGTGCGCTACCGCCTCTCCGAGGTCCGGGAACAGGACGCTCCCGCGGCCGGGGGGACCGTCAGCAGGGAGAGCATGGACGTCATCGCCGCCCAGCTGCGGGACACCGGGGGCTCCAACATCCAGGAGCTCCAGTTCAGCACCTCCATGGAGGAAGAGGAGCTGGAAAGGGCGTTGGACAAGCTCATCGAGGAGGGGCGGGTGATGGCGCATTTCGAGGGGACGACCACCATCTACCATTACGCCGGCCCCATGCTCCGCTCCCTCTGCCGCTGACCCGTCCACGAGGCGGACGCGGGCATGCCAGCGCTCAAAAAGAGAACGCCTTCCTAACAACGCGCCTCACCGGGAGCATACCATTCATTCGACAACGATTTATACTCCTGTGATAGTCTATTGGAACTTTGCAGGTGTTAGTAACATGGGAGCGGCCTCCGCTAATCTACGTGTATTCATGATGTTCGCGGTCCTGACGGTGATCTTCGTCGTCGTAGGATGGGCCGTCGGCACATACTTTGTGGGCAACTGGGTCCTGGGAGCCTTGGTGTTCCTGGTGTTTGCCGCGGTCATGAACTTCGTGTCGTACTTCTTCTCCTCCAAGATCGTTCTGGCGTCCTACCGGGCCAAGGTGGTGACCGAGGCCGATTCACCTCGGCTGTACCGTATCGTGAGGTCCATCGCCTCCACCGCCGATCTCCCCATGCCCAAGGTCGCCATCGTGCCCTCGCAGACCCCCAACGCCTTCGCCACGGGGCGCAACCCCAAGAACGCCACCGTCGCTGCCACGGAAGGCATCCTCCAGCTGCTCAACGATGACGAGCTGACCGGAGTGCTGGCGCACGAGATGGCGCACGTCAAGAACCATGATATGCTGGTCATGACCGTGGCCTCCACCCTGGCCGGGGCCATCTCCTTCGCCTCCCGCACCCTCCTCTATGGCTCCATGTTCGGAGGGGGCGGTGACCGCGACAACAGCGGCTTCATAATCGCCCTAGTGGTCGCCATAACCGCGCCCATAGCGGCCATGCTGGTGCAGCTGGCGGTGTCGCGCAGCCGGGAGTACAAGGCCGACTACGAGGGCGCCATGATGATCGGCCGACCCATGTCGCTGGCCAAGGCCCTCAGGAAGCTGGAGGCCGGCAACAAGGCCAGGCCCATGACCGTAGGCAACCCCGCGTCGTCCAACCTATGGATCGTCAACCCCTTCTCCGCGAAGGGGCTGGCCAACCTGTTCGCGACCCACCCCCCCATGGACGAGAGGATACGCCGCCTCGAGGCCATGGCCGGCGGTATAAGGTTCTGAGCCGGTCAGCGCACCACGAGGTCGTCCATCAGCCCCACCCGCCGAAGGAAATGGTACGCCTTGTCGAGGTTGTAGACCTCGGCGAGGCTGTGATGGACGTCCGTGCCTACCGACACCAGGACCTTCCCGGTGAACGCCTGGTAGTACCTTTCGGCCCTCTCCCAGAACATAAGGCCGTCCCGTTTGTACGGCCACGCGGTGTTGACCTCCACGAAGATGTCGAACGTGGAGAGGTAATCGGCCACCGCCTCCGGGCCCCAGGGAGCGAAGTTCTTCTCCAGGTCGTTGTGCGCCAGCCCGCAGGGTACGTTGATGTCCTTCAGCAGCGGCTCCAGGTTCTCCAGTGACGTACCTTCCTTGGTCTGCACGAACTCGAAGAGCACGTAGTCCAGGCGGTTCAGGTCGTCGATGGGCAGGCTCTCCAGGTCGCAGTGGTCCGGCCGGGTGTCGATCTCCACCCCGGCGAGCACATCGATGTGACGGTGCCTCCGCCCCAGCTCCCGCAGGACATCTATGTAGTTACCGAGGTCGCCGGCGAACATGGAGCGGCACTTGTCCGTCATGAGGTGGTCGGTTATGCCGATGTGCGAGAGGTGGTGCTCCGCCGCGGTGATGATGATCTGCTCCGCTGTGAAGTCCCCGTCCGAGAACCTCGTGTGCGTGTGCAGGTTCATCAACGGATCTGTTCCCATTTCTCCAGCTCCTGGACCTTGGACAGCGTTCCCCCGCGCTTGATCTCCTCGCGGATGCGGACCTCCCTCTCCGCCACGTCCACCGCGCGGTTGGCGATCTCCACCGCCCTCTCCTGGGGGATGACCACCACCCCGCTCTCGTCCCCCACGATCCAGTCCCCGGTGCGGACGAGCTGCTCGCCGCACACGATCTCATGCCCGATGCCGCCGTAGCCCTTGGGCTCCCCGGCGTTGGGGGCGATGTAACGGGAGAAGGCTGGGAACCCCATCTCGAAGATGGCGTCCACGTCCCGCAGCGCGCCCTCGATGACCACGCCGCGGACCCCCTTGCTGCGGCAGCTCCACGCCGCCAGCTCCCCGAAGCAGGCGATCTCGGAGCCCCCTGCATCGATGACCAGGACGTCCCCCTCCTCGGCACGGTCGATCGCTTCCACGGGCTTGGCCCAGTCCCCCTTGGAGGTCTGCACCGTCAGGGCCCGGCCGATCATCTTGACGCCATGATCGATGCGCGGGTGTATCAGCCTCATCACCCCGGCCTTGTGCATGGCATCGGCGACGTTGCAGGTGGAGACCTTTGACAGAGCAAGGGCGATCTCCCCCTCTCCGTACTTCTTGGACGTGGTGCCGGCGATAGCCTCACCAGAGGCCATGGCCTCCTTGACGCGCCGCGCGGCCCCGGCCACGTCCTCGGCCTTGATGATGTTGCCCCCCACGATGATGACCGACGCTCCCGCCGCGAGCAGCGCCGGGGCCGTCTCCGAGGTGATCCCCCCGGCCACCGCCACCGGTATGCCCACCGCGCTGGACACCCTTTTCACGAGGTCAGCTGGCGCGGCCCCGCCCTTCATCTGCTCATCGATCCCCACGTGCAGGCACACCAGCGACGCGCCCAGCTCCTCGGCCCTCCTGGCCCGGGAGACCTTGTCCTCCGTGCCGATGAGGTCCACCATGACCTTGGCGCCGTACTGCCGGGCGGAGAGCACCGCCTCGTGAACGGTCCCGTAGTCAGCGAGGCCGAGCACGCTGATGACGTCGGCCCCGGCCTTGGCGGCGATCTCCACCTCAAAGGAGCCGACGTCCATGGTCTTCATGTCCGCCACGATCACTTGCCCCGGGAACGCCTTCTTAAGCTGACGCAGCGCGTCCGCACCCTCGGACTTGATGAGCGGGGTCCCCGCCTCGATCCAATCCGCTCCCCCCTCCACCGCCTCGGAGGCTATCTCCAAGGCCCGTTTCAGGTGCATGAGGTCCAGAGCCACCTGCAAGACCGGTCTCATGACCTCCAGCACGCTCTGGAATCACTTAATCCTTTGGCGGCTCCGACCATGCTGTGATTTCCCCCGATAATGATACATCCAGAGGTTCTTGTATAAGCTATCTATTTCAAAATATAATAATTAGCTCATTAATAATATTACCCCCCGGTCTCGTATCACATGTCATGAAAGATACCGCGGTACGGGCCAGATGCGTCACCGGCATCGTAGGCCTGGACTCCATACTGGGGGGAGGCATACCCACCGGCAGCCTGGTGCTCGTCACCGGCGTCCCCGGCGTAGGTAAGACCTCGCTTGCCCTGGAGTTCGCCGTACGCGGTGCGGCCATGGGCGAGCGCTCCCTGGTGCTCACCACCGTGGAGAGGCCGGAGAAACTGATAGCGTCGGTACCGGAGTTCGACTTCTTCGACAACAGGCTCATGGAGAAGGGCATCCTGACCTTCCTGGAACTGAGCGACTTCCTGGACGGAAGCTCCATATCTGGGCGACCCGAGACCAGCGAGGAGTTCAGCAGGCTGGGGGAGAACATCTCCAAGTACATCCTGGAGCACAACATCAAGAGGCTGGTCATCGACACCTACCACACCATCTTCTACGGCATCAAGGACGACTCCATCCCCCGGGACCTGCTGTTGACGCTGTCGGAAACGATGTACGTCAAGAACTGCACCGGGATCCTGGTCGCGGATGCCAACCCCAGCACCAGCATCGAGAGCATCATCTCCGACGGGGTCATCATCCTCGGGAACCTGGAGAGGCGTTCGGACCTTCTGCGTACCATGCAGGTGTTAAAGATGAAGGCCACCTGTCACTCAAGAGCCAAGTACGTCATCGACCTCACCACCTGCGGCGTTCTCGTAACACCGCTGTTAAGAGGTGGACTATGAGCGAGGATGTCGGTTCTATAGTCGCAAAGCGCCTGAACGATGTGGGACCTTCAGTGGCAGTCGCTCTGGAGTTCCCCATGGGCTCCTACTTCGACGTGCTGCGTGGTCTGGTGGACGACTTCGCCCAAAGCCAGAAGGTCAGCTGCGTGTACATCACCTCCGCGGTGCCGGCTACGACCATAAATGCCTCTCTGGACGCGCTGGAGATCGACACCACCAACATCCTTTTCGTGGACACCATATCGCAGATGATAATGGGAGATATGGAGAGGATCTCCAACAAGATCATCTACGTGGAGAGCCCGACCGTTCTGGAGAACGTCATCCTCAAGGTAGACTTCCTCTCCCGCCGTCTCAAGGGGTCGCCCATGCTCGTTGTTGTAGACTCCATAAACTCGCTGGCGATCCACAACGACACCAAGATGCTGTCCGAGTTCCTTCATGTCCTCATTAGTGGGCTGAGCGCCAAGGAGGCCTATCCTGTTATACTTAGTATAAAGGAGCAGCTGCGCCCGGAGGTCCATGAGATGCTCAATCTGGTGTGCGATCAGGTCATCGACCTGGGGCACCCAGAGTAATCTCTATATCTTTTTATATTATATTAGAATCATTATCATTGCTGATTTCGAGAGCGATAGAAAGATATTCACAGCAAAATGTTTATTAGCGCTACTAGGGTAGCTGATACTGGTAGCTTGTCTACCAAAGAATGGAGGACTATACAATGATGAAGAAGAGCTTTAAGAACCGCTCCGCGGTGTCCCCGGTCATCGCGACCATTTTGATGGTCGCTATCACCGTCGTGCTGGCCGCGGTATTGTACGTAATGGTCATGGGATTCGGAGGAACTAGCTCCTCTGCGCCCACTGGATCGGTTGCATCTGTTGAAAAGGTTGATAACGACGAGCTTAGGTTCACCTTCGGTACGTTCAGCAAGGAGACCCAGTTTACCGATTGCAAGGTAGCCTTTGGCTTTGATGGTGTGATGGGGGGCGCTGTGGTTATGAACACTGCTATCCCTGATGTCACTTTTGACACCGTGGTCTGTGAGATTTCTTATACTGATCTCGGTGCGGGTGGTAAGATCAGCATGGGTGACTACATTACTGTAAAGACCACCGCTTCTACCATTGACCTTGCAGAGGGTGAGTACACCTGCACCATTATATGGGGACAGGATGGATCCGTGATTGGAACCAAGAGCATCACCGTTTAAACCAATTAACTAACCCCTTTCTTTTTTTATTCCATTTATTCCTGACATTTTTTTATGTCCATTTGCTATCTAGCCAATGATTTTATCACACTCTTACCTATGCCTTCTTATGGTCTCCCCGGAGGAGCGCTACCCCATAATAGTCGATAAGCTGCGAGGTCACGCTCTTACCACCATAGAACTCGAGAACCAACTAGCGGAGGAGGGCGTTCGCTGCCCGGACGACCTGGCCAGGACGCTCAACGTCATGCGCCGCAAAGGCCTCATCAGTGGAAAGGTCTCCACCGAGCGCGGTGGCTGGGTGTGGTGGGTCGAGGGGTAACCTGTAATAACATATTCGCCATCACCCAGGCATGGAGAGGCTCCTCGTCGACGGACGGACGCGATCGTTCTTTCTTCACCTTCCGCCCGAGCCGCGGGGGGCGCCGCTCATCATCGCCCTCCACGCCCTGGGCAGCAACCCCTACCTCATGGAGGCCATGACCGAACTCTCTCTCCTCTCCGATAGGGAGGACGTCATCGTCGCCTACCCCATAGGCATCCACGCCTCGGACCGGGGTGAGAGGGCTTGGAACGCCTGGTTCTGCTGCCGCGACGCTCTGTACGAGAAGGTGGATGATGTCGGCTTTCTCTCAGCGATCATCGACGAGCTGGACTACCGCTACGACGTCGACGGCACACTGATCACCGGCATGTCCAACGGGGGCATGCTCGCGCACCTCGCGGGCATCCAGCTCGCCGACAAGGTGACGGCCATCGCCCCCGTGGCCGCCACCATTGGGGATGTCATCCTGGAGCTCAGACCGAAGAGACCGCTGCCTGTCCTCATGGTCAACGGCGGCGCGGACGAGCTGGTGCCGTTCTACCACAGCCACAGGTACAACCTTTTACCGGCGGAGGAGGCGGTGGACTACTGGGTCAGGGTGAACGAGTGCTTCGCAACGCCCACGATCAGGGAGAAGAACGGTGTCCTGGTGGAGCACTACCGATCGCGGGACAGGAAGGCCGACGTCCTATCCTACAGATCGAAGGACGCGGGCCACGTGTGGCCGGGAGGTCGCGTACGCATGCATAATGAGGATGACCCCATGACCATGAACGCCACGGCCGTCATCTGGAAGTTCTTCCAGGACCAGCTGCGGTAGCTCAGAGGTCGAACTTGCCTTCCCGGCGGTGCATGCGCGGCTGCGCCCGGGGCACCTTTCGGGCCCGGGACACTGAGGGGTAGTATGCTATCACTAGCGTGTGGGCCACGCCATCGGACCACCGCTTGCGCGGATCACCCTCCGTGGCAAGCCCAGCGAACACGTCGAAGGGCAGGAAGATGAACCAGAACAGCTTGGGGACGGACCGGATGAACGTCTGCCGGTAGTTGCGGTGCTCGCGCATGGACACCACCTTGTGCCGCACCAGTAGCTTGCCCACGGTGCGGCCGTAGCGGCCCTCCAGGAACCCCGCGTACAGGAACCACCCCACCCCGGCGCTAACGCCAGTGGCGATGGTGAGGTCCGGAACCTCAAGATAGGATAGAACCATCCAGATCGGTACGAAGACGATGATCATGTCCACCAGCCCGGCGATGAGCCTGCGGACCCAATGGCGTCGGAGAGCGCCACTTCTCTCCAAGATATCGAACCCTGTGTGCATCCTTACCCCAAAAGGTGAATGGGCCGCGGGCGGATAAGGCTTTGTGTCTGACA
>Ga0123329_1002103_pt1 | contig 17921 bp, 7 predicted proteins | sample BioC12SIPDNA_FD_89703 | JGI IMG/M metagenome (GOLD analysis project Ga0123329, IMG submission 89703) | Anaerobic biogas reactor microbial communites from Washington, USA - Biogas_R1_B C12 SIP DNA | ecosystem: Engineered > Bioreactor > Anaerobic > Unclassified | place: Washington, USA | collected...
ATACCGGCCGTCGCCGAGCCCCGAATCGAGCAGGCTCCTGGTGTTGTTCGCCAGGAACTCCATGGCGAAGTGGATGCCGCGCAGATTCCGCCCCGGAATCGGCAGGTCACGCGGTACGGTCGCCCCGCAGGCCAGGACGATCGCGTCGGCCCCGGCGCGCAGCGCTTGAAGATCGACATTCTTGCCGACCTCGGCCCCGGTGACCAGTTCGACGCCCTCGGCGCGCAGCAGGTCCACCCGCCGGTTGACGATCCGCTTATCGAGCTTCATGTTGGGGATGCCGTACATCAACAGGCCGCCGATTCGGTCGTCGCGCTCGTAGACGGTGACCTTGTGGCCGGCCTTGTTCAGCTGCGCGGCGGCTGCCAGCCCGGCCGGCCCCGAGCCGATCACGGCGACCGACTTGCCGGTCCGATGCTTCGGCGGCTGAGGCACGATCCAGCCTTCCTCAAAGCCTCGATCGACGATCGCGCACTCGATGTTCTTGATCGTCACCGGCGGATCGATGACGCCCAGGCAGCAGGCCCCCTCGCAGGGCGCTGGGCAGACGCGGCCGGTGAACTCGGGGAAATTGTTCGTCTTGTGCAGCCGCTCGAGCGCCTCGCGCCAGCGCCCCCGGTAGACCAGGTCGTTCCATTCGGGAATCAGGTTGTCGATCGGGCATCCGCTGGACGACATGCAGAACGGAATCCCGCAGTCCATGCACCGCGCGCCCTGGGTGCGGAGATGAACCTCCTCCGGCTTCGAATGGAACTCATCGAAGTCGAACGTTCTCAGGAGCGGATCGCGTTGGGCGATCGTCGCCCGGCAGAATTCTTTGAATCCGGTTGGCTTGCCCATGGCAGTTCCTTCGCTGGCATTCTGGCCCGTGGGGTGGTTTAACGCGGCCCACTTCCATGGCGTGCCGAATCGCCCTCACGCGCACAATCAGGGAAAAGTCCTCTACGACCGCGGCGGGAGCGGCGGCCCACCGGGAGGCTGGCATTTTGGGTCAGTCGGTTCGGCCAGTCCGATGGGTCTCCCGGCCCGTCGCGATATCTTGTGGTTGGCAATCGGTGGGGCGGCGCTGCCGTGTTGGTTGTGTTAGGTTCTTTGGTTCCCGCAAGGCCCCGGCAGCCCTGCCAACCGCCATGGGTTGGCTCGCTTGCACCACCCTACGATGCTCTCGACCACCCTACGGCCTGCGCGCTCAATACACCGCCTCCTCTTTTACTGCTGCGAGGATCCGCTTGTATTCGATCGGCATGACCTTGACGAACTGGTGGATGGCGGCGTCCCAATCGTCGAGAATTCCGCGGGCGACGAGCGAGCCGGTGTAACGCTGGTGGAGTTGGATCAGCGCTTTCAGTTCGGCGATTTCTTCGCGTGTTACGAGCCGTTCGAGTTCGACCATCGCGAGGTTGCAGTTGCCCATCAGGGCAGCCCCGGGATCCCAGACGTAGGCGATTCCGCCGCTCATTCCGGCGGCGAAATTCCTCCCCGTCGGGCCGAGAATCACGGCCCGGCCGCCGGTCATATATTCGCACCCATGGTCGCCGACCCCTTCGACGACCGTCTCGGCGCCGCTGTTGCGGACGCCGAACCGCTCGGCGGCCCGGCCGCGGAAGAAGGCCCGGCCGCCGGTCGCCCCGTAGAGGACGACATTGCCGACGAGGATGTTCTTGGACGCGTCGAAGCGGCTCTGCCGGGGCGGATAGACGATGATCTTGCCGCCCGACAGCCCCTTGCCCACGTAGTCGTTGGCATCGCCTTCCAGTTCCAGCGTGACCCCCTTGGCGAGGAACGCGCCGAGACTCTGGCCGGCGGAGCCCTCCAGCCGGATGCGGATCGTATCGTCGGGCAGCATCGGCTCGCCCCAACGTTTGACAATCTCGTGGCTGAGCATCGCCCCGACGGCGAGGTCGGTATTGCGGATTTCTGACTGAAGGCGCACCGGCTTGCCATCCCGGATCGCCGGCCGCGCCTGGCGGATCAGTTCGTTGTCGAGGGCCAGGCGCAGCCGGTGATCCTGCTTGCGCGTGCAGACGACTTCGGACCGGATGTTTTTCTTTCGCGCCGGGGCGAGGATCGCGGCCAGGTCGAGTCCGTCGGACTTCCAGTGGCGGATCGAGTCGTCGATTTCGAGCAGATCGACGCGTCCGACCATCGCGCCGATCGTGCGGAATCCGAGCCGTGCCATGATCTGGCGCGCGTCTTCGGCAACCATGAAGAAATAGTTGATCACGTGCTCGGGCTTGCCGGCGAACTTCTTCCGCAGTTCGGGGTCCTGGGTAGCCACGCCGACCGGGCAGGTGTTCAGATGGCACTTGCGCATCATGATGCACCCCAGCGCGATCAGCGGGGCGGTGGCGAAGCCGAACTCCTCGGCGCCGAGCAGGGCGGCGATGACCACGTCGCGGCCGGTCCGCAGCCCGCCGTCGGTCTGGAGCACGACGCGGCTGCGCAGATCGTTGAGCACGAGGGTCTGGTGGGTTTCGGCCAGCCCGAGCTCCCAAGGCAGTCCGGCGTGCTTGATGCTTGTCCAGGGGGAGGCGCCGGTGCCGCCGTCGTGGCCGGAGATGAGAATCTGGTCGGCGAGGGCCTTGGCCACGCCGACCGCGACCGTTCCGACGCCCGTCTCGGCGACGAGCTTGACGCTCACCCGGGCCTGGGGATTAGCGCACTTCAGGTCGTGGATCAGTTGCTTGAGGTCTTCGATCGAGTAGATGTCGTGGTGCGGCGGGGGGCTGATCAGGCCGACGCCGGGCGTCGCATGGCGGATTCGGGCGATGTTCTGGTCGACCTTGTGTCCGGGCAGTTCGCCCCCTTCACCCGGCTTGGCGCCCTGGGCCATCTTGATCTGCAGCTCGTCGGCGTTGGCCAAATAGTAGATCGTCACGCCGAAGCGCCCCGAGGCCACCTGCTTGATCGCCGATCGCTGGGGGTTGATGCTGCCGTCGGCGAGGGGGTGAATCCGCGCCGGGTCCTCGCCCCCTTCCCCCGTATTGCTCTTGCCCCCGAGCGCATTCATCGCCTCGGCGAGCGAGGTATGCGCCTCCGGGGAGATCGAGCCGAAGCTCATCGCGCCGGTACAGAAACGCTTGACGATTTCCTTGGCCGGTTCGACCTCCTCCAGGGGGATCGGGCCGCCCGGGGCGGCCTCCTTCAGCCGCATCAGTCCGCGGAGCGTGCAGCGGGCCCGGGCGTCGCGGTTGACAAGCTCGGCGAACCGCTGGTAGGCCTCGCGGCGGTTCGTTCGCACGGCCGTCTGGATACTGGCGAGCGTCTCCGGGTTCCAGATGTGCCGCTCGCCGTCGGGCCGCCAGTGGAACTCGCCCGGGCTGGTCAGCGCCGACTCGTGCTCCGCCTCGCGCGGGTAGCCGGCCGTATGGCGACGGAGGGCTTCCTCGGCCAGGATCTTGAATCCGACGCCTTGGATTCGGCTCGGCGTGCCGGCGAAGCACCGCTGGACGACCTCCTCGTGGATGCCGACCGCCTCGAAAATCTGCGCCCCCTTGTAGCTTTGCAGGGTCGAAATCCCCATCTTGCCCATGATCTTGAGGATCCCCTTGGCGGCGGCCTTGCGGTAGGCCTCGACGGCCTGCTTGTCGTCCGGGCAGTCTTCGTCCGCCAGCCGCCCGTCGCGCCGCGCCTGCCAGAGGGCCTCGAAGGCCAGGTAGGGATTGACGGCGTCGGCGCCGTAACCCACCAGCAGGCAATGGTGGTGGACCTCGCGGGCTTCGCCGGACTCGACCAGCAGGCCGATCCGCGTCCGCTTGGCCTGCCGCACGAGGTGCTGGTGGACCGCGCCGCAGGCCAGCAGGGCCGGCAACGGCGCCCGGCACGCGTCCATGCTGCGGTCGGAAAGAACGATCAGCGCGGAGCCTTCGTCGACGGCCGCTTCCGCCGCGTGGCAGACGCGGTCCAGCCCGCCGGTCAGCCCGCCGGCGCCCTCGGCCGCCGCAAAGGTGATGTCGATCACGCGGGTCTTCCACCCCGGGCGGTCGATCCCCTTGATCGCCGCCAACTCCTCGTTGGTGAGGATCGGATGCGGGATGCGGAGCCGGTTGGCATGCTCGGCGGTCGTCTCCAGCAGGTTTCGCTCGGGACCGATGTAGCACTCCAGCGACATGATGATCTCTTCGCGGATCGAATCGATCGGCGGGTTTGTCACCTGGGCGAAGAGCTGTTTGAAATAGTCATAGACGAGCCGCGGCTGATCCGAGAGACAAGCCAGCGCGGCGTCGTTGCCCATCGAGCCGACCGGGTCGCGCTTCTGCTGGACCATCGGCAGGAGCATGAACTGCATCGTCTCGTTCGTGTAGCCGTGGGCCCGCATCCGTTCGGCGAGCGTCTCCGGCGAGAAGCCCTCGGCGGTCCCCCGCCCGTCGAGGTCGCTCAATTCGATCCGCTGCTCGTTGAGCCACTTGCCGTAAGGCCGCTTCCGCGCCCACTGCGACTTGAGCTCTTCGTCGGGGATCATCCGGCCCTGTTCAAAGTCGATGAGAAAGATCTTGCCGGCCTGGAGCCGCCCTTTCTCCGCGACCTGCTGCGGGCTGATCGGCAGGACTCCGACCTCGCTGGCCATGATCACCCGGTCGTCGGCGGTCAGGTAGTAGCGGCTGGGGCGGAGGCCGTTGCGGTCGAGCACGGCGCCGATGTAGCGGCCGTCGGTGAAAACGATCGAGGCCGGCCCGTCCCAAGGCTCCATCAGGCAGGAGTGGAACTCGTAGAATGCCCGCATCGGTTCCGACATGCTTTCATGGTTCTGCCAGGCCTCGGGAATCATCATCAAGACGGCTTCCTGGAGGGTCCGGCCGTTCATCAACAGGAACTCCAGGGCGTTGTCGAACGAGCCCGAGTCGGAACAGTCGGGTTCGAGGATCGGGAAGGTCTTTTCAAGCTCGTCGCCGAACCGCGCGCTGCGGACGACGCCCTGGCGCGCATGCATCCAGTTCCGGTTGCCGCGGAGCGTGTTGATCTCGCCGTTGTGGCTCATGAACCGGCAGGGCTGCGCCCGGTCCCAGCTCGGAAACGTGTTCGTGCTGTACCGCGAGTGGACCATCGCCAGGTGGCTGGTGTAATCCGCATCGCAGAGGTCGGCGTAGTACCGGCACAATTGGCCCGCGGTGAGCATCCCCTTGTAGACGATCAACCTGGTGGAGAGCGAGCAGACGTAGAACATCTGCGCCTCGGCCATCGACGTGTCGCCCCGCAGGATCCGGCTCGCCCGCTTGCGGATGATGTACAACTTGCGCTCGAACGCCGCGGCGGGGAACCCCTCGCCGGCGGCGATCAGGAGCTGCTCGATCGCCGGTTCGCCGGCCCGCGCGGTCTCGCCCAGGTCGGCCCGGTCGGCGTCGGTGGGGACGGGCCGCCAGCCGATCAGCCGCTGCCGCTCTTCGGCGACGATCCGCTCGACACACTGCTTGCATCGGGTGCGTTCGGCCTGATGGCGGGGGAGAAAAACCAGGCCGGCGGCATATTCGCCCGGGGGGGGCAACGCGGCGCCCAGGTCGGCCCGCGACACCTTGGCGAGGAACTCGTGGGGCAGCGCGGTGAGCATGCCGGCGCCGTCGCCCGTGTTCGGTTCGCAACCGTAGCCGCCCCGATGCTCCATGTTTTTCAACACGGTGTCGGCGTCGCGGATGATCTGGTGGCTTCGCTGCCCCTTGACATGGGCGACGAAACCGACGCCGCAGCTGTCCTTCTCGAAGGCCGGATCGTAGAGGCCATCTGGTTCGGGACGCTGCCATGGTCGGGTCTTCATCGGGTTCACCTGCTCCTTCCGTTGCGCGCCGCGCGCCACCTGCTTCCCCACACCGCACCGACCGCGGAACCATGCCAATACCGGACCTGTCCAGCGGTCCGTGACCGCCAAAGCCGCTTCTCTCCGGGGATGATCGGCGGGGCCCGCCGCTGGGCGAAATCGACCACAAACGGCTCGCTTCTGTAAATTAATATTCCGAATGCAAGAATTTGTCAAGATTACCGAGGCTAATTTCGGTTTTCTTCTCGTTTGGCATCGGAGGGGGAGGGCGCGGTGGAACCGGGAATCCGGCAGCCGCTCTGGGGGATGCGCACGCAACGACGCGAGAAAGGATCTGGGAGGGGGGAAGCCGTCTGAAGAGAGAGGGGGTATGCGGCAGGCCCCCCTACGCGGCGACGGCAAACTGGAGAAATGCGGCGGTCGATTCCTGCCACGCCCGGCAAGCGGCCGCCGGATCGCGGCGACTCTTTCAAAACACCGCGGCTGGGAGGATACTGTGGGGGCACTCATCTCCGGTCGGCCACGATCGGCTGCCGTTGGATTCAGTCCGGAAACCCGCCATGAAGACGTGTGCAGCCGCCGCAGTCGCAAGGCGGGGTCCATCCGGACTTGATGGACGACCGTTTCCTTCCGAGATGACTTGCAGTTGCATCGAGAGAAACGCTTCTTGGTGGAGGATGGTGTGATGGCAGTGTCGGAAAGTCCGGTGATCGCCGAAGCACGCCAGCGTGCCCAGGGAGCAGGTCGCTTGGCGCTGGGGCTCTGCGTCGGGGCCGCCTCGATCAAGGCGGTTGAACTGGCGGGCCGCCAGGGGGGCCTCGATGTCGGGCGGGTGGAGGTCTTCAGCCACGGGTGCAATATCCGCGAGTCCCTCGCCGAGGTGCTCGACCGATTCCCCCTCGATGCCTGCGACTACGTCTGCATGACCGGCAGGAAGTTCAAGGGGTTGACGAACCTGCCGACGATCACCGAACCGGAGGCGGCGGAAGTCGCCCTGCGGTTCGTCTCCTCCCCGAGCGACCAGCCGTGCGACGCGCTGTTGAGCCTCGGCGCGGAGAACTTCATCTGCTACGAACTGGATCAAGACGGGTCGATTGCCGATGTTCGCACGGGCGGCAAGTGCGCCTCGGGCACCGGCGATTTCTTCTTGCAGCAGATCCGTCGGATGAATATGCCCCTGGAGGAAGCCGTCCGCGTGGCCGACGTCGATGAGCCCTATCATGTCTCCGGCCGCTGCAGCGTCTTCTGCAAGAGCGATTGCACCCATGCGCTGAACAAGGGAATCTCGCGCCAGTCGGTCTGCGCCGGGCTGGGCAACATGGTGGCCGAAAAGGCCGTCGAGATTCTCGGCGCGAATCCCGCGCGGCGGGTGATCGCCGTCGGCGGCGTGACGCGGAATGGTTACGTGATCGACCGGCTCCGGCAAGCCGTTGGCGAACTACGGATTCCCGCGATGGCCGACGTCTTCGAGGCCCTCGGCGCGGCCGTTTACGCCCTTCGCGAGAAGACCCAGCCGCCGCGGCGGTTGAGGTTGGCGGCGCCGTCGGCGCGGCTCTCCTCGCTGCGCCCCTTGCCCGCGGGGCAGCCGCTGGTCACGTTCCGGGAGCACGAGCCAGCCGCGCCCGGTGAGGGGGACCGCGTAGCGCTGGGCCTGGATGTCGGCTCGACGACGACCAAGGCCGTCCTGCTGCGGCTGGACGACTGCCGGACGGTGGCTTCCGTCTATCTCCGCACGCTGGGCGATCCGGTCGGCGCGGCGCGGCGCTGCTACCGCGAGATCGAGCGGCGGCTTGGCGGACTGGAGGTGGAGATCGCCGGTCTGGGGGTGACCGGCTCCGGCCGCCACATCGCGGCACTGCACGCGGAGACCGCGGCGGTGATCAACGAAATCATCGCCCACGCCACCGCGGCCGCGTTCTTCGACACCGAGGTCGACACGATCCTCGAGATCGGCGGGCAGGACGCCAAGTACACCTACCTCGTCAACGGCGTGCCCTGCGACTACGCGATGAACGAGGCCTGCTCGGCGGGCACGGGGTCCTTTTTGGAGGAGGCCGCCCGCGAGACTCTGGGGATCGACGTACACGAAATCCAGGAGATCGCGCTTCAGGCCGCCGCGCCGCCAAACTTCAGCGACCAGTGCGCCGCGTTCATCGGCTCGGACATCCGCGGCGCATCCCACGAGATCAGCCGGGAGAACATCGTCGCCGGCCTGGTCTACTCGATCTGCATGAACTACAACAACCGCGTCCGCGGCCCCCGCAAAGTGGGCCGCAAGGTCTTCATGCAGGGGGGCGTCTGCTACAATCGGGCCGTTCCCCTGGCCATGGCGCTGCTGCTTCAGCGCCCGATCGTCGTGCCCCCCGAGCCCGGCCTGATGGGCGCGTTCGGCGCCGCGCTGGAGGTCAAGCAGCGTTTGCGGGCGGGAACGCTCCAGCCGGGCGATTTCCAGCTTCCCCGGCTCGCCCGGCGCGAGGTCGAGTACGAGGGGAGTTTCATTTGCCGCGGCGGTTCGGAGAACTGCGACCGGGGCTGTTCCATCAACCGCCTCCGCCTCGATGGCCGCATGTTCTGCTTCGGCGGAATCTGCAACAAGTATTACAACCAGTTGCAGAAAATCCAGATCGACCCGGAACCGTTCGATCTGGTCGAACAACGGCAACAGGCGCTTTACGCGCGCCGGGGCGGCGAACCCCCGCACGGGGCGAAGAGCGTGGCGATCTCTCGCTCGTTCCTCAGCCAGTTGCTGCTCCCCCTGTATCGGCGGTTCTTCGAAGAGCTCGGGTTCCGGGTGATTCTCTCCCAGCGAATCGCCCCCCACGGGCTGCGGCGGGCCTGCGCGTCGTTCTGCTACCCCGCGCAACTCTCCCACGGCATGATCGCCGACCTGATCGGCGGGCGGCCGGACTATGTCTTTCTCCCGCGGAATCACGAACTGCATGTCGAGGGGCTCGCCGAGTGCAGGCCGGGGCACCAGTGCCCCTGCATCATGGTCCAGGCGGAGTCTTCGTACCTTCGCAGCGCGTTCCCGGAAATCCAGGCGGAGATCCTCTCCCCGGGGCTGAACTGGTCGGCCGGATGGAACCGCGGGAAGCCGGCGATGGTCGAACTGGCCGATCAGCTGGGGATCTCGCGCGAGCGGGCGGCGACAGCCTTCGACCGCGCGCTGGCGGACCTGACCGCCTTCTTCGAGCAACGAAGGCAGATCGGAGAGGAGGCCCTCCGCGCGCTGGCCGAACATCCCGAGAGGATCGGCATCGTCCTTTTCGGCCGCCCCTACAACGCGTTTGCGGCCGAGGCGAACATGGGAATTCCCAGGAAGTTCGCCTCGCGGGGCGTCTTCTGCATTCCCTTCGACAGCCTCCCCTTCCACCACCTGCCGTCGATGGACAACATGAACTGGGCTTCGGGGCACGACCTGATCCGGGCGGCGCGGTTCGTCAAGGACCATCCGCAGCTTTTCGGGGCCTACGTGACGAACTTCGCCTGCGGCCCGGATTCGTTCCTCGTCGGCTATTTTCGCGACATCATGCGGACCAAGCCATCGCTGACCCTGGAAATCGACAGCCATACGGCCGATGCAGGGGTGAACACGCGCGTCGAGGCCTTTCTCGAAATCGTCGATCGCTACCGCAGGCTGAGGCTTCGCGACGCGCCGGCGGTCCCCTTCCGGCCGGCTCGGCTGGAGCCGCGCAAGGGCCCGCCGGTGATCATCACCGGCGATGGCCGCAGGCTGCGGCTGACCGACCCGCAGGTGAAGATCGTCTTCCCCTCGATGGGCCGGACGTTGTCGGAGATGGCCAGCGCGATGTTTCGCGGATTCGGCATGCGGGCCGAGACCGTGCCGCTCCCCGACGCCCGCGTGCTGGCCCTGGGCAGGGCGAATACTTCCGGCAAGGAATGCCTCCCGCTGATCCTCACGACCGGCTCCCTGATCGACTACGTGGAGAATCATCGCGAACAGGGCGAGACAACCCTGTATTTCATGCCGACAACCGACGGCTCCTGCCGATTCCCGCAATACGCCGTGTTCCTCAACAAGCTGATCGAAAAACGGCAAATTCGCGACGCCGCCACGCTCACACTCTCCTCCCAATCGAACTACGGCGGGCTGGGCATCTGGAAGAGCCTCGTGCTGCTCGAAGGGATTGTCATCGCCGACGCCATGGACGATGCCAAGAACGCCCTCTCGGCGCTGGCCTGCAACCGGGACGAGGCCCTGCAAGTCTTCGACCAACAGTGGCGGAGCATGCTGGAGTGCGTGGCGTCCGGGCGGCGCGGGCTCAAGGCGAGACTCCGCCAGGTGGCGGATCGGTTGCGGACGATTCCACTCAGGCAACCGGTCCGCCAGGCCAAACGAGTGCTCTTGGCCGGCGAAATCTTCGTCCGAAGGGACGAGTTCTGCTCCCAGCGGGTTATCGAAACGCTCGCCGCCCGCCGGATCGTCGTCCAGAGGGCCGCCGTGCTGGAGTGGATCCGGTATGTCGACGATTGGGTCCGCGACGGCGTCGGCGCCCATCTCTCGGCGGCCGAGCGGATTGCGCTGGAGCTGCGAATCCGCGCTGTGCACCGGATCGAGAAACAGATCAAGCGGATCATGGCCCGGTCCGGCCTGGTGTCGGAGGAACCCTGCGAGGTCGAGCAGATTCTCCGCATCGGCGAGCATTTTGTCGACCGCGGATACGCCGGCGGCGAGACGGTGCTGGTGATCGGCAGGTTCTTCCGCGAGATTCTCCGCGATTTCGACGGTCTGATCTCGATCGGGCCCTTCGCCTGCCTGCCGACGCGGGTGATCGACGCCATCTTGTCGCAGGAATCGCAGACCCGCGGAAACAGGCGGCTCGACTCGCTGCCCGGCGGCGACCGGCTGAAAACCGCGGGCAAACTCGCGTTTCTCTCGGTCGAAACCGACGGGAACGCCTTTCCGCAGATTCTCGACGCAAAGATCGAGGCGTTTTGCCTGCAAGTCGAACGCCAGTACCGGCGTTTCCGCGGCGCGGGTCACTCCGCCCCGGAGCAGATCGGCAGCACGATCGAGGAGGCATGGGCGGGCGAGAGGTGAACCGTGTTGTTGGCCGTTCGCGGCGGAGCCGGCGGCAGCAAAGGCGCGCCGGTGTTCGGGTTCGGCTCGAAGCGCGGCGCGTTGGACGAGGAGATGGCCACGCGGATCCGATGCCCGCGGCTGAAGGCGATTGCGGTGCTCCAGAGATCGACCGTGAGCGGGTAGACCCTGCCCGGCTCGAGCAGCGAAGGCTGCGCGAACGACTCGCGAAACCGGGCGCGGAGAATGCCGTCGCAGACCAGGATCGAGCGGCCATCGGGGTAGACGTCGGTCAGTTTCACCGTGAAGTCGGTGTCCGGGCAATCGGAGGAGACGTGGAGTCGCGCCTCGATTCTGCCGGCCACGACGAGCGGGTGGTGGAGCACGTCCGTGGAGAATACGAGCACGTCGCTGCGCGACTCGACCGAGCGTTGATCGAGCGGGCCGGCCTGCCGGGCCAGGTTGCGTCCGCCGCGGGTCGACACGGGATTGCCTGGGTCGTATTGGAACGAGAGACGGCCCGGCTCAACGGGGGCGGAACGGGCCAGGCTGCCGTCGGCGTGGAAATAGAACGTTGTCGCTGTTGACGGTGGAGGCCAGCGTTCTGAAGCACACCAGCGGCCGCCCGGCGACCCCGGATCGCACGAGTCGCCCATCAGGTAGTAGCAGACCGGCATCGAACGGCCGGCCCGCCCGCAGGAGAAGAGCTGCTCGCGGAAGAACCGTACGGCGGAAGCAGCCGCGGGGAGGCGCTCGGCCTGGCGGGGATCGACGACCCAGACCAGGTCTGCATGGGTCCAAGGCCCGACCACCAGCCGGCATTTGCCCCGCGCCGCCGGTCCGCCCCGGTTCTGTATCGCTGCGAAGGAGTCGAGCGTGCCTTGCAGGAAGGCGTCGTGCCAGCCGCCGATGAACAGTGCCGGGGCGTTGACCCGCTCGGCTTGCGGAAGGCAATTCCGCCGTGCCCAGAACGGGTCGTATGTCGGGTGAGCGAGGATCGCTTCCAGGTTGTCTTTCGCAAAGGGCATCTCCGCAAGCCAGCCTTCGACGGCTTCCTTCCGCAACGCGCCCCCCTGAAAGACCGCCTGGGCGAACATGTCGGATGGAGCCATGGCGATCATCTGGGCCTTCAGCGCCGCCGGCGCGCCGGGGGCGAGCAGGTTCTGCGTGATGCCCATCGCCGACGGCCCCCAAGTCAGAACCTGGCCGTTGCACCAGGCTTGGCGCGCGATCCAGCGAATCGTCGTCTGACCATCCTGGCTTCCCATCCAACCGTCCTGTTCGAACAGGGGCGTTCCGCAGTGTCTGCGGCCGGAACTCCACGGCTCGCCTCCCGACTCCGCTTCGGAGACGACTGCCCGCGGATGTGCACGACTTGAACCGCGAATCTCTTGGACGGCAAGGCCGAAACCCTCACGGCAGGCGAACCGGGCCTCGAGCCGGCCGAATTGGTCCAGCGGATAGGGGGTGCGGATGAGGATCACCGGGCAGCGCCCCTTGGGGAACCGCGGCAAGTAGACATGCGTTGCCAGCCGCAGCCCATCGCTCATCGGCACCCGGCAGCAGAAGTCGCGGACGCCCACCGCCCCGCTCGCCGGCGACGCCAAAACGCACCAGACCGCCACTGCAAGCAGGAGCAGCCGAACGATCCCGGTTTGCCGGTCGGCGGTGGAATGCTGCGCGGGCATCATGATACTCCCGGTTGTCTTTTCGGTTCCCTGTTCGGCGGCCTCGCGCGGGCTGGAGGGACCGCGCTCGGCGCGCCCTGGATACACAAATATAGGTCACGTGCGACGAAGAACCGTCGATTGTTCCGACTGAGACGGTCGACGGGGCGGAGCGTGGGGATGCCGGCGGACGGCGACGAGACCCGCCCGGATCGCCGGTTTGGCCTGATCATCTTGGGGAGGGCTGCCGCCGTCGATCGCGCCACCAGGCCGCTGCGAAGATCGCCGCGGTGCAACTCGCCCCGCCAAGAATTCCGTACCCCTTGCCGAATCCCAGGCCGGCGGGCAGATAACCGCCGGCCACGGCGAATCCGCCCACCGCCAGGCTGTAGGGGAGTTGGGTCCGCACGTGGGCAAGGTGATCGCAGGCGATGGCGGCCGAGCTCAGGATCGTCGTGTCGGAAATCGGCGAGCAGTGGTCGCCGAAGATCGCCCCGTCGAGGATCGCCGCGATGGTCACGACCGTCACGGGACCGTAGACCTGGCTGTCGAGCGCAAAGGCGACCGGAATCGCCGTCGGAATGAGGATCGCCATCGTGCCCCAACTCGTCCCGGTTGAGAACGACGTTGCGCCCGCCACCGTGAAGACCAGAATCGGAAACAGCCACGGCGGGATCGCCCCTTCCAGCTGAGCGGCGAGGAACTCGCCGGTCCGCAGCGCATCGCACGCCCCCTTGAGGGACTAGGCGAGAATCAGCACGCTCGCCGGCAGCGAGGCAACCTTGAGCCCCACCCAGAGCGAGCGGAGAATCGCCGGAGCGGAAATCCGCGCGAGCAGGAGCGAAAGCAGGCAGGCCACCACGAGCCCGCTGCCCGACGCCCAGGCCAGCAGCGGGATGCTCTTGGCCGTGCCGAACACCTCGCGCCACGCGGAAAACCGCAGCGGAGCGATCGGATCGGTCGTCAGGAACCGGCCTCCGCCGCCCGCGAACCACATGCTGCCGATGAACACACCGAGCATCACGAGCATCGGCGTCAGCGCCGTCGCGGCGTGGATTCTCGCCCCCGGGAAAGGCTCCGCCGAGGAGGCCTGTCGCGGGCTCAATCGCCAGCCGTCGCCCGAAAGCTTCCCCTGCCGGGACGCGCGGCGCTCGGCCGCCGCCATCGGGCCGAAATCCAGGCCGGATACCGCGTTGAACACGACGAAACCGATCATTGTGATGCAGTAGAAGCGAAACCCCAACGCATCGAGAAACATCGCATAGCCGCTCCGGCCGATCTGGAGCGTGCCGGCAATCTCGCCCAACAGTCCCACTTCGTAGCCGATCCACGTGCTGATCAGGGCGATCCCGGCGATCGGCGCCGACGTCGCGTCGACCAGAAAGGCCAATTTTTCGCGGCTGATCCGCTGCCGGTCGGTGACCGGCCGCATGGTCGTGCCGACGACCATCGTGTTGGCGTAGTCGTCGATGAAGATCAGCAGTCCCGCCAGGAAGGTCGCCACCTGGGCCGACCGGCGGCCGCGGGCGAACCGGCTTAGCCAGTTGGCCACTCCCTGCAAGCCACCGCCGGTGAGTACGACGGTGATCGTTGCCATGATCAGGACGACGTAGAGCAGAATCAGCTGCGAATCGGTGACGCGATACGATCCGGGCGCGAGGAGCGAGAATTCGGGCGACATGACGGAAAGCCAGAGGAACCGGGCTGCCCTGCAAACGCCGCCCCCGGCGGTCGCCAGCGGACTGGCGGTCGCCGACCAGGCCGAAAGCCATCCCCCCACGAACACGGCCGCCAGCAGGCTGGCCAGCATCCGCCCGGTCAGCAGCGCGGCAACCACCGCCAACAGCGGCGGCACGATGCCGTACCAGGGCGCGTCGGTCACCGGCCGAGCCGCCGATGCGGCACAGGCGGCCACCGAGACCCCGATGAAAACGGCCAGGGCGAGGAGGACTCGCGGGCGATCTGGCCGGCCGCCGGTCGGGGTATTCATCGGTTCTCCATTGGACCCGGATTCAGTGTCCGCGGTGCAACCTAGCGATTTGCCGACCCGGCTGTCAACCGCTTGGCGCCCTCTCTTCCGCTTCGACCGCGTCTTGGCTATGCTGGACCATGGTGCAGCATTCTTGCTTGCCGCCGCGCTCGTGGCCGCGGTTGTTGTCCGGGCTGCAACCCGAGTCTTCCCTGATGGTGCTCGTTGATCTTGACGCTGCCAGAGGGCCGAGCACCGCCCCCCAGCCGACAACTCGCCGCGCCGCAGACAATTTGGAGATCGAGGTGGCATACCTCTGGATGCTGGTTTCCGCCTTTTCCTTCGCAACGATGGGAGCATTGGCCCATGCGCTCCGCGACAACGTGGACTGGCAAATTGTCGCCTTGGTCCGGGCCTTCGTGACGCTCGTCGTGTTTGGCGTCGCCGCCGTGCTCGCGGGCGTCAAGCTGCATTTCTGGAGGCCCCGCAGCCTGTGGCTAAGGAGCTTGCCGGGCGGTATCAGCCTGGTTTGCACGTTCTTCGCCCTGGCGCACCTCCCCGTCTCCATCGTCATCACACTGACGAACATCTATCCGATCTGGGTGGCGTTCTTGTCCTGGCCACTATTAAGACAGCGGCCGCGCAAGAGCGTCTGGCTGGCGGCTTTGGCGGGAGTCGTGGGCGTGGCTCTCGTCCAACAGCCGCAAGTGGCTGTGGGGAACTATGCGGTGCTGGTGGCCGTCCTGGGCTCGTTCACCATGGCGCTGGCGATGATCGCCCTGCATCGTCTTCAGGACATGAGCACCCAGGTCGTCGTGTTTCACTTCTCCCTGGTTGCGCTGATGTTCGCGCTGGCGAGCCTGTTTTTTGGCAAGTGGACCGTCTCCCCGAGCACTCTGCTTGACATGCGGATTGCCCTGACCCTCGCGGGAGTGGGAGTTGCGGCCACCTTCGGACAATTGTTCATCACGCTTGCCTATGCCGCCGGGCCCCCTTCCGAGGTGGCGGTCGTCAGCCTGACCCAGGTCCTCTTCGCCTTTGGATACGACACGTTGTTCTGGGGCCACGCCTTCCGCCTGCCGACGTTGATTGGCATGGTCCTGGTGGTCGCTCCGACGCTTTGGTTCATGGCTACCGCGCGAAAAACCAATGCTGTTCCGCCCCAGGACACGGGCATCGTCTAGCCCGCCGATATCCCGTCCGGCGGCGATTCAGATGCTCGTTCCGGCCGTAGGGTGGTGCAAAGCGGCGCAATTCGCAACGGCTGGAACCACCCTTTTCGCAACCAAGAACCGGACAACTCTACACAGCCAAGCCGCCAGCGCCGCCCCACCAGAAGCGTTCGCGAACGTGTACGGTTCCCTGCATCCGTCGTTCTACGGTCTGCGGCGGCGTCGTGACAAGTTCGCCTGCCCGTAGTCTGCTGTACATAATTTTCCGGTTCTGTTCCCGAGAAAACGTATGTGCCGCGCGTTGGCGCTGGGGGGTTCAGGAAGGCAACCAGTCCCTCAGCCAGAAATAATCCGACCTAGCGCAGGGTCGCTTCGCCACGATCCCGCGCCAGGGCGACCGGCTTGGCCGTGGTTTCCGCCGCGCCCAGGCCGAAATCCTCGCTGCCCTCGACAAACACGCGAATGTGGCAACTTCCCCGGGCGTCTTTGGGCACGGCCAGCGTGGCTGCGAACCGACCCCCGCAGACCTCGATCTCGGTCCAGGCCAGCCGCCGATCGTTTGCCTTGGCATAGACCTCCTGGAACTCGGCCCAGTCCTGGGGCGTCTGCGGCAGTTCGCTGCGGCGGAACCGGCCCATCGCCAGGCGGTCGCGCGGCACGACCAGTTCGACCATCGCGCGGCCGTCGATCGGGCTTGAGCCGGCGACTGCCAGGGTTCCGCCCGGCGATATTTCGGACGGCGCGATGAGTTCCACCGGTTTCGGCCGCCGCAGGCGGAGCAGCGGGTCGCCGATCAGGTTGAACAGCAGGGCGTGCTCGCGGCGCTCCTCGGCCAACTTGTCGGGCGTTGGGCTGACAACCGCGGCCAGTGCATCGAGTGCCGTTCGCTCGCCGCTCCGCTCGGCATCGTCGATCACCAGTTGGCGCTTCGCGGCCAGCAGCGCTTCGCCCAGGGTCTCGGCCGGCCCGTCGAGTGCCTGCCGGCACAGTTCCAGGGCCAACAGGCTCATCGCGTAGGGCATGGTGACTCGGCTCGCGGCGATGACCGCAACCGGCCCACCGGCAGCGCGGAGCATCTGTTCGGCCAGGCAATCGTCGTAGGCGTCGAACGCCCCGGCGTAGCAGGAGAGAAACAGGGCGATGGGGCGTCCTGCGCGGCAGTCGAGCTGTCCGGTGTCGCTGGTTGAGAAGTTGGGAAACTCGGCGTCCCCCACGCGCAGCGGCGCCAGCTCGAGGTGGTAGCCATGGCCGATGTAGATCCAGAACTGGCAACCGCTGTTGATCGAAGCCAGCGCCGTTTCGCGGAATCGGCGCGGATCCGGGCAGAAGGGACTTCGCCAGCTCCCATAGGTCATGCCGACCTCGTAGGCCGGGGCGATGTTGTGCGTGAGGAATCGCCTTGCGGAATTCTCGATCACGGTGTCGGCCAGGACGCCGAAACTGCCGGCGCTGGCCACGAAATTGAGTTGCCGCCGCCAAGGGCCAAAATCGGCCGATCGCTCGTACGCGAGTATCTTCTGGACAATTGTCTCCAGCTCGTCGGCCGAGTCGGCGGTCAGCCGCCCAACGGCCACTTCCGGCACGCCGTCGTCGTCCAGGTCGCCGCACCAGTGGTCGGTCCCGATATGCGGTTCCGACGCGAAGCGAACGTTGACCTCCGCCTTGGCCCAGTGGACTGGGACGCAGCGGGCGCGCAAACGCGGGTCTTGGTCCATGCCGACCTCGGCGTCGCCCACCAGGACGACAGCCCTGAGCGACCCGCCTGCCGCGGCTTGCACGATCCGCGCCCGAATCTCGGACGCGGTTCCCAGGTTGGAGACCACAGCGATCCGATGCCCCAGCGCTTCGCGGTAGGCGACCCACGGGGCCAGGATTTGCTGGAACTCCGCAGGGCAGACGACGACCGTATCAGGACCGGGCCCCGCATGGACTGCAAGAACTGCCGCTGCCAACCAAGCCGCACCCATGGGCGCCTCCATAAACCGCTTCGACGTTGCCTTCACCAAAGATGCCCGAGGCCTCGTTCCACCACGAATCCGCCCGCCGGGCATGCGAGGCGGGGAGTGTAAAGACTCCCGCGCTGGCGGGCAACGCCGGTTTGCCGTCCCTGACAACCCCCGCTTTGTGGGGGAACGCTATAGAGTCTTGCAGCGGCGGGTGCCAGAGGGTATATTTCGAGCGTGGGCCCAGTCGCAGCGGGCGCGGCATGTCGCATGCTCGCAAGGCCGGGGCCATGTCGCGGGAGTAACTCAGTGGTAGAGTGCTAGCTTCCCAAGCTGGACGTCGCGGGTTCGAATCCCGTCTCCCGCTCTTAACGTAAACC
>Ga0123329_1002105_pt1 | contig 17913 bp, 10 predicted proteins | sample BioC12SIPDNA_FD_89703 | JGI IMG/M metagenome (GOLD analysis project Ga0123329, IMG submission 89703) | Anaerobic biogas reactor microbial communites from Washington, USA - Biogas_R1_B C12 SIP DNA | ecosystem: Engineered > Bioreactor > Anaerobic > Unclassified | place: Washington, USA | collected...
ACCGCCTCGTCCAACGCCATCGCCTCGTGCCGATACCAGACCCCCTCCGTCGGCTGCGTCAGCCAACTCAGCAAATTCGAAAACGCCTGATCCATCGTCAGCACGCTCGAAAACAGCGTGATCGGGTCGCGATCCACCACGTAGACGAACCGCCCGCTCGGATCGACCCGGCCGCGCATCCCGCTGATGGCGAACTCCGAGACCCCTTCGGCCTGGCTCGAGAACATCGCGTCCGTCACCGCCATCACCCGCTCAAATCCCTTGCGGGCCAGCACGTCGCGAACGTACGCCGGCGCCACGTGCACCCCGTCGCAGATCAGCTCGGCGTAAATGTCCTCGCGAAGCACCGCCTCGACCGCCCCGCCCCCGTTGAACGTCTTGTGCGAACTGCCGATCGGCCCGTTCAGGAAATGGATGCAGTACTTCAATCCCGCCCCGATGGCGTCCGTGAACTGATCGTACGTCGCATTGGTGTGCCCTGCCCCCACCGAAATCCCCCGCCGGCTAAGGCTTTCGATCAACGCACACGACGCCTCCCCGTAATCCGGCGTCACGTTCGCCAGCCGCACCACGCCCGTCTCGTTGACCCCCTCGAACAGTGCCAGATCCGGCTCGAACACGAAATCCGGGTTCTGCGCCCCCGCCATCCGGGCGTTGATGAACGTCCCCTCCAACAGCCCGCCGAAGATCATCGACCCATCCGACCCGTTGGTCCCGCCGTCCATGTACCGCCTGAGCTGCCCGAAGCAGAACTTCTGCCGCTCGATCGGCGACGCCCACGTGCCCAGATACAGCCCCGTTACCCCCGTCCGCGCCCGCCGCGTCGCATAGTTCGGCAACTCCCGGGCGTACACCTCCTCCGAACCGTCGAACTCGCCCGTCCGCGGATCGTACTGCCCCATCGTGAACTCGAAAAGCCCCGCCCCGTGCGTGTGAATCTCCACAAAACCCGGCAGCAGATACGCCCCCGCCAGATCGACCGCCGGCCCGCCCTGCCGCTCTCCCGCCCGCAAAAGTCGGATCCGCCCATCCTCAATCAAAACGTCCAGATCGTTCCGGACCGCGCCGCCGCGGATGACTTTGCCGTTCGTCAGTCGCATCGGTTCCTCCACTCATCCGACGCCCGGGACCGCTACGAGTACGCGTCGATCGCGTCCATGATCGTCAGGAAACTCTCCTGCCAGCGGTCCTCGGGCACGTCCTCGGTGATCCCGATGATGAAGCCCGGCCGATCCCTGGCCGCATCGAGCAGTTCCCGCGTGGTCGCCGCGATCTTCTCTCGGCTGGCCAGGTGAATCGACGAAGGAAAGTTGATCCACAGACACTGGCCCGGCCACGCCTCGAACGCCTCGCTCAGCGTCATGTCCGTGTCCGGAGCCGGCGTGAACGCCTCAATATAGTCCAGCCCGCTTTCGGCCACCAGGCCCGCGATCCGCTTGTTGTTCGCGTCCAGGTGACAGCCGATCAGCTTGCCGTGCCGGTGAAGAATCTCGCCCGCCTCCCGGTAATGCGGCAGATAGTAATTCGCGAACACCTTCGGCCCGATCACCTCCACCGTCACGTTCCCGCCATAGTTGAAGTGCCAACACGGCGACTCCGCCAGCAGCTTGTACCGCCGCCGCGCCGCCCGAACGTTGGCCTCATACAGCCGCAGCACCTCGTCCCGCCGCTCCATCCACTCCATGCAGAACTGCTCGGTCCCCATCATCGAACTGATGATCGCCTGCATCGGCTCCAGACCGATGCCGCCGCGAAGAATGACGTCCTCGCCCACCATCGCCTCCGCCCGCGTGAACGCCTCGTACGCCGGCTCGTACGCTTCGTTGTCGATCATGAAGATCAGCGGCTTGTAGTCCTCGGGCCCGCTGAACACGTGCTTGCGGCACCAACTCGTAAAACCCGCCGGCTCATGAATCTCGGTCACCGTTCCCACCGGCGTCTGGTGCTCGATCCGCGTCAGCGACTTGCCGTTCTCGACGTAGCTCGTCTGCACCACCTTCACGTCTGGCCGGTGCGACCGAAGCACGGGAACCGAGCGATCCACCACGCACAATCCCCGATTCCGCAGCTCACGCTCCACCGCGCAGCGGGGCAACTTGCTCTCATATACCGTAAACGACCGCTTGTCCGTCGCCTCGCCCCGCAGGGCCGTCTCGACGCGCCGCCGCGGCGTCAAATTGGTCCTGTTCGCCATCTCACCACGCATCCGTTCGGAACGGCGAAGCCGGAAGCCCCGCCTCGTTGTACAGGTTGCACTCCGGATTGTCCGCCCAGCCGTAACGCACCGCCGCCGGCTTGGACACCTGATCCGACCAGACCGCCACCCGATCCCCCTCGATCGCCGCCTCCGCCCACACGAACCGCTGATCCGGCCCCGCGATCGCAAACCCGGCAAGCTTCTCGCCCCGAACCGCCAAGCCGCCATCCACGTGATCGAAGCGCAAGTAAACCTTCCCGTCACGAACCTCCATCGAACGATAGATCGGCCCGCTGTACGCCACCTCCTCGCCGTACACCTTCGCCCGCGCCCACAACCCAAGCCGCCGGCCCACCTCCTGCTTGTTCTTCGGATGAATGTCCTCCGCGTCCCCGATGTCTATCGCCACCGCCAGCCCCGCGTTCGCCACGTCATCGAGTATCTTAAGCTGCGCCTCGCGAAGCCGCGCCCAGCCGCTCTCGCCCGGCTCCGCCGCTCGCGACTGGAAATTCGCCAACTGCACCACGCCGAACGCGAAATCCCCCTGTCCCCACACCTTCCGCCAACCGCCGATCAAACCCGACATCAACGCCGTATAGTAACGCCCTTGCCCCGCGTTGCTCTCGCCCTGATACCAGATCGCTCCGCGGATCGCATACGGCGCCAGCGGATGGATCATCCCGTTGTACAGCGACACCGGGCTGTTGACCGCTCCCGGCACGCCGGCATCCATCGGCTTGCCCAGGTCGAACCGCTTCGGCTCAAGCTTCCGCTCCACCTTGCACAGCCACGTCCCGGTCAAATCGATCGCCGCCTCCTCGCCCTCCACCGGCACCAGCTTCATCTCGCCGCCCGAAAACCCGCCGCCCCCGTAGTGATCGAACGCCCGCACCGCCACCACCGCTCGACCCGGCCGTACCAGCCGGCCCGGTACGCGATACTCCCGCGGCGCCACCCAATAGCTCGTCGTCTCGCTGCCCGTCGCCCCGACCCGCTCGCCGTTGAAATACGTCGTGTCGAAGTCATCCACTGCGCCGAGGCTCAGCGTCAACTCCCGTCCCGCCCAACTCTCGGGGATCGTAACCTCGCGGCGAAACCACACCACCCCGTTAAAATTCCACTCGTCCCCGTAATACTGCCACTGACCCGGAGCCGTCACCGCCACCCAGTCACCAGTCTCCAGGTTTGGCTTGGCCCAGCCCTGCTCGAAACCGACGTTGCCCGTATCGCTTCGGTCCGTCGCCTCCTCCCAATCCGCCAGCGCCTTCATGTAAACCTTGCGCCCCGCCGCCGCGTCCTTCGGATCAAGACGCAGTTGCTCGTACGTCGGACGAAGCGCCGGATCGCTCGCGAACCCCTCCTTCGGCGTCCACGTCTCCGCGTTCGTCCCGCCCCACGAACTGTTGATCAATCCCACCGGCACGTCTAGCTCGCGATGCAGCTCGCGCCCGAAATAGTACAACACGGCTGAAAAATGCGGAACCGTCTCCGGCGTACAAAGCGCCCAAGCCCCCTTCACGTCATCGGCCGGCTCAGCCGATGGAACCTGCGGAACCGTATACAGCCGAATCCGCGGCCAATCCGCCGCCGCAGCCTCCTCTGACGCATTCGCCGACGCCCACACCGGCCACGCCATGTTCGACTGACCCGACCCGATCCACACCTCCCCCACCAACACGTCGCCGACCCGAACCTCCTCCTCGCCGCACCGGACCACCAGCTCGAACGGCCCGCCCGCCGCCATCGCCGCCAGCGTCACCCGCCACCGCCCATCAGAACCGGCCTGCCCATCGGCTGCTCGGCCAGCGAACTCGACGATGACCTTCGCGCCCGGCTCCGCCCAACCCCACACCGGAACCGCGATCCCACGCTGAACCACCATGTGGTCGCTGAACAATCCACCCAAACGCAGCGCCGCCTCCGCACTGCCCGCAAGCATCAACACCACCACAAACGCCATCCGTCCGCATCGCACCATAGTTCCCATCCTCACATCCTCAACCCTCAACAGCCGCCTCTACGCCTGTCCCAGACGCACCCACCGAATGTTCGAAACGCAATCCTCCACGCACCAGAACGTCAGCAGAACCTCGCCATTTGAAAGCTCCACGAAATGCGGCGCCCCCAGCTTCAACGCGTGAAACGCCTCCACCATCGTCTCCGCCTGCTTGCCGCCCACACCGCCCGCCAGCGGATTCCACAGGCAGTCCTGCCGGACCGTCCGCCACCTCCCATCCGCACCGATCTCACCCGTCGCGCCCCAAAGCCCCGGCTTGTCCATCCGACGGTACGCGCAGAACACCCGATTCCCGCCCAGATACAGCAGCGCCGGCGTCTGACCCTGCAGATCGGTCAACTGCGGCCGACCGAAACTCCTGCCGCCGTCCGTGCTGACCGCGCAGCTGTTGTTCCGATCCACCCCCTTGCCCTCGTCGTACGTCCACGCCATCGCCACCAGCCGACCGTCCGCCATCTCCACGATCTTGCTTTCCCAGTAGATCACCTGCTCCGACGTCCCGTCCATCACGTCCACATACCGCGGCCAGCTCTTGCCCTTGTCATCCGAAACCAACGCCACCGCCTTCATCCCGTTCGGACACCGGCCGTCCCACCCGCGCCACGTCGACGTCGGCAACATCAGCCGCCCATCCGAAAGCTCCGCGATCGGACAGCACAGCTCGAACTCCGGCCCCTCAATCGGCGGAGCGATCGCCTCGCCGCCCGTCCACGTCTTTCCGCCGTCGCCGCTGCGGTACAGTAGAAACCGCGTCGGCACAAACCCCATGTTCGCCGGATTGGTGTACCCCATCTCCGGATCCTTCCGATCGTACTCCGGAAACAGTGCGATGATCTGACCGTCCGAAAGCCGCGAAAGCCGGCAGCTCTCCGACCATCCCGGCCGCAACGCCCGAAGCCGGCCCTGCTCCCGCCACGTCGCACCGTTATCCTCCGACCGCACCAGCACCACCCGCGAATCGACGCTCTCAAACGCCTCGCCCAATACCACCGCCGCCAGCAACTGTCCCGGCCCAACCTCCACCACCGACGGGAAGTACGCGTGGACCGACCGGAGAAATGCCTTGGGATTCCGATACACGATGCCGCTGCCTTTGACCACGGGGGTGTCCATTGCTGGCTCTCCTTCTTCAGGGGTCTCGATGCCGCGAGTTTCGCGCATTCTACCGTCACCGTCACCGAAAGAAAGCCCCTCCAACAAACGCCCCTCAAAAAAAGCCCCGCTGCGGACTTTCACCCAATCCGGCCGGCAATCGTTGGGGAATAGTCCCCACTATTCAGGCTCGCCAGATCACAATCGAAACGCCACATCATAACTCTGGCATTCACAACATCTTACGACGGCGCAATTCCCAAAAAACCTGGCACGGCCCTTGCATATAGGACCAGCGACACAGCAAACAACGACGCGGGCCTCAAAGCCCTTTGAAATCCCAAGACCAATCCACCGTCCAAACAATTGGCTCGCACCCGCCGGGTGCCAGCCGGAACGGATCTGATCCGACCGGCCCGGGGCCACCCCTGCGGTGGTGATCGCGAATGCCGGACGATTGCACCGAGCTTTTTTCGGAACGGTGTAGTTCCGATCGGTACCTCGGTTGTCGGTTGCAAGGGCCTGGGCCGGCAACGGTCGTCGGCAAAACGCGTTCACCAAATTCGGCAAACAAAGACCTCGGGCCGGGACGGCATTGCGGCTGCCGAAAGCCAAAGCTCTCGGCAGCCGCTTCTTTGCGCCCACACGTTCCCAAATGCCCGTCCGCCGCCCTCGGCAGACTTTCCGCCAACGACGCCGAAGCGCTACTCAATAAACTCCGGCATCGCCACCGCGTCGGCCCCCTTGTCCAAAAGCCGCTTCGGAACGCCAAGCCGCTCCATCCGCAAAAACACACCCCACGCCTTCCCCTCGTTCGACCCCAGCGAAATCACCAGCTCGTGATCGCCCGCCGACGCCGACACCTCGATCCGCCCGTCCTGCCACAACGCCGGGTTCGTCCCCTCCGGATCGTGGAACACCCGACGACCGTCCATCCACACCTTCACCGGACCGTCATACCCCAGCCAGATCGCCAGCTTCATCTTCTCCGCGCACCGGAAACCCAACGCATAGTGAATCAGCACGTCCTGCGGCGCCCGCGCCGCCAACTCCGCACGACGCTCCGCGAAATCGCCCGGAAATGTGTGCCGACGCCACCCAAGCTTCCGATCCGACGTGTCCGGACAACCGAGCTTGCCCAGCTTGCCCGCCGAACCCTGAATGTCGCTGATCCGCATCGTCCGCACAAACGGCGTGATCGGCCGCGGCGTGCCCAAAGGCAACGGCCCAAACACCGGCAGCGACCGGTCCGCCTCATCCGTGATATTGCAGTACGGATCGACGCCGTACCCGTAATGCACAGCCAGGTTGCTGATGTCGCCGTCCTGCAGGCACGTCCGAAGAACCGCCTCGTTGCCTTCCAGGTCGATCCGGAAAATGCTCGGAATCGCCTCGTACCGAAGATCGGACAGATCGAAACCCGACGGCCGCCCTGCCGCGATCAACTTGCCCACCACGTGGTCGAACCGCACCCGCACAAAGCCCGGTCCCATCTTCATGCCCTTCACCGCGATCGGCGGCTTGACGTCCTTCGCCATCCCCGTCAGCGCCGCCGTCGCCTCGGCCAGCCGCTTGCCCAACCGTATCTGCCCGAACCCGCCGATGTGAATCAAATCGTCAATCTCCAAGTCGATCGCCGGAACCACCGCCAGCCGGTCGATCACCTCCGGCAATCGCCGCTGCTGTTCCTGAACGTCATTCCAAAATCGGGACGCGGTCCCCGAAGCCACCACCCGCGCAATCTGCACCATCACAAACGGCAGCCGCGAATCCCCGAACTCCTTCCGGAACGCCGCCACCAGCCGCTTCATCTTCAGCGTATAGACCTTGCACGCCTCCGGACCGGTATCCGAGCACCCCTGATACCAGATCACCCCCGCCACCTTCCCGCCGTTCTTTACGAACCGCCGAACCGTCGCCCCAAACAAACTCCGTCCGCCAAGCTTCTTGAGACGCGGGTCCCACTGGTCCATCGACGTCCCGCCGTGTGCGCACGAAATCAACCCCTGCGGAACCCCGGTCAGCCGACGCATCTCATGACCGAACGGCACGCCCGGCCCGCGACCCGAACCCTTTGGCCGACCGTCGCCGCCGCCCAAATCCGTATGCACCTGATCCACCGCCTGCGCCAGATTGTGGATCGGATCCGTCGCCGCCGCCCACCGATCGTCCATGTAAAACGCCCGAACCAGCTTGTCCGTCTTGATCGGCGGATACTCCCGACCGATCCCCTCCATGTTCGACTGACCGCCCAGTATCCACACGTCCCCCACCAGCACGTCGCTGACCTTCATCTCCTCCGCCACGCCGCCCTTCGAGTCGACAACCCGCAGCTCCACCTCATACGGCCCGCCCGCCGCCAGCCCCTTGATCCGCCCCTCAAACCGCCCCTTCGCCGCCGAACCGACCCGCACCCAGTTATACCCGCGCACGGTCTTCCCGTCCGACTGCACCCGGACCTCAACCTTGCCGTTCGATCCGCTCTTGCCGGTTATCGCCGCGTCGCAAACGCCCTGCCGGTTCCGCTGCAGCACCATCCGATCGAAAAGACCCGTCACGATCTCCATTATGCATCCTCACAAAAAAAGAAGCCGCCAGTATATCCCCACCCCGCCCGGAATCAACAGAAGATACGGCTCTCAAATGTGGCTCCGCCGCCCTCGGCGGAGTCTTCTCTCTACTATTCTGACTTCCCGCTTCTGGCTTCTCCCTCCGCGTGTTCCGCGTGCTCCGTGCCGCCCCTTTTCCCTTGATCGCCGCCCCCCGCCCCTATACCCTGTCAGCACGGACACCGCGTCCGATCAAGGAGACCAGTTCGCAGATGATCGTCACCATCGACGGCCCGGCCGGCAGCGGCAAATCGAGCCTCGCAAAACGTGTCGCCAAAGCCCTCCGCTGGATGTACCTCGACACCGGCGCCACCTACCGCGCCGTCGCCTACCAGGCCCGACAACACCGCCTCGACATCCATCAGCCGGAGGAACTCGACCGCCTCTGCCGAACCCTCGACCTCGACTTCCAATGGGCCGACAACGGCGACCTCCGCGTCATCGTCGACGGCGCCGACGTCAGCGACGCCATCCGCACCGAGCAAATCTCATCCTTCGCCAGCCGCGTCGCCACCCTGCCGCAAGTCCGAAACGCCATGGTCGACAAGCAGCGACAACTCGCCGCCCAATTCGACAACGTCGTCACCGAAGGACGCGACCAGGGAACCGTCGTCTTCCCGCACGCACAACTCAAAATCTTCCTCGACGCCTCCGTCGAGGAACGCGCCAAACGCCGACAGCTCCAACTCGAACAATCCGGTCAACCCGCTGACTATGACCAGATCCTCCAGGCCATCCGCCAACGCGACAACCAGGACTCCACCCGCGCCACCGCCCCCCTCGTCGCCGCCGAAGACGCCGTCAAACTCGACACCACCAACCTCACCCTCGACCAGGTCGAAACCAAAGTCCTCGAACTGATCCAAGCCAAAAGGAGCAGCCGACCATGAGACGCTGGTACCGCTTCTGCCGAATATGGTGCCGGGCCTACGTCGGCGGCCTCCACTTCGGCCGCGTCTTCAACCAGCACCTGGTCCCCGCCGAAGGCCCGATCCTCGTCGTCAGCAACCACCAGAGCTTCTTCGACCCCGTCCTCGTCGGCTACGGCCTGAGCCGCGAACTCGACTACATGGCCCGCGACACCCTCTTCCGCAACCCGTTCTTCGAACGCCTCATCCGCTCCCTCAACGCCTTTCCCGTCCGACGAGGCGAGGTCGACGTCTCCGCCATCAAGGAAACCCTCCGACGCCTCAAAGCCGGACGCGCCGTCCTGCTCTTTCCCGAAGGCACGCGAACCGTCGACGGCCGAATCCACGAGTTCAAACCGGGCCTGGCCATGCTCGCCCGCAAAGCCTCCGTCCCCGTCGTCCCCGCCGTCATCGACGGCGCCTTCGAAGCCTGGCCGCGAAAGTCACCCGTCCCGCGACCGCTGGCGCCCATCCACGTCTACTTCGGCCAGCCCTGGACGCCCGAGCAGATCCGCTCCACCGAACCGGAGATCCTCGTCCAGCAACTGCACACCCAAATGGTCAACATGCAACACCGCGTCCGGCAAATGGCCGGCCGAAAGCCATACAATTACACGACATGAAGATCATACTCGCCGACAATCGCGGTTTCTGCCCCGGCGTCCGACGGGCCGTCCAGAAGGCCCTCGAATCCCTCGATGAATACGGCACCGTCTACAGCCTCGGCCATCTCATCCACAACCGGCAGGTCGTCGACGACCTCATCCGACGCGGCCTCAAGGTCGTCGAGGACATCGCCGACGTCCCGGAGCACTCAGCCGTCCTTATCCGATCCCACGGCGTCAGCCCCGCCGTCCTCCAGCGGGCCAAAGAACGCCGGCTTACCGTCATCGACGCCACCTGCGGCCTCGTCCGACGAGCCCAGGAACTCGTCGCCAGACTCTCCCGCGAAGGCTACCACGTCGTCGTCATCGGCGACGCCAACCACCCCGAAGTCCGCGGACTGATCGGCTACGGCGAAAAGGTCACCGTCGCCGCCGGGCCCGAAGACGTGGCCCAACTCCCGCGACTCGCCCGACTCGGCGTCGTCGCCCAGACCACCATCAGCCCCGCCCGTGTCGCCGAGGTCGTCGGACTCCTCATCCGCCACGGCTTCTCCGAAATGAAAATCCTCAACACCCTCTGCGACCAGTCCATCGCACGCCAGCAGTCCGCCACCCGACTCGCCGGCGAGGTCGACGTCATGTTCGTCCTCGGCGGACTCGACTCAGCCAACACCCGACACCTCGCCCAACTCTGCCGCGAAGCCGGCGTCCAAACCCACCACCTCGAACACTTCGGCCAGTTCGAACCGGCCATGATCGCCGGCGCGAACCAGGTCGGCATCACCGCCGGGGCCTCAACCCCCGATCGCCTCATCGAAGAATTCGTCACCAAAGTCGAAGAGGTGGCCCAGACAACGACGTAAACGAAATCCGGACATAGGAGCAGCCGCAACCGATGCAGACAGCGGACCAACACCAGGCCAATCTTGGACGCAACCTCGAATCGCTCCGTTCCGTGGACCCGGACCTCGCCGACCGCATCCAGACCTGCCCGCTGCCCAACGACCTCCAACCCGCCGAAACCTTCGACGGCTGCGACTCCTTCCGCGCCGACTCCCTCAGCGACTCCGGCTGGTTCGCGCACACCTCCATGCCCGCCGTCCGCGAAGAGGCCCTCGTCGACCAGTTCGAACACGGCGGTTCCAACGTCCTCCTGCCCGGATCGGGACACGGCTACGCCATCCGCGAACTCCTCGAACGACTCGGCCGCCACAATACCGTCTACGTCTGGGAAACCCGGACCATCCACCTCGCCCTCCTCCTGCGGCTCTACGACTTCGCCGCCGACCTGGCGACCCGGCGACTCGCCCTGATGCTTGGCGACGACCTCGAAAAAACCCTCGGCGACTTCTTCGTCAACCATCCGCGAATGACCCCGCCCGCCAAGATGATCTCCTGGCCCTGGCTCTCCCCGAACCAGGTCCACCAGTACTTCCAGCACGTCGAAGCCGCCGTCGCCCGAATCGGCCAGGTCCGCTCCGACCTCCTCAAAAACGCCCGCGCCAAGGTCGAGGCCATGACCGCCGAACCAACCCAGCCGCTCCGCGTCTTCGTCTGCTCCATGGCCGCCCGACCCGCCATGCACCAGGTCGCCCTCGACCTCGCCTGGGGCTTTGATCGCTTGGGCTATCGGTGCCAGACCCTCCTGATGGATCAGCCGGAGCATGGCTCCGCCCTCGCCCTCGCCGATGCCATCGCCGACTTCCGACCCCACCGCTGCGCCTCCGTCGGCCTCGCCCGACACGACCTGACCGTCCGACCGCCCGACGCCATGCCCTTCGCCTCCATCCTCGGACTGCCCGGCATGAAGCTCAGCCCCGCCCTCGTCGAACACCTTCATCCCGGCCCGCGCGAAACCTTCTTTGCCTTCGGCGACAACCTCGACGAGCTGCGCGATAAATTCCCCTCCGTCCAGATCGAACCGCTCCAACCGGCCGTCAACGAAGACACCTTCCGCCCGCTGAACGAAAACGAAATCGAACCACACCGGCGCGCCGACGTCCTCGTCTTCGCCGACGTCGACAGCCTCGACCCCGCCGCCTTCGGCGTCACCCAGGAATCCCACAAAACCCTCTGCCGACACCTCCAAGCCGCCGTCGAAGCCTCGCCCCTCGCCTACCGCGAATCCGAAGCCGAAAACCTCCTCACCCGCGTCAGCCGGCACGCCGGAATCGAACTCGACGACCAAGACCTCTTCCGCGCCTTCGCCGACCTTCTCATCCGACAAATCGGGCCCACCGCCTCAGCCGTCGCCGTCGTCCGCCACCTCACCCGCGCCAATCTCAACGTCGCCATCCTCGGCAGCGGATGGAACAAATACCCCGAATTCGCGCCTCTGGCCCGCCAAGCCCCCGACGACCCAGCCGACGTCAACCGAACCATCAACGCCGCCGCCCTCGTCCTCTGCCTCGAACACCGAACCAACTGGCGGCCCCACGTCCTGAACGCCCTCTGCGCCGCACGGCCCGTCGCCCTCAAACGCCTGCCCAACGACAAACTCACAGCCGTCGAAGCCCTGCGCGGGGCAACCGTCGAACTGCACCAACAGGACCCCGCCCAGACCATCCGCAAAGCCCTGCGCGAAACCAACACCCTGCAGCCCAAATCCCTCGCCGCCCGAAACTACCTCGCCAACCACCACTCCTACCGCCAACTCGCCCAGACCATCCTCGACCGCACGGCATAGCTCTGCCTCCGAAGAGAGCCGCGAACGTAAAAGAACGCGGTCCTCACCCGCCGAAGGCGACTTACCCTTGGAAACGACACGCCGGAAGGTAGAATGGTGTTCCTCTTGATACGGCGACAGCAAAAACTCGAGCGGAAATGCGAAAACACCATACTCCAAATCGTCAAGCAGCCCAGGCAGCCAAGATGAACGAGCATTCCTCTAAACCCCTCGCCTCCCACCTGCGGACCGAATACCTCGAAAACCCCCTTGGCATCGACGAACCCACCCCTCGTTTCTCATACCTGCTCGACCACTGCACCCTCCAAGCCGAAAGATGCATTGAAGTCCGAAACGACTCCGGCGCAACCGTCTGGAACTCCGGCTGGGTGTCCGACGAGGCCTCAATCCAAATCCCCTACCAGGGACAGCCGCTGCGATCATTCACCCGCTACCTCTGGCGCGTCAAAGTCCGCGACACCAACGGCTGCGAAGGCGACTGGAACTCGGAAGAAGCCTCCTTCGAAACCGGCTTCATGGATCGGCCCTGGACCGGCAAGTGGATCGGCTGGCGAACCGGCGTAGGATTCAGAATGCCCGTCCAACGCATCCTCCGCGACTTCTCCCTCCGCTCGCCGGTGGCCAGGGCACGCCTCTACGTCACCGCCCTGGGCCTCTACGAAGCGTACCTCAACGGCAAGCCGGTCTCCCACGACTGCTTCACTCCCGGCTGGACCGACTATTTCAAAAGGGTGCAGTACCAGGCCTACGACGTGACCGAACGGCTGCAACGCGGAGACAACACCCTCGCCCTCCACCTGGGCGAAGGCTGGTACAACGGACGAATCGCCCGGCACTGGCGGAACAACAACCCCACCTACGGCGATACCAACATGCTCAGGTGCGAACTGCACCTGACCCTCGCCGATGGATCGACTCAAACCATCGTCTCCGACCGGCGGTTCCAATACATCAACCGGGACGGCGCCATTCGGGCCAGCGACATCTACGACGGCGAAATCTACGAAGCCTGGCGCGACACGTCCTGGATGCTGCCGAACGGCTGCCGCGACTCCGCCGTGCCCTGCAAGGAATTCTCCAATTCCACCCCGATCGTCTGGCACAGCGGAGCCAGAGTGCGACGGATAATGGAACTCAAACCCGTCACAATTGCCAAACAGGCCTCCGGAGCCTATCTCGTGGACTTCGGACAAAATCTCACCGGCCGCGAAAAAATCCGCCTCACCGACGCCAGACAAGGCGCCACCATCGTCATCAAGCACGGCGAAATGCTCAATCCCGACGGCGCCCTCTATCTCGAAAACCTCCGCACAGCCCTCGCCACCACGGTCTATAGCTGCGGAACCCGCAACGAGGAAATCTACGAACCCCATTTCACCTTCTTCGGCTTCCGCTACCTCGAAATCAATGGCTGGCCCGGAGCCTTGCGCAAATCCCACATCTCAGCCGTCGTCCTCTCCTCCGATCTGGAACGCACCGGAGAATTCTCCTCCTCCCACCCCCTGCTCAACCAGCTCTACTCCAACGTCATCTGGGGCCAGCGAGGCAACTTCCTCGACGTGCCGACCGACTGCCCCCAGCGGGACGAACGCTTCGGCTGGACGGGTGACGCCCAGGTCTTCATGGACACCGCCACCTACAACTTCGACGGTTCCGCGTTCTATACCAAGTGGATCGCCGACCTGAATTCCTGCCAGCAACCCGACGGCGCCTATCCTTACATCGCTCCATCGCCCTTCGACGGCTACAAATCGTGTACCGGCTGGAGCGACGCCGCCCTCATCTGCCCGTGGATCATGTTCTGGAAGTACGCCGACCTCCGCCTGATGTCCACGTACTTCGACCAGATGAAAAAGTACCTCGACAGCCAGATAACCGATGACCGGCTCATCACCGGCAATGCCATCCATGGCGACTGGCTGAACCTCGACGATCCCACCGGAAACGAGTTCATCTCGACGGCCTATCTCTGCGGCATGGCTAAACTACTCTCCCGAATCGCCGCCATCCTCAACAGGCACAACGAGTCGCGAACGCTCGACGCCCTGGCCGCTCGAATACAAAACGCCTTCCAAACCGAATTCCTCGACGCCCGCGGAATGCCCAAAGAACGCAGCCAGACCGCCCTGCTCCTGTCGCTCCACTTCGACCTCCTGCCCGAACCGTCAACCGCCCGCGTCGTCAAAGCTCTCGTCGCCGGCATCAGAAAGCACGATACGCACCTGACCACCGGATTTCTCGGAACGCCGCTGCTCCTGCCCGTCCTGAGCCGTTACGGCCAGACCGATCTGGCCTACGATCTGCTGCTGCAAACTACCTATCCCGGCTGGCTCTACCCCATCACCCAGGGCGCCACCACCATGTGGGAGCGTTGGAACAGCTACACGCACAAGGACGGCTTCGGCGACGTCAGTATGAACTCCTTCAACCACTACGCCTACGGCGCCGTCGCCGAGTGGTTCTATCAGACCATCGGCGGTATCCGCCCGGACTACTCGTCCTTCGCCAACGCCGGCTTCAAACGCTTCATCCTGGCCCCTCAGCCCGGACACCGATTGACCCACGCGAGCGTAAGCTACCGCTCAGCTCACGGCACGATCGCCTCGGCATGGAAAAAACGAGGAAACCGCCTGACGTGGAACTTCTCCGTGCCCTGCAATACCGCCGCCACAGTCGTTCCGCCCTACCGCACCGTCGTGAAGCACTCAGCCAACCTGCCCGATCGGCTCCCGGACCAATTCGAAGTGCCCGCGGGTGACTACGAACTCCAAATGCAGACCGCCGACCCTGACCGATAGCCGCGTGGCAATTCCTTCTCCGTCCTGCCGCCCTCGCCGCCTCCGGCGGCGCAGCCTACTTCTTCGCCCGAACCTCCTCCTTGATCCGCTGAATATGCCCGCGGCCAAGCGCCTTGACTTCGCAGCCGAGCTCGAAATATCGCCGAATCTTCTGGTCCGTTAAAACCCCGAAACAATCGATCACCGCCAGCGGCGCCCCCGCCCACTTGACCACGTCGTCCGGACTCAACTCCAGATACGGACTGTGCCGAACTGCCAGGATCAACGCCTCCGCCCCCTTCAATGCCGCCGACACGTCCTTCTGCACCCGCAGGTTGACCAACTCCTCCTGGTTCCGGAAAAACCGCTTCCACGAATGGCCCGGCGCCGGATACGTATCCTGACTCTCCAGCTCGTACCAGTGGTCCACGTACGGATCGTGCACCCGCATGTCCGCGCCCATCTCCGTCAGCTTCCGCACCACCAGCTCCGATCCGCTGTACCGCGTGTCGCCTACGTCCTGACGGTAGCTCGCCCCGCACAGCAGCACCGACGCCCCCGCGATGTACTTGCCCATGTTCCGCAGCGCGTCACGCGTCAACTCCGCCGCGTGCAGCCCGCGCGTGTCGTTGATGTCGATCGCCATCGGCGTGATCTTGAAGATATCGTCCTCGAACCCCAGAATATGCTTGTACGCCCACTGACCCAGACCGCCGTCCTTCGGCAGGCAGTACCCGCCGATCCCCGGTCCAGGAAAAATCATGTTCGAATGCGTCGGCCGCATCCGAATCGCGTCGATCACCTTGATCAGGTCCACCCCGTTCCGCTCCGCGAACAGGCTCCACTCGTTCAAAAACGCCAGAATCGTCGCCCGATACGAATTCTCCACGATCTTCGTCGTCTCCGACTCGATCGGACGGTCCATCACCGTCAGCGGGAACTTCTCCGTGTTCAGCACCTCGGTCAAAAACTTGACCACCCGGCCACGCGCCTCCGGATTGACTCCCGAACACACCCGCCAGAAATCCCGAATCGAACTCACGTACTCCCGGCCCGGCATCACCCGCTCAAAACTGTGCGACAGCAGCGGGTCCGTCTTGATCCCTCGCGCCGTGAACGCCTTCTTCATGATCGGAAACGCGATGAACTCCGTCGTCCCCGGCGGCACCGTCGTCTCGATCAGCACCAGGCACCCCGCCGGCACCTTCCGCCCGATCGTCCGCATCGTCGCCTCCAACGCCGCGATCTCCGCCTCCCCCGTCCGCAGATTCCCCAGATCCCGCTTCGAATAATCGCACTGCACGTCCACCACCACGCAGTCCGCCAGCTTCAGGCAGTCGCTGTTGTACGTCGCCACCAGCGTCTTCTTCTCCCGCACGCACCGCGCGATCATCGGATCCACCTCCGGGTCCTCCGCCTTCACCGGCGACTCCCCCTGATTCAGCAGCGGAATCTTCCAGTAGCTCCGCACGCTCGGCCGCTGACAGCCGATCACGAACTTGCTCGGCTTGCCCGTCTTCTTGTCCACCGTGTCCGCCACGATCGCCGCCATCACCGCCCCCACGAACCCCAACCCCATCACCACCACCACTTCCTGACCGTCCGCCCGCGCCTGATCCGCCAGCTTCTTGAGCCGCTCGAACTCCGCCGCGTACTCCCCCTGCTGCGGAACGACATACCCCTGACCCGAAGGACTGACAGATTCCTGCGCCATGACGGCCTCCTCGAAATAGATTGCCCTACCTCCAAAAGGAACCGACATCCTAAAAAACCGCCCACGCATTGTCAACAACATCATCCCACCGCCCCCACCTCCAGCCCCCAGAATCCGACCGCACCCACTCGAAACTGCGCCGCGCAAGCATACCCTTTGCGTTCGCTTCGTGACAGGCGTATGATCTACCGGCATAGGAGTGCCGGGCATCGCTCATGCCCTGATCGCCCGCGGGACCGTCCAAGCCGAGAGGGGGACACACGCGATGACAAAGCTCAAGGCGGAGAAAATCACCCTCCTGATCGCCATCGCCGCCACCACCTTGCTGCCCGTCTGGTTCATCCCCTATGACGAGCCGACGGCGGGCCTGCAGGCCATCAAGATCCTCGCCAAGATCGGATCGCTGGTCGGCGCCATGCTCCTGGTCTGGCAGTTCCTGCTGGGATTCCGGGGCGCCGTCGGCTGGCTCGTACCCGACCTGCTGTGGCTGATCGACCTGCACAAGGCCCTGGGCGCCTGCGCCATTCCCCTGATCCTGCTGCACCCGATCTTCATCACGATCTACTACGCCCGCAGGTTCGGCCTCAACGTCTTCTCCTTCGAGGCCGGCGCCGCGTTCGCCGCCTACGTCGCCCTCGGCGTCTTCGCCCTGCTGCTGGTGGCGTTCATCGTCGTCACCAGCCTCTTCCTGCGGTCCCGGATGGACGCCCACACCTGGTACCGCTCCCACCTGCTGAGCTACGCGATCATGCCGGCCGTCCTCGTCCACGGGTACGCCATCGGCATGACCATCGCCGGCACGGGCATGGGAGTCCTCTGGCGGGTGCTGATCGTCCTCGTCTCCGTCTTCTACCTCTCCCGGCTGCTCTTCCGGTTCGGGTGGGCCGCCCACCCCCACCGCGTGATCCGGACCGTTCCCGTGGCCGATCAGACCACCGAAATCACCATGCGGCCCCTCGCCGCCAAAATGACGCCCAGGATCGGCCAGTTCGTGTTCCTTCGCCGCCAATCCCTCGCTGGCGCCCGGCCCTACACCGTCTCGCACTACGACCCCGACACCGGAGAGCTCGCCGTGACGATCAAGGCCCTCGGAGAGACCAGCAGCCGACACCAGGACATCGAGCCGGGAGAACGGGTACTCCTCGACGGCCCCTACGGAGTCTTCACCTGGGAGGCCCTGACGACCCATCGCCCCATCGTCATGATCGCCGGCGGAATCGGCATCACCCCCTTCCGCCGACTCCACCGACAGCTCAACCCGCACTCCGACCGCCAGCATTTCCTCTTCTACGGCAACACCGACAGCCG
>Ga0123329_1002112_pt1 | contig 17880 bp, 10 predicted proteins | sample BioC12SIPDNA_FD_89703 | JGI IMG/M metagenome (GOLD analysis project Ga0123329, IMG submission 89703) | Anaerobic biogas reactor microbial communites from Washington, USA - Biogas_R1_B C12 SIP DNA | ecosystem: Engineered > Bioreactor > Anaerobic > Unclassified | place: Washington, USA | collected...
CCCCCGGACCCACGCGGACATGCGTCACCCGCGCGTGCGAAACACGCACCTCAACCCCTCCCCCTTTCAGGCCGCGAACCCCTCTCCCTGCTCGCAGGGAGAGGTGCCCCGAGCTTTCAGCGAGGGGCGGTGAGGGTGGAACGCCACCGGCCCCGATTCCCGCGTTCATTTGCCGCAGCATCGCTTGTACTTGAGCCCCGACCCGCACGGGCACGGATCATTGCGGCCCACGGCCCCGCCGCCCGCGGCCGCAGCACGCACCTGCCGCGCCGCACGCGCCTGACGTTCGGCCATCGCCTGCCGCTCGCGACGAATCGCCTCGGCCAGCCCGTCCAGTTCGGCCCCGTGCCGGTCCAGGAACAGCCGATACCCCTCGCACAGGTACGACCGCCGACGGTCCTCGTCCCCCCCCGCGAACGGCGTCTGCCGATCTTTCGGGCACCCGCCGTAGCACAAGGCCAGGTGCCGACACTGCCTGCATTCCTGCGAGCAGGCCCCCTTGAGCCCGCCGAACCGCTCGCGCCGCACACGCTCGTGAACATCCGCCAGGTCGTCGCTCATGACGTTGCCCAGCCGCCACTGGGGCTCGAAGAAGAAGTCGCACGGGAACAGGCCGCCGTCGGGCTTCACCAGCAGATACCGCCCGCACCGCTCGTCCAGCGTACACAGCGTGCCCTGCCCGAGCACCTTCCGCGACAACCAGTGGTCGAACGTGCGGATGCCGATGTCGCGGCGGCCGCTCTCGCGATACGCCTGCCACAGGTCGCACAGGAACCGGCCGTACCCGTCGGGCGTCACGCTGAAGTCGGTCGCGCGACCGTCGTCGCCGCGCTCCACGCACGGAATGTATTGCAGATGCCGCCACCCCTGGGACAGTTGCCAGCGGAAGATTTCAGCCGCACGCTCCTGGTTGCCCCGATGCACCACGGTCAGGATGTTGTACTCGACGCGATGCTCGTCGAACAGCGCCGCCGCACGCAGCGCGTTGGCCAGGCTGCCGCCGCCCCGGGCGTCCACGCGCTCGGCGTCGTGAATCGCCGACGGCCCGTCGATCGACAGGCCCACCAGAAACCGGTACTCCGCCAGAAAGGACGCCCACGACGCGTCGATCACCTGCCCGTTCGTCTGAAGCGCGTTGCTGACCACCTGCCCGTCGCCGCCGTGCCGCTTCTGAAGCTCGACCACCCGGCGGAAGAAGTCCAGCCCCGCCAGCGTCGGCTCGCCGCCCTGCCAGCAGAACACGCTCACCGGCAGCCGCAACGCCAGGTACTTCCGCACCATCGTCTCCAGCACGTCGTCCGGCATCCGCCCCGGCAACGACCGGTCCGGCTCCAGTCCGTGCGAGTAGAAACAGTACCGGCAGGCCAGGTTGCACCGCGGCCCGACGGGCTTGATGAGCAGTTGGAACGGTTCGATGGGAACAGCCATGCCGCTATTATAGGCGCCCCGCCGCCGAGGGTCCACCGCGCCGCCGTCGCACATAGGCATTAACGCCCCGGCTGCCGGATCAGCCCCCGGGCCACCGTGCAGTGCGGGCACTCGGGGTTGTCGCACAGCAGCGCCGCCGGGTTGCGGCGAAGCAGCTCCACCGCCACCTCCAGCATCGCCAGGGCCGGAATCGCTCGTGCGCGGCAACTGCCGATCATCGTCTCGCGCTGGAGGCCGCGATCGCGCAGCAGCGGCTCGATGGCGACGAATCCCGACGAGCACCCCGGCCGCTCGCCGTTGACCATCGGCACCTGCTCCACGCGACCGTCCTCGGTCCGCATCAGCGCCACGTCGCCCCATTCCTTGCGGTACGGCACCTGGACGTACGGCACTTCGGCCAGCACCTCGGCCAGATGCAACGTGGTGTTGCTGCCGTGGCCCACGCCCAGTTGCAGAACCACCCCGCCCCACTGCGCCGCACGGTGCAGCGGCGAATCCACCCCGACCGGCCCGCGATGCAGATGATCCGCCAGAAGCGCCGCCGCCCGGTCGCCCCAGGCCGCGTCGCTGTGCGTCGGATGCAGGCTCCGAAGCACATCCGCCTGCTGCCAGAACACGTTGGGAATCTGTCCCGTGTACGCGACGCTGCGATGCACGTCGAACGGCTCGGCTCCGGGGCGGCCGATCATGCACAACGTGTGCGTCGGCATCACCACCAGCCCCGACCGCGTGACCGCCTCCTTCAACGCGGCGATCACCGTCTCGGCGCCGCCGTCCACGCGACCGAAGCTGCGCAGCGAACTGTGAACCACCATGATCGAGCCCGGGCCAATGCCCAGCCCGTGCAATCCTTCGACAATCATCGCGCGGGTGACCACGCCTGCCTCCTGCCGATCCAGCACGTAGGTCGGGTCAACGGACCCGACAGAATAGTCATCCGCCGCCGGGTGCCATGCCTGCCCCGTCAGGCATGCATATCTGAGCGCATAGGTCGGGCCACCAGGCCGCAGCGCGTAGGTCGGGTCAACAGACCCGACAGAGTAGTCACCCCCCGGGCTCGCGGTAACCGCCGGGGTGGACGTCCAGGATATCCAGCTCCACCGATTCGCTGTTGCGGAACCGGTTGATCCGCGGACGGAAGGCCACGTCGAGCGACTCGGCCCGCGCCACCTGGGTTTCCATCTCCCCACCACGCCACCAGACGGCCCGACGGCTCACGCCGCCCTGGGTCAGTTGCAGCGACAGGTGCGCTCCGGTCTTGCCCATGCGCTGCGGGGCCGTCGCCGTCGCGCACGCGCGCACCGCGAACGTCGGCCGCGAGTTCCCCTGTCCGAACGGCGCCAGACGCTGCAACTCGCCCACCGACTCCACGGTCAGCGACGCCAGGGTCGCCTCGGCGTCAATCGCCAGCGACGGCACCAGGTCCGCCGGCCTCAGCGCCTCGCGGCCATACGTCTCCAGCAACTCCGTCAGGCGCCCCACCTGGTCTGCCTCCAGCCGCAGACCGGCCGCCATCGCGTGGCCGCCGAACCGAAGCAGGGCCGCGCTGCAATGCTCCAGCGCCTCGAACAGGCTGAACCCGGGAATCGACCGCCCCGAGCCCTGCCCGCGACCGTTCTCCACGGCAATCAGGATCGTCGGCCGGTGATACTGCTCCACCAGGCGCGACGCCACGATGCCGATCACGCCGGCGTGCCACTCGGGCGACGCCAGCACAATCGTCCGCCGGTCGCCGAGGCCGCCCTGCCCGTCGATCATCGCCACGGCCTGCGCGAAGATCTCGCGCTCCACGTCCTGCCGGCGACGGTTCACCTGCTCCAGCTCGGCCGCAATCTCTGCCGCCTCGTCGGCCGTGGCCGACGTCAGCAGCCGCAGCGCCTTCTCGGCCGACCCCATGCGCCCCGCCGCATTCAGCCGCGGACCGATGATGAACGCCACGTCGTGCTCCCGGACGCGCTCGTCGCGCAGCCGCGCCGACTCGACAATCGCCTCCAGTCCCGCGTGGTACCGACGATGCGATAGCGCCTTCAGGCCCATCGACGCCAGCGCCCGATTCTCGCCCACCAGCGGCACCACGTCGGCAATCGTCCCCAGCGCCGCCAGGCTCGTTGCGTCCGTCAGAAACCTCTGGAACTCCGGCGAGCACGTCGTGCCGTCCGCCAGGGCCAGCCCCACCGCCCAGGCCAGCTTGAACGCGATGCCCACCCCGGCCAGGTCGCGGAACGGGTACGTCGAGCCCGGCAGCTTCGGATCCACCACCGCATACGCCTCGGGCACGTGTGTCTCCGGCTCGTGGTGGTCCGTGATGATCAGGTCCACGCCCAGCTCGCGCGCCAGCAACGCCTCCGCCGGACTCGTCACGCCGCAATCCACCGTCACGATCAGCGTGTGCCCCTCGCCGGCCAGTTGACGGATCGCGTCGCAGTTCAGGCCGTACCCTTCCTCGATCCGGTGCGGCACATAGACCGTCGGCACGAGGCCGGCCAACGACAGGCACTGGTACAGCACCGACGACGCCGTCAGCCCGTCCACGTCGTAGTCGCCGTAGATGGCCACCTTCTCCCCGGCCCGCACCGCGTGCACAATCCGCTCCGCGGCACGCACCAGCCCCGGCATCAGTTCCGGCCGGTGCAGCGCCTCGTAGCCGCAGTTCAGAAACGCGCGACACGCCTCCGCCGTAGCCAGACCGCGGTTCATCATCACCTGCACCACGAGCGGACCGGCCCCCACCTGCCGGCTCAGTGCGGCCACGGTGTCCGACGGCGGATAGAATGTCCAGCGTTTAGGCATCGACCTCGTACCTGAGATGGGACGGTCCAGCGCGGTGCTGCACGGCGATGCGACACGGCCCGCAGCCATGGCCGCTCGACGAACCCCGTAGGTCGGGTCAACAGACCCGACGAGCCCGAAGCCCGCAGGGTGGGTCCCCCGGACCCACGCGGACGCCTCACGCGAAAAACTCGACCGCCCGCGTGAACACGCGCAGGCCGTCGCCCTCGTCCTTCGCGCCCAGCCGAGTCCATTGCGGATGCTGGTAACCCGACAGGTGCCGCTCCGGGTGCGGCATCAGGCCGAACACGTGGCCCGTCGCGTCGGTCATGCCCGCGATGTCGCCGAGCGACCCGTTCGGGTTGCCCGGATAGCCGGGGGCGTCCTCGCCGTCGGGCCCGACGTACCGCAGCGCCACGCGGCCGAGACGCTCCAGCGCCTCCCGGTGCGCCTTGTCGCGAGGAATCACTTTGCCTTCTCCGTGAGCCACCGGCAGATACAGCAGCTCCCCCTTGCGGAGGAACACGCAGTGGTCCGTGTCGACGCGCAGGTGAACCCAGCGGTCCTCGAACTTCCCCGAATCGTTGTACGTCACCGTGGTGGTCTGCGCCATGGGCGACTCGCCCTCGGCCACCGGACCCGGCAGCAGCCCCGTCTTGACCAGCACCTGGAACCCGTTGCAGATGCCGATGACCAGCTTGCCGCCGCCGATGAACGCCGCCAACCGATCGCGCAGGTGAACCACCAGTTGCGACGCCAGCACGCGGCCCGCCCCCAGGTCGTCTCCGTAGCTGAACCCGCCCGGCAGACACAGAATCTGGTACCCGTCGAGCAATTGCGGCTCGGCGATCAGCCGATTGACGTGAACGCGCTCGGCCACGGCCCCGGCCTTGCCGAACGCATACTCCGATTCCCGATCGCAATTCGTCCCGGCGGTGCGAAGCACTAATGCTTTAGGAGGCATGAACTCTGTTTCCTGTCTGTACTGACCTGTCTACCAATCCAGCGGACGCAGCCACGACTCGCGCAGCGCGTCGATCGACTCGTCGATCACCGCCTCGCCCTTCAGGCCGATCACCTTCAGGCGACCGGTGTCGTTCACCGTGCCGATCTGCGACCGCACGACGCCGTAGAGCGTCTTCTCGAACTCCGACGACTTCAGCCGATCCACCTCCACCAGGAACCGCGTCGTCGATTCACTGAACAGGATCTGCTCGTCGCGCGTCACGTCGCCGTCGCGCTGCACCTTCGACAACACGATCTCCGCCCCGAGACGCCCCGCCAGCGCCATCTCGGCCGCCGCCACCGCCAGCCCGCCTTCCGACAGGTCGTGGCACGACCGCACCAGGCCGCCCCGGATCGCCGCGTGCATCGCCGCAAACACCTTCGGCGCCGTCGCCAGATCCGGCAGCGGCGCGCGGCGGCCGATCTTCCCCTTCTGGGCCCAGTAATGCGACCCGCCCAACTCGTCCTTCGTCACGCCCACCAGGTACAGCACGCTCCCGTCGCGCTTCAGGTCGCTCGTCGCCGTGCAACGAACGTCCGGCACGATCGCCATCGCCGAAACCAGCAGCGTCCCCGGAATCGCAATCGTCCCGCCGGCCGTCTGGTACTCGTTGTTCAGGCTGTCCTTGCCCGAGACGAACGGCGTGCCGTACGCCTTCGCCACGTCATAGCACGCCTTGGCCGCCCGCACCAGCCCGCCCAGGCGATCCGGCTTCTCGCAGTTGCCCCAGCAGAAGTTGTCCAGGATGCACGTCTGCGACGGGTCGCCGCCCACGGCCACCACGTTCCGCAACGCCTCGTCGATCCCGGCCGCCGCCATCGCGTACGGGTCGATGTCCGAGTACTTCGGATTCATCCCGTTGCCCACGGCCAGCCCGCGCGTCGAGCCGTATACCGGCGCGATCACCGCCGCATCGCCCGGACCGTCTTCGCCCGGCCCCACCAGCGGCTTGATCACGCTCGTCCCCTGCACCTCGTGGTCGTACTGCCGGATGATCCAGTGTTTCGAGCAGACGTTCCACGACTTCAGGATCGCGTGCAGGTCTTTGCCGAAATTCTTCTTCCTCGACGCGCGCGGCTCGTCGTGGCTCGGCGCCGTCCACGTCGCCGTCCGACGCTGCCGCGGCACCCCGTTGTGCAGGAACCCCATGTCCAGCTCGCCCACCTTCTGGCCGCCGTAGAACAGCTCCAGCCGCCGCGTGTCGGTGAACTCGCCGATGACCGTCGCCTCCACGTCCTCCGAGGCGAACAGCGCCATGATCTCGTCGAGACGCTCCGGCGGCACGCTGATCGTCATCCGCTCCTGGGCCTCGCTGATCCAGATTTCCGTGTAGCTCAGCCCCGCGTATTTCAGCGGCACGCGGTCCAGGTGAACCCGCGCTCCCAGCTCCGCGCCCATCTCGCCGACCGACGACGACAGCCCCCCCGCCCCGCAGTCGGTGATCGCCGAGTAGAGCCCACGGTCGCGCGCCTGGAGCAGCGCGTCGAGCATCCGCTTCTGCGTGATCGCGTCGCCGATCTGCACCGCGTGCGAGAACTCCGTGTCGCTCGTCTCCGTCAACTCCGCCGAGCTGAACGTCGCCCCGTGAATGCCGTCGCGGCCCGTGCGGCCGCCCACCACCACCGCCAGGTCGCCCGTCCGCGTCTGCTTGAACGACTTGTCCTTCGGCATGATCCCCACCACGCCGCAGTAGACCAGCGGGTTGCCCAGGTACCGCTCGTCGAAGTACACCGACCCGTTCGCCGTCGGAATGCCCATCCGGTTCCCGTAGTCGCGCACCCCGCTCACCACGCCGCGCATCACACGCTTCGGGTGCAGCGCGCCCTGGGGCAACGTCTCCGGATCCGTGTCCGGCGGCGCAAAGCAGAACACGTCCGTGTTCAGAATCGGACGCGCCCCCAGACCCGTTCCCATCGGGTCGCGGATGCAGCCGCCGATGCCCGTCGCCGCGCCGCCGTAAGGCTCGATCGCCGACGGGTGGTTGTGCGTCTCCACCTTGAAGCACACGTTGTGCTCGTCGTCGAAACGAACCACGCCCGCGTTGTCCTCGAACACCGACACGCACCACGGCCGGGCCAGCTCGCGCGTCGCTCGCGCGATCGTCGACTTCAGCAGGTTGTCGATCGTCTCCGTCCCGTTGTACTCGATGACCCCCTTCATCGTCTTGTGAACGCAGTGCTCCGACCACGTCTGTGCGAGAGTTTCCAGCTCGATGTCGCTCGGCTCGCGACCCAGGCCCCGGTAGTGGTCCCGGATGGCCTGCATCTCCGCCAACGACAGAAACAGGTGACTCTGCCGCGACAGCCGCTCCAACTCCCCGTCCGACAGCTCGCGGATCGGCACCTGGCGCTGCTGGAACACGTACGGCCGGCCCTCGCGGAACTCGAACGGCTTGCCGTCGGCCACCACGTCCTCGATGCAGTCGTTCGCCAACACGCGCCAGGCCAGCCTCTCCAGCGCCCCCTCGTCCGGCGAGCCCTCGACGTAGTACCGCGTCCCCGTGTGCGCCGCCTCGATCGCCAGGCCCAGATCCTTCACCGCCGACACCAGCGACCCGGCCACCGGATCCATCACCCCGGCCTTCCGCGTCACCAGCATCGCCTTGCGGCCGGCCACGTGCTCGGGGGCCTCGCCCGACCACGCCCCGCCGTCGGCCCGCAGGCGGAACATCTCCGACACCGGGTCGGCCATCAGCGCCCGCGCCGCCCGCGCCGCCTCGGCCGCCGTCATGGCCGACTTCAGATAGTACACGCGCGACGACGCCACATCCCGGATGCCCTTCAGATGAAGATCGGCCGCCTGCGACACGGCCGCACGACCCACGGCGTCCTGCAACGGCGGACGCGGAAACACTTCAATCTCGTAGACCAACGGCGGGTTCTCCCATAGAAACCACTCCGCCGGACCCCAGGCCCGGCGCCTTCGCAAGCCGGGATTATCACGGGAATCGCCTTCCGCTTCAAGGGCAAAGCCGAATCCCGCCAACGTCAGGGACCAGGTGCAGAGGGTGGCATGGCCACGCTCGCGTGGCCATGATCTGCCGCAACCGATGCGTGCGAAGCACGCCCAGCCAAACGCGTAGGGTGGGTCCCCCGGACCCACGCGCGCTTTCTCAGCCCGTAGGGTGGCTGCTTGACGCAGTCCCCGAGCACCGTCGAGGGGCCGTCAGGTTCCGAGCCTGTCGAGGAGCAGCCACGCGTCCCCCGCCGACCCGCCGCGTGCGAAGCACGCCCCTTTCACCCCTCGCCCTGCTTGCAGGGAGAGGTGCCCCGAGCTTCAGCGAGGGGCGGTGAGGGTCGAGCAACAGAAACCCCTCCCGCCGCGCTCTCAGTGCAGCCCTGCGGGCAACCCTCCCCCGCCAATCGGCCGGCGACATCTCCCCCCGAAATTCGGAAGAACCCGAAATAAGCCCCCATGCACGGCCGTTGAAAGGTGCATGCTGCGCGCAGCGCAAGCGGTGTGTGTCGGGCACCTTGGGGAGAACGTCGAAATGAGCTTCCTGCGAACACTGACCCTGACCACTGCCGCCTGGGCTGCACTGATGCTGCTTCCCGCCGGGACGTCGCCCTGGAACGATCCCGTCGGCGTCGCCGCCGCTCGGGGCGACGACCAGACCACCGACCCCGCAACCTCCCCCGCAGCGCAACCCAGGAAGAAGATCGACGACAGCCCCGGCGAACTCTTCCCCGGCGTCAAAGGCATCAGCGGCGCGGAACTCGCACGGCGGATTGCCGAGTCCGAGAAACGCAAGAACACGCCCAAGCCCTCTGCCCCTGCCGCCCCGACTGCGCCCGCGCCGACGCCCCCGGCCACCTCCGTGCCACCAACGCCCGACACCCCGACGCCGTCACCGGCCCCCGCTGAGCCCGCCTCGGCCCCGACACCGGCCACCGCGGCTGCCCCCACGGCCCCCGAGGCCACCAACCCGACCCCGGCGCCCCCGGCCCAGCAGCCGCCCGAGCTGTCCTACGCCGCGCGAACCTTCCTCAAACAGTCCCAGGAACGCACGGACCGCATCGACGCGCTGATGCAGAAGGCCCGCAACTACCGCAGCCAGGCCGAGGCGGCCGCCGCGGCCGTCGGCAACGAGACCAAGATCCAGTACTACCTCCGCAACAAACCCGACACCGCCCTTACCGAGGTCCGCGACTACGCCAGCACCCTCATGGCCGCCGTTTCCGTCTACCGCTCCCTTTACGAGATGACGCGCGACGCGCTGACGTTCGCTGTCGACAAACGACCCGCCGACGACCTGGGCCGCGACGGATCGGCCGCCACCGACGCCAACGTCGCTCGACTCCAGAACAACCGACGCGAATGCCTCGTTGCCTCCGCCGAACTCTTCACGCGCCTGCGACGATTCGATGCCGCCGAGAAAATCTACGCCGTCCTCCTCGACAGTTACCCCAACCACGCCGACGTGCGGCTGTCGTACGACGCCATGTGCCGCACACGAGACATGCCCGAAATGTGGGGCCCCTTCTGGGAGAACGGCCCCGGCGGCGGTCGAGGCGGACGCGGCGGCGGACACTGACACGCTCCCCGAGATTCTCCCCGCTCCACCCCCTTTTCTCCCTCCGGAATCCGCCTCATCCCGGATTATTCCCCGGGGCGCCCATATTGAACGCCCCTTCTCCTGCCGCCGTGGTACAATGCGGTTCTGGCCTCTACTGAAGGGAGTTCCGATTAACGCTCTGTTGATTTATCCTGAGTGCCCCGACACGTTCTGGAGTTTCAAGCACGCCCTGAAGTTCCTCCGCAAACGCGCCGGCTCGCCTCCCGTGGGCCTCCTCACCGTGGCCGCCATGCTCCCCGAGCAGTGGTCCAAACGCCTGGTGGACCTCAACGTCACGACACTCCGCGACGACGACCTCGCCTGGGCCGACTACGCCTTCATCAGCGCCATGACCGTCCAGCGCGACGCCGCACGACAGATCATCGCCCGGTGCCGCGAAGCCGGCGTGAGAGTCGTCGCCGGCGGACCGCTGTTCACCATCGAGCACGAACAGTTCCAGGGGGTGGACCACTTCGTCCTGAACGAGGCCGAGGTCACCCTGCCTCCCTTCCTGGACGACCTCGCGCGCGGTCAGGCCAAATCCGTCTACACCAGCACGGAATTCCCCGACCTCCATCGTACGCCCGTGCCGCTGTGGCAACTGGCCGACCTGCGACGCTACGGATGGATGAGCCTTCAGTTCTCCCGCGGATGCCCGTTCAACTGCGACTTCTGCAACGTCACGTCGCTCTTCGGCCACAAGCCGCGAACCAAAACCTCCGCGCAGATCCTCGCCGAGCTCGACAGCCTCTACGCCCTCGGATGGCGGCGCGGCGTCTTCTTCGTCGACGACAACTTCATCGGCAACAAGCGACTCCTGCGCGAGGACCTGCTCCCGGCCCTCATCCGATGGCGACGGACGCATCCCGGCATCCCCCTGAACACCGAAGTCTCGATGAATCTGGCCGACGATCCGGAACTGATGGCCATGATGGTCGAGGCCGGCTTCGACACCGTCTTCGTCGGCCTGGAGACCCCCGAGGAGGCCGGGCTTGCCGAGTGCAGCAAGAAACAGAACCAGGGCCGCGACCTCGTCGCCGACATCAAACGCATGCAGCGCGCCGGCCTCCAGGTCCAGGGCGGATTCATCGTCGGATTCGACAGCGACGGCCCGTCCATCTTTCAGCGGCAGATCGACTTCATCCAGTCCAGCGGCATCGTGACCGCCATGGTCGGCCTTCTCCAGGCGATTCCCGGCACGCGGCTCTACGACCGTCTCAAAAGCCAGGGGCGCATCCTCGGCCTGACCTCCGGCGACAACGTGGACGGCACCACCAACATCCGCTCCACGATGAGCGCCCAGCAGCTCCGCGAGGGCTACCAGAGCATTCTCAGGCACATCTACGCCCCGCGACACTACTACCAGCGCGTCCGGACGTTCCTGCACGAGTACCGCGCCCCCACCGTCAAGGTGCGCATCCAGTTCGACGACCTCATGGCCTTCCTCCGCTCTGTGATCCGACTCGGCATCCTCGGACGCGGACGCTGGTACTACTGGCGACTGCTCGTCTGGACGCGCCTGCACCGGCCGGAGCTGTTCTCCCTGGCCGTCCGCCTGGCCATCGCCGGATACCATTTCCAGAAGGTCTGCCGACAACACGTCCTGAAACCCCTGCCCGGCGGCGCCGTCTGACAGGCGACAGGTCCACAAGGCCGGGCGCGGTAAGGGTCGAACGCCAGAAGCCCGCAGACGGCTGCTTGACGCAGCGCGTAGGGTGGGTCCCCCGGGACCCACGCGCCCCCCGTCAGCCCGCGCACGTAGATGGCTCCTTGACGCGGTTCCCGAGGACCGTCGAGGGGCCGTCGGGTTCCGAGCCTGTCGAGGGGCCGCCACGCGGAAGGTTCGCCGCATTCGGCATGCCTGACGGAGCGAGCCTGTCCGACAATTCGTTGCGTGGTTCGTTGTTCCTGGGTGCCATGCCTGCCCCGTCAGGCATGGGCGAGTTCCCTTACGCTTCCGCGTGGCTGCAAGCAGCCACCCTACGCCTGAGAAGTTTGTAATGCCATGTTCCACAGCGTGTTGCGCGTGACGAATTGTCGGACAGCCTCGACGGAGCAGGCATGGCACCCGGCGAATTGTCGGACAGGCTCGACGAGGCAGGCATGGCACTCAACAGCAAGGACATTCGCCCCTTGCACCCAACAACAGGGACATTCGCCCATGTCTGGTGGCAGACAGGGCGACGGGCCGGCGGTCGTCTATTGCCGCGCGGTGCGCGATGGGGTGATGATGCCGAGCCGGAGGGCGGCTTCGGCAATCTGGCGGGCCACAGGACCGGCGACCGTGCCGCCGCCGCCGCCGTTCTCGAACACGACGCTGAAGGCGATCTGCGGGTTCTCGGCCGGGGCGAAGCCGACGAACCAGGCGTGCGGCGGAACGCCGCGGCGCACCTGGGCCGTGCCGGTCTTGCCGGCGATGCGCACCAGGTCGCTATGGGCATGGCGGCGCCCGGTGCCGCCCTCCTCGTTCACAACGCCGGTCAGACCCGCGCGGATGACGGCCATGTGGGCCGGGGTCAGGTCCATGTTGACCCGGATAATCGGCCGGTCGGCCGGTCGCGGCGACTCGACCACGTGCACTTCGGTCATCCGTCCGTCGGCGGCGATCAGGGCCATGAACCGCGCCGCCTGGAGCGGCGTGACCATGATTCCGCCCTGGCCGATGGCCAGATTCTTCGGGTTCTCGGCGGCCGGGAGGTTGCCGGCCTTCTCGCCGGGAATCAGCAGGCCGCATCGCGTGCCGAAGCCAAACCGCCGGCCCCACAGACAGAGCTTCTCGGAGCCGACGGCCATGCCGGTGTTGTAGAAGTAGACGTTGCACGATTTGACGATGGCCTCGTGCAGACGGATGGGCCCGTGGACGCCGAGGCACTTGAAGTGGTCGGGGTCCCTGGCCGGATCGAAGATGCCGTTGCAGACGAAGACGGTCGAAGGCGTGATTCTGCGTTCGTGCAGGGCGGCGGTCGCGGTGACGGCCTTGAAGATGGAGCCCTGGGAATACTGGCCGCCGATGGCGCGATGGACCAGGGGCTTGCCCTCGGCGGTGCGCAGGTCGGGGAAGTCGTCGGCGAACGTATTGAGGTTGTATCGCGGCAGGGAGACCAGGGCCAGCAGAGCGCCGGTGCGGATGTCGATCACCACGGCGGCGCCGCGAACGACGCCCGAGGACTCCGGCGGCGTGGGCGGCCGCGACATGAACGCCTCGATCTCGCTCTGAAGGGGCACGTCGAGCGTCAGCCGCACGTCCTGTCCCGGCTCGGGCGGCTCGTGCCGCAGGAGGACGTCGGCCTTGTCGCGATGCTCCATGCCGCGGCGTCCGCGCAGCTGCCGTTCCATGCCCAGTTCCACGCCCGTGACGCCAACCATGTCGTGCAGCCGATAGGCCCGTCGCGGGTCTTCGGCGGCGTCGCCGTTGCCGTCGGGGCTGGAGCCCAGAATCTGCTCGTCCACTTCCGTGACGCGGCCGACGACATGGGCGGCGCAATCGTTGTACGGGTACACGCGCTTGGCGTGTTGCTCGAAGACGAGCCAGCCATAGTCGGTCTGCATGGCGGCGACGATGGCCTTGGTGACTTCGTTAACATCGACAAGGATCGGGTGAGCCAGCCCGCCGGGGCCGCCCACCTCCTCGCGGATCGGCACGGAGCGCCCGTGGCGCTGCTCGACGGCCCGCTTGCGGGCCCGGACCATCTGGAGGACGCCGATGCGCCGCTCGTCGAACACGGCGACATCGATGCCCGTCATGGAGGCCAGCCGCGGCCAGAACGCCGACAGGTCCTGGGCCAGCGCCGGCGACAGCTCGGGCCGGCCCGGGTTCAGGGCCGTGAACCGCGCCCCGTCGATCCAGAGGTCGGCCATGAGCTGCTCGACCTCCGCCTCCGACAACCGCGGCGCGCCGGACGCCGAGTCCCGCAGGCGGTCGATGGCCGCATCGACGTCGTCGGCGGTCAGGCGTCCCTGCTCGGCCAGGAGCCGGGCCAGTTCGGCGTCGCGCGAGGCCAGCAGCTCGGACCATCGGCGGTCGGCGGCCGCGCGGCGGCAGAGCGAACTGTCCTGCCCGGCGGCGGCAATCAGCAGGTCGAGCCGCCGCCCGTCGGCGAACGCCTGCCGCAGCACATCGTCCTGAAGCCGCGCGGAGAACAGGATCAGCGACAGGTCGCTGCGTGCGGCGATGCGGCGGACCAGCGCGGGGTCTTCCACGGCCAGGTGCGGGTAGTAGACGCAGACGTCGAAACTGGCGGTGTCTTCGGCCAGGACCAGGCCGTTGCGGTCGCGGATGGATCCGCGGCGCGTTTCCAGCAGCGTCGGCGGTCGGATGAGGTTGGCCCGGGCCTCGCGCTCGTAGCCGGCCGCCCCGACCCACTGGAGTTGCCCGAGGCGCAGAGCCAGGGCCACCATGGCCAGCGCCACGACCCCCAGGAACAGTTTCAGGCGACTCCAGTACATGCGGCAGCGGCATCCACTCGTGCGGTGACGTTCCAACCGGCCTCACAGATACCCGATGCCGCCGCCCATGGCAAGCAAGAACACACGCGACTCACGAGCGTTCGGTCAGCATGTAGGTCGGGTCAACAGACCCGACGCGACGACACAAGGACAAACGCATGCCTGACGGGGCAGGCATGGCACCCGGCCGTTGCGTGGCCGATTTGTGATTGTCCGCCTCATTACCCTCCGATACGGAGTCGACCGATAGGGACTTGCGAAGGCGGAGAAGCCATGGCCTCCCACGAGGAAACACCCATAGGGCGAACAAGAAAAGCCCGGTCACGATGAGAGCGATTCCGCAAGATGCGACCCCCTCCGGAATACCCTCGTCGGGCGTTCCCTCGCGGAAGACCCTGAGGATAAAGGCTGCTGCAACCCAGGATCCAATGGCAACTCCACAGACCAAGGCAAGAGGCATCAGCTCGTGACGCAGACCCGCCCAATCGACGGTTACACCTCGAATCCGCTCCTCGCTCGTCGCCTTGCCTGGACGATCGCCACTGCAACCGCCTTCAGCATCCTTACTGGCAGGCATATGTCAGCCTCCATTCTCTTGGACCTCACGCCGCTCGCTTATCCGCCGCATCACCGCCGCCCCTTTCGAGCCAAGGCTGGCACCGATAGACCAGATACTGCGAACACACCGACAGCGCACTCCGCTCCCCATGCCTGACGGGGCAGGCATGGCACCGGGCAAGCAAGAACACGCGACTCACGAGCGTTCGGTCAGGCGGCCGCGGTGGGTGGCCAGGCGCGCCGTCACCCACAGGAACGGCCACGCCAGGACGGCCGTGTAGAGGGCGTCGCCCAGGGTTTGCTCCACCAGGAGCCCGAAGCCGACGCTTGCCGCCGAGGAATGCCACGAAACGATCATCAACTGCACCGGACGCACGGCCAGCACCATGGCGGCCGCCAGCACAATCTGCGTGGCGGGCCGCTCGTAGACCAGCACGGGTCGCATGCGGCAGATAGCGTAGCTGCACAGGGCGAGCATCAGGGCCATGGCCCCCAGGCGCTGGCTGCCCGGATCCGTGAGGTCGGCCACCATGCCGATGACCCAGCCGGCGATGAACGCTTCCTCGCCCCGGGCCACCAGGGCCACCAGCAGCGCCATCAGAACGAACAGGTCGGGACGCAGGTCGGCATGGAACGGGCGCAGCGCCAGCAGCCGCGGCACAAACAGCATGGTCTGGAGCACGGTGCAGCACCAGCCCAGGATGATGAAGACGAACCATCGCATCGCGGCGATTCCGATCGGAGATGCCCGCCGGCGGCCCGGGAGCCCCGGCGGCGGGTCACTTGGCCTGGCGGCCGCGCGGCGTCAGGACGTACACTTCGTCGAGCATGTTCCAGTCCACGCGCGGTCGGACGGTGATGCGGTGCGTCAGGCCGCCCTCGCCCGGCTCCACGGCCGTGACTTCGCCGAGGATCATCGAGTCGGCGATGCCGATGCCGGCCGAGTAGGTCACGACGTAGTCGCCCGGGGCCACGTCCACGTTGCTGCGGACCAGTTCCATGATCATGGCCTGCCCGTCGCCGGCGCCGGTGAGGCGTCCGACCTCGGGGGCGGCCACCCACTTGCCTTCGCCGCGGTCCCAGTGAACGATCCGCGCCGAGAGGCGGCACTCGGGACTCGTCACCAGGCGCACTTCGCTGAAGTCCGTGTCGGCGTGAGCCACCAGGCCGACCACGCCCATGCCCGTGACCACGGCCTGGCCGTCGCGCACCCCCGACGTGCGGCCGCGGGAGATGTAGCGGTACAGAACGTGCTGCCCTTCGCGGATGCCCTGGCTCTTGCCGGCGGCGACGCGGAATCCGCCGCCGGTGCCCACGTAGCTGTGCGAGAGGATGCGGGCCGGGAGCACCTGAATCGGGTACTCGGGCAACTGACCGAGAATCTGCTGCATGGCCTTCTGGGACCGTTCGAGGTCGGCGATGCGTGCAGCCTGCTGGGCGACGGTCGCGCGCGACTCGTGGAGCCAGAGCCGCATCTGTTCGAGCTGCTTCTGCTCGTCGGTGATCGGTCGCAGGTCGGGGGCTCGGTTGCGGACGGCGATCATGGCCTCGCGGGACCACTGCTGGCCGGGCGTGAAGACGTGCTGGGCGAGCCGCCGACACTGCGCCGCCACGGCACCGCTGCGGTCCAGCAGCAGCAGCGACATCGCCATGACCACCAGGAAGGCGATCACGAACCGGGTCATGCGGCTGGCCTGGCGGCGACGGAACATGGACGGCCCTGCTTTCGCAGCGGATGGCGGACGTTGGACAATCGACAGTTGGTGCAACACACCACGGCCGCGCGGCGCCCGCTGGTGCGTCCAGGCGGGGTCCGAATCGGCCTCATGCGTATACTACACCGAATCGCTTCGGAAAAGCGCGCGAAAATCACATATCGTCGCCGCCGTCGATCAGGCCGCCCAGCAGGTCGATGTTTTCCAGGTACACGGCCGTGCCGCGCGCCACGCACGTCAGCGGATCGTCCGACACCGACACCTTCAGCCCCGTGGCCTGGGCCAGCACCGTGTCGAGGCCGCGCAGCAGGCTGCCGCCGCCGGCCATCGTGATGCCGTTGTGCACCAGGTCGGCCGACAGTTCCGGCTCGCTGCGCTCGAGCGTCCGCTTGCAGGCCTCGACAATCGCCTGCACCGGCTCGCTCAGGGCCTCGCGGATTTCCTCGCTGGTCACGACGGCCTTGCGCGGCAGCCCCGCGATCAGGTCGCGGCCCGAGACCTCCATCGTCAGTTCCTGCTCCAGCGGGTACGCCGACCCGATCTCGATCTTGATCCGCTCGGCCGTCTGCTCGCCGATCAGCAGGCTGTAGGTCTTCTTCATGTGGTTGATGATCGCCTCGTCCATGTCGTCGCCGGCCACGCGGACGCTCTCGGCACAGGCGATGTCGCCGAGGCTGATGACGGCCACCTCGGTCGTGCCGCCGCCGATGTCCACGATCATGCTGCCAACGGGCTCCTCGACGGGCAGGCCGGCCCCGATGGCCGCGGCCATCGGCTCGCGGACCAGGTACACCTTGCGGGCTCCCGCGCGACGGGCCGACGACCGGACGGCCCGCGTCTCCACGGCGGTGATGCCCGAGGGAATCGCGATGACCACGCGCGGATGGAACAACCCGTTGCGGCGGTGGACTTTGCGGATGAAGTAGCTGAGCATGGCCTCGGTGATGTCGAAGTCGGCGATGACGCCGTCCTTCAGCGGCCGGATGGCCACGATCGAGCCGGGCGTCTTGCCGATCATCTTCTTGGCCACGTCGCCGACGGCGTTGCCGTCGAACAGGGGCTTGTTGGTGTCCTTGTAGACGGCGACCACCGACGGTTCGCACAGGACGATGCCCTGGCCTCGCACACTGACCAGCGTGGTGGCCGTGCCGAGGTCGATAATGATGGCTGGGCCGCCGTAAGTTGCGTGGGCCGCGATGCAATCGACGAGCCGGTCGGCCCCCAGTTTCGTCGGCTCCTCAACCAGCAGTTTGATGCCAAGGTCAAGGCCAGGGTCGATCACGAGTGGCTCAATCCGTAGGCGCTCCCGCGCCATCTGACCGAGGGCGGTGGTGACGGCTGGCACAACACTCGAGAGGACGACCGCATCAACCTGGTTGAGGCTGAAACCGCTGCCCAGGAAC